>Ga0326728_10021097_pt1 | contig 12306 bp, 6 predicted proteins | sample MB3enrmetagenome_FD_207602 | JGI IMG/M metagenome (GOLD analysis project Ga0326728, IMG submission 207602) | Lab enriched peat soil microbial communities from McLean, Ithaca, NY, United States - MB31MN | ecosystem: Environmental > Terrestrial > Soil > Wetlands > Peat | place: USA: New York...
AGAGAGGCACGTTCATATTGGACAGCTACACCACCACCTGGACTGTCACGGGCGTGCCTGACCTGAAGCATGTGCGCTGGGTCAGCTTGAAGATACCTGGCAACGAGCTCACGGACGGGCCTGTCTACCTGGACAACGTGCAGTTCATCACCAGCATGAAGTCGCCCACGCCCTCGCAGAGCCCCACGCCCAACAATTTCACTGCCACGCCCACCTACACGCGAACGGCATCGCCCAGCGCCAGCCCCAGCTACACGGCCACGCCCAGCATCACGCCTTCGCGCACGCCTTCTCCTTCGCCCACGGGCAGCAACACGCCCAGCAGCACAGGCACGCCCAGCAACACGCCCTCGCCCACTCCCAGCCGTACCGGAACGCCCACATTCACGGTGCTGGGCACGGTTAGCGACACGCCCACGGGCACGCCCAGCGGCTCTCCCAGCGCAACGCGCACCAACACGCCATCTCCTACCGGCACCCTGACGCCCAGCGACAGCCCGACCATCACCTTCACCTTCACGGATGTGCCAGTGGGCAGCTCTCCCACGGACACGCCCACCATCAGCCCCACCAACAGCGCTTCGCCCTCGGCCAGCAGCACTGCCACCCGTACGCCGAGCAATACCCCCAACGATACGGCCACCAGCACTTCAACGGTGACGCCCGGCAACAGCCCCACCAGCACTTCGACCGTGACGCCTGGCAACACGTCCACCAGCACCTCGACCGTGACGCCTGGCAACACGGCCACCAGCACTTCGACCGTGACGCAGGGCAATACCGCCACCAGCACTTCGACGGTGACACAGGGCAACACGGCCACCAGCACTTCGACCGTGACGCAGGGCAATACCGCCACCAGCACTTCTTCGGCCACGGCCACGCCCACGGGTACGCCCACGCTGACGCGCACCATAACGCCCACCTCCACAGCCACCTTCTCGGCCACGCCCACGCCTTCGGTGACCGCGGATTCCACCATCACGGTCTCGCCCACGGCCACCTTTACCGGCGTCGCTTCCACTGGCCAGGGCACGGTGGACAAGATCTGGGTGGTGCCCAACCCGGTGTTCGTTGCGCCGGACCAGGTGCCGCGCCTCTACTTCCATTCCACGGGCAAGATGAGCACCCTGCTGGTGCGGGTGTACACCAGGGCTTATACCGCCGCTGGGTATTGGAATCTGGCGGTCAACAGGTCCTTCTCAGGCTGGGATAGCCAGCGCCTGCCGCAATTGAGCGCTTTGTCCGCTGGAACTTATTTTGTGACAGCTGCCGCCAACGGGCAAAAGGGCACGGCGCATGTGGCCTTGGTGATCTTGAAGTAAGAAAAGCAAACGGGACGTTAAAACAGCCGGAGGTTCGCCTCCGGCTGTTTTGATTTTATAAAGCTATTTTTGTCCCGTTTTGTGGCACAAAAGGCCGATTTTTACCGAAACTTGGGCTGGCTTTCCCGTTTCTTTCTTTGTTGGCCCTTGCAACAATGGTATATTTTCAATGAGTTCAAAAAGGCAAATCAGGCCTTTCTGCCTTTCCCTGATCAAGATGCAATGGAGCCTGCCATGAAGAAGATGCTTTCAAGCCTTGCGTTGCTGGCTTTGGCTGTCACGGCCTGGCCCATGGGCGGCAATCCGCCTTCGGGCTTCACGACCTTCGGCTTTGGCACCATTGACAAGGCAGACTCTTACGCCACGGACACTCCCAACTTTTGGAAGGACGGGCAGGGCACAACCTGCTGGGACTATTCTTATGTGTACCTGGTCCCGGGCTGGACCTCCTGGTCGGGCAACACCACCACCAACAACTGGGCTCTCAACGAGATGAAGCACTGGGATGCGGCGGGGCAGCACCAGGTCTTTACCTTCTATTACAACGGCACTGACTATTCCAGCGGCTATAACACAGCCAGCACCATGACCACCTGGTACGGCGACCTGGCCCTGCTTTGCGGCACCATTGAGGCCTACAAGCCCACCCACAAGCCCATCATCCATATCGAGCCGGACATGCTGGGCTTCTATGTGCGCGACCAGGGAGCCAGTTGCTACAACGCCAGCGGCCTCATCAAGGTGGGATCTGCCACCGCGCCCTCGGGCTGGGGCGGCGCCACCTGGAACACCACCAATTTCCCTGACACCCTGCAAGGCTGGGCCAAGGCCATCACCGCCATCCGCAATTATTACGCCCCCACCACCATGCCGCTCATCGCCCACCACTACACGGGCTGGGCCATTGACGGCGACATCATGACCAGCCCCTCTTCGCAGAGCGTGGTGAACACCGCAGTGGACGCCTATTGCGGGTTCTTGAACAATGTGCTGGGCGCGGGCGGCACAGAGGATGTGTTCTTCGCCGACCCTTCAGATCGCGATGCCGACTGGTGGGCCAAGGACCAGAACAGCGGAGCGCGCTGGAACCTGGAGAACTACGACACCACCACCTTTGGCTCCCGCTCTTGGGGCACCATGGGGTATATCTGGGACCGCGTCTCCACTGACCTGGCTTGCAGGGGCTTTGTGTGGCAGATCCCCAACGGGAACCATTTCTACAAGACCTGCGACAACAGCAACGGCCATTTCCGTGACAATTATTCCATGGCCTTCATGCCCGCCACCTCCAGCAATGGCGCCTCGGGCACGCCGGGCGATGCCTACAGCGCCAGCACCACCACCACGGGCCCGGGCTTCTTCGCCAACCACGGCATCATGGGTGTGCTGTATGGCGAGGGCTATTATGATGGCACGCCCTCCAACGGGACGGATTACCTGACCCACCTGCGCGACTATGAGCCCGCGGACGGCACCTACAATGGCTCGTCGCTGGCTTATTCCACCAATTCGCCGAGCTGGGTGCCCTTTGGCCAGGCCACCTCAAGCTCCAGCGACAACGACGGCGGCTATATCCGCAACTCCGTGGCCAAGTATTGCAGCACGGGCAAGTACACACTGCCAGGGGTAGGCCCCACCAACACCTACACTCGCACGCCCACGCCTTGCTCGGCCTGCACCAACACTTTCACCCCCACTTTGACGCCCTCACCCGTGGATTGCCCCGCCACGCTGAACAGCTGTGACAGCCTCACGGCCAATGGCGTGTGGAACAGCGGTATCACTGCCAACACCACGCTGACCATTGACACCACCCATCAGACCCAGGGCACCGGAGACCTGGACATGACCTGGTCCGCGGCGCCCATCGCCTTCAATGACAAGGCCGGCCAGCTCACTGGCTTCACCATCCCTGGCGGCAACACCTTGGCCCGCTTTGATCGCCTGACCATGGACGTGTATGTGCCAGCCGTGGGCTCGGGCGCGCCTTGGACAGCCACCTCGGGCTGGCATCAGATGTCGGTGCGGGCGGACGCCAGCGCCAGCAGCAAGTATGAGGTGATGTTCACGGCAACGGACGGCATCGGCTTGGTGGCAGGCCAGGTGAATCACCTCAGCTGGAACCTGAACCTCACCACCACTGCCAACATCTCGGCCACGGATGTCGTCAACAAGTTCTATTTCGTGCTCAATTGCGATGCTACCAATGCCGCGGCTGGCAGCATCTACATAGACAATATCGTTCTGCACACGGACACCATCTGCCCCACGTCCACGCCCACTTCCACCATCAGCCCCACCAGCTCGCCCACGGTGGACTGCCCCACCAGCCTGAACAGCTGCAACAGCCTGGCTGCCAATGGCAGCTGGAATGCGGCGCCCACTTTGACGCCCAATGCCTCCATCTCGCTGGACACCAATGGCGCGGAGGTCTACAGCCCAGCCACCGCATCCATCAAGGTGAGCTACACCGCCCCCACCTCGTTCAACGACTTGGCCGCCCAGCTTACCGGCTTCTCCATGAGCGGCAACACCACCCTGGCGCCCTACAATTCCATCAGCTTTGATGTCTATGTGCCGGCCACGGGCGGGCCCTGGAGCGCCAGCTCGACCTATCATGACTTCACCCTGCGCGCGGATGCTTCAGCCACCAACAAGTATGACGCCATATTCCTGCAGCATGACGACACGCCCATCACCACGGGCTGGAATCATTTGAGCATCCCGTTGGACCTGACCACCACCGCGACTGGCTACATCACTTCGACCGATGTCATCACCAAGTTCTATTTTGTGCTGAGCGAGGACGCCACCACCAGCGGCGCCGCTACCGCGGGCTACCTGTGCATTGACAATGTGGTCCTCCACACCGGCCAGGTCTGCCCCACGGCCACGCCCACCTTCAGCATCACGCCCACCAGCTCGCCCACCGTGGACTGCCCCACCACGCTCAATGCCTGCACGGCGCTCTCCGGCAATGGCCTGTGGAACGGCGCTGATGCTTCCTTGAGCATCAACACCAACGCGTCCTATATCGCATCCGGCAGCTCGGCCAGCCTGATGGTGGCCATCACTGCCACGGCTGCGTTCAATCAATGGATTGCCAATCTGCAGGGCTTTGCGCCCACCAACTGGTCTGTTTTCAAGACTTTGACCCTGGCCGTGTATGTGGACCCCAACAACACGCCCTGGACCACCCTGGCCACCACCCACACCCTGAGCCTTTATGCGGATTCGCAGACCGCGGCCTCGCCCTGGTATGTGAAGGAGATAGCCTCCAACGAGCCAACGCTCAGCACGGGGTGGAACTACCTCACCTTCACCTTGTCCTTCCCCAGCGGCACCAATGCCACCGACCCGCTGAGCCAGATCTACCTGGTGCTCAAGTGCTACAATTCCAGCGGCACCTCAGCGGCGCAGGCCGGCAACCTCTACGTGGATGCGCTGATCTTGCATACCATGGGAATCTGCCCCACGGCCACGCCCACCTTCACGGTGAGCCCCACTTCCACCAAGACGCCCACGGCCTCGCCCTCGGCTTCTCCCACGCGCACGGGCACGCCCAGCTCCACGGCCACTCCCACGCCCAGCGGAACCCCCAGCAGCAGCGTGACGCTCACTCCCACCAATCCGCCTGCCAACAGCTCGCCGACGGACACGCCCACCATCTCCCCCACTTCTTCGGCCAGCCCCAGCTCCTCGGCCAGCCCCTCGCTCACCGGCACCAAGACTGCCACGCCGAGCGCCACGCCCACGTTCACCAACGTGGTGGCTGCCAATACAGCCACTGGCACCAGCACGTCCACGTCCACGGCAACCTTGAGCGCTACGCCCACGCGGACTGCGACGCCCAGCGCCTCGCCCAGCTTCACGCAGAGCTTCACCAGCGTGCCGCCCAACAGCACCTGGACTGACACCCCCACCATCTCGCCCACCTCTTCGGCCACGCCCAGCGGCACGGGAACGCCCTCTGGCACCATCACCGGCTCGCCCAGCAGGACAGGCACGCCCTCCGGCACTGTGACCGGCTCGCCCAGCAGCTCTTTCACGGCCACGGCCAGCCTAACGCCCAGCGCAACGCCCACTTGGACCAACGTGCCCCCGAACAGCACATGGACCGACACCCCCACCATCTCGCCGACATCTTCGGTCACGCCCAACAGCACCTTGACCGATACCCCCACCCGCACCTCCACTGCCACGCCCACGGGCACCGCCACCAGCAGCCCCACGTACAGCAGCACGCCCAGCGCGACGCCCACCTGGACCAATGTGCCCCCCGGCAGCACTTGGACCGACACTCCCACCATCTCGCCGACCAGCACGGTGACGGTGCAGGCTGCGCCGCCGGCCGGCAGCCCCACCTTTAGCATCACCCCAAGCCTCACGGCGGGATTTGGCAACACCGGGGTCATCGCCGCGGTGCCTTACCCCAACCCCAACCCGCAGCAGCTCTTTGTCAAGCTGAAGGGGCCGGCGGACACCGTCACGGTGCGCATCTATTCCACCGCCCTGGTGGAGAGCATGAGCAGTGTGTCGCCAGCCACGGCCAACCGCGCTGGCTGGCAGCCGGTGGCCATGCCCGCGGGGGTGGACAAGCTGCCCAATGGCATCTGGTACGCGGTGGTGTCGGCCCAGCGCAATGGCCGCACTGCCCAGCAGACTGCCAAGATCAGCTTCTACATCCGGCGCTAGCAGGGAAAAGTGGCTGAACAGGCTGCCAGAGGGCGCAAGCTCTCTGGCAGTTCTTGTTTGATGCTGATTTAAAGGTTTGGTAAGGGATAATCCAAAAGAGGGACGACATGGAACGCTATTTCGCGAAACTCATTCTTGGTGCTGTGGCGCTGTTGGGCATTGGCCTGGCTGAGGGCGCTGGGGCCTATGCCTATGGCACGCTCCCAAGCGGCTATTCCACCACGGACTGCACCAATGCCTACAGCACTTGGGCCACGCGCCACCGCTATTCAGGCTGGTGCACCAATTCTTTGCGGGTGGACAACAGCGCCACCTCAGAGGGCGGCACCACGGTGAGCGAGGGCATGGGCTACGGCATGCTCATGTCCGCCTACCTGGACAGCAGCAGCGCCAATCTGACCCAGCTCTACAACCTCTACACCGGCTGCTGGGACAATGACAAGCTGATGAACTGGAGCGTGACCGCTTGCGGCAACAACACTGCCAACGCGGCCACGGACGCGGATGTGGATGCGGCCCAGGCCCTGGTGGAAGCGGCCTATCGCTGGCCGTCTGAGGGCTGGGCGGTCTCGGCCACGGCCCAGCTCAACAAGATCTACCAGTATGAGGTGGACAGCTGCAAGGGCCTGATGAACGGGGACACCTGGGGCGGCTGCTCATCCGGCGGCACCCAGGCCTTCAACCCCAGCTATTTCTGCATGGGCTACTTCAAGAATTGGGACTGCTTTGAGCTGGCCCAAGGGGGCTCAGGCACCCGCTGGAGCGCGGTGCGCGAGAAATGCTACGCGCTCTTCAATGCCGAGACGGCCACGGCTTCGCCGGCTTATGCCCTGCCCCCCGATTGGATAAGGAACACCGGGCTCTATGGCCAGTCGGATGGCGCAGGCGGCTATGGCTACGATGCCTGCCGCACGCCCTGGCGCGTGGCCTTGGATTACCTGTGGAACGGCGATGCGCGCGCCCTGAACCTGATCGACCACCAATTTCGCGCCCGGCGGCGCCGGGGCCGGCGGCAGCGCGACCGTGGCCGCGGCCGCGGCTTACATAGGCGATGACTACAATTACAGCAGCGGCGCCAGGGATGGCACCAACCATGAGAATGAGTTCATGGGCGCCATCGCGGTGGCGGCCATGGGCGATGCCGCGAACGCGAGCTTTTGCAGCGCGCTGTACACCAACCTGGTGGGCAACGACAACAAGACCTACTTCTCGGACAGCCTCAAGGTCCTTTACTTGATGGTGCTGACCGGCCAGTTCACGCCGGCCTGTGGGGGCGCTTCCAGCACCGCCACCATCACCCCATCGCCCACCAGCAGCCGCACGCCCTCGCCCAGCGCCACGGCCACGCCTTCGCGCACCTTTAGCCCCACTTCGACCCTCACGGGCACGCCCAGCCGCAGCGCCACGCCTTCGCCCACATCCAGCAGCAGCGGCACAGGCACCCCGACCAGCACCTTCACGCCCGGCAGCACCCAGACTTCCACGGGCACGCCCACCGCCTCGGCCACGCAGACCAGGACGGCCACCGGGACAGCCAGCCCCACCATCACCCCCAGCGCGACCGCCACAGGCAGCCCCAGCCAGACAGGCACCATCACGCCGGGCAATACCGCCACGGCCTCGGGCACGCGCACTGCCACCGGGACTGCCACCAGCACCGGGACGCCCAGCGCCACGGCCACGCGCACGCCCAGCCCCTCGGCGAGTCCCACCGCCACCTTCACTTTCACGGATGTCCCGCCGAACAGCACGCTCACGGACACGCCCACTGGCAGCCCCACTTTTAGCGCCACAGCCACGGCAACCGCGAGCCCCAGCGCCACGGCCAGCGGCACCAGCACGCAGACCGCCACCGGGTCCGCCAGTCTCACCCCTTCCCCCTCCCTGACAGTGACAGCTTCGGCCACGCCCAGCCCCAGCGCATCCCCCAGCGGCACGGGCACTGGCACGCAGACCAGCACCATCACGCCTGGCAATTCGCCCACCCAAAGCCGTACGGCCACGCCCACGCCAACGGCTTCGGCATCGCCCAGCAGCACGGGCACAGCCACCGCAACAGCGAGCGGCACGCAGACGCGCACTGCCACCGCCACTTTAGACCCCACTGCGCCGGCAGGATCCAGCGCCACTTCCTCGGCCACGCTCAGCTTCACGCCTGGGAGCAGCACGGGTGTCATCCAGGCCCTGCCCTATCCCAACCCCAACCCCAGGCAGGTCTATGTCAAGCTGCTGGGCCCGGCCGACACCATCACGGTGCGCATTTATTCAGCCGCCCTGGTGGAGTGCATGAGCGTGGTGGCGCCGGCCACGGCTGACCGCGCGGGCTGGCAGCCAGTGGACCTGCCGGCTGGCATTGGCACGCTGGCCAACGGCGCCTGGTACGCGGTGGTCTCAGCCCAGCGCAAGGGGCGGACCGCCCCGCAAACCGCCCGCATCAGGCTCTTCATCCGGCGCTGACCTCCTTACGGCCTGGCGCAAGAAAGAGACATGGCTCTGAAACGATCACTAGGGCTGGCCCTGGGCTTTTTCTGCTGCGCGATCCCCGCCTTTGGCGCCATCGACTTTTCGGCTTGGGAGCTCCAGGAGCCCGATGACACGGTGGTGACATCCAGCCAGCTGGTCACCGGCTATTCAGATGCCTATTTCTATCTTGCGGCTGATGGCGGCCAGGTCCTCATGGACCCCCAGGCTGGGACCCCCACCTCCGGGTCCGCGCATCCCCGCACCGAGCTGAGGGAGATGAGCAACGGCTCCCCGGCGGCCTGGGCGCCCACTGGGGCCAACACCCTGTCAGTGAGCGGAGAAGTGCTCCTCTTGGGTGATGGGGCGAGCGGCAAGACCACCATCGGCCAGGTCTTTGACAGCACCCAGAGCATCCCCTTATGCGAGCTCATCTATTCCGCCAGCCTGGGAGGCTTTGAAGTGCTCTATGAGGAGGCCAAGGGCGCGGGGACCTACATCAATCTGAATGTCCCTGTGAGCCTGAACAGCGCCTTTAGCTACGGCCTCTCGCTATCGGACAATGTCTTGACCGTGACGATCAACGGCGCCACAGCCTACACGCAGGCGCCTTCCGCCAGCGTCTTGGCAGACAGCTTTTACTTCAAATGCGGCGATTATGACCAGACCGCGACCTCGGGCACCTTGAGCACCGTTCCTTACACCGAGGTCGAGCTCACCAGCATCGTGGTCAACCATGGCTCGGGCACGCCTTCAGCCACTCCCACAGCCACTGCCAGCTGGAGCAGCACGGCCACTGTCTCGCCCACGGCCACCTTCAGCCCCCTTGCCAGCGCGCCTGCCAGCGGCCTGCCCGATGTGCTGCGAGCCTGGCCGGCACCCAATCCTGGGCCCAGGCAGATCTCGGTGCAGCTGTCTGCGCCCGCGGACATTGTCCAGGTCCGCGCTTATTCACCTTCCATGATGATGATAGCCAGCTTTGCGCTGCATGGCTTGAAACAAGGGTGGAACACTTTTCCCATCCCAGGCGCCAGCCTGGCAGCGCTCAAGCATGGGATCCAGTTCTGGCTTGTCAGCGCCAGCAACAGCCGGGGGACCGGCAAGACCACCATCGTGAGTGCGCTACTGCCCTGAGAGCAGTCAACCTGTGATTAGAGCGGGCAAAGCCCTTCTCCGGAAATAGGAGGAGGGCTTTCTCTTAATTGAAACGATAAACCCTTTTTAAAATTTTCGCATCATGGAAATCCCATATAAATAATGCAAAAAATTAAAAATTTCTTTCATATTTCTTTAATTCCAGTATACTTTTTTAAGGGAAACTGCAAAAAGGCAGGCAAGTTTGAAGAGCAAAAAGAGGCGTCAATGAAGCGCTTAGCAAGCTTTGTCGCAATCTTGGGTTTGGCCCTGTTCTTGAGTCTGGGCACCAAGGCTCTTGCCATGGCCGATGCCACCTATCTCAATGTCTCCACAATCGCTGAAGCCAATGGCAAATGCCCTGGCGACACCTTCCGCTTCACCATCACCTTCTGCAACACCAATGTCTATTCTATGCAGCCGGTCGAGCTCTACGTCTGGATGCAAGAAGCCACTTTGAACACAGGCGGCGCTGATTCTGCTGCTTTGGGCACGCCCGGGCAATGGCTGCTCTTGGGCAACGGCGGGGCCCAGAATCCGCCTGTGTCAGGAGGTTCTTGGGGGACCAATCCATTTGGAGGCGGCTATACCTTCAGCTTTAGCACGCCCTGGCAATGCAATGAGCAGACCTTCACCTTGACCCTGCCTTCCAACATGAAATACGGCACCAATTACCGCCTGCGCCTGCAGTTCGGCGAAAATTATATCGGCAACAACCAGGGTGACACCCCGGTGGACATCCCCTTCACCTCGGCTTTGCCAGGCACCTGCAGCAACAAGGCCAACCTGTTCAAATCCGTGGAAGGCACGGCCACCAACGGCGCCTACATGATCTACAAGCTCGACTACAACTTCTTCAACAGCACCAACAACACCCTGCAAGACGCCATCCCCAATCTGGGCGGCTGCATCTCGGTGGTGCAGGCTTCGCCCAATCCCAAGGATGGCAGCGCGGCCACCATCAGCGGCACCACGGTGACCTGGGCCGTGGCAGATGCCAATGCGACGGCGGTGAGCCCTTATGTGCAGACCGGCGAGGTGTGGGTGGAGGTGGCTTTGAGCGGCTGCGCCTGCTCCACGGCGCTCAACAACACCGGCAGCTTCTCCTGGGCCGGGTCCGGGGGCTGGCAGGGGAGCAACACCATCAACCAGACCACCTGCTCCAATGCCAACGTGGTGCTCAGCAAGACCCAGCTCAATAGCGCGGGGCAGCCGGTCACGGTCATCCAGAACGGCCAGATCGTGCAGTATGTGCTGCAGTACGACCTCTCCGGCTCGGTGCTCAAATGCTTTGAGAGCTTTCAGGAGCTGAGCGGCTCGTATTCAGGGACCGCGCCCTCGGGCTGGCTGAACGACCCCAAGGGCGGCGGCAGCTGGCAGATCCAGACCGACCCCATCACGGGCGAGCATTACATCCAGTACACCGACACCGCGGACTACAAGATCCTGAACTATGACGTGAGCAAGTGCGGCTCCACGGGCAGCAACGGCTTCTGCGGCGCGGGCAACATGGAGCAGGTGGACGTGCGCATCGACGGCAACGCCAGCAACGGCGATGTGGGCATGGTCTTCCGCGACAATGGGCAGAACCCCTCGGGCGGCTACTGGCTCATCATGTCCATCGACCCCAACCCGGCCAACCTCTCCGTGCAGGTGAACGATGCCAGCGGCAACCCCAGCTGGCCTGCGGCCTGCAAGTACAACGCGCCCACGGGCCAGGGGCCGGTGCGCGGCGTCTGGTACACCATCAAGATGATGGAGCAGCCGGTGGGCACCTTCTACGCCAAGTATTGGCCGCGCGGCACGCCCGAGCCCACGGGCTGGCTGATCACCTGCTCGGACAGCACCTGGCCCTGCGCGGGCTACACCTGGTACCCGGGCCTGGCCGGCCAGCAGGACCTGATGAGCTACCAGAACTTCAAGCTCTTCACGGCCAACTCCTTGAGCGGCGCCAGCGTCACCGATGGCGTGCCAGTGGGCGTGGACTTCCAGTCGGCGTCTGGCACCACCTCCAGCACGCCATCGGTGGGCGCGGACAGCGGCAACATCGTGTGGGACTTCAATGGCAGCGACAACGGCGCCGTTGGGGGCGTGCTCTACGAGGGCACGGGCAGCTTCACCTGGACCGGCATCACCAACTGCCTGCAGGCCCTGACCGCCGTCAATTCAGCCACTATCAGCAGCACCACCCCCGCCAACACCAGCAAATCGAACACCGTCACCCTCACCATCAACTGTACCACGCCCACCTTCACCGACACTGAGACCTCCACCACCACGCCCAGCCCCACGGCCACGCGCACGCCCACCATCACCACCACGCCCACCAACACCAAGACGCCCACGCCCTCCATCACCGCCTCCACCCCCAGCGACACCATCACGCCCAGCAGCACTTCCACCGCCACGGCCAGCTTCACCGCCACGGCCACCCGCACCGTCACCCCCTCAGACACGCCCACCAGCACCCAGACCATGACGCCTTCGTCCACCTCCACCAGCACCGCCACGCCCAGCGCCACGGACACTGCCACGCGCACGCCCACTTATACCCAGACCGTCACGCCATCGCCCTCCAGCACCAGCACCGACACCCCCACGGCCACGCCCAGCTGCACCCAGACCGCCACTGCCACCAGCTCTTCCACCCGCACCGCCACGCCCAGCAGCACCAACACCAGCCTGAACACGG
>Ga0326728_10021099_pt1 | contig 12305 bp, 11 predicted proteins | sample MB3enrmetagenome_FD_207602 | JGI IMG/M metagenome (GOLD analysis project Ga0326728, IMG submission 207602) | Lab enriched peat soil microbial communities from McLean, Ithaca, NY, United States - MB31MN | ecosystem: Environmental > Terrestrial > Soil > Wetlands > Peat | place: USA: New York...
GAGAGTCGCTCATATCCGCGGGCCGGAGACCAGCACCGCGCTCGGACGCCTGGAAGGCTTCAAGCGGGCATTGGCCGGGCACGGGCGGGCACCCTTGCCGGAGCACATCGTTTGCATCGGGACCTCCGGCGACGATCGCGGAGAGCCGGGCGGCTACGAGGCGGCGATGAAGCTCCTCGGCCTGGACCCGCGGCCGGACGGAATCTTCTGCTTCAACGATCCCATCGCTCTGGGCGCAATGCGCGCGATTCTCGACGCCGGCCTGCGCATCCCCGAGGACATTGCGGTGGTGGGGTGCGGCAATGTGCTCTACTCGGACTTTCTGCGCGTTCCGCTCACCTCCATCGATCAGGACAGCTCGGCCATTGGCCGGCATGCCGCCGAACTGGCGCTCTCGATGGTAGGCGCGCAGGGCATGGCGCCTCCCAGAACGGAGCTGGTGAGCCCCAGGCTGGTGGTCCGCGCATCGACCTTGCGCAAGTGAACCCGTCGCCGTCCGCCGAATAGAGCTTCCCGCACCGTACACTAAACTGACTCTATGGTCAGCGCCGCGCGTACGAATCCGGCCGAGTCCACCGAGTGGAAGCCCGCGGCGAACCCGTGGATCGTTGCCGGTTCGGTGATGCTGGCCACCTTCATGGTGGTGCTCGACTCCTCGGTGGCCAACGTCGCTTTGCCGCATATCGCGGGCAACCTCTCGGCCTCGACGGATGAATCGACCTGGGTTCTGACCAGCTACCTGGTCTCCAACGGCATCATGCTGCCCGCCTCGGGATGGATAGCGCGGCGCATCGGACGCAAACGGCTGCTGCTGATTTCCGTCCTGTTGTTTACCGCCGCCTCGCTGCTTTGCGGCATGGCGATCAATATGCCCATGCTGATCGTGGCCAGGGTGCTGCAAGGCATCGGCGGCGGAGGCATGCAGCCCCTGGCTCAGTCCATTCTGCTGGAGAGCTTTCCGCCCCGCCGGCACGGCACCGCCATGGCCGTCTTTGGCGTCGGCGTGGTGGTGGCTCCGGTGATCGGCCCCACGCTGGGCGGTTGGATCACCGACAGCTATTCCTGGCGCTGGATCTTCTACATCAATCTGCCCGTGGGCGTCCTGGCGCTTTTCATGATCAATCTCTTCGTCGAGGACCCTCCTTATCTGCGCAATGCGTTTCGAGGCGCGATCGATTATCTGGGTTTCGGCCTGATGGCCCTCTGGCTGGGCGCATTGCAGTTGCTCCTGGACAAGGGACAGGAGATGGACTGGTTTGCGACCCGGTGGATTCGATGGACGGCCGCGGTTTCCGCCATCGCCTTCCTGGGCTTCATCTACCGCGAACTGACGAATCGCGATCCGATCGTGCAGCTGCACGTGCTCGCGAACCGCAACTTCAGCATGGGGACGCTGATTACCAGCATGTACGGCTTCGTTCTCTATGGGGCTACAGCCATGCTGCCACTGTTCCTGCAGACGATCCTGGGTTATTCGGCGCTGCAAAGCGGCCTGACCGTAAGCCCGCGGGGCATGGGCGCCATGGCTTCGATGATGGCGGCGGGAGTATTGGTCCGGTACTTCGACGGGCGGCTTCTGATGGCCTTCGGCTTCGCCCTGCTCGGTTACTCGACCTGGATGCTGAGCAACATCAGCCTCGATATCGGCATGGCCTCGGTTATCGTGCCCAACGTCTTCAACGGCTGCGCCATGGGCTTCATCTTCGTTCCGCTCACCACCATGACCCTGAGCCGCCTGCGCAAGGAAGAGATCGGCAACGCCACCGGCATCTACAACCTGATGCGCAACATCGGGGGCAGCATCGGCATCGCCATGGTCACCACCCTTCTAGTGCGCGGCTCGCAGGCGCATCAGAGTTATCTGGCGGCCAACCTCACGCCGGGAAGCCCGGCAACAGTGCGGATGATTCAGGGCCTGGGCGCGCGCTTCTTTCATGCCGGGGCCAACGCCCACACCGCCCATCAGGAGGCCCTGGGAGCGCTTTACCGAAGCGTCCAGCAGCAGGCGGCCGTCCTCTCATATGCCGATAACTTCCGCCTGCTGGCGTATCTCTCGCTGGCCTGCATTCCGCTGGTGCTTCTCTTCCAGCGCGTGCGCAGACACTGACCGGCTAGGCCGCCCGCACCAGCAGGCAGGTGATATTGTCGTTGCCGCCGGCCGTGTTTGCCGCGCTCACCAGGCGGGCGCACAGCTCATCCAGGGGAGAATCGGCCCCGAGCAGGGATTCGATCAGCGAGTCGGGGAGTTCGCGGGTCAGCCCGTCGGAGCAGAGCAGAAACAGGTCGCCCGGCTGGGGCTCGAATTCGAAGATGTCCGGCGATACCTCTCTCTCCGTGCCCAGCGCGCGGGTTATGACATTCCTGAGCGGTGAGTGCAGGGCGGCGTCGGGGGCGATCTGGCCCGCCCGGACCAGCTCGTCGACCAGGGAGTGGTCCACGGTGAGCTGCTCCAGGCCGCGGTTGCGCAGCCGGTAGCAGCGGCTGTCGCCGATATTGATCGCCAGCGCGCGGCAATCCTCCGTCAGCAGGCCCACCAGAGTGGTGCCCATACCGCGCAGCCTGGCGTTGCGCTGAGCGCGGCAGAAGATGGCTTCGTTGGTGGCGCGGACGGCCTCCTCGGCCGCCTGAGCGAGTGGAACGGCCATGGCACGGCCAGTGAGCAGGCGCAGCATCTCTTCCACCGCCATCCTGCTGGCTATCTCTCCGGCAGCGGCGCCGCCCATGCCGTCGCAGACCAGGTAGACTCCGTGCTCGACCGAGATGGCGAACGCATCCTCGTTCGAGGAACGCTTGCGGCCGCGATCGGTAGCCGCCGCAGCCGTATAGTGGACGACAGCCGAGGCCAAGAGCAATCTCCCATGGCCCAGTTTACACGGGGCGGGGAGGGCCGCTCGGTGCGCGGAAATCGCGCATCAGCGCCCGGTCAGGCCGCCGGCGGCGTCCGCGAGCGGCGGCGGGGCGGGCAGATCGAAGACCTGAATCGCGCCGGCGTTGAGCACGGCCACGCGCCGGCCGGAGGGCGAGACAGCCACATTGCCGCCGGCATCTAGCGCGGGACTGGCCGGCGCCTCCAGCGCTACCTTGCCGCTGGCTGCATCGAAGACCCTGACCAACTGTCCCTTCACGTCCTCGGCGGCTAGAGGCGAGTAGGCGTCGACTTCATGGGTGACGGCGAGGGTCTCCTGCGCCAGCCGCGAGCCATCGGGCGACCTGACGATCAGCGGCCAGATCGCCGCCTGGGAGGTCATGTCCTCCCACAGGCGACGGCCGTCCGTATCCATCGCGATCAGCTTGCGACCGCCTCCGCCAGCGCACGCGGTCACCAGCACCACGCGCTCGGAGATAAAGTCGAAGGCGGGCGAGCAGGCCGAGTCCACGCGACCCAGAATCCGGCTGCCGCCGCTGAAGTAGTTCAGGTTCAGCAGCCACTGCTGGCCGTTGCCGCGCAAGCTCTCCAGATAGCCGTCGGCGATGATGGGCAGATGGACGGTCGAGCGGGTGCGGCTGACCAGCATCACCTGCCCGGACGCCCGGCGCAGGATGCGCACCACCAGGTCGGTCTGGCCTGCATCGGATGGCGCCGGGGGCTGCTGCCCATCCACAACCATGGCGGCCTTGGCGGAATCCGGGGTCGAAACCTCGCCGGGCTTTTGCGCCGTCGCCGCGGGCTCGCGCGAGTTGGTCACTAGAAACTGCCCGCTGGGATCGACTTCCAGCCAGACCAGCGGCCCCGGAAACTGCAGCCAGGGCTTCAACTCCAGCGTGGCGTCGCCCTGCGCCAGACCGTCCCGGTCGCGCAGCAGGAAGTGGCCGTCCCTGAGCGCCCACAGGTAGCGCACGCGGTCATGCACGGTCCACAGGGCCTCGGCTTCCAGGGTTCCGGCCGGCAGCGCCAGCACCACGGCGCGAATCCGGCGCTCCTCGCCGCCCGCGCCGTTCTCCGCCTCGCGGCGCATCAATCCCGGGACGCGAAACGTGAACAGCAGGCGGTTCTCGTCCAGAAAGTCAAGCGAAACCATGCTGTTGCGCGCGCCCAGGTAGAGCGGGCCGGGCGGGGAAAAACCCAGCGGGCCAACGGGAATCGAGAACGCCGGCGGCAGCGACGGCTTCTCGGGCAGCTTGTCGGGCAGCGGACGCTCCCTGGACTGACGGGTCCAGCCCTCTCGGGACTGGGCTGCGCCTGATGGGTCGGGCGAGAACCCGGCGCCGTACTGCGCCCGCGCCGGCGGCAAGGCAGTAAGCGAAAGGCCGGCAGCCGCCAGCAACAGGCTCGCCCGCAACCAGACGCTCGTCTCCTGGAGCCGCTTCCCCATCGAAGAGTATTTTCGCCGATGGAGGCGGGCTTTGGGCTGTGACGCGGCTCGCCCGGCGCATGTGCGACAGTATAAGAGGGATGGCGCAGAAGGCGACAACGAGCGAGCGCGTCAGGTTCCTGGGTTACGGCGCCTGCGCGCTGGCCGGGTGCCTGTGGGGCACAGGCTTCTACTGGGGCCGTCTGGCGCTGGACGAGATGAGCGTGGAGCACATGGTGCTCTACCGCTTTCTCTTTGCCTCGGTGGGCATGGCGCCCCTGGTGCTCATGAACCTGGGCCGGTTTCGGCTCACCGGCGGCGAGCTGAGCCTGCTGCTGCTCTCAGCCGCCTTCGGCGTTCCCATGCAGTTTCTGCTCCAGTTCCACGGCCTGGCGCGGACCACGGTGAGCCACGCTTCGCTGATGGTGGGCGCCTTGCCGGTGCTGCTGGCCGCCGCGGCAGCGCTCTTCGCCGGCGAACGGCTGGATTGGATCGGCTGGCTGGCCCTGTGCTCGTCGACGGTGGGCGCGACGCTGGTCGCGCTGGGCGGCCACCGCGGCCCGGCCGCGCGCGAAGTGCCTTCGCTCGAGGGCGATCTGCTGGTCGTCGCCTCGCTGCTCGTCGCCCTGGCCTGGATTCTGCTCAGCAAGAAGCTGATGGAAAGTCACTCGCCGCCGGTGGTGACCGCCTACACCATCCTGGCCGGAACGGCTATGCTGGCTGTCGTGGTTCTCGGCCCCTGGCTGTGCAACCCGCTGCTCAGTCCGATCACCGGCCGCGCGTTCCATCCGCCGCCCTTTGCCCACGTCAGCCCCACCGCCTGGGCAGCCCTGGCCATCAGCGGCCTGCTCTGCACGGCCACCACTACGCTGCTCTGGAACTGGGGCATTCACCACGTGCCGGCCTCGCGCGCCGGCGTCTTTCTGAACATCGAGCCGGCGCTCGGCTCCTGGCTGGGCGTCCAGTTGCTCGGTGAACGCCTGGGCCCTTACGCCTGGGCGGGCGGAGCGCTGATTCTGACCGCGGCCATCACCCTGACCACACGCGGCCATGAACCGGGACTTTCGACCGATCCCGCCGTCATTCTGGAGTAGCAGCGGCGGATTGCCTTAACATCTCTTGCATGGAAGCAGGCAGAGCATCGTTCTCCGGCGGGGAAAGCTCCAGAGCCGCGCGCGGCAAACGGCGCGACCTGGTCGAGCTGGCCATCGCCTATGGACTGATACTGCTCGTCGTCTGGACGCCGCGCCGCTGGCAGAGCCTGCTCTGGTGGGACGCCGCGGCCGCGGTCGCCATCATTCTCTCCATCCGGTTCGACGGCCTGGAGGCGATGGGCCTGCGCGCGGCAAACCTTCTTCGTTCGCTCTGGGTAGTGGGCGCGGCGCTGCTCGCGGCCGCCGCGGCCGTGGCCCTCGCCAGCGCGCTTCATACCCTGCGCTTGCCCGCCAGCCCGGTCTTGTTCCTTGAGAAGTATTGGGCCTATGCGCTGTGGGCGTTTGCGCAGCAGTTCCTGTTGCAGTGCTTCTTTCTGTCGCGTCTGTTGCGGCTGCTTCCCAGCGCCAAATCCGCCGCGCTGGCGGCCGCGGCGGTCTTCGCTGCGGCCCACCTGCCCAACCCCATCCTCACCTCGGTCACACTTGTGTGGGGCTTCGCCGCCTGCCTGCTCTTTCTTCGCTACCGCAACCTCTATCCGCTGGCTGCGGCGCACGCCATCCTCGGCATTTCGATCGCCATGACCGTGCCCGGACCCGTGGACCACAACATGCGGGTGGGGCTTGGCTACCTGACTTACGCGCACGAGCACAAGCCGGCCGACTCACCGCAGCCATAGAGACCAGATGGTGTCCACCGAGGCGTGGGTGATGGCGGACGCCGCCACCCGGCGCTCCCGCCGCCACGCCCGCCCGTAAAAGACGCCCGCCGCGGCGGCCAGCAGCACGTAGCGCCAGTTGAACAGCGCCGTGCGCTTGTTGAAGTGGGAGAGGCCGAACAAAGCCGCCGTCAGAAACAGCGCCGGGGCGCGGCCGATGCGTCGCTCGAGAAGATTCTGCAGCCAGCCGCGAAAGAAAACCTCCTCCGGCACGGCAATGAAGAAGAAGGTGAAGACCCATGCGCCGGCGATCGCCGCCAAGCCCGGCCAACCACCCCAGCGACCAAGACCTGTCGCCGGGGACCCCGGCCAACCACCCCAGCGACCAAGACCTGTCGCTGGGGACCCCGGCCAACCACCCCAGCGACCAAGACCTGTCGCCGGGGACCCCGGCCACGCCCGATGCAAATGTAGAAAGCCCAACCCCAGGCCCAGCGCCAGGGCGATCGGGGCATACCAGGCCAGCTCCCGCAGACCGATGCCGGCGTCGCGCAGGCGCAGGCGCAGATCGAAGCCCACCCCATCCAGTTGGCGCACGGCAAGGAATCCATAGAGGCCCGCATCCAGCAGCAGCATTTTGTTGAAGATGGCCAGGTGAGCCGGCCACGCGCCCTCGAACCAGCGCAAATCGACCGCCAGGCCCAGCGTCGCCAGCACCAGATAATCCCTCCAGTTGCCGCGCGGGCCGCCGGAGCCGGAATCGGCGCGCCTGGCCTGCTCCAGCAGGCAGGCAATCGCAACCGGAAGCAGGGCATACAACGCAAACCAGCCCCAGTGGAAGACGCCCCCGCCGCAGGCCACCAGCGCATAGGGCGCGCTCAAAGCGGCGGGGATGAGAAGCCGCGCCCACAAAGGCAGCCTGCGCACACCCGCGGCCACTCCCTCAGCGAAGAATGCCGCGCCCAGAAGCGGAATGAGCGTGAGCAAGGCTGCGACCAGGTTCGCGGGAGTGATCATGAGGCTCAGCTCCATTGTGCGCCTTTGCCGCGCAGGCTCATCGCCGGCCGCGGCAAACCTTGGTCACCGAAGCCAGACAGATTTCCGGCAACTTCCAACCCGGCCGGGCCGATACCTCCAGCAGTGATTCATGGAGACCATGTGACCCTTCTGACCTGGAACCATTCCTGCACCGTGGGCGTTCGAGCCATGGACGATCAGCACGGCATCCTGATGGATGCGATGAACGAACTTCGCCAGGCGGTGGTGCACGGCAGCGGCCGCGAACAGGTAAGCGAGCTGCTGGACCGGCTGATCGAGTTCACGCGCATGCACTTCTGGAGCGAAGAGCAACTGATGGAGCAGACCGGCTTTCCCGGCCTGGCCGAGCACCGCGCCGAGCACCGCAGCATGCTGGCGCAGATCCTCCAGTCGGCGCATCGCATGCAATACGGCGAAGGAGTCCAGATGCGCCCGCTGCTGGGCTTCCTGCGCGACTGGTATGTCGAGCACATCGAGGGCCTGGACCGCGAGTATGGCCCGTGGCTGAATGAGCGCGGCGTCTACTGAAGCATCTTCACGGAAGGCGCAAGGTCACGGGCGCCCCACCCATAAGCGCCAAGATAACGATTGGCGCTCTTCGATGTCCTGGATAGTCTTTCCGCATAGCGGTCACGGCTCCGCCGGCTGCGATCGTTCTTGTTACTGCGAAACGGCCAAGGAAGCGCCCTTACTCACCGCGTCATGCATCCGCCGGATCGCGTCCACAACCAGTGCGGGTTCATCCTGCTGAATCATGTGATTGCTGTTTTTCGCCACCATCAGGACGCTATCGGTCGAGAGGGCAGCCAGCCGCTCCTGGCCTTCGTTCCAGTTCTTCTCCAGCACCGCAAAGGGTCCAGGAAAGGGTTGTCCGTGAGTAATTGCGATGACCGGCAGTGAGCCGAGGCTTCCCGCGCTCTTCGAAGCTCTCGCCGGTGCTGGGACACGCTCCAACGACAGAAGATCGTCACAGAGAGCCGCATATTCCGACGGTCTTGTGAGCCAAAGCCCAAAGCGGTCGAGAGGAACCCAATGGCTGAGCAATCGCAGCATTCCAAATCGGCTGACGAATCCAACCACGCGTTGTAGGGCCCTGGCCTTCGCGTAGAAGTCGAGAACCTCACGTTGAAAGATCGAAGACTCGTCAGGCGTGTCTACCAGGACCAGACCGGCGACCTGGTCCGGATACTCGTGGGCGTAGGCTCGAACCATGAGCCCGCCGTAGGAGTGGGCCACGAGGATGAACGGCCCCTGGACTCCGGCATTGGAGAGCAGTGTGTGCAGTTCCCGAGTGCGGTCTTCGATAGTCCCGCCGAGCGGGCCCGGCTCGCTCCAGCCGTAACCGGCTCGGTCGTAGGTGCACACCTGGGCAAACTTCGCAATCTCATCCTGCACGGGCCACCAGAATTTCGATAGTTCGCCGGCTCCCTGTTCAATCACCACGGCCGGAGCGGCACTCCCTTTGCAGAGAAGATGAAGTCTGTGGTTCCCCACGGAGATGAGCCGTCCCGGGGCGGGGTTCAAGCGGGCATCTCTTCGCTCGCCAGTCCATTCATAGACATAGCCGATGGCCAGCAAGAGCAGCGAGAGCAGGAGCGCGGAGCCAAGATAGAGTTGCCAAAGAGTCGACATGGCGCTAGAATAATACAATGGTGTATAAAATGCAGGTATGTATTTTCTGGAGAAGTCAATGAACAGGGTAGCCGATGAACCGGAGCAGCCGCCTGAAGGCGGGAAACGCGCGCGCACCCGGAAGCGATTGATTGAGGCGGCTGCGGCAGTCATTGCGGAGAAGGGCTTCGATCGTGCCTCGCTCGAAGATATTGCCGCGCTGGCAGGGATGACCCGCGGCGCGGTTTACGGCAACTTCAAGAACAAGGAGGAGTTGTTCCTGGCTCTCATTGAGGCGCATTGGAAGCCGATCATCCCTCCGCTGAAGGCCGGGGCCAGCTTGAAGGAACAGATGCGCATCGTGGGAAAGACGGTGGCCGGGGTGGCAAAGGAACGCCGGAAGTACGCAGCCATAGCGACGGCATTTCAGCTCTACACGCTTACTCACGCTCCGATGCAGGCAAAAGTGACAGAAAAGAACGCAACCATATACCGCTGGTTCGAAAAGGAGCTGGTCAAAGTGATACCGGCGAAGAGTCTCCCGATGCCGGCAAAGCAGTTTGTGCGCGTGCTGGATGCTGTCACCACGGGCTTGTTGTTTACCTATTTCCAGACACCGGAGCTGATGACGGAGGATGTGTTCGTGGCTGCCTTCGAAGCATTGGCCTGACGAGAATACGTGGTTTCGTGCAGTCAGCCGCCAAACTCGAAGCTGGGCTGTCGAGGCTGCAATCAGTTCAGCGAGTGCGTCATCGCCACGCCGTACCAGCGGGGCCGGATCATGAGGCGCAGGCCAGGCCCGCGGAGTCCAGCGGCTCCAGTTCCTTGCCGTCGACTTCCACGGCGAAGCTCTGCATGATTGTATCCAGCGTTAGGACGACACGGAAGCTGTTCTTCTTTCGCACCACAACCCCCTCCATCCCCTCAAAGGCGCCGGAGCGAATGCGGGCCCGCTGCCCCACCTTCAGCAGAGGGTGCGGCTCAACGCGGCGCAGGGGAAGGCCGGATCGCAGCGCTTCGATGTCGGCCTCCGGCAAGGACGCCGGCTCGCCCCCAGTGCCCCCCACCAGCGCCAGCACGCCCGGCACTTCCAGCACCCGCACGCGCTGCACCCGCTGGATGCGGACGAAGATGTAACCGGGAAACAGCGGCAGGTCCAGCGTAACTCTCAGGCCGTTGCTCCACTTGCGCTGCACGCGGTAGAGGGGCAGATAATGCTCGATCTGCCTCATGCTCAGGTGCTGCGCCACGCGCTTCTCATGGCGCGAATTCGTGTAGACCGCGAACCATTTCGGCGCGGGTTGCGCATCCGGCGGCAATTCCAGGGGATGGCTGCTCGCTTGAACGGTCTCTTCCTGCGCAATATCCGGCACGGCTTTTTCGCAATCCTCGCTTGGGCGGGCTTTCGCCCATATTCTCCATGCGGACGCGGGCGAACTCCCAAAACAAAACGGAAGTTCCGGGCGGAATGCCGAACAGCGCCTTCCCACCTCGCCTGCGCCCGATGAGAGTTCAAACCAGGGCTGAGAACACGATAGCATGGGCGCCCGCAAGCGACAGCGCCGCTCTTTGCAAGCACAAGCATGGCCCGGTCCCATTGGGATGCCAGGGCGAATTCCGCCCGTGCCGTTCGCCGCAACGAACCCCGCCCAGGTGGAGCGCGCCGGCCCGGGAGTATACTCTTGCCGAGGTTGGGAATGGCAATGAAAGTCCCTGTTAAGTCCTCAGAGAAAAGAGAACTCAGGTTCCCGATTGCGAGCATGGTTCTGCGCGCGCTGCTTGTCACCGCTGCGACTGCGGCTATCGCTGTTGGATGCTTGAGCGCGGCACCTGCGCTGGCGCAACAATCCCCGCAAGCGGGGGCAAGCAGCCTGGACGGAGACTGGGTGAACGTCGATCCGAATGCGCGGGGAATCGTGGAGATTGTCATCGCGGGAAGGGACGTCCACCCCTACGGCGCGTGTCATCGAAAGCCCTGCGACTGGGGCTGGGTCAGAGCAAAGAGCGTTGCCCCGAGCGCTGACTCCTCCGGTATCGGCGGGCTTGTCGTCAAGAAGGGTACCGGTCTCGTTGCAGCCGATATCAGGCTCTCGCTGCAGGCCGATGGAAGATTGCGAGCTGAGACGTCAGCGCCCGCCTACCGTGCTGTGGACTACCTCACCCGGAGCCGCCGGCCCGCCAGCGCCCCTGCTCCGGCGCAGCAATCCCCTCAAGCGGGAGCAAGCAGCCTGGACGGAGACTGGCTGAATGTGGATCCGAGTACGCGTGGGATCGCCGAGATTGTCGTCGCGAAAGGCCTTTTTCATCTTTATGGCGCGTGTCATCCAAACCCCTGCGATTGGGGGGACAGTTTCACTTTCAAAAGGGAGAGCGTCGTTTCGAGCGCTGACTCCGCCGGTGTCGGCAAGCTTGTGAAGAAGGTGAATACCGGACTCAGTCAAGTCGATATCACGCTGTTGCTGCAGCCCGATGGAAGATTGCGAGCTGAGACGTTCACGCACTACGCGGACGGAAGCGGCCGGGCCGATTACAGCGCCGTGGACTACTTAAGCCGAGGCCAACGGCCCGCCAGCCCGCCAATGAACCTCAACCCTCAGTCCGGCGGCACGCAGGAATATCACATCGAAGTGACGGTGCTTGGGAGCGGGGGTGTGACGACAAGATATAACTGGCGAGCCGCAACGGATCTGAAGGAAGCAAAACCCGAGGTTTCCTTGGGAAGCGTGCAGGCTCCTCTGCGGATCTCGCATCCTCTGTCGGAGAAGGAGATAGCGAAGCAAGAATTTTCACCGCATCTGCTGGTGATCTTCCCGCTCGGCAAGCCGCGGCCCAGCGATGGGGATGGAGATGTGGTGCAGACGCTGAGCAGCGCCCTATCGAAGGGATGGTTGGTGAGCGCCAGCCGATCCGATGGGAGCTTCACTCCGTATTGCAGCAGCGCCGCGACCCTTGAATCCGCTCTGGCGGCAAATGGCGCAGCTCCTCTGTCCCCGGAGGATGCGGTATCGGCCGCGCAGACTGCGACCGCCGGCCTGGAGAAGTTCGCGGGACGCAGAGTACTGCTCATCGCCAACGGAACCAATAAATTCCCCTATGCGCTTCCCTACGCCTGGTTGTTTGAGGTGCAGGGCGCGCTGGGGCGGATCTATGTCGTGGATGGCGGAATCACTGTGAAGGAGACCTTTGCCGACCTGGATACACTCACAGGCTATTATTACGGATTCGACATGGATTCAAACGGCATACCTCGTCAGGTGCGCAGTTATGACAGGGGCCTGGCTCATGAGCTGAAGTTATCCGATGCCGTAAAAGATGTTCTTAGCGACGATCGAAACTACTATGATTTGGAGTTTTCCATACCCGGCTCCCTTTCCGGGTCCATCCTGCCGGTTGCACTGACCTTGCACAGTGGGGGAGATCGGCCTGTGGTAACCGCGACAATGTACTCCCTTGCCCCGTCGGCCGCGAGCGGAAGCTCGGCTGTGGAAAGGGTTACTGTACCACAGCGTCCGATCGTTGTATGGAAGTGATGGCGTGCGCCCTCCACACTGCGG
>Ga0326728_10021100_pt1 | contig 12305 bp, 9 predicted proteins | sample MB3enrmetagenome_FD_207602 | JGI IMG/M metagenome (GOLD analysis project Ga0326728, IMG submission 207602) | Lab enriched peat soil microbial communities from McLean, Ithaca, NY, United States - MB31MN | ecosystem: Environmental > Terrestrial > Soil > Wetlands > Peat | place: USA: New York...
AAAAAGGTGGATACCGTCCCGGAAAACGGCTCATCGAAAGACTGAAGCACCTCGGGCAGGCGCTCGGCAAATTCTTCTGAACTCAAGATAAACTCATGGTGACTGGTGCCCAGGCGTTGGGACATCAATCTGGCATATTTTACGTCCAGCATCTTACTGGCAAACTGGCCGGAGGGTGGCTCGGCATACCCAAGACTAAAGGTAGTGACAGGCTGCGATTGGTGACGGCACATCAAAGTCGTCACCGAACTTGAGTCCACTCCTCCGGAGAGATAAGCCCCATAAGCAACATCGCAATCCATGCGTAAGCGCACGGCGTCATCCAGAAGGGTGAGAAGATGGCGCCCGGCTTCCTCGGGGGTAATGCCTTCCAGGGGGTGGCCGAAGTCCAACTGCCAGTAGGGCGCCGTGTGAACCCGGCCGTTCTCCCAGACCATATAGTGTCCAGGGGGTAGTTGCCGGATGTCCCGGTAGACTGTGGCCGGCGCACTGCTATTCTTGAGGCTCAGATAATGATATATCGACGGCAAATCGAGCTGGTGCGAAACTGCGGGATGGACCAATACCGCTTTCATCTCCGACCCGAAGACCAGTTGCTCTCCCACCCAGGCCCAATAGAGGGGTTTTTTGCCGATCCGGTCCCGGTACAGCAGGAGCCGCTGCCGCCGATCATCCCACAGGGCAATGGCAAACATGCCGTTAATTCCGCCCAACTCCGGCCAGAGATCGCCATACTCTTCGTAAGCGTGGACAATAATTTCGGTGTCGCTGTGATCAGTGCGGAAGCGGTGTCCCGCCGCCAGCAGCGACCGGCGCAAATCCCGGTGGTTGTAAATCTCGCCATTAAAAACCACCCAAATGCGCTGATCTTCGTTGGCGAGGGGCTGGTCTCCGGTGGTCAGATCCACAATGGCCAGACGGCGCATCGCCAGATGGACTTGTTCCCGCTCATAGTAGCCATCGCCGTCGGGCCCCCGGTGCATGAGGGTGGAATTCATACATCGCAGCAAGTCTCCATCCCCCGGACCGATAAACCCGCAAATACCGCACATCTATGTAAATCCCTATGTTTGTACCCAAAAAGGGATAGCAATTTTTTATCTCTTTATACATAATTATATGATAATTTCAAGATCAGGCTTTGGATTAACCTTATCGTGTAGAGTATCGGAAGCCATTTAAAATTATAATGAGCCTCTCCGAAATCCGGAAAGAATCTAAATTTAAAAATTCCATGAGCGTATCCTATTGGTATAAGGCGACTGCCCCGGACCGGCGCCTGCGGCTCTGGGGGCTATGGGTCCTCAAGCTGATGGTCGCCGCTTGCCTGATTGGCTATTTGGTCTATAGTGAAAAGATTTCCTTGAATTTGTTTCGAGCTTTTTGCAGTTGGCAGGGGCTTATGCTGGTTGGCGGAGCTGCGCTTCTCATTATCATGGCCCAGACCCTGGCGGCCTTGCGTCTCTTTCTGCTGTTTCAGGGTCAAGTCCTGGATATCCTCTGGTCTCTTTGCTGGAAAACCACCTTTATCGGTTTGTTTGCCAACAACTACCTCCCGACCTCTTTCGGAGGTGATGCCGTTAAGGCCTATTATCTGACCAGATCGCGCTCGGGTCTGGTTTCTCAGGTCATTGCTACCCTGGTCTTCGACCGGTTTTTGGGCATGGGGGCCCTGGTCCTCTTAATTTTGGGTTTTTTGGGTATTCTGAACTGGACCGGCCATCTGAGTTTGGGTATCTTCCTCACCAAGTTGCCGGCAGCAAGCTTTTACCCGATGCTGGCAGTTCTGGTGGTGGCGAGCACATGTCTGGTTCCGCTCCGGCGACCCCAATTCCGGCAGGTGATTGGCCAGTGGTTGAACCGCCGCCCAGTGGGCCAGGCCATCCATCAATTTTTCTGCAATCTGGCCGCCTTCCGGCATCTCGGCCGGGTCTCCCTTGCCTGCCTGGGCATCTCGTTTTTCATCCACCTCCTTTGCGCCATGGCCCTTTATCTGGTAAGCCGGGCTTTGAATCTGGAGGCCGGGTTAGTATTGACTCTCGTTCTGGCCCTGCTCATCTTTGTCACCGGTATCATCCCCGTGTCCCCCGGTAACTTGGGTTGGACGGAGTATCTCGGCTCTGTCCTCTGGTCTTCCCAGGGCTTGGGCTGGGGAGGCAACCTGTGGCTGAGCTACCGCTTGGTGACAGTGCTTGTTAGTCTCACGGGTCTCATCCTGTTTTTGGGCTTACGCCGGGAGCGGTCGGAGACATCGTGAAAGTAGAATTTTTCCGTCACCAACTGGGCGAGGCCAATTTACATCGCTTTGCGTCGGTCATGCGCACCCTCTTCCTTACCACCGGCAAGGAAGTTGAACTCTTTGAGAAAGAATTTGCGCAATATTTGGGCCAGGGGTATGCGGTTGGCCTTACCAGCGCCACCGCGGCCTTACACCTATCTCTCTTGGCCCTGGGAATCGGCCCCGGGGACGAGGTCATTACCACCCCCCTGACTTTTGTGGCCACCGTCCTGGCCATTATGCACACCGGCGCCCACCCTGTCTTTGCGGACGTGGAACCGGATACCGGCAACCTGGATATCAACCGGGTGGCCGCCGCCATCACTCCCCGGACCAAGGCGGTGTTGCCCGTGCACCTTTATGGTCAAATGGTGGACATGGCCCGCCTCGACCAACTGGCCAAGGCCCACGGGCTGATCATCGTGGAGGATGCCGCCCATTGTCTGGAAGGGAAACGGAACGAGATTCGGGTTGGCGACTTGGGCCAAACCGCCTGCTTCAGCTTTTACGCCACCAAGAGCATTACTTGTGGCGAAGGGGGCGCGGTCACCACGAACGATCCCAGCTTGGCTGAGCTGCTGAGGCAATACCGGCTTCACGGCATGTCCACCGGGGCAGCGGACCGGTACACGGGGTTTTACCGCCACTATGATGTCGAGGTGGAAGGCTGGAAGTATAACATGTCTAATCTTCAGGCGGCCCTTTTGATAGACCAGATCAAGGAGATAGAGCCCCGGCGTCAGGAACGGGAACGGATTGCCATCTATTACCGGGACAGTTTCTCCAGACTGGCGGGCCTGGAGATGCCGGCTCTTCTCCCAGGGGTGAAGCAGGGCCATCATCTCTTTACCATCTGGGTGCATCCGAAACATCGCGATAAAATTCTCTGGGATCTCCAAAAGGAAACCGTTGGAGTGGCAGTGAATTATCGCGCTTGCCACCTGTACACCTTATTTCGAGAGAGATACGGATGCCGGGAGGGTGACTTGCCGGTGGCCGAGGCCATTGGCAGTCGCACTCTTAGCCTGCCTCTCTATCCTGGGCTCCAGGTGGCTGAGGTGGAGTATGTGGTGGACACAGTTCGGAGAGTGGTAAAAAGTGCCGGCTGAACCACGAGCACCGCGGTAAGACACACATGCGGCCCAACGAATAACCTGAATGAGATTGACGACCAGGAGGCAAGAGCGCCGGTTTATGGAATCCACTGGATATGTCTTTGTAACCCCGGAACTTTCCCCATATTTCAAGATTACCGGGATAGGGGATCTTCTGCAAAACATCATTGGCGAACTGGCCCGCCGGAGCCTGCGAGTGGCGGTCATCTCCCCCGACTTCGGGGTAGACCCCCGCTACCTGCGTTTCACCAGGTCAATGTCCATTTATTCCACCTCAGACGGTCAGCCCACCTCCCTGCAAGTCAAATTCGCCCGGGATGACCGCGGGGTGGATTATTTCTTTATTAAGGATGAGGAGATCCAAAGATACCTGGGCGAGGCCTCCTCCTTAAGGCTGCACCGGGATAAAGTCGGCCATAACTGTCTCACGTTTTGCTATGGGGCTTATCTCATACTGGATGCTTTGTGCCGGGGAGAGATGGATTTTCCGGTAAACCGACTGGTAATGCATGCCTTTCACTGGCAGACTTGCCCCTTGGTGGCCCTGATCGACCAGGCCCCCTGGCGTGACCGGGTGCGCACCGTGCTCACCGTGGACATCCTCGATATCCAAGGACGCTTTGAGTCCGAGGTCCTGGAGGCCCACGAAATCTATCGCTTGCTCAAACCGGCCTTTGAACCGGAGATCAACTTCCTGCGCCTGGGCATAAAAACGGCGGATGTCCTGCACACCGTCAGCCCCAACTATGCCTTGGAGATTCAACATGCCCCCAATGGCCGCGGGTTGGAGAGTCTTATGAAAGAACGTTATCAGCAGGGCCGGTTGATCGGCATCTTAAACGGGCTTGATCCTCAAAACTTGGATTGGCGTCAGATTCCGGTCTTAAGAGATCACGACCTGGCCGTTAGTCTCGACACCAGCGATCTCTTCGAACAGAAGCAGCGGGCCAAACTCCTGTTCCAACGGACAGCCGGATTGCCACAAGACCCTTCGGCCTTTCTCATCAGTATGGGGCATCGTTTTGTCAGGCAAAAGAACTTTAATTTGGTGGTCAATGCTATGGAGGAGCTCATGGCCCTGGAGCCCAGACCCCAAATCTATTTGCGAGCCTGGCCTGAACCTCGCCCAGAGAATTCGGATTGGGACCTGTGGTGGCAGATCGTCCGATTATCCAAGCGCTTTCGCCATAACCTGGCCTTTCTTTCCCCGTTCGACCGGGATCAATCGCTGAAGAAGGAAGGGATTTTTATTGACCGGTTTCTGTATTATGCGGCTTCCGACTTGTTCTTGATGCCTTCCTTGTGGGAACCTTGTGGCTTGTGCCAGCTTGAGGCCATGCATTTTGGGGCCATCCCCCTGGTTACCGCAGTGGGGGGCCTTATAGATACCGTAAAACCCTTTACGGGGGAAAACGAGGGCTGGGGGTTCCACCTGGAGGACCAATTTGACTCCAAAGCCTTAGTGGAACTCGTGGCCCGGGCCATGGACCTCTGGGCTCATCATCCCGGCCTCTGGAATGAGATGGTCCGCCGGGCCATGTCCTTCGAATCCAGCATTACCCAAACGGTGGACAATTATCTCGATAGACTTTATCTGCCTCGAAAAGTTCCTCAAACAGCCTTGCGGGTGACCTGATAACCCAAGGCCGATATTGGGCTTGGAAATAAGAATCTTTCTTGCGGATCGCGGCCCCAGTCTCCCTGCATGCCTGGGGGCCGGCCCCCATTCCCCTGGGGGTTATCGCCTGGGGGGCCAGGTAAAAGGTCAAGCAAATCAAAGCTATGGCAATGAATAGCTACCGCCTTCTGGAATACCCGTGGTTCTATAAACTTACGATTTTCTGACTGAAAAAACGCCAAGATCAGCGATTTTCATTTTTTTGTGCTACTATCAAATGATTGTTAGCATCTTCTTTGAGGTCGCCTAGATGTAGCAGGGCAAGAATTGGTAAGCTAAGTATAGTGTAAATCACCATAAATGGGTATAACAGGTAAAATAAAGCATTTCTCTTGAATTCTGAGGATGAGAAGCCATTAACACGTAAAGCCTGCAAATGTACAAACAGCATTTTGTAGGCAATGGTCATCCAGGTCCCTCGTATAAAGTATGTTTCTACGATATTCATGTTACATTGCTGTAAAGCTTCTCTAATCCAATATATAGTAAAGTTGTAATAGCACCTTGGAATTGCATGAATAGAAGTTGTCTGAGGAATAAGGAATATAGCGTGTCCAGCAGGTTTCAAGACTCGACAAATCTCTTTAAGCATTTTGATGGGGTCCATGTCATGTTCAAGAACTTGAATATTGATTACGACATCAAAAGTATTATGAGACTGTTGCAAAATAAATCGTAAATTTTACTTAAAGATACTTAAAAAAATGGTTGCCAAACCCCATAACTTATTGTAATATATGGCAAATAATATTTAGGGGCGACCATGACCAAAAAAGGCAAAGCCAACGGTTCTTTTTTCGGCAATTTTCTTTATGAGCAGTGCTGTCCGGTTAACTGATTAAAAAAAAGTCCGAAAACTCCCGGAATCTGTTAGAATGGGTTAGCCATAACTCATCAAACAGCAAGGAGAATTCGGACTATGGCCCATTGTAACACAATCTTTCAGCAGATGCTTAAACTTATTCCGAGACATCATTTTTCCAGGTTGGAGCAGGAACACGGCACCAGTCGTCAGGCCCGGTCTTTTAGCCGTTGGAACCAACTGGTGCATTTGGTCTTTATCCAAATAACGGCTCGGGCCAGCCTGCGGGGGCGTGGCCAGTCTGAAAGCCAGGTTCAAGAACCTCTACCATCTGGGGGCGCAACCTGTGGCCCGCTCCACCTTTGCCGACGCCAATAACCGGCGGCCCGCCTCGTTTTTTGAAGCCCTGTTTGGCCTGATGTACCGGCGTTGTCAGCCCCTGGCCCCCAAGCACAAGTTCAAGTTCAAAAACAAGCTCTACAGCCTGGACGCCACCGTGGTGGAGCCTTTGCCTGTCGCTCTTTCCCTGGGCTTCTTTCCGCCGCACCAAGGCCGGCCTCAAACTGCACACCCTGCTGGACCATGACGGCTATCTGCCCGCGTTTGTCGCCATTTCTCCGGCCCGGGAGCCCGACATCAGGAAGGCCCGTTCCCTGCGCCTCCCTAAAGGCTCCATTGTGGTGGAAGACCTGGGCTACACCGATTATGCCTGGTACGGGGATCTCACCACCCAACAAATCTTCTTCGTCACCCGCCAGAAGCGCAATGCCGCCTATGAGGTGGTGGAGCACCGTCCCGTCCATAAAAAACAGGGATTGCTCTCAGACCAGACCATCCGGCTCACTGGGGTAAAGGCCCTGGAATGCGCCTTTCCTTTGCGGCGCATCGCTTACCGGGACCCCGCCAGTGGCAAGCGCTATGTCTTTCTAACCAATCACTTCAAACTCTCGGCCAAGACCATCGCTGATATCTATAAAGAGCGCTGGCAAATCGAGATTTTCTTCCGTTGGATCAAACAAAACCTGAGGATCAAGGCCTTCATCGGTAACTCGGAAAACGCCGTGCTGAGCCAAATCTTTGCGGCCCTCATGGTCTATCTGCTGCTTTGTTATCTCAAGTTCTTGTGCAACCTTGGCATTACCTTGCAAAACTTAATGCGATTATTACAACTCAATCTATTCAGAACCTGCACCGTTAAGGAACTCTTTGAGCCGCCTCCTACAACAACCGATATAATTAGCGATTTTAACCAGTTAACCTTAGCCCTGGCCTAGCCGGACAGAATTGTGAGTGGAAAGAATTTTTAGGAAAACCCCTTGCACGTGAATAATTTCATAACCGGCCTCTAAGAAAAGCGCCCGCCATTGAAAGCGATCGTAAAGATGAAGGTTGAATACCTCCTTGTCCCGCTTGTTTAACCGGTCTGAAGCAAGTTCCAAACCCATATAGGCGCCTAACCGGCGATGAAATGACCTGCTATTTGGGGTGCAACCGATGATTACGCCATCAGGTTTTAGCCAGGTTCTCGCCAGTCGTAATAAGCCTAGATCATCAGGAACATGTTTGACCACCCCGGCCATTATAATGGTATCATAGAGTTCCCGGGGTCGATAATCCTCAAACAGCGTCTTATACACGAATACCCTTTTACCCAGCTCTTCCCGGAAGTCCTCTTCCGCCCTGGCCACATGTGTGGAGGCCGCTTCGATGATATCAACTCTGGCGGCTTTCTCGAGTAAGGCATCGGTCCAAATTCTATTTATATATCCCAAGTCAAGTATCTTTCCAGGTTTTATAAATTTAAGTGTCTCATCGATGACCATCTTTTTGTAGATATCATCGAATTCCTGTTCCTTTGTATAATAATATTTAGCAGCGGCGGTCTCTATCGCCTTTACTTGTTCATTTTTTGATATGTTGCTTTTTGTGCCTGACAATTATCTGCCCCCCCTTAGAGTTTAATTAAATGCGGTATTCCCAATAATTATCCCGCATCCATAGCTATTTCTGTCCCACGAGGTTTTGGAGCCTCGTTGCCCGAGTAAAATCTCCCAAACGCTTCTCTTCTCAAGGCCAATTCTTCTCGCAGGTAACAGAATAGCACAAATTTTGGCGGGAAGTCAATTTTCCCCAGATTTCGGCCATACCAATCCCTCGGGGACCAGATGCTATCTACCTTGGCTTGACCTCCATCCTAACTTAAAACTTGGCATAACTTCTGGGGGCAGGTCAATTATCTCCAGCTTCCATAACCTAATCTGGAGGGAGGCTTCTGCCGCCATTGCTTATTGTCTGTTTCTGAAGCATCAGACCAAGTGGTCCACCAGCCATTTGATTACGTAGCCGGGAAGCCTTGACAGCCTGCCGCCCCATGCTATAATTTTGCGGGGCCCGATGAGGTTATTACCCTGGATTATGCCGCAGAAAAGATGTTCATTCCGCTGATGCGTCCTGGATTTCATCAAGCCCCTGGTGAAGCGCTACCGGACTTGGTTCAAGCTATTCTGGATGCGTGCCTACGCTGCCTTTGCTAACCCGGAGACCTATGAGTATTGCGAGGCGAGGCAGATCACTTATTTCATCAGGTTACCAAGCAATGCCAACCTGATGCGCCTCTTAGGCCATCACCTGAACCGGCCGGTGGGCCGTCCTCCCAAGAGTGGGATTCAAGTCAAAGTGGTGGACTTGCAATACCAAGCGAAAAGCTGGCATAAGCCACGCCGGTTGCCTCTTGGCAAGAGAATGTAAATAGCATGGCGAGACGTCTGACATCCATTTTTCCGGCCTTACTGGCTGCACTAAGTGCAGGATTATATTTCATGCCGATGTTGGATAATCCATGGCTAGCAGGAACAAAGCTTGTAGTCGCATATATGACGGTTGGGCTTGCACCAGGACTCCTTGCCATCCATTTCATGCCGTATAAAAAAAATACTTTCTTTTTTCAGACGATTGGTCTCGCCGGCGCAGTAAGCTTGCTAATCGTTCAGATGTTCTGCGTTGCAGCGCTGTTGTTTCATTTCTCGATCAATGTAACAGCAATCACGATAGTTTCCATTCTTGTCCTAGGTGGCGTCGCAGTTAATTTGTATGATCGCAAGACCGGCAACCAAACGCAAGATCGCGAGAGACCAAGCTTCCTTGTCAAGGCAGGAATTGCCTCAATACTCATCACCGCTCTCCTTCTTTATGCCGAAGGCGGGATATCAACTCTTATTTCCGGCACCCATTCCCCAAGCCTTGGCTGGGAAGACACTCTCCATATCGGTATAGCTCAGCGGCTCGCCACTACTCCATCGCCCGCAATAGATAACGTTTTTCTCTATCCTGATTTCGTCTACACCTACCCGTTTCCTGGTATCCACTATTTCTATGCACTCGTCTCATGTGTTGGAAATTTTAGCGACGTTATTTTTGTCTATGATAAAGGCCGTTTCTACTGGTGGCTTCTGTCTGTATCGCTCTGCAGCGAATTAGCCTACTTCTTAACTGGGCGTCGCATCGTTGCCGAGACTGTACCGCTGGTGTTTTCGTTTTTCGTGATAACAGGGGCTCTCGCGCGAATGCCGGGTTTCTATGTGGGTCAAGTAGCGCCCATGAGCCATGCCGCTGTCGTCGCAGGCGATGTGCTACTGCCGGGCGCTTTACTCGCAGCAATAACCGCGATCATGTACGATGACAGCAGATCGACGCTGGCGTGGCCGATGACAATTGCGTGGGGACTTTCGATGATGCTCATCCTTGTACATCCCCGTGAATGTGTTCAGCTGCTAGTCTATCTCTGTTCTTTTGCACTATCGCTCACAACCCTGCGATACAAGAGATTCTACGTAGCTCGCGCGTTAGTATTGACGATGGCAATTCTCGGATCACTCGTAGCTTATCGTTTTTGGCACAGCGAAGCTACGCCCGCTCTATCGGCCGTCTTGGCGGCCGATAGGCTCGAATTCGAGACGTTCATTTCCCAAATGTCATGGAAAACGTTGATAATGCCCCTTGGCCTCTATACTTATGGCATCAATTTGACGTTTTATGGTCTCTATGGCATCATGTTTGTTGCAACGCCAATAATCATCTGGGCGAACCGAGACCGCCCAGGGATTCTAATGATAGGTCTCAGCATGATCGGCTTCCTTCTGGTGTCCTATGTGGGATGGTTATCTATCCCATTTATCCGACTGACTTCCGTCGAGATGCTAACCGTTCCGGTCCGGAACTGGTGGCTATTCATGCGCTTGCTACTAGTCGTCCTGATTATCGATCTCGCTGTTCTTCTTGTTAGACGCCTCTATGGCTATGGATGGCGCGAGGCGCTTACCTACTTCGGCACAGCAGGATTGATCGCTCCTCCAAGTCCAAACGAAAAGCATGACAAATCAACCTCAGCTCCCCGTCTCACTCCATGGGCTCTCGCAGAAGCGAGTATCATAATCTGTAGCGTCGGAGCACTCGCATATTTTCTCCAAACCTCATCCGCTCTCCTCAGAAACGCGCTGCTCGTCCTAGTGATATTTTTGCTACTGACTGCATGTATCGCAGCTATTATAGCCTCGAAGACATTTTCTGTGGCGAATAAGGACCAAATGTCGTCCCGATACCTGAGCATCGCAGCGGCAGGAATTATCGCGGCACTGGCTGTGGCAACTTGGATGCCGATGAACGGACCGCTCGCACGGGTTAAGGATTGGCTGAAAATGTCGAGTCCAGAAGCACGCACCAAACTGCTCTATGAGACTGAGTTGGCGGGCCTAAAAAGTGATGCAGCTAGGTCTGGACTGACCGAAGAAGGCGCGTGCTTTGTCGGAGACAAAAAAACGATCCAAAGCTCTTACATAGGTGAGGCTATCACGCTTCTCGCGCCGAAATCATGCTACCCGCCCTATAGGCTTGTTGAGTGGATGCGCAAAAACCTTCCGCCGCAATCTGTGCTCTGGGTCGATCTTTACGGAGTATTTTCACCGCAGCCTTTTGTGAATGTCCAGCTCGCCTTGCTCCCTCTAGGAAAACCCATGAACTTAAAATACCTACATCTTCAATTCCCCAAGGCGGCTGAGGCAGTAAGGAATATCAGATCACGCGGGGGTCAACAGCCCATACTGGACGGCATCGAGAACGATTGCGAGCTTCTGAAGCGCCTGAGGGAGTTCCGGGTCACCCACGTTGTTGTCGATCCTTCGCATAACTCTGTAACAGAGCGGTTCGAAACCGTTAATTTTCTAAACCGACTGCATCGGTCCGACGGCTGGTCAATCTACGAAGTCAATTGAGCGTCATTGGCTGCCGCTTACATAACTTAAAGAAAATTTTAATTTATTCCGGCACATACACATTTTATTCTAACAGGACTTTTTTATGACTTATTTGCAAGAGATCAACGGAAATTTGTATGCAAAATTTGACAGAAGTCTCTCTTTACTTTGCTGGGCCTACAATGAAGAAGCCTTAATTGGGGATTTTTTAGAAAGAGTGACGAAATTAATGGCTGCCAGCATTGAAGATTACGAGATTGTTCTCATTGATGATGGCAGCACCGACCGAACTTACGGGATCGCCGAGTCTTTTCGACGGAATAATGACAAGTTAAAAATATTCCGAAACGGTAAGAATCTCAATGTAGGTTATTCAGTTCGGAGAGCGATAGCCTCGGCCTCCAAGGACTATCTCTTCTGGCAAACAGTAGACAGGTCCTATGATATAGCAAATTTAAGGATTTTTTTAGAATATCTGAAAGAATGGGACATGGTTCAGGGGGTAAGAAGAAGGCCGGTGGAAGTCAAAGTAAGATGGCTAAAACCCCTGGTTGCCTTAGTGAACATGTTTGGGGTTAAACATATTACCAGAAGGTCTGATACCATACCGAAAGCCATTATATCCGTAATTAATTATATATTAATCAGATTACTTTTTCGCGTACCTCTATCGGACTTTCAAAATATAACTTTCTATCCCACCAAATGGGTTCAGTCCATCCAATATGAAGCAAAGAGCGCTTTTATTAATCCGGAAGGTGTGATAAAATCTTACTGGGCTGGGATGAACATTAAAGAGGTTCCCATCGCTTTTATTCCCCGCAAAGAAGGGATGGCCAAGGGAACGGGAATCAAGGCCATTGCCGCCGCCGTCCAAGACATTTTTCTGTTGTGGTTTCAATGGGTAATACTGGGAAAACGAGGCCGGATTCAAAAGGGCAAGATTTGCCGAGCCGGAGCAATTGAATCTGTCTAAACAAACTTTCATTGTGAGCCTGAAAAATACGGTTGCCATTATTATCGCGATGTCTCTCTTGTGCCGCAGACGTTTAATATCCAAGAGTCGAGTAGCGTGGGGGAGTCTCACCCCCACGCCCTCACACATCCGTACATGAGCCTCTCGACTCATACGGCTCCTATCGACCAGCCGCAATTACATGGCCTTGCCTTACCCAATGGCTCC
>Ga0326728_10021101_pt1 | contig 12304 bp, 10 predicted proteins | sample MB3enrmetagenome_FD_207602 | JGI IMG/M metagenome (GOLD analysis project Ga0326728, IMG submission 207602) | Lab enriched peat soil microbial communities from McLean, Ithaca, NY, United States - MB31MN | ecosystem: Environmental > Terrestrial > Soil > Wetlands > Peat | place: USA: New York...
GGGTTGGATGGCGTTTAATCTCTTTCCACGCATGCAAACGGGCTACCGCGCGCCCACCCCCTCGATTTAGAATTCTATTCGGATAGGAGAATACCCGTTCCTCTTCGGTTAGCCGACAAAACGTGCTTGACCCTTGCTGAAAGCGGCTCTGCGTCATGGCATAAGATCTATACCATGGAATTTGAGTCCGCCCCGACCAAGAGCGAGGGCAACAAAAAAAGCATGGAATTGATTTTGTTGACGCCCAGGTCTTGTGGGATGATCCGGACTTGGTCGAAATCCCGGCGATCACAGTGAGTGAGCGGAGATTTCTCGTTGTCGGAAAGATCGCATCGAAGCATTGGTCAGCAATCATTACCTGCCGTGGCGGCCAAATCAGGATCATTTCGGGGCGCCGGTCTCGCCAGGAGGAGATTGATATTTATGAAAGCTGAGGAGCTGGACAAGAGGTTTGATAACGGCGAGGACATCTCAAGGTATCTGGACCTTTCCAAAATCCGACGACCTGGCCAGGAACAAAAGCGCGTTAACGTGGATTTTCCTGTTTGGATGATTCGTTGTCTGGATAAGGTATCAAAGCGGCTGGGAGTTCCGCGCCAGTCCGTCATCAAGGTTTGGGTGGCCGAGCGCCTGGAGAAAAACTAGCTTCTTGCCGATGTCAGAGTCCCGCCGTCGCCGAGATCAACGCACAAATCCGCAGTTCAGGGACGGTCTTTCCTCTAAGGCTTGAACCGTTCTGACATGATGTCTCCGAACGCATCTTCGGAATCATGGCCGAACCGATCCCGTCAGATGTCTTGTGGGATGGGGCTGTTTTCAACATCAATACTGGAGCGACGACCGGATAGGCAAAACAACACTGCTGTTTCACCGGGACCCTCTGCTTCAGCTCTTCAAACCAGTTTAAGACGATGTCGATTTTGCGTGGGGTTCCCTCTGCGGATGTGGTGGTTCCGGGTTCCTTCATCATGAGGAATCGCTTGCCGTCAGGGCTGATGTCCCAAGTATACCCATCCTGTAAGGACAAAGAAGTGTATGTTTCTCGAAAAAGGGGCTCAGGTTTTCCGCATTTGAACGTCTGGGCTGCTTCCACGGCAACCGCCATAACAGAATCATCGCTGCGGTAAAATAGCTCTTGGCCATTAGGTGACCACAGCGGTGTTTCCGCCGCTTGTGGAAACCTGCCATCGACCTCGGTTCACGTCAGGAAAGGGACACATATATCTCGTACTTGCCCGACTCATCGGACAGATACGCCATCCATCGCCCATCAGGTGAAATCTTCGGCTGATACATGCCATTTTTCCCCCTGCAGCCGCTGACTCCATTTGCGGTCGCCTCCCATCGACGGAGATCCAGTATTCCATCCCGTAGCCTCGCCGTGTCCAAACGTAATAAGGGTTTTCCCGACGCTGGACCAAGCCTCTCGTCCCCTCCTGTACCATCGGCTGCTTTCCAGAAGACACCAGAATGATTAGGGTCTGAACCTGTCCCAAAAGCGACACGTTTACCATCATGGGTCCAAAGAGGCGGACCGCTGTTCTCGTTAAAGGTCAGACGAGTCATGGTTTCGCGTACAAGGTCCCAGATCCAGATGTCCGATTTGTTATTGCCTGCATTAATGCCCAAAGCCACTTTTGTTCCGTCCGGTGATATGTGGAGAGCACGATAGTCATTGGGCTGGGCTGCAATTGGTTGCTCCTTTCCTTTCCGGTCCACCCATACGAGGGTCCGCCCGGACGCCGATGAACTCACCGTTCCCGGCATATAAACCATCGTCCCGGAATCGGAGACAGCATACTGGGCAATAGCGGTTGTTGCCCGCCATACACCTTCGACCACGGGAACTGGTCCACGTGTAGCTTTAAGGGCTTTGCGCTCGAATGGGACGGCTAAAAGATTGTTTCCCAGTCCGTAGACGAGGAATGCTTGGAACGCCTGATGGACTGAGCTGCAGACTGCAGCTGATACAGCAAGTGAGCAACAATTTGCAGGAAGCTTTTAGCAAGATTCGAAATGGGCGAATGTTTTGGCCATACGCGCAAGTAATAGTGGCGGAAACCGGCACGAATTAACAATTCGCCATGGACAGGGCACAAACAACGATTGAGTGTCTTTTCATGGTCTTCATTTCAGGTTGAAATGCCATGTTCATCCATCATGCAACGGGCCGCTCTGAAAAGAGGCCCTTTGTGGACGATGCAGCATAAGGAGACTGTATTTGACTGCTGAGGAGTTGGGGTAAGACACCCAGTTGCCGCATGAGGGACGCCGAGTCGTAATACACGCAGACATGGCAGGTCTTGCCTTCTCTCAGTTCACGCACCGTGGTTACGCGAAATGAAAAGCTCCTCCCAGTGGCCGCTATGCCCATAAAGTCTCCCTCGTGCGTACCACTTGCGACGTATTCTTCCCACTGGCGATCGCCAGAGGCAAAACATGAGGTCAACTCGATCCTGTAATCGGGGATCGCGGCGAAATTACGCTTGAGGTTGGCTCGCACGGCTTCCTTGCCACGGCTGACTGTGCCGAGAGCCACGTTCTCGACGATTATGTCATCGGTATGCAGGGAAAGGAACTGCTCTACATCGTGTGCATTGATGGCCGCAAAAACATCTTTTGTGTGTTTATCGAAAGCTGTTGCCATTCACTATTCCTTTCGATTTGAAATGTGGAGCGGATCAAGACTTTGCCGGATCGTTCCCTGCCTAGTCTTAACCTCAACCACAATGTTGAGTAATATTGTGGCCACGATATAAAAGTCAGTCAACAAAATAAATATTATCACTCCTAATTAATATATTAACTTTACTGATATGCTTTCCTAATTCCTAGCTGCAATCAGGGAGTGCGGATATTGTCAAGCAGCAGGGGTGATCGATTCAATTTGCGGCTTGGTAATCGAATGATAAGGAGAGGCTCCGAAACCAAGGACGGCACAATCGGTGACTTTGCAGATTTGAGGATCAAGCATCATGACGGGATTATACGGTTTCCCGCCTATCGCGCCAAATGCCGTTTGGGAACTAGTTTTCACGCCAGGATTATAAAGTTTGCATTCACAAAAAGATTTCCTCGTCTGGGGAATATTTCCCTCCCTAACCGCTGGCGGCTTGCCGGCTTTGGAAAATTTGAGTAAAAAAGGTCGGGAATCAAGCAAGGGAAACACAAAAGCCCGAACTGCGCGCCGCAGTGTGTAGTCCGGGCTGATGCAAAGACGAAGACCGTTTCCTGGCTTCAAAGGAAGTCTATTCGCCTCTATTGTCTAAGATAATCCTGGCGTCCACTGCCACCGCACCATTTTCATAGGCGATCAGGGGATTGATATCCATTTCTTTGATCTCAGGATTTTCCGCTACGAAGGCTGAGAGCTTCATCAGCAGTTCTTCGAGATAGTTTATGTCACTTGCCGACTGACCTCTGAATCCGGCAAGAAGAGGATAGCCTTTGATTTGCCGGATCATGTCCCCGGCGTCTTCTCTTGTGAGCGGGACAATCCGGAAAGCTACATCCTTTAAAACCTCCACCGAGGTTCCACCAAGCCCGAACATCAGCATCAGCCCGAATTGCGGATCCTTGATCACTCCAATCACCAGTTCCAGCCCGGGCGCCGCCATCTTCTGTATCGAAACCCCCTCGATCACGGCCTTCGCAGCCTTCTTTCTGACCGCCTTCATGATTTCGTCATAGGCGATTCCAACCTGCACCTCATTCTGGAGTTTCAGCTTCACCCCGCCGATATCACTTTTGTGAGAAATCTGAGGTGAGACGATTTTCATTACCACGGGATATCCGAGTTTCTCGGCAGCGGCCACTGCTTCTTTCTTTGAGGCAGCCATAACGGGCAACGTAACTTTTAGTCCGGCTCCTTTCAATATTGTCTTGCACTGAATTTCATCAAGGATGGGGGTTTTGCTCTTCTGGAGGATACTTAGAAAAGCTTTCCTGTTTTTGGGCCATGATGCGGTATTCGCCATCTTTTTCCGGGAAGCCAGTTTTCTCCTGGCTCTTTGTTTGTAACGAGACAGATTAGCCAGCGCAGCAAAAGCGCGCGGTTCCGAGAGATAGACCGGGATCCCGTTTGCAAAGAAATAATCGCGGATCTTCCTTCTTTCCTCCTCGAGATAAACCGAATCGGCTCCCGTCATGTCGTCCGGCAATATAACGATCATTGGCTTCTTGTATTTTTTCATCACATTGATTGGCACTTCGAGCAATGCCTGCTGCTGCGCTTCTGATGGAGCCGTCGTGCCGCTGAAGATTTTGCTCATCTTGACGGAGAACAACACCCTTCGGATGACGATGACATCCGTGTTTTTGTCGGCAGACATGATCTCGAGCAGGGACTGCAACAGATTCACCTCCGGATGCGGATTGCCGATATCGATAGGATTTCTAAACGAGGCCCCAACGCCCGGGAGCACCTCGGTCAGCCGCTTTTCGGTTTCCGGAGAGAAAGCTGGCATCTGCATACCTGCCATTTCGCAGGCATCAGCTCCGATCACAGTGCCCGCCCCGCCGCCGCTGATATAGGCGACTCTCGAGCCGCACCCGGTCGGAAGGCATGAGAAACCGACCGTAGCATCGGTGAGCTCATCGAGCGTGGAGACCCTTACCGCGCCGGTTTGGCGGAAGAACGCGTCCCACGCCGAACTTGCGCCGGCAAGTGACCCGGTATGTGAGGCGGAAGCACTCGCTCCCATTTGAGTCAGACCAACTTTCCAGATAATGATGGGCTTTTTGCCGGAATTCCTTCGCGCTATTTCAAAATAACGTCGCCCGTCTTTAACGCCTTCCAGATACGATGTGATGATTTTAGTTTCTTCATCTTCGATCAGGTATTCAAGAAGATCGACTTCGTTGATGTCGGCCGCGTTGCCATAGCTGGCAAATTTTGAATACTTGATCCCTTCACCTTGAGCTCGTGCAATGATGCATTCGGACAACTGCCCGCTTTGGGCCGTCAAGGCAACCGGGCCGGTCTCCTTCGCAAATGTTGCGCCGGTAAATACAGTGATTCCACCACTGGGGCAATAAGGACCGAAGCAATTCGGCCCCATCAGCCTCATGTGGCCGTGGGCGAGTTTCAGTACTTCCTTCTCAAGGGCTCGGCCCTGCTCTCCGGCTTCGCTGAACCCCCCAGTAAAAAGGACAGCAGCCTTGATTCCTTTCGCGATGCAATCCTTCAGAGCATCCGGCACGAAACGCGCGGGAATTGTGATGAAAGCCTGATCAATCGGATCCGGTATATCCGACAGATTCCTGTAAATCTTATGTCCGAGGACCTGCTCCCCGTTGTGATTGATAGCGTACATTTTCCCTTTGTATCCGAAATCGAGCAAGGCCTGCATATAGCGCTGGCCATACGAATAGATGCTTTCCGATGCGCCAAGAACTGCTATGGACTTCGGTTGGAAGAAATGATCGAGTATTTTGTCTGCCATAATTTTCCCCAGGAATTGTTTTTCAAACCCACAGATTGAAGCTCAACCACGGACAGTATAGCCGAGAGTACTTCCCACCACAATGTGGTATGTAAATGGAAATTCCAGGAGAGAGGATTACCTGAGCCAAACTTATTGTTTATCACGCAAGGTGTTTTTGCTGTCAATCAATGAATCCAGGCGGAGAGACGCGGGCAAGGCCTGTCGAGGGCTCAGGCCCAACTCAAAGCTCCAAGGAGCAGCCATGGAACCGTGAGATTTTGTGGTTTCGAGAGGAGGGGTATTTCGGAAGGATCTGAGAAATTGGTTTGTAGCAAAATAGAAGGCGGGGAATCTCTCGAAATCAATTAGTTTTGCCCGTGCCATTGCACGTCTGGCACATGCCGCTGCCCCCGCATTTCGGGCAGGTTCTTGAAGTTTGCCCCTTGCCCCTGACCTCCCCCGAAATAACTGCGATTGGAGTCAGCATGTGGTGTAATATGGTGCCAGTCCCGCTACACTTGAGGCATTTCCCCGAACCTCGGCAGCCCCAGCACGGTGTTGTTTCATTCTCGCTCATAGATTTATCTCCTCCGATTGAAGGGTGGGTAAATTGGTTGCCCTTGATTGTACGCCCCCTTAACTTACCTTCAAGGTACTTCTTTTGTCCTGAGGCATCAAGTGACGACAACTACAGCTCATTGCTGAACCAGTTTATAGTTAGGAAACAATGGGGGTTCTTAATCAGGTCAGGTCTGCGAGGGCTCAGACCTGCTCTGAAGCTCCAGGAGCACGCGACGGAGTCTTGCAAGCAGCGGATGGTTTCCCCTATCGGACCTATGAACAATGATGTCAATTCGAGCATGATTCCGACGGAATGCAGAGTTCCGTTTTCCCCGGCTACAGATCAGAAATATGTAAAATCAAGCTGCTGCGAAACTCTTGACTTGTAATGATTTGCGTTTGGGCTCGACCCGGGCCAAGTCATACTGCAGCTGCTGAAGCAGCCAACTCTCTGCGGTAGTATTGAAGGCAATCGAGAGCCGAATGGCCATCTCTGCACTGATTCCAGAATGTCCATTCAATATACTCGAGAGTGTCTTGCGGCTGACACCGAGAGCGCCGGCCGCCTGCGTAACCGTCAAACCGAGAGGATCAAGGCAGAGCTCGCGCAAAATCTCTCCCGGGTGGGGTGGGTTGTGCATCTTTATCGGAGATTTAGTGATAGTCTTCATAATTCACATCCTTGACATCAGGACCGGAAAACTCAAATGTAATACGCCAGTTGCCGCTTACGATGACAGACCAGGTTCCCTTTCGATCTCCGGTCAAGGGATGCAAGCGTAATCCGGGCAATGCCATATCCCGTGGCTCTGCCGCTACATGAAGCCGGCCCAGAATCAATCGCAGTTTTGCGGCATGCTTTGCCTGAATGCCGGCGGCATTCCCACGCGTGAAGAAGCGTTCTAATCTCTTGTGTCGGAAATTCAGAATGCCCACAGTGAGGATTGTAACACGTAACGTATCAGGTTACAATCAATTTGTTATGGCAGAACTCATCCCCATACGATTGCAACGATCTCGGATATCAGTTGGATTACTTCCCCGAACCTAGGACTTTTTTCTTATGGCTCGGAATCATGTTCGAATGGTCTTCTTCGCGGATTACTTGCGAGAAGGGTCGTCTTCAATATCTATTTGGGAGTGACGATTTGGAGATTTACCGCGACATCTTCATTTCACGGGAACTCGTTGCTTCAGCTCTTCTAGCCAGTTAACGACTATGCTGATTTTACGTGGGCCTGTGGATGCCGACGGAGTGGCTCTCACGTCCTTCATCATCAGGAACCGCTTGCCGTCAGGGCTGATGTCCCAGGGATGTGTATCGCTCCCATACGCAGGGGTATACGTTCCTCGAAAAAGGGGCTCAGGCTTCCCACATTTGAATGTCTGCCCCGCTTCCACGGCAACTGCCATAATAGAATCACCGTTGCGGTAAAACAGCTCCTGGTCATTAGGTGACCATAGCGGACTGTTCCCACCACTTGTGGAAACCTGCCACCGCCCTTTGTTTACGTCAGGGAATGGACGCACATATATCTCAGCCTTTCCTGACTCACCCGAGCAATATGCCATCCATCGTCCATCGGGCGAAATCTTCGGCTGAGCCTCAGCATATTTTTCCTGTAAAAGCGGTCTCCATTTGTGGTCGCCTTCTATCGACAGAGATCCAATAGAGTTAGTGCCGGTCTCGGCCCCCTCTTCCATCGATCAGAGGCTGCCTACCGCTGCGTGGTGTTTGCCTGGTAAATCGTTGGGCCAATGATATGCGGCTAGTGCGGCTGTCAAAAGAGAAATCCTAGAGGAATGGCTTGCAGGACTGAGGCCGTACCGAATAGTGGAATATGGCTTTAGGTACGCTTAACCGGGATTGCGGTCCCGAAACGGCCTTCGCTTCCCTAACTCATCCGGTCTCCGTCGCCCGGCCCTGGGCTGCAAGACGAGTTCAGGATTACTGACGCGAACGGGACTTCGGGCTCGGAACCGTTGCTGAACCGCCCCTCAAAGGATACGTCCGCAGTCAATCCGCAGCCTGGAAGCGTGGGACGAAATGTTCCCACTCGGGGTGGATGCGGTCGAGCAGGCGCCGGAAGCGCAGTTCGCCGCGCAGCGGCTGGAGCAGTGGATCGTCGTGGGCAAGTAATGGGTAGTTGATTGAGCCTCGATCAGCCCAGTGCTCCAACCAACTGAGTGCTAAATCGCTCTCATTCACCATCGCGAGCCAACCTGCAACCCATTCCGTGGCTTCGGGGTCGTTCCATAAGAATGTTTTGAACTCCCCTATTATCGTGTTGAGCAATGCCTCTCGCTCTCCGAGCAGGGCGTGTTTGAGCGCCGTTGCCATTTGAGTAAATACATCCTGTGGGTTTTCGGCTACAGTCTCCTCGGCCACGCTACATGCGTCTGTTGTCCGTCCGAGTTTGGCCAGCATCTGCGCCCGGAACATATTGACCCACCGGAGGCTGGGCTCGCGCCGGAGCATTTCCTCAAACACGGCCAGTGCCTGGGCGAAGTTCGCATCCGCCCAGAAAGCGCCAGCGCGAGTAGCGAGAGTTCCTACGGTCAACGGATCGATGCTGATGAGTCGGTCGGCAGCCGCGGCACCAGCCGCAGGTTTCCCGGCATGTTGGCTGTAGGCCCAGGAAAGGTGGAAGAGCGAGTCTACGTCGCCGGGATTTGCTGCCATCGCGTCCTCAAGATGGCGGATGGCCAGCACTTGGTTGCCGGCGGATCTCTCGTGCTTGGCAAGCAGGGCATGAGCGTATCGTGGGTCCGAGCCCTCCAGGTAGCGCGTAAACTCCGCTGCCTTCCGAAGCGCCTCTTCTCGGGATACTAGGTTTGCTTCGATGGCCCAGTAATAGGCGTGTGCCAGCCCTGCGTACAAAAGCGGGTGTTCTCCAAATGTTGTGAGGCCCTGTTGAAGAAGGCGTATGGTCTTTTCGAAGGATTCCTTGGTAAAAGACATCATCTCGTGCCACGCGCGGTGGCAGCAATCGAGCACCTGCGCATCGGAAACCGGGCGGTCGGCCAGGCGCTTCTGCTCACTGGGGCTGAGCTTCACGTGCAGCGCATTCGTAATTGCACGCGCCACCTTCTCCTGTATGTCAAACACGTCGTCGATCACGCCGGAATAGTGCTCGGCCCAGAGATTTCTATCGGTTACAGCATCAATCAACTTTGCGGCAATGCGAAGGTTATTGCCGGCTTTTCGGACGCTTCCTTCAAGGACGTGGCCAACATTCAGGAGTTCGCCGATTTCCCTCGTCGTCTTATCCGTCCCTTTCAGCCGAGTGACAGAGTTGCGCGAAATCACCCGCAGGCCGCGAATTTTCGAGAGCGCCGTAATGAGTTCTTCCGTCATGCCGTCGCAGAAGTACTCCTGTTCCGGATCTGGGCTCAGATTGGCAAACGGGAGCACGGCGATCGAAGTTATTTCAGGCTTAGCGGCTGTATCCAGCCTTCCAGCATCGGAATGCAAAGACGCCGCAACGGTCAGCAAACTCTTCAAGTGAAACGACATGTCTCTTGCGGACTGGAAGCGCTCACCCGGATTCTTCTCCAGGCAATGAGCGACAATGCGGTTCAACTCTGGCGTGACCTCTACTCCTGAAACACTCACTTCTGGCGCCGGATCCTTGAGGATCGCAGCCATGATTTCGGCCGACGTCTCGCGGGCAAAAGCGCGCTTGCCGGCCAACATCTCGTACAGCACGCACCCCAATGCGAAGATGTCACTGCGTGCGTCGGCCGCCTGCCCGCGCACCTGCTCGGGCGACATGTAGCCGATCGTCCCAAGCACCGTTCCGGCAGCCGTTCCGGGATCCGTCAGGGTGGTCGCGCCTTCAGCCGCGTGCGCCGCTCCTGCGACCCGCGCCAAGCCGAAGTCGAGCACCTTAACCCGGCCGTCCGTCGTGATGAAAATGTTATCCGGCTTGATATCCCGATGGATGATCCCCTTGCCGTGGGCCGCGGCCAAGCCGTCGGCGATAGCAGTCGCGATTTCGATCGACTTGCGCCAGGGAGGCCGTTCGCGTTCGAGGCGGTGTCGCAGCGTTTCACCTTCGAGCAATTCGGTCACGGCGTAGGTGATGCCGCCTTCGGTGCCGAAATCGTAAATCGCAAGGATGTTGGGGTGGGACAGCGCCGCCAGCGCCCGCGCCTCGCGCTCGAATCGGGCCATGCGCTCTGGGTCATCCACTACCGCCTGGGGCAGGACCTTGATGGCGACATCCCGCCCAAGTCTTTCGTCGTGCGCGCGGTATACCTCGCCCATGCCTCCTGAGCCGAGTTGTTCTATGATCCGGTAGTGCGAGAGGCACTTGCCAATCAAGGAGAATTCCTCCATTGCAATGCTCGCACACTGCAATCTGAAGCACCTGAAGATGCCGCCATTATAATCGGCCACGTTGGCGCCGGATACTTGAATCCGCAGTACTTGTTGGGATTTCGAGGGCTCGGAAGAAGATCAGTTGGCCTGAAACGGGCTTGTGGGAGATCACCCCGGCGAACCAAAGTTCGTCAGCCGTCCGGCCGGTTAACGTCCCCGAACGGGACCGTTAACCGGCTGAACCACTCTCGTCATGGATTAATCGTGGTATGGGCTATCGGTATCTATCTTGCTTTGACGATCTTGGAATGCAGCGGCATTTCTATTTCACGGCACCCGCTGCTTCAGTTCTTCGGTCCAGTTTAGGACGATGCTGATTTTGCGCGAACCGCCCCCGCCGGATGCGGTTGACCCCGCTTCCTTCATCATCAAAAACCGCTTGCCGTCTGGGCTGACATCCCATGTGACAAAATCCCAATTGCCAGCCATAAAAACATTGCTAACATACGTACCCCGAAAGAGAGTCCTGGGCGTTTCGAGGCTGAAGGTCGGCACTGTCTTTACCGGGACCGCCATGACAGCATCCCCGTTACGGTAAAACAGCTCTTTCCCATTTTTCGACCACAGCGGGCTATCTCCACCGTTCGTGGAAATCTGCCATCGCCCTGAATTCACATCAGGAAACGGACGTACGTAGATCTGATTCTGGCCTGACTCATTAGATGTATATACCATCCATCTGCCATCAGGCGAGATTTGCGGCTGAGCCTCATGATACTTTTCACTCAGAAGGGATTTCCACGTGTGATCTCTCTCCATCGAAAGCATTCCGATATCAAATCTCATATCCTTGAATTCTGCCAAGACCAAGGTTTTTCCATTGTCGGACCAGGAGGCAGGAAAAGATGGTTTCCCGCCGGGCACCGAACCCAGAAGTTCGTCCTTTCCAGCACCATCCGCTGACTTCCAGTAGATGCTAGATTTCCCTTCCCGACTTGAAAAAAAGGCGATCCGTTTGCCATCGGGGGTCCAAAGGGGAGTAGCGTTAATGCCTTCGAATGTCAGCCGTGTCAGGGTCTTGTGAACCAAGTCCCAGATCCAAATATCACTGTTTCCAACGGCTGCGGCTGCAACACGCAAAGCCACTTTTGTTCCATCGGTAGATAACCGGGGATTAAAATAGGCATTAAGTGGCGCTGCGAGTGGCTCCTCTTTCCCGTTCCGATCTACCCAAACAAGGGTTCGCTGGAAAGGCGCCGATCCAGTTTCTGTTCCAGGCACATAAACCAGCGTCCCTGAATCGGAAATCGCATATTGGGGTACGAGAGTCCGCAAAACACTTTCAACCACTGGGACCGGGCCACCGATCATTTTAAGGGCATTAATATCAAACCGAACGGCGAACAGATTATTTCCCAATCCATAAACAATATGTCCGGTGGGGAGATATCGCGTAGTATCGCCTTCGAACAATTCCTTACGTTCTCCGGATTTGAGTGACTGCACCATAATCTTAAATTGCGTGGTCGTAATTACGTGGGTAAATAGAAGGGACTTGCCATCCGGTAGAATTTGCGGGGAGATGAGATAGGTCTCATTTTCTGCTGGCTTAATAATCTGTTCTGGAGTCCCTCCATTGGCAGAAACCCTTAGGATGCCTTTTCCCATCTGGCCGTACACAATCGTATCATCCTCACTCCAATCAAAATATCCGGTGGGATTGGCATCGGCTAAAGTCACGGACGCCCCACCGCTAGTGGCGATCTTCTTTAGTTTGTTGTCTGCGCTGGAAAAGAAGCCTATCCATTTGCCATCGGGTGAGAAAAAAGGCCGCTGCCGATTTCCTGGCGTTCCCGGGAGGAGTTTGGCATCCATTTCTTCCATAGAGCGCAAGTAAAGCCCTGCGGGCGTGCTATAGACGAATTGTCTGCCATCAGGTGAGACAGCTATGGCGCGTTCAGAAGCATTGTCTAATTCCTGGTCCTTTGGCAGC
>Ga0326728_10021103_pt1 | contig 12302 bp, 10 predicted proteins | sample MB3enrmetagenome_FD_207602 | JGI IMG/M metagenome (GOLD analysis project Ga0326728, IMG submission 207602) | Lab enriched peat soil microbial communities from McLean, Ithaca, NY, United States - MB31MN | ecosystem: Environmental > Terrestrial > Soil > Wetlands > Peat | place: USA: New York...
TCCACCCTGCCGAAACCATTAGTTTTTCGCTCACGGATAACGCCATCGAAGAAACTTCAGCGCAGGCTCCAGCCCGACATCAAAATCAAGACCTGAGGCGCTTTCAGGCACCTCAACGCAGGCTGCTGCGATTCTGAGCGCGATGTTGACTATCATAACCATGCTCGACCACTCGCGTTTGACTGTCTCACGCTGACACCCTGAAGCGCTCGGCTGTCGACCGCAGGCGTAGTTACGGGACGGGAAGCCGACTTTTCAGGCAGGATCCCAACCCCTAGTGGAAATGGCTAAGCGGCAGCAATTTGCGACGAATCGGCTAAGGGGCCAGATTCCGCAGGGATAGGAACTACGACGCCACAGATACTCGCTGAACCGACTCGGCACGCACAGGGTAGAGGCTCGGCTGCCGAGCATACTTCGACAAACTGAGTTTCAAGCACCATTCCCGGAGCTAGCGTTGTCAGGAATGGCAAAACTGGCTGCCTCTTTAGGCGCTGGAGACACTGAGCGCTGAGAGCCTGACTGGCCATTGCGTTGAGAAGCGGTGAGGGGTATGTTACTAGTTGGCCGGAAAGTCAAAACGGAAATTCCGGTTACGACCAAGCGTTCGACTCGCCACAGGAGATTTTGCGCGCTGCCTGGCGCCACTAGCAGGCCCCTTCGATGGTCATGAAAAACCGGAGCAGGTTTCTACAAGGGCGCAGTGCCACGATCTTCATGATGGCCCTGATGCTCGTGGCTGGCCCGGTCCTGCTGATAGGTCGCAGGGTATCCGTGGCGCCACCTGGAATGGCCACGGAAACGGGTTCATCCCAGCGCATCGTCGCTATCGCCGACGTGCACGGTGCATACGAGGAGTTCCTCGGCATCCTGCAACGCATGGGTTTGATCGACGCCGGCCACAAGTGGGCGGGCGGCGCGACCATCTTTGTGCAAGTGGGTGACGTCCCCGACCGCGGGCCGGAGACGCGCAAGGCCCTCGACTTGCTGATGGAGCTCGAGCGCGAGGCGCCCGCGCAGGGTGGCAAGGTAATCCCGCTGCTCGGCAACCATGAAGTGATGCAGATGATGGGCGATCCGCGCTACACCACGCCCGCCGACTTCCAGTCGTTTGCGACAGAGCAGTCTGAAAGAGTGCGCGATGACGCCTACCAGGACTATCGCAAGTTCATCGCCCAGAACCAGCGGGTGCGAGAGGTGCCTGATGACGAAACCGCCCACCAGCAGTGGTTGGCGCGGCACCCGCTGGGCTTCTTCGAGGAGCGCGATGCCTACGCCCCCGACGGAGTCTATGGACGCTGGCTGCGCACCCACGACGCCGTCGCCCAACTGGGTGACGTCCTCTTCATGCACGCCGGGCTCGACCCCGAGCTTCACTTTCGGTCCGTCGAGGACTTGAACAGGAAGATCCGTTCCGAGATCACCGACTTTGACAAGCTCTGGCAGGCGCTGGCGCAGGAGAAGATTATTTGGCGCTACATGACGCTTGAGGAAGCCTTCAACCAGGCGAAGCTGAGGTACGAGGCCGCCCAGTCCGGCTTGCCCGGCGCCCCCGCCGACGCAGAACAGATGCGCCGGATGATCGAGCTTCCCAGTGGACTGCTAATGTCGAACCACAGCCCGTTGTGGTACCGAGGCTTGGCCCTCGAACCCGAGGAAAGGAACGAAAAAGGGCTGAACAAGATGCTCGACCGCCTCGGCGCCCACTATATTGTTGTCGGCCACACGGTGCTAGCGGGGCATACAATAACCGTCCGATTTGCCGGTCGCGTGTTCCTGATCGATACCGGCATGCTCAGGTCGTATTACGGGGGCCGCGCTTCGGCGTTAGAGATCCAGGCCGGAAAGTTTACCGCCTATTACGCCGACGACCCGAATCCGCATGTACTCGTTGGTGAAAATGGTCCGGCGACAGCCTCGGTTCATTTCCTTCCAGGCCACTTTTCATGTCGTAGCCAGCCAGCATCGGACAGTGTCAAACATCAGGACAGCTTACAGATTCCGTGTTTGCCATCGGCTGCGGAGGCGCTGATCGAAGTGGCGGGGGCGTACGTGAAGTAGGGGCGAGCGGACGTCGCCCCGGGCCGAACGCCGTTCGGCCCTACTCAGGGCGTCATCGAAAAAGACGTGGCAACGGCATCCAAGAGGCCCAACGCTTCGTCTCTTCAGATGCCTGAGGATGAGAGCGTGCCGGCTCGTTGCTGGGTCTAGGAGACTGCACGTGAACGGCGAGAGTGCGGCCCGCCAAAGCACGAGCATCCTATCTGTTGGCGCTAAGTTGTTGCCGCCTGCTGAGCCCTTGTGCCTCGCTCATCGTTGCTTCGCCCTCAGCCTTCAGGAGCATCTGCCGTAAGCCCTGGAATCCTTCAACCACATTCTCCGGCACGTCAGCGCCCCACGTCAGGAGCTTGGCAATATCCTTTGAGACGATGAGTCAAAACCGGGCCATTGGAAAGGAGGGAATGGACACCGTCACGGGTCTGCGGCCAGCCGGGGTGGACCCGGAGGGGCGGCTGGATTCAGACGCTGTGCGGCGAACACGCCGATGGAAGAAGGGCCTTTGCCGGATGGGAAAGCAATTGACAATCTCAAATCCCGGTCGGCAACACCACACTGGAGACGGGGGGATGATGGCGGCACGGCTCACGTAACATCAAGAGGCATCCCTTCAACTGCACGTCACCCTCGCAGGAGGATCATGAAATCCAAACACAAAGTCCAACCGGACGCTGGCCGGAGCCTCGCGGACCCGGAAGGCTAGGGCTCCCGAGGTGGACCTCTTCTTCATGGTCAAAGGCAAAACCTTTGGGGACGGGAAGCCCGTTTGCCGCAGGCCTGGGAATTTCACTTTCCAGGAAGCCGACTTGATCGGCATAGGGGCGGCGGTCACCCGCCGACCCCTGCCACACCACCGTGCGTACGGGTCCGTACACGGCGGTTCGAGTTGGTTACGCTAGCACCCCTCGATCAGCGTCGGAAGTCCGAGCGATTTGAAGTAGGCATTGGAAAGCCCGACAGAGAGGGCCTTAGCCCGCGCCAGGTACCAAGGGCCTCGCCCGCTGCCGGCGGTGTGGCTCGCCAGCCGTGGACGCACCCCCAGTTGCAACAGCGCCGCCCGGCGACGGCGTGGGGTTTTCCACTGCCGCCACAGAGCCGCCCGCAGCCGCCAGCGGACCCAGCGGGTGAGGTAAACGAGCACTTTGGGAGTTTCGCAGAAGCCGAAATAGTTACGCCAGCCCCGCAGATACGGGGCCAACTCCTCCATCGTCGTCTCGATGCTGACGCCTTTCGCCCTTCGCGTGATCTCCCGAATTCGTTGCTTAAACCGATCCAAGGCCTTGGGCGCTATGACCCGCTTGACCTCCGGGCCGGTGCTAAAGCTGAACCCGAGAAACTTTCGTTCCTGTGGTCGCGCCACCGCACTCTTCGTCTCATTGACCTTGAGCTTGAGCCTTTGCGTGATAAATCGCGTGAGGCTCTCCATCACCCGTTGACCTGCCCGTTCGCTGCGAACGTAGAGGTTGCAGTCGTCCGCGTAACGAACGAAACCATGTCCCCGGCGCTCCAGTTCGCGGTCGAGTTCGTCGAGCACGAGGTTGCTTAACAGGGGCGAAAGAGGTCCCCCTTGGGGAGTCCCTTCCACACTAGGGCTAACCAACCCGTTCTCCATCACCCCGGCATTGAGAAATGCCCGGATGAGTTTCAACAGCCGCTTGTCCTCGATCCGGTTCGCGATCCTGCCCATCAGCTTGTCGTGATTGACTCGAATGCCTCCTTCAGGTTTTCTCGCTCACATACCTCCTCCATCAATCGGTCGGTTTTAGCTGGGCTTTCGGGTCCACTTGTCGCCCCCGACGATTCAGTCTCTTCCCCTGCGACACCTCGGGCTGCACCCGTCAGCGCAGATGAGAAGTCCAGTTCCATCTGGATATTCTGCTGCTGGTCGTCGGTGAAACTCATGGCCTACTCACCGCTCTTTCTCGTTCGGGCCTTCTCCGTAGCCGGATACTATGCCCGATGCTGACTTCTGCTCCGCGGTCAGGTTGCCTTTCGGCAGCCTCAGTCGCCGAGGCGACACGAAGCAGATCTCCTGGGGTAAGCTCAGCCGCCTTCCGTGCACCATCGCCGAATCTACGCTTCGCACCTTGATGGATACGGACTTCGCGGTACGTTGCCCGCTCGTCCGGTGCTGGCGCCTTGTATTCGGTTTTTGTCCATCGACTCGCACGTTTGATCCATGCTTCCTTCGGACCCCGCCTCGCGGCGGTAGCCCTTGCATCATCACTAGGCCTTCACCTCCATCAGGTTGGCCAGAGGACTTTCACCTCTAAGCTGCTGAGCATGCCCAGCACACAACCAAGCCGCCCGTGCGGCGGACGCTGCGCGTGCGTGTTGCCCACAGGACTGCCCGAATCAAGCTATTGGCGGGTCATAAGGAGGTTGCCTATGACCCGTTTACGCAAAATGATGCTCGAAGAACTCGAGCGTCGAAATTACTCTCCGAGGACCATCGAGTGTTATATCCCTGCGGTGAAAGATTTTGCCCGTTACTTCCATCGCTCTCCGGACCAGTTGGGTCCCCAGCACATCCGCGAGTACCAAGCCTTTTTGTTCCGCCAGCGAAAGCTGGCTCCGAGCAGCGTTACCCAGCGACTGGCCGCACTGCGCTTCTTGTTCATTAAGACTTTGAAGCGGCCCTGGAGCGTGGCGGAAACGCCCTACCCCAAGAAAGTGCAGCGCCTGCCCACGGTGCTGAGCCAGGAAGAGGTCACCCAACTCATTAATGCCGCGCCCACTCCCTTCTACGGCATTTTGCTGATGACCCTCTACGCTACCGGAGCGCGCCGTGACGAACTGGCACGCTTGAAGGTTAGCGACATCGATAGTCAACGGATGGTCATCCACATTCAGGGCGGCAAGGGTCGTAGGGATCGGGACGTGATGCTCAGTCCCGTCCTGCTGGAAGCCTTGCGCGAGTACTGGCGCGGACTGAAGCCCAAGACCTGGCTCTTCCCCGGTGATCGTTCCCATACCGCCCCCCATCCGATTACTTCCAAGGTGATCTGGCACGCCTGCCACCAGGCTGCCTTACGTGCGGGTCTTCATAAACGCGTACACCCCCACACTCTGAGGCATTGTTTTGCCACGCATCTGCTGGAAAAGGGGGCGGACCTGCATACCATCCAGGTGCTGCTCGGTCACCGCGATTTGGAAGAGACCACGATTTACCTGCACCTTTCCAACCGCCATCTGAGCGCCACCGCCAGTCCCCTCGATGCGTTGGCGCTGACGGTCGCAGGCAAGAAAGACGAGCCTTCGGGAGACGCCTAGATGAGCCGGCCGCCGCTGGAGGTGGCCGATCTCATCCGGGTGGCGGGACAGAGATTTATCGAAGCCAGTCGTCGCTGGATCAGCGGCCAACATCTCAAAGTGTGGACAGCCATCGAGCGCTGCCGCACCGCCGCCCTGGGCGGGCATCGTGATCGCTGCGCCCGCTGCGGGTATCGTGCCCACCGTGCCGTAATCGACACTGCCCCAAGTGTCAGGCCCACGCTCGCGACCAGTGGCTAGGGGCGCGTCGCCGCGAACTCTTGCCTACTCCCTACGTCCATGTGGTCTTCACCCTTCCTCGGCGGCTCGCCCCCCTGGCTTTGCAGAACAAGAAGGTGATCTACGGTCTGTTGTTCCAGACCTGCGCTGAAACGCTGCTCGAAGTGGCGCGTGATCCCCGCCACCTGGGCGCCGAAATCGGCTTCTTCGGCGTGCTCCATAGTTGGAATCAGAAATTGGAGCATCATCCCCATGTCCATTGCGTGGTTCCGGCCGGCGGACTCTCCCCCGATCACCAGCGCTGGATCCACCCTCGCTATCGCTTCTTCCTCCCCAGAAAGGTGCTGGGTCGTGTTTTCCGCGGCAAGTTTGTCGACGCTCTCCGGCAGGCCTTCGCGAATGGCCAACTCGGCTTCTATGGTGACTTAAAGCTTCTGGCAGAAGCGAAGGCTTTCGCTGCTTTCCTCCGCCCCCTCTTCCGGCAGGACTGGGTGGTCTATTGCAAGCCGCCCTTCGGTGGCCCCGAATATGTTCTCCGTTATCTCGGCCGCTACACCCACCGCGTGGCCATCTCCAATCACCGCTTGGTCTGCCTGCAGGGCAACCAAGTCACCTTTCGCTGGAGAGACTCCGCGCACGGCAACCAGCAGCGCCTGATGACCCTGGCGGTCGAGGAATTCTTGCGCCGCTTCCTTCTCCACGTGCTTCCCCCGGGCTTCGTGCGTATCCGCCACTTCGGCTTTCTGGCTCACCGACGGCGCGCCGCGCTCTTGCCCCTTTGCTTCCAGTTCCTGGGACGACCGAGCGATTTGCCAGCCGCACCAGAACTGACACCCGGGGAGGAAGAAGGCTGCTCGACCCGACAGCCTTCCACTTCCACCTGGTCGTGCCCCCAGTGCGGCGGCCCGATGATTATCCTGGAGCGCCTGACGGCGGCGGAGATGTGCTTACGCTCTCCACCCCTCTCCTCCGCGAGGTTCTCATGAAGTACCGCTCCCTCACGCCGAAAGACCGCGCTTGCCCACCAAGCACACGCCTTGGTGTGCTCGGCCACCTACCCACAAACCCTCCGTCCTCAGCTCAACAGCGCACACCGCACCCGATCCAGCCCGGGTTCACCCTCCATCCGTGCTTCCTGGCCCTCACAAACTCATTCCGCTTGCTCACCCATAGAACCTTCGGACCCAGCTATGCCATTCAAAGCCCATAATTCCCGCGTCCGCCGCAAACACGGGCGGCTTCCTTCAAGTCGCTGTATCGGAAGCGCGCCGGGCAGAGGCTCTGCTATTTCGCAACTTTGTGCAGTCGGCGCGCTTCCGATACGCATTATAAAAGGGCTCCCCTTTTGGTGTAGGTTTTGAGCGTGACCTCATTCCCTACGAAAAGGAGCGGTCTTATGGACAAGACGAAGTATATCGGCATGGACGTTCACAAAGAGACGATTTCAATTGCTGTGCTGGATTCTGTCGGCAAGCAGGTGATGGAGTCCATCGTCGAAACGAAGGCAGCGACCATTCTGGAGTTTATGGAAGGTCTGCGCGGGAGTTTACACGTCACGTTTGAAGAAGGGACCTGGGGCGCTTGGTTATACGACTTGCTGAAACCTCACGTCACGAAGGTCGTGGTATGCAATCCGCGGAAGAATGCCTCGCTGAAAGACGGCAACAAGAGTGACCGGATTGACGCGCGGAAGCTGGCCGAGTTGTTGCGCGCCGGACTGCTGTCGGCGGACTACCATGGAGAAACTGGCCTACGAACCTTGAAGGAGCTGTCCCGCAGTTATCTGACGATCAGCAAGGATCTCACGCGCGTCATGAATCGGTTGAAGGCGCTGTATCGAAGCTGGGCCATCCCCTGCGCTGGTACCTCTGTCTATGCACCGCATCATCGTTCGGAATGGTTGGGCAAGATCACCGAAGCCGGCGTGCGCCGTCGGGCCGAGCTCTTCTATCAACAGCTCGATGTGCTGCAGGCTTTGCGCCGAGAAGTGCGACGCGATCTTTTGACCGAGAGCCGGAAACATGGTGCGACGAAATTGCTACGTCAGATTCCTTGCATCGGCGCGATCCGGGCCGCTCTCTTGATCGCGCTGATCCAAACCCCTCATCGCTTCCGTACCAAGCGGCAACTGTGGGCCTATAGCGGGCTTGCTCTCGAGACGCACAGCAGTGCGGAATACCACTTCGTGGGAGGTCGGTTACAACGCTCGAAGAAACAGCCGGCGCTTCGTGGTCTCAATGATAACCACAACCATGATCTCAAAAACATCTTCAAGAGCACAGCCGCGAAGGCCAGCAGTTCTGCCGGGCCCTTCCGCGATTTCTACCAGGCTCTGTTGGCCAAGGGCATGAAGCCTTCGATGGCTCGTCTCACCTTGGCACGCAAGATTGCGGCGATCACTTTAATTCTCTGGAAGAAAGGAGCACGTTTCGACGCTGAAGAATTGAAACCGCAAGCGGCTTGAGCGTCTCGAGTCGAGAGTCCGTTCCATCCCCTGGGATCAACCTGGCGGTGGGCCAATCGGGTTCTGGAGACGTTCGGGTTCGAGGGCAAGTATCTCTAGTGCTGTTAGGCCTCGTGCACTTTGCACCTGAGTCTCTACCGATACCCTATGCTCCCTCGGATAACCCAAGAAAGCTATAGGCCACGAGTCTCAGATAGAACCATGGGTTGCCAGTTGGCAGCCGCTTCGCTTGCCAAGTTTTCAGGAGCCGAGTGGCGTCGTCACAACAGGAAGATGCAACTAAGGGGACGGAAAAGCCAGGCAGCCTTGTCGCTGCTCGGGACGAGCCGAGTTGACACGTCAAAGAGCCAGAGCAGAGCCAACAGGCTCCTAGTGGGTCACAGGGGCTCGATGCCGAGGTCAATATTCCCTCGGCCTCCGGTCGAGGGGGAATTGTTTCTCTTGACATCGCCTTTTATAGAACAGCACTAAGACTTATCATTCCCAATCCAGAATATAGGCAGAACCCCCTGAACGGCAGCAACTTGCGCTGCGAAGGCGATTAGTTTCTGTTGCGTCCGTATTCGAGTATCTTCCGAGTGGTCGAAATATGTTCCGGACTCGTCCGGGCGGCGATGCGGAGTCGGCTTTCGAGAGCCTCCGATTTGTCAACATGGTGTTCGACGTGTCGTGCTAAGATTCTTTGGTATTCAGCGGACCTCCCAAATCATGATTGGAACAACGGTTTCGCACTACCGCATAGTGGATAAGCTCGGCGGCGGCGGGATGGGTGTGGTCTATAAGGCCGAAGACACCAAGCTCCGCCGCTTCGTCGCGCTCAAGTTCCTGCCGGAGGAAATGTCCAAGGACCATCAAGCCTTGGAGCGCTTCCAGCGCGAGGCCCAAGCCGCCTCCGCCCTCAACCACCCCAGTATCTGCACCATCTACGACGTCGACGAGCACGAAGGCCGGCCGTTCATCGCCATGGAGTTGCTGGAGGGACAAACGCTGAAGCACCTGGTCAGCTCCAAGCCCTTCAACACGGACGAGATTTTGGAACTGGGCATCCAGCTTGCCGACGCTCTCGACGCCGCGCACGCCAAGGGCATCGTCCATCGGGACATCAAGCCAGCGAACATTTTTGTGACCGAACGGGGCCAGGCCAAGATCCTGGACTTCGGCTTGGCGAAGCTGGCGCCAAAGGCCAGGCGGGCGGCGGAAATGACGGGAGCCTCTGCGCTGCCTACCGCCTCCCTCGAGCCCGAGCACCTCACCAGCCCAGGCGTGGCGATGGGGACCGTGGCCTACATGTCGCCGGAGCAGGCGCGTGGAGCAGAACTCGACGCACGCACTGACCTCTTCAGCTTCGGCGCGGTGCTGTACGAGATGGCGACGGGCCAGCCCGCGTTTACCGGGGCGACCACTGCCGTCATCCACGATGCGATTTTGAACCGGGCGCCGATCTCGGCAGTGCGCCTCAACCCCGAACTGCCGGCCAAGCTGGAAGAAATCATTAACAAGGCGCTGGAGAAGGACCGTGACCTGCGTTACCAGAGTGTTGGTGACATTCGCACGGACCTGAAGCGCCTGAAGCGCGGCACGGAATCCGCGCGTGCAGGAGCGGGGCTTGCCCCGCCCGCGGGGGCGCAGCAAGCAGCGCCCCCACGGAAGCGGTGGATTGTAACGATAGCCGGGGCAGGGGTCATGCTGGCCGCGGCGGTTCTCATCGCGCGGAACGTGGGCGGACTGCGTGACCGATTGCCAGGTCGAGCTGGCGCGCCACGCATCCAGTCGCTGGCGGTCCTGCCGCTTGAAAACCTGATGGGAGACCCGCAACAGGACTACTTCGTCGATGGCATGACCGAGGAGCTGATCGCCGACCTTTCCCAGGTCAGCGCGCTGCGGGTAATTTCGCGGACCTCGGTGATGCAGTACAAAGGCACCAAGAAGTCGATGCCCGAGATTGCGCGGGAGCTGAAGGTAGATGGGGTGATCGAAGGCTCGGTGCTGCGCTCGGGCGATCAAGTGCGGATTACAGCGCAATTGATCCAAGCGGCCACCGACACGCACCTCTGGGCCCGGAGCTACGAGCGCGACCTGCGGGACGTCCTGGCGTTGCAGGACGAAGTGGCACGGGCAATTACCAGAGAGATCAGAGTCAAGCTGACGCCTCAGGAGCAGGTGCGCCTGGCCAGCGCCCGCCCCGTAAACCCCGACGCCCATGAGGCCTATCTCAAGGGCCGATATTATTGGAACAAGAGGACACCGGAAGCGCTCAAGAAAAGCCTTGAATGCTTCCAGCAGGCGATCGAAAAGAATCCCAGCTACGCGCTGGCTTACGCCGGGGTGGCTGACTCCTACGCGATGTTGGGAGCCGGCGATTATCAGGTTTTACCCCCCAAAGACGCCTACCCAAAAGCCGAAGCCGCGGCGAGGAGGGCCCTCGAGCTCGACAGCACGCTTGCCGAGGCCCATGCCTCGCTTGCTTGGTCGAAAATGGTTTTCGATTGGGACTGGAAGGGCGCTGAGAGGGAATACAAACAAGCCATCGAGCTAGATCCGGGCTATGCAAACGCCCATCATTGGTTTGCTCTGTATCTTTCTGAGATGGGGCGACACGCCGAGGCCATCGCCGAGGACAGGACAGCTGAAAGCCTGGACCCGCTCTCGCTCATCATTAGCGCGGATTTGGGAGAGGAGGCCCTCGGCCCGGCGGGCCTGTACGACCAAGAGATGGAACAATGCCGGAAGACACTCGAAATGGACCCTAACTTCGCCGAAGCACATCACTGCCTCGCGGATAGCTATATAAATAAGAGTATGTATAAGGAAGCCATCGCGGAGTTTCAGAAGGCGCTCGACCTCTCAAAGGACAACCTGACATACGTAGCCCTCCTGGGTAATGCTTATGCGCTGGCGGGTAGGCGAGGCGACGCGATAAAGATACTGAACGAGCTGAAGGCTCGGTCGAAGCGAGAGTTTGTGTCACCGGATCATTTCTGCGCCCTCTATACGGCCCTAGGCGACAAGGACCGAGCGTTTGCCTGGCTGGATAGGGCCTATGAAGAGCATACTGACGCCATATCTAGCCTCAAGATATGGTGCAAGTACGATCCCCTGCGCTCCGACCCGCGTTACCGAGAACTCCTGCGCCGTGTCGGCCTCCCGCCGTAAAGTCGCCCGCGTCTTTTGGCTCCCCCGTTTCTTACGTCTGCCTCCGATGCGATTCCGTTCCGCACATCTGCAGCTGCGGAATCGACGGGCATACATGGCCGCAAGGGAGAACAGCCCTTCGGATCACCTCTGCCAGAGAGTGCCTGTGAAATGCCCATCCCGCGCCGGAAAGCAGCCAAACGCCAGGATCGTCGATGGGAAGCCGACTTATCATTCCCAATCCATTTTGTATACACCCCGCACCCGTGATGCGCACAGGAGCCCTTGGGGAAATCTCGGCCTGCTGCCTGGATCACTTCGCGGTGGATCCAGCACGGAGAGGTGCTTCTGCAGACAGCCCTCATGCGACCTGTCCCGGTACTTGAACTGTCCCGGATAGTCCTATTGCGTGTCCTATCGCGTTGACGTAGCTGCACGTGCAGTCTATAATAATTTTCATCGGGGCGACATTACGAATCGTACATAGACATTCACCCATGGTCGGCCAGACCGTTTCCCACTATCGCATCGTTGAGAAGCTCGGCGGCGGCGGCATGGGTGTGGTGTACAAGGCCGAGGACACCCGGCTGCATCGCTTCGTCGCGCTCAAGTTCCTGCCCAAGGAATTGGCAAAGGACCATGAGGCCCTGGAGAGGCTCAAGCGCGAGGCGCGTGCGGCTTCTGCCCTTGACCACCCCAATATCGTTACCATCTACGAACTCGGACAGGACGGTTCCAGTCACTACATCGCGATGGAGCTGGTTGAGGGAAAGACACTGCGCGAGCTGCTTGTCTCCGGCTTGTTGCCAATGCGAAAGGCAATTGAAATCGCGGCGCAGGTTGCGGAGGGTCTGACCAAGGCTCATGACGCGGGCATCACGCACAGGGACTTAAAGCCCGAGAACCTGATGGTCTCTCAAGATGGATTCGTCAAAATCCTCGACTTTGGCCTGGCGAAGCGCATCTCGACCAGCGAAGAGCTCTCGGATATGTGCACACTGTCCTCGTCACAGACTCAACCGGGTCTGATTCTAGGAACGCTGGGATACATGTCACCGGAACAGGCCAGGGGTGATCGGCTGGATTTCCGGTCAGACCAGTTCTCGTTCGGCTTGGTGCTCTACGAGATGGTGACCGGAAAGCGCCCCTTTCAGAG
>Ga0326728_10021104_pt1 | contig 12302 bp, 11 predicted proteins | sample MB3enrmetagenome_FD_207602 | JGI IMG/M metagenome (GOLD analysis project Ga0326728, IMG submission 207602) | Lab enriched peat soil microbial communities from McLean, Ithaca, NY, United States - MB31MN | ecosystem: Environmental > Terrestrial > Soil > Wetlands > Peat | place: USA: New York...
ACGGGATGGCTTTAGCACCTTTAAGAAAGGTCTCAAAGGTTGCCGGGTGGGTCATTGGGCCAATTCCCTAACCACCGCTCTCGATAGCAAAGATTATTCAATTGTTAACTTTGTGATTTAAATTTTAACATGTCTAACAACGGGCTGTCAAAAATCACGCACCGCTTGTTCCATACATATTTCCGGTTAGTTCTTTTTTCTACGTCCCTTCCTGCCAGCTGTCTAAGTATTCCTGTTGTTCGGGTGTCAGTTTATCAATTTTGATGCCCATCGAAGCGAGTTTCAGGCTGGCGACATTTTTATCGATTTCGTCAGGGACGCTGTAGACTTTCTTTTCCAGCTTGCCCTGATTTTTAATCAGGTATTCCATGCACAACGCCTGGTTGGCAAAACTCATGTCCATCACGCTGGCGGGATGGCCCTCGGCGGCAGCAAGGTTAATCAGGCGGCCTTCGCCCAGCAGAAATAATTTCTTGCCGTTCTTCAGGGTATATTGCTCGACGAAGGGGCGGATGGTCTCTTTCTTTTTGGAAAGACCCTCCAGCGCCGGAATATTGATTTCCACATTGAAATGGCCGCTGTTGGCCATAATCGCGCCGTCTTTCATTGCGGCGAAATGCGCTTTGTCAATGACATTTTTGTCGCCGGTGATGGTTACGAAAACATCGCCGATTTTAGCTGCTTCGGCAATGGGCATCACATCGAATCCGTCCATCGCCGCTTCCAGCGCACGGACCGGCTTCACTTCGGTTACCACGACGCGGGCGCCCATGGCTTTGGCCCGCATCCCGAAACCGTGCCCGCACCAGCCGTAGCCGCAGAGGACGACGATTTTGCTGGCCCAGAGGATATTCGTGGCGCGGGTGATGCCGTCCATCGTGCTCTGTCCCGTGCCGTAGCGGTTATCGAACAGGTATTTGGTTTCCGCGTCGTTCACCGCGATAATCGGATATTTCAGCGCGTTCGCCTTGGCCATACTGCGCAGACGGATGACGCCGGTGGTGGTTTCTTCCGTGCCGCCAATCACGTTTTTAATCAGTTCTTTCCGTTTGGTGTGCATCGTCGAAACCAGGTCGGCGCCGTCATCGGTGGTCACCTGCGGTTTATGGTCGAGCGCGGTCATAATGTGCTTGTAATAAGTATCGCCGTCCTCACCTTTAATTGCGTTGGTGGGGATGCCATATTCCACCAAGGCAGCGGCTACGTCATCCTGTGTGCTCAGCGGGTTCGAGGCGCAGAAAACTGCGTCCGCGCCGCCGGCCTTCAGGGCCAAGGCCAGATTCGCCGTTTCGGTGGTGATGTGCAGACATGCGGCAATCCGAATGCCCTTCAACGGTTTTTCTTTCTGGAAGCGTTCCGCGATGAGATTGATGACCGGCATGGACCGTCCGGCCCATTCGATACGTTTTCTGCCTGTTTCCGCCAGGGACATATCTTTTACATCGTAATTTTTCTTTGTCATAATAACTCCTGATTAAATTAGTGTTGAAACTGTTTAGCCACATCCGCCGGGATTGTTACGGTCCCCATAATGATGGGTTTCTGATGGCAATCGCTCCCGCCGGTGCTGAGCAGATGATGTTTACGCGTAAAATCAAGGTAAGCCGCGATAGTCGCATCACCGTGTCCGGGATGCCAGCATTCCAGACCGTTGATATATTCTATCATATTTTCACCGATGATTCGGGTTTGCTGCCGCGGGTCTTTGGTAATGACGACCAGAGAAGTGCCGCCGGGGTCGTTGCCGTGGGCCAGGACCAGCACGCCGCCGGCCTGATGTATCAGTTGTGATGCTTCTTGCAGAGTTAACGGATATTTGGGCACATCACATTTTGTCAGGTACCGTTCGAAGGCTTCCTGCGTATCCTGCACGATGCCTTTTTTAATCAGATAAGCGGCAATGTGCGGCCGTCCAAAAGCGCCGTCGACACTGTCACGGATATTCTGCATGTCCTGCGCGGTAAACAATGTCCGGCCTTCCTTTTTGAATTCCGCATTAATTTTATCTAAAATTTCTTGCGCCCTTTGCTCACGGCGTTCCCGCATTACTTGGAGTTTATCGAGCAGCGGCTGGTTGTGAATATCGAAGTTATATCCCAGAAAATCCAGCGAAACGTTTTTATTCTGAAATGGAAAAGTGACGTTCAATTCCACCCCGGTGATATAGCCGATGCCGTATTCTTTTGTCAGGGCGATGGCTTTTTCCTGTGCGACGAGAGAATCATGGTCGGTGATCGCCATGAAGCCGATGTTGCGTCTCTTCGCTTCTCGAATTACTTCTTCCACGGGCAAAGCCCCGTCGGAGCCGGTGCTGGTATGAATATGCAGGTCGATTTTCATTAATATTTCTTCTCTTTAGTGTATGCCCGGGATTTTTAAACATTGTAGCATATTTCGAGTGTAATCCGGGTTTTTGTCAGGTTCACCGGATTAGAAGTATAATATCTACACATTCCAGCAAAAGAATATGATAGTGAATAAGATTTTTGAGGTTTTATGAAAAAGAATATCATTGTTTCGGGTTCCTTAGCCTACGACAGGATTATGGATTTTCCCGGTTACTTTTCCGAACACATCCTGCCGGAAAAAATCCACATGCTGAGCGTCACTTTTCAGGTCAACAGCATCAAGGAGAAATTCGGCGGCACGGCGGGCAATATTGCGTACGCGCTCAGTTTATTGGGTGAGCGCCCGGTGATTGCCGCCGCCATCGGGCATGACTACCGCCGGTATTACGACTGGTTCGCGAAGAATGGCATCGCTACCGATAGCATCAAAATAATCAAGGATGAATTTACGGCCGGCGCTTATATTACTACGGATAAAGCGGACAATCAGATTACGGGCTTCCACCCCGGCGCGATGAAATACTCTTCTGCGTTGGATTTCGAGAAGCTAAACCCTAAAGAAACCATCGTTACCGTCTCCCCTGGAAACCTGGCGGATATGATGAATTATCCGGAAATATGCAAGGCCAAGGGTATCGATTATATTTTCGACCCCGGGCAGGCCTTACCGGTGCTGGACGGGGAAAAACTGGTCCGGGCGATTGACGGGTGCCGCATCCTGATGGCCAACGATTATGAAATCGAACTCATCACTGCTAAAACCGGACTTAATAAAACTGCCTTGCTGAAACTGGCCAAGGCGATAATCGTTACCCAGGGGGAATTCGGTTCCCTGGTTTCGACACCGGCTGAGGAATGTCAAATCCCGGCGGTTAAACCGAAGCAGGCAGTGGACCCGACCGGCTGCGGCGATGCCTACCGCGGCGGCCTGCTCAGCGGCCTGGTGCGCGGCAAGAGCCTCAAGGACAGCGCGAAGATGGGCAGCGTTTGCGCTTCTTTCTGCGTGGAATGCTACGGCACGCAGGATTACCGGTTCAACAAAGAGGAATTTAACGAAAGGCTCAGCGGAATATAGCAAAATCCATAAAGATGAGCAGCGGTTTTAAGGGTTAGCGCCAGGTTATCTCTCTCCCTCTCAGGCCGCTAGGTCCCGGAGGTACGAACGGGAGAGAGATTAAAAGAGAGTGATAATTTCTATCAGCTGAAAGCTGACCTCGTTTTAGTGTTCATGCTTATTCTTGAATATCAAACTGCATATTCTGAATAATGCGGAATTGAGGTCTGACGGTGGCCGGCATCCTGATATTCATACCCTGACAAAATTCAAGGGGTTTATTATTTCTTGGACGGGGCTTTCTTTTCAGCTTTCCGCTGGTCTTCCGCCAGGGTTTGTTTGCGGCGGTGTTCGCGAAGAGCCATTTTCTTACCTTTGTTCATATCTATTAATTTACTCCAATTTTACTAAAATTCCAAGTGGCCGTTTTTCAAATTCTAAGCACTAATTTCTAAACTCTAAACAAATTCAAATCTATAATACTTAAAATTTAAATATTTTTATTTAGTAATTCGGTATTGTTTCGCATTTCGGATTTAGGATTTCTTTCATCCGAGGTATTTGCTTCTGATATACGCAGACAGGTCCGCCAGCAGCTGCAACGCACGTTCGGCCGCCGCTTCGCTGCCAATCGGGCCCAAACCGCAAGCCGGCAATAGTAATCCCTGGTCAATTAATGTTTTAAACGGGATGCCTTTCCGGGTAAATGGCGCCATCGCCGCTTCCAGCCGGTCTTTGAGGCTGGCGACGCTTTCTTTATTCACCGCTTCGGCATTCCACGGGATGATCCCCCAGCCGATGCAATTGCCGTTAGCCAGGAAATTTTTAACTTCTTTCGTATAAATCACCAGCGAATCCGGGTATGTATAGGCGTCGAAATGGACGATATTCGTGCTGGTTTGCAGTAAAATCGACCAGTCGGTGTTGCCGCAGCAGTGCACACCCTTGATGCCACTGATGCCGGCGAAGGTCTCTTCCAGCGCGGTAATCACCTGCTCGCGGGATAACTGCATGGCGATCGAACCGAAAGCGGTCATATACGGCTCATCCACAAACATAATGGTGTTGCGGTTGATTTTGCTTAATATCTGTTCCTGCCGGCTGGCTTTCAATCGTAAAAACTTGGGTACCACATCGCCGAAAGTTTCATCGTAAATAATCGCTTTGCCGGTTTCATCGGTTACGGTCAAACCCCAGCTCACGGGGCCGGTGACGTGCCCCTTGACCGCACGCGGCGTCAGCTTCCTTAACGCTTGGGGAAATGCCTGGAATCCGGCCGCGTATTCCGGACTGAGCGTATATTTGGAGAAGTCATTCGCCAAATAATCGGTGTAAAACTGCTCCAGTTGCCTGGTTAAATCCTGTTTGCGGTCGACGTAGATTTTTTCGTCTTTGATGACGATACCCGGAAAGCCCTCGCTGTACTGGGCATACATATTCTCCAGAAACGTGCGTTTGGGTAATTGCGGCCAGGCCGGAATATCGCGCAAATAATGGGCCATCAGTTCGCAAGCCCGAACCGGGTCTTTGTGCGGCACACTGCCGATGATAGTCGGTAAACATCCGAATTGACAATTAGCCACTTTACTTTAAACTCCAAATCCCAAGCATCAAAATCCAAACAACATTCAATTTATTCTTGATTCTTGTTACTTGATTTTTGATTATTATTTTACGTATTTATTTATTATTAACCCCAGTTTCTTCTTCGTGGCTGCCGGTATTTTCTCCGGCGCCGTCACAATCGCGCCATCCAGCGCATGAGCGCAGTTGCAGCCGGGGTGTTCCGGTATCTTTTTAACTGCCAGTTTGATGATTTGCTTCGAGAGCGCGATGTTATCGTTCAATGTCTTGATTACCGTCACGACATCCACCGGCTTGCCCGGGTCCCACCAGCTGTCGTAATCCGTCACACAGGCAATAACAGCGTAGCATATTTCCGCTTCCCGCGCCAGCTTCGCTTCCGGCAGCGCCGTCATCCCGATAACGTCGGCGCCCCAGCTGCGGTGGAGTTTGGATTCGGCGCGCGTGGAGAAAGCCGGACCCTCCATGCAGACGTAAGTCCCTTTACCGTGCACGATGGCATTGGCCTCTTTGGCGGATGAAATCAGAATCTGGCTCAATTCCCGGCAAAAGGGCTCGGCAAAACCGATATGCGCCACGATGCCGTCCGTGAAATAAGTATTCACGCGGTGATAAGTGCGGTCGATAAGCTGGTCCGGAATCATCAGATGCCCCGGGGCGAATTCCTGCTTGAAGCTGCCGCAGCTGCAGACGGCGATGATGTGCTCCACGCCCAGCGATTTCAGGGCATAAATATTGGCGCGGACCGGCAATTCGGTGGGAGAAATGAAATGGCCGCGGCCGTGCCGGGGTAAAAAGGCGATGCCGACGCCGTCCAGCTTGCCGATGGTGATTGCATCCGACGGTTTCCCGAAGGGCGTTTCGATATTAACCTGCTGCACAGCGGTTAACCCCTCGATATCTTCGAGTCCCGTCCCCCCGATAACGGCGATTTTAGCTTTGGGTGAATTTGGCATGATTAGACTCCTCAAGGTTAATTCTAAAGTTCACGGCCGATTTTTCAAATTCTGGCTTTTCGTATTATAACGCATTTGAATCCATTTTAAAAAGTACTTGACAAACCAAAATCGCCTTTGTAAAATATATGTATGCATGTAGTTAGGTAAGTATTTAAGGAGGGGAATGTGCATTGCCCTGAATGTAGGTCAACAAAAATTGTTAGTATAGGTTATATCATGACTAGGCAAGGTGAAAAAAAACGTTACAAATGTAATAATTGTGGCCGAACATTCTACGCAAAATCAAATTACAACAAATAAATTTATTTTCCCTTAATTGTTAAATTATAAATAAAAAAGAGGAGCACAATATGTCAGAGAGAGACACTATTAGGTATCACTTGAAGAAATCAGGCGGTCAAATAGTTCACCGTGGAATCACAAGCCGTAGTATTGAAGAACGATATTACGAACATCAAAGAAACTATGGTGATGTTTATATCGTAAAAATTGGGACTAGGGTTAGTCGTGAATCCGCGTTACGATGGGAACGAGAAGGTGGAAAAAGGGTGTAATCATATATTCATCAACTTGATTTAATGTATTAATAACTCGTAATCAAGTGCTTCGAAAATAATATGCTTTTCTCCTATATCAACTTCAGTTGCTTATCGCTGATTTTGCGGTTAGTAATCGGCTTTCTGATGATCCCCTTTTCGGTGATGATGGCGGTGATGTATTTGTTCGGCGTGACATCGAAGGCCGGATTGGCCGCGCTGACATAGCGGGGTGCGATGGGTATCCCTTTGATGTGGGTCACTTCCATCTGGTTACGCTGTTCGATGGGGATGCGATTGCCGGAGCTCAACGATAAATCAAACGTGCTGGTGGGGGCGGCCACATAAAAAGGCACATGGTTTTCTTTCGCCAGCACGGCCAGGGAATAAGTCCCGATTTTGTTGGCGGTGTCGCCATTAGCCGCAATCCGGTCCGCGCCGACAATCACACAGTCAATCTTGCCTTTTTTCAGAAAATACCCGGCCATCGAATCGGTGATGAGGGTGACCGGAATGCCAATTTTCCGCAGTTCCCAGGTGGTGAGGCGCGCGCCCTGCAGCAGCGGGCGGGTTTCGTCGGCATAAACCTGGATTTTCTTACCCTGTTTAAACGCATAAATGACGATGCCTAAAGCCGTGCCGTAGCCGGTGGTAGCCAGCGGTCCGGTGTTGCAGTGGGTCAATATCGTTGCGCCGTCCTTGATTAACTCGGCGCCGTTTTTGCTCAAATCGAAAGTGGCTTCGGCTTCCTCCGCGTGGATTTTTTTCGCTTCCTTCAATAAGGCCGTCTTGATTTCCTCGACGTTTTTACCCTTGGCGGCGACGTTTTCCATGCGGTCGATGGCCCAGAACAGGTTGCGCGCCGTGGGCCTGGTGCCGGAAATCTCGATGGCGACTTCATGCAGTTGTTTCTGAAAGCCGGCGGCGCTTCTGGCGGTCAATTGCCTTGCGCCGAGCACCATTCCGTAAGCCCCCGCCACCCCGATGGCCGGTGCGCCCCTGATTTTCAGCTCTTTGATGGCGGTCATCATCTGGCGATAATCGGTGATTTCCTCGTATATTTCCTCCGCCGGCAGCAGTGTCTGGTCGAGGAGTTTGACGAAATCCCCTTTCCATTCTACCGGCTGGTAGTTTACAGGGCTTTGGGCTTTATTCATTTTCACCACCTGCACTTGTCATTCTGAGGTTACCGCACCTGACGGCCCGAAGAATCTAATACCCGCAAGCTTCTTTCACTCTTCATCAATGTGCTCTTCGTCCATAAAATCTTTGCTCAAATCACGCCATTCAGGATTAACCGAATTAATTAACTGCACTTTTTTAGCTCTGGTCCAACCCTTGATTTGTTTTTCCCTGGCAATCGCAGCGCCGATATCCGATGTGTTTTCATAATAAACCAGGTGCTTCACATTATATTTTGCAGTAAATCCCTTATTTGTTTTCTTTTTATGTTGAAGTACTCTGCGTGGTAAGTTATTTGTGACACCTGTGTATAATACTCCGGAAATGCTACTCATAATGTAAACATAATATTCTTTCATGTCAAAATACTCATTGTCATTCTGAGGTTACCGCAGTACCCGAAGAATCTAGTTATTACTGGCTAATATTTTAACATCGATTGCACTAGATGCTTCGCTCTTGTAACTTGAATTCACTTTAGCCATGGGCTCAGCATGACAAATCATCTTACTTCCCCATCCATCCAGGGAAAAACATCGGCACCTTTTTCTTGTACTCAATATACGCCTGTCCGAACTTCTTTTCCAGTTCTTTCTCTTCCACGAATTTCAAATAGATAATATGTACCAGGATAAATAACGGGATAAAAATCACCAGCAGCGTAAAGCTCTGCATAAGCACCGCTACCCCAATCAGCAAGACTGTCCAGCCAAGGTGCATAGGGTTGCGGACGATACGGTACAGCCCGTTCACCACCAGCGCCGGCGGCGGGTTGAACGGAATCGGGGAGCCTTTGGTACGCACAAACCGGATAATCGTCCAGCAGACCGTCGGGACGCCGATCAGTAGCAGAATAATCCCTAGCGGCAGCCTGACGACCAACGGAATTAACATTCTGATGCCTATCGCCCCGTCGACGATGGGCGCCAGCCAAATCATGATTGCCACCGCGCCGTACCAGAAGAGCGCGCCCGCAATCGACCAGAGCAACCTGCGCCGGTCGTTTTTTGTAGCCACCCGGTAGACAAATTCCGCAATGCTGTTCAAACTGTTATTCCCCAACCTGTAGATCCCGGCCTTCGCCGGGATGACAGGAGGACTTCGTCCCTCATTGCCTGTCACTTTTTCCGGAAATCGGTGCTGTTGTATTTATTCATTGCCTCGGTGATTCCGTCTTTTAGCAAACATCCCAGCGCTTCATTAACGCAGGGAATCACTTCCTGCATAATCTTCAGTTCTTCGGGGGTAAAATCCCCGAGTACGTGGGAGATGACCGCGTCTTCCCCGTTATGTTCTTTTTCCTGGCCGTTCGGCCGCCCGATGCCGACACGCACCCGGATAAACTCCTGGTTGCCGGTATGCTGCACGATGGAATTGATGCCGTTGTGCCCGCCGGAACTCCCGCCCATGCGGATGCGGATTCTGCCCAGCGGCAGGTCCAAATCGTCGTGCACCACCATCAGATTTTCGAACTTAACCTTGAATTTGCGCATCAGCCCGCTGACGCTGACGCCGCTGTTGTTCATGAAGGTCTGCGGCTTGGCCAGCACCAGGTCATGCCCGGCCATCCGGCCTTCAACGACTTTGGCCTGGCTGCTGCTGCGGGTAAAACTCAGACCGTTTTCCTGCGCAAAGCGGTCGACGCACATAAACCCGATGTTATGGCGGCTGTCGACGTATTTGGCGCCCGGGTTTCCCAGCCCGACGATTAATCTCGTTTCAGTTTTTCTGTCCCAGAATGGCAAGTAATTTCTCCTCGTTGATTTGCGCGGTGCCCAATGCGCGGGCGCGAATTAATTTATTTTCCCCGGGGTCTGCTCCGACTACCAGATAAGTCGTGTTTTTCGTGACATTATCCTTGGCCGTGCCGCCGAGCGCCTTGATGCGGCTGTGCGCTTCTTCCCGGGAGAAAGCCTGCAGGGTGCCGGTTATCACGAACTCCTGCCCCGATAAAGGCAATCCCTGTTGCGCCACCTCCTGCTGCGGCCAGACCCCGGCCCGGCGTAATTTCTCCAGAATCACGCGGTTGCGTTCTTCGTGGAAGAAAGCGGTGATGCTGTCGGCGATTTTCGGCCCGATGCTGGCCACCGTCATCAATTTTTCCCGTCCGGCATTGCTCAAATCATCCAGGTCTTTGTAATGTTCGGCCAAAAGGTTGGCGGTCTCTTCCCCGACATGGCGGATGCCGAGCCCAAACAACAGCCGCGGCAGGCCGGCCTGTTTACTTTTTTCAATGGCTTTAAGGATGTTGTCCGCGCTTTTTTCACCCTTCTTTTCCAGCTGGACGATTTGTTCTTTTTTATCTTTCAGGCTGAAAAGGTCAGCGGCATCTTTGACCAGTTCTTCCTTGAGCAGCACCTCGATTAATTTTTCCCCGACGCCGCGGATGTCCATCGCGACGCGCGAGACAAACAATTCAATCCGGCCCTGCACCTGGGCGGGACAGGCCGCGTTGCTGCAGTAGTACATGACCTCACCTTCAGGTTTGACCACTTCACCGCCGCAAACGGGACAGGCCGGGCGTCCTTTTTCCGGGCTGTAAATCTTCTCTAAAAGGCTGAAAATTTTTTCGTCGCCGGTGCGTTTGCTGAGAATCGGGCCGACCACATCCGGAATCACGTCCCCGGCGCGCTGGATGTAAACCCAATCGCCTTCGCGGATATCTTTGCGGCGGGTGTCGTCTTCGTTGTGCAGCGTGGCGCGTTCGATGGTGACACCGCCGATTTGCACCGGTTCCAGGATGGCAAACGGGTTCAAAGTGCCAGTCCGGCCGACGCTGATACCGATTTCCTTCAATCTTGTAGTGCCCTGGATGGCGGGAAACTTATAGGCGATGGCCCAGCGAGGCTCCCGCCCGACATCTCCCAATTGCCTTTGATATTCCATGGAATCAGCTTTGATGACGATGCCGTCGGCGTCGTAAGGCAGTGTCTCGCGTTTTTCCGTCCATTCTTGATAATATGCTTCAGCTTCTTCGATGTTTTTCACCCGCCGGTTGGCCGGATTGACCCGGAATCCCAGTTCCTTGAAATATTCCAGTGTTTCCCAGTGCGTTTCCGGCATCATTTTGCCGTAAGCGTAAAGCAGCCAGTAAACGTAAATATCCAGGTTGCGTTTAGCCGTGATGCGCGGGTCGAGTTGCCGGATGGAACCGGCGGCGGCGTTGCGGGGGTTGGCGAACAGCGGCAGGCCCTCATTTTCGCGCTCTTTATTCAGCTTCTGTAACCCGGCTTTCGGCAGATAGACCTCGCCGCGGACTTCAAAGCGGGGCGGCGCACCCTTAGGCACGGAGAGCGGAATGCTGTGGATGGTTTTCAGGTTTTGGGTGATGTCCTCGCCGCGGGAACCGTCGCCGCGGGTCGACCCCCGGATGAAGATTCCGTTTTCATAAGTCAGCGCAACCGACAGCCCGTCCATTTTGTGCTCGCAGACCATGTCGAACTGTGCCACGCCCAGCAGTTTCAGGGTGCGGGCATGCCAGGCATACAAATCTTCGGTATTAAAAGCATTGCCCAGCGAAAGCATCGGCACCGGATGTTCCACCACGCCCAGGGATTCAACCGGAGCAGCCCCAACCCTTTGTGAAGGTGAATCCGGCGTTAAAAATTGCGGGTACTGCTCTTCCAGCTTGCGCAGCTGCTGCATCAGGGCGTCATATTCGGCATCGCTGATTTCCGGGCTGTCCAGCACATGATAACGGTAATTATGGTAATTGAGCTGTTTTCTCAGCTCGGCGATTTGATTTTGAATAACGGTTAAATCACTCACGGCAGCCCCGTACTAAAATATTGATTCTGTTTACGCTCATTTTTCTTTCAAACGACGGCTTTGAATCCTATTCTAACATAAAAAACAGGCAATGAGAGCGTACTAAATAAGCCGCCGTAGAAAATAATCAAGAACCGAGTATCAATAATTAAGCTTCAAGCCTAAATAACTATTAAACCGGAATCTAATTTCCCCCGGTCGGTGTTCGCCACATTCGCTTTGTCCGGTGCTGCAGCTTTTTCAGGCAAGGCGAAAACAAACCCCACTTTTATTACACATTTATTACACAATCTTCCCTTTCAGCCGTAAAAGCGTAAGCATTTTCAACAATTGACAACCAGTTTTAAGACTAGCATAATAGAAAGAAGTATGTAATATAGGCGAGTGTAGGGTTTTTTAGCCTGAAAATCGCCTTTAGTAGTCTGAGAAAAGGAGTATTAATGAACGGTCTACTAGGCTTAGGTCGCTTCGGGCTCAGCACTTTTGAGCAAATCGCCATCGTCCTTGTCCTTGTCGTAGCCTTCATCGCCCTGATCTACGCATGGTTGTTGCGCGGCATCGTGATGAAGAAAGACAAGGGTACCCCCAAGATGCAGGAGGTCTGGAACGCCATCCGCGTCGGGGCAGACAGTTACCTCAGTCGTCAGCTGAAATCCATCCTGCCGATGATTATCGTGCTGACAATCGCGCTGTTCTTCAGTGTTTATGTTGTTCCACCCAGCACTGAGGCCAAGCTGGTATTTGCAACGAATACCCAGCTGATTATCGCCATCGGGCGCAGCATCGCATTCATCCTGGGCGCCACCTTCTCGCTGCTGGTCGGGCAGCTCGGCATGCGCATGGCCATTCAGGCCAACGTCCGTTCCAGTTC
>Ga0326728_10021105_pt1 | contig 12302 bp, 9 predicted proteins | sample MB3enrmetagenome_FD_207602 | JGI IMG/M metagenome (GOLD analysis project Ga0326728, IMG submission 207602) | Lab enriched peat soil microbial communities from McLean, Ithaca, NY, United States - MB31MN | ecosystem: Environmental > Terrestrial > Soil > Wetlands > Peat | place: USA: New York...
AACGTCTCCGCTCAGCAATGTGCTCAACGCCCGAAGGCATCGGAGCGGGGGAATCAGGCGCCGCACCGATGGCACTCTAACGAGACATTAGTGCTCAACGCCCGAAGGCATCGGAGCGGGGGAATCCAAATTCGCATGGGAGTAAAGACCAAGTCACTACATTGTGCTCAACGCCCGAAGGCATCGGAGCGGGGGAATCTCGCGATGGGCTGCATGCTCTTGCAGCGCTGGTGGTGCTCAACGCCCGAAGGCATCGGAGCGGGGGAATCGTCATCGCAACGGGAAGATGGGAAAGAAGCTTCGGGTGCTCAACGCCCGAAGGCATCGGAGCGGGGGAATCATGGCGCGTGTCGCACACTTGTGACGACGGACAAAGTGCTCAACGCCCGAAGGCATCGGAGCGGGGGAATCTCCTTCGTGACCCGTGATGCCGCCGCGTCGATCATGTGCTCAACGCCCGAAGGCATCGGAGCGGGGGAATCCACAGTAAGGACGTTTCCGACGACCGTCCAGGTCCGTGCTCAACGCCCGAAGGCATCGGAGCGGGGGAATCTTCGCGTCGAGTTCCACCTGTGGGGCAATCCGGAGTGCTCAACGCCCGAAGGCATCGGAGCGGGGGAATCTTTTCAGTCTCTGGACGAAACCAGGGACCCACGGCTGTGCTCAACGCCCGAAGGCATCGGAGCGGGGGAATCAAGGCTCGTCGGTGCGCGTGAATCCGAAGACGGGATTGTGCTCAACGCCCGAAGGCATCGGAGCGGGGGAATCCGTTGGGTGGGGTGTGGCGGATAGAGCGGCCGGTGGGTGCTCAACGCCCGAAGGCATCGGAGCGGGGGAATCAAAGCTCCGGAAGTGGCAGGAGCGCGTCCTCGCCTGGTGCTCAACGCCCGAAGGCATCGGAGCGGGGGAATCTTGGCGAGGTCGACGAGTTCTGCCGTGGTCAGTTGCTTGTGCTCAACGCCCGAAGGCATCGGAGCGGGGGGATCGCCCGATCGTCGCGCACGATGTGCTCAACGCCCGAAGGCATCGGAGCGGGGGAATCGTGCATCGTGTAGCGCAGCGGGTCGTTGATGATGCTGTGCTCAACGCCCGAAGGCATCGGAGCGGGGGAATCTATCTCGCGCGAATCACGCGCGCGGACGACTGATATGTGCTCAACGCCCGAAGGCATCGGAGCGGGGGAATCCTAAGGTTGCCAAGGTCACGACCTAAGGTTGTCAATGTGCTCAACGCCCGAAGGCATCGGAGCGGGGGAATCATCATCGCCACAACCATTGGATCGATGGGAGGGTAGTGCTCAACGCCCGAAGGCATCGGAGCGGGGGAATCATCCTTCTCGACGTCAACATCCCAGGGAGCGTCTAGTGCTCAACGCCCGAAGGCATCGGAGCGGGGGAATCGGACACCCAGACCACGTGCGCGACCGAGGGCGATGTGTGCTCAACGCCCGAAGGCATCGGAGCGGGGGAATCTGTCACCAAGATCTACCGCACCGGTCACGAGCACGTGTGCTCAACGCCCGAAGGCATCGGAGCGGGGGAATCGCGGTGGCGAAGGTGGATTAGGGCGAGCAAGGGGATGTGCTCAACGCCCGAAGGCATCGGAGCGGGGGAATCAGCCCCGGTCGCGTCGGGTCGACCGTGTTCATCTGGTGCTCAACGCCCGAAGGCATCGGAGCGGGGGAATCCATGGGGACCTTCTTTGGTGTCACATGGTGAATGCGTGCTCAACGCCCGAAGGCATCGGAGCGGGGGAATCCTCGTCGATTCTTTCTGCGTTTACGAGAGTGTCGGTGTGCTCAACGCCCGAAGGCATCGGAGCGGGGGAATCCGCCCGAGGCCATGGCCTACGCGGAAGGATATCAGTGTGCTCAACGCCCGAAGGCATCGGAGCGGGGGAATCTACGTCCCACTCTGGGACAGCAGCGGCGCAGGTGAGTGCTCAACGCCCGAAGGCATCGGAGCGGGGGAATCCGCTTGTGCGCAGGCAGACGATGGATCACGGTTCGTGGTGCTCAACGCCCGAAGGCATCGGAGCGGGGGAATCTTTCTTTACGATTCTCTTTAGCGGTTTCATATCACGTGCTCAACGCCCGAAGGCATCGGAGCGGGGGAATCTCGCTGCCGCCGAGGCACTTGTTGAAATGAAACACTGTGCTCAACGCCCGAAGGCATCGGAGCGGGGGAATCGTCGCGGGCCAAAAGCTATGCAATATCCGAACGTTCCAACTTCAATTTCAAGGACCGAGCGGCGATCACCCACGGTCGGGTCGTGTCCGCTGCTCCGATCGTATAACACACCGTAATCGTTCGCGTCCTGGGGCTTCATGATCCTACCTTCGTCTCACCTTGGCCTATCGCGTCGGGATCTTTAGCGTTTTCCGCGTCAACGTCCGGCGATGCGTCGACACGCTCCGATGCTTGGCTCCGGACGATTGTGAACGTATCTTGGGTCTCGGTCCAGCCCTCCACATGGTTCTTCGAGATCACGCGCGAAGCGCAGGATGGGCAGAGATCGACAACGAGCAAGCGGTCGTCAGGATCCAGAATCCTTGCGAGCTTCCATCTGAGCTGTTCGACCTCTCGATCATCGAGCCGCGATCGAAATACCGAGTACTGAATTCGGCGAGCCACACCCTTCATGATCTTGTAAAGCTTCCGGTAACGCTTGGGGTCGCGAATGTCGTAGCAAATGAGGCGCCACTTCTTCTCGGCGCTCATCGGATCCGAAACCTCGCGAAGAGTCCTCCTTCGCCAATCCATTCCTTCTCGAGCAGCCGGACCTCGAGTTCGACGATGCGGTCATAGCTAAGAGAGTAGCCGACTACGTCATGTCGCCATTCGTCCTTGAAGCGGCGTTCGACGGCTTCCACAAGTTTTGTGCGACCGCTGTCATTCAAGAGAACTCGCCCAGGTGCTTCCGCGAAGTCCGCATCGGCGTCGAACGTTCGCCGGTTGAGCGCGCCGAGCACCGCCAAGTCGACTACTGGCACGCGAAACATCTCCATGATGTCGAGGCCAAGCGGCTGGGCCGCTGCGCGCGGCTGATGGTAGAAGCCGACGCCGGGGTGGAGACCGATCGCAATGATGGCGCCGACAACTTGTCGGTACAGCATGCCGTAGCCAAAACTGAGGAGGGCATTGAATCGGTCCGCGGGCGGGCGTCGATTCCGACCGTCGAAGCGAAAGCGCGCGTCGAGGTCCGGACTCAGTAGATCGGGAAGCGCTGCGAAGTATTCGCGCGCTGCGCTCCCTTCGACGCCAAGGAGAGATTGCAAATCTTCGGACGACGCTACGAGACGCATTCGCTGCCGAAGATTTCGGAGCGACTGTTCGACACGCTCCGTGCGCTGATGCTCACGCGTGGCGCGCAGAAGAAAGCGCAGCTGCCCCGAGACCTTCGCACGGACAAGACGTTTGGCGAGGCTGAGGGCACGCTCCGTGTCCGCGAGCGCCGCGAACTGACGAAGGTGGCGCTGCGCGCTCTGAGCCGTGGGAGCGAGCGAGCCAACAAGCCCACCACCGAGTGTCATCCAGTGAACGCCGACGTCTTCTTCGGAGCAGAGCCGGATTGCTTGCGTTGTAATCTGGGCGAAGCCGTGGAGAACGACTGTACCGACCTCTCCGACTGGAAACCGTTTTTCCTCCTCGTCCGGCATCGAGATGACGAGTTCCTGAGCGGATCTGCCCACGCGTGCACGGGAGTCCATTACGTGAACTGTCTGCCGCGTCGCGTGCTGCGGCAGCAGGCGAATCGGTCGAAAGTCGTCGTCAGTGGCAAGTCGTGCCTCCTCAGGGAGGCAAACCGGCGCCAATGAGCATCGCGTACACAATCGTTCATTGTCAGCGATCGGTGGGCGCTGAACGGTCTCACGCAGCGAGCGACCCCGATCAACGGTCGCGCGCACCTTCGCTCGAAGCGCATCGTCCAACGGCACTCGGACGGTCGCCTTCGTGGCGTGGTAGCGAACTCGTGCCTCGTCGATGGACTGGCCGAGCGCTTCCTCGACGAGGAGCGCGTAGGCCCCGACCTGCACGGCGTCCGACTCCCACGCGTCGTACGCCCCCCGCTTTCCAGCCGCCCGGCCCCGTTTGTGCTCGTAGGGTAAGATTCTGCCGTCGCGCCTGCGAAGGACGTCGACGGTACCGCAGATTCCGAGAGCCTCGCTCTCCAAGGTCACTTTGTCCCACGTTCCCTCGGCGTCATCTTTCGCCAGCTCGACGTGTAGCCGTCGTCCCGCGAAGACCGAGGCGTCTGCCACCCGGATGCGTTCGACCTCCTCAAGGTAGAAAAGGCGTTCGCAGTAGGATAGAGCGTGGAGGGAACCGACGGAGAGGAGGGGGGAGTCCACTGACTCACGTCCCGTTGCCTGCGACCGGTGGCGGCGCAATGCGAGGGACTCGCGAGACATCGGGTGATCGGGATATTGATTGCAGCGTACCCACGGTGTACCGCGTACCGCTGGTCCCAACGTGATCGACCCAGACCGGTAGCGTCACCGCCCCTTCCGGATCCTCGACGAACGTGCGGCACGGGGCAGGGAGATCGCCGGTGGCGAGCAGCCATGCGTCGTTGATTAGATGTGTCGACTCGCCCAGTGACCAACCGCCAAAGCGTTCGACGCGCGCCGGTGATCTCAGAGCCGTGCAAACACGCGCCTCCAGGCGATCCGTCGGCGAGGCCTCTTCCGCGCTGTCGCACCACACGACGAGATCGGCATTCATGACCAGTTGCTGGAAGTCCGGCCGCGCGTTCTCGCCATTTCCTTGGGACGTCTTTTTGTGCTTGATCCGCCAGAATGTCCGGAGCACCGTGCTGATCTCCGGCTGGTTCAGTAGGCCTGAGGTCACGCGGCAGCCTATGTGTCGGTCCCTATCTGTCTCGCCGACCAAGGAAAGCAGTGCTCCGTAGCACGTTGCTGGAGGCGGGAGCACTTCGGTCTCGAGCAGCTCGCGTGCGTGACCCTTGCGCCAGCAGGCGATAGGCACTCCCAGCCGAACGCCAATCATCGACGCGCTTGCTCCAACTTTTCCGAGGCAGCAGCACAAGCGGCACGAACCCCCAGATGAAGTTCTGCCCCGACGAGCGCCTGATTGTCGTCTTGGGCAATCTGGTCAACGATGGCACCGCCGATGATGAGCTCTGAAGCTGGCACGTCACCTGAGCGAACCTTCCGGACCAGATCGGGTATCCGAATGAGGCCATCATCGGTGCAGCTGAAGGCGTATAGAATTCGTGGTGCGGGATCGTCCGTCAGGCGAAGGACGATCGACTCTGGCGCGAAATCGAAAAGGAACCGCCCGTGGTTTCCCGCTACCTCACCGAGCGCACAAAGGGCTTGAAGAGCGAACTCTGCCCGCTTGGGATCCGTCAGTTTCCTCGGCGTTAGGGCAAAGCCGTATTGGTAGCACGTGGCGTGCATTTCCGTCTGATATGGGACGGGATTGGCACCTTTCTTCTGGGCCGACGGAGTCGCGCCCGGACTCGCGGCATTGAACGTTACATCACCGGGCCATGGCGTAAGGCTAACGGCGCGCGTGATTTCGAGCACAGCGCGCCGGACTTTGGCGGTTCCCTTCTCACCTTCTTGCTTTCCGCCCTCGGCTTGCATGAAGCCGAGGAGATCGTCGTCCGCGAAGGGAGTCTCTCTTGATTTCTCGGCCCAGCGCGTGAACCCGGGATCGGCCCAGCTGTTCGTGCGCGTGGTCTCGTCGTACGTGCGGTTGCAGGTCTCGAATTCGGCGAGCCTGCGGCGCAGCGCGAATCGGATCGACTCGGCCGATACGGTCGTATGGACCTGACCATTCCATACGAGCTTTTGTAAGGTGGTGATGTTGCCCTCAGTTATGCCGCGATTGTTTGCAGCGGTGCCTTTGGGGGTGACGATTGCGCCGAAGACGTGGAGAGTCATCTGGTAGCTTCTTTCTCGTGTGGATCATGGGCTCGTGGCGGTTGTGTCGTCGGCCTCATCGTCAGCGGCGGTTCCCTGGTAAGAGGCCAGTGCGACCAAGGCGAGGTCGCGCGCGGTTTCCCAGTGCTCGGCGCGCAGGAGGGGCAAGATGGCCTCCCAGTGGGCGCGAAGCTCTTTGTTGGAGCCGGCTCGGCTCCATAGATCGGCAAGCGCGCCGCGGATTTGCTTCGGAGTCTTCGAGCCAGCAAAGGCGAGACGCCAACGATCACGCTCACTGCCAAATCGATTCTTCATCGTCTGTGGAGGCGCGTCTTTCGACTCGTCTGCGATCGCGCCAAATCTTTGGCGAAGGGCCGTGTGCACGGCGCGAACGAGCAAGGCCTCCGCCTCTTCGAGGTGTTTGAGCATGACAACGAGACCTTCCCTTTCGTCTGGATAGAGAGCTCCGAGGTTTTTCTGGTCTTTGGCGCGGTAATAGTGGATGAAACGCGGCCTCTTGCCGCCCGTCGTGGCCCTCGAAAACCCGGCGAACCAGGAGCGGCCGTTGGCGACGTTTTCGGTGATGAACGCGCGGAGGGCACTCGTAGCGGCAAAGAAGCCGTCAGCGCCAGCTGCGTCATCATCGTCGATCACGCGCGTGACAACGCGATTCGGCAACGTGCGAACGACTTCATGGTATAGGTCGAGGCGCGCAGGCTCAATCGACGAAACTGTAACGGTTGTCGCGCGCGTCTTCTGTTGCGTCGCCCACGGCATCGTGCGCAGCGCGACAGCGTGAGCGGCCGCAACCCCGGGTCTATGATCGACGACCTCGTCGAGGCGCATGGCGAGGTGAACCCCGAGGACCGCGTCTCCGGGGCCCGTAACATACGCTTCCGCAACGCGACGGGGCGTTAGCCGGGGCCTACTCACCGCGAACCGCACCAGATCGGACGGCTCGACGATCACGAGGATCCCGGCACCGCCGGCGCGGGGCACCTCGAGCGATAGGCAGCCAACAAGGGCAAAGCATCCGCACAGAGCTTCTCTGGGGCCGTAGGAGCACTTCGTCGCCCCCGACAAGCCGGTGTGTCGATCTGCAGCACCCGGGTAAGCCCATCCAGCGAGTTCCACCGAGCCACGCCGAACTCCTTCGCATACGGCCTTGTACCCGTCGGTCTGATGGATGAACGCCGAGTAGGGCTGCACGTTGACGGGCAGTTGCTTGTCGTCGATCTCCACATTCAAGGCAACTGAAGGACCTGACTTTGTTGTCGTCTTGCCGTGCTGAAGGAAGGTCTTCCTGAGCCCAGTCTGCAACACTGACCCCAATGCAATGTCAAAAGGTCGTCCCAGATCCGAGGTGCCTGGCAGGTCGATGATTCCCGGCGGGGTCTTCACTCGAAAGCTCTCGTCGAAGAGCTCGCGAAGAACGTCCTCTGGGGCGGCGTCCTTCCAGTCAATCGTCACCCGCGTCGCCTCGACGCGCGCTTCACCTCCACAGAGCTCGACGGCTTCTGGCCACTGGGAAGCGGGATTGCGACGCAGCAATGTCGCCCGTAGCGACGCTGCGAGTCCGCCCAACCCTGCGCGAAGCAGCGGAGTCATCCCTGGACCCCCGAGCCGGATCACGAGCGGCTCGAGCCCAGCCCGTCCACTGGCGCCTCTGGCCCCACTCAGCCTCTTTGCCACTGCGCACCTCGAAGGGGGTCATAGAGCACTGCACCTGTGGGGGGCACTGGATAGAAATCTACGCGAGGCCACTTGCGCCACGCGTCTCGACCGGGGGGAGGTCCCATCGGCAGGGCTACCTCCCCCGATTTGCGCGTTCCGCGCTTCACTGCATCGGCATCCTCAGGGCGAATGATCGTCACGCCGACTCCGGCGTCACGAACGGCGGACACGCCCGTCTGGAAACCACCGTCCAGCCATTCGCTTGCGATTCGTTCAACCGGCTTATCGTCGTCCTGGGTCCATGCCTCCACGAGATCGCGCTGGCTCAGTGGGCGATCAGGCAGCCGAGAGAGCCAGTTCGATGCGTGCGCGAGCAACGTAGCGTCGTACGGTTTGCCATCGAAGGGGATGACGACGAACGGCTTGGGAGACTGTGGAGCACTTGGTGAACTTCGGCGATTCAATCGACCGAGCCGCTGAATCAGCGCCGGCACGGGCGCGAAGTCCGTCACCAGCAGGTCCGCAGAGAGGTCAAGGCTCATTTCCGCGACTTGCGTCGTTGCCGCAAAAGCGGGTGCGCAATCGCGGAACGCGTCGATCACGGCACCATGGCGCTGGACACGATCGCAGTAGCGAAACCGGGAATGGTAGACCAACGGTCTGACGCTCGACTGCGCTGCGTCGGCAACCTCCAGGCAGCGCGCCACGGTATTGCTTACCCAAAGCACCTTGCCCCCTTGTGAGAGGCAGGCGCCAACGGACTGCCAGGGGTTCTGGGTCGCCACATGCTCGTAGCGGGGCAGCGTCTCGAGATCTGCTGGGCCCGCGACTTCGGCGAGCGGTCGGTTGTGGACGCGTGCGACGAGCGCCCGGAGCGCGACCAATCGCGCCTTCGGCAAGCTGGCGGTCATGAGCAGTGCGGGGATGCCGGGCAGCGCTTCGAGGAACCGAAGGAGTGCGCCGAATAGCTGGTCGTCGTAGGCGTGGATCTCGTCGAATACGACGGCAGCATGGGCCAGCCCTGCGAATGCGTAGAGGCCCTTTCGCTGGTTTTGGATGAGGCCAAGCACGGTATCCACCGTTGAAACGACAACCTCCGCGCCCCAAAGCCGGAGCGACGCAAGGCGATCGAGGGCGCGCTGACCCTCATCACCGTCCTCGAGGTGAAAGAGATCTATATCGACCGACGCACGGCCGTGTTCCAGTCGTCCCGCAACGTCGGCCTCGTTGACGTAGTCGCGGAACCCTTCGGTCGTGGTGCCTGTTGTAGGGTAAGTCACCCAGAGTTGCCGGCCTGGGTGTTGAGCCGCCCACAAGTATGCGGCGACCGTCTTGCCGGAGCCGCAGCCCGCCGTGGCCAAGGTGACTGAAGCGACGCTCTCCCCCACCATTCGCTGGAACTCTCGCGGCTTGTTCCCATCGAGTCGACGCTCTGCGATTTCCAAGAGCCGGTGGGGATCTGCTCGTCTTGCAAGTTGCCCGGTGATCCATCGGTCGACCCTCTCGCCCGTTCTTGGCAACGCCGAGCCTGCGACGTCGGCGTCGAGTACGAGCGCCTTGGAAATCGCGACCAGAAGGGCGTCCCGGCTTCCTATCCGCACGAACTCGCTCGCCTCGTCATCCCATTGATCGAAGCGTCGCACGAGCGGGTCGCGCCGCGTCACGGAGACCACCTGATCCGCGAGCGAAGGCGGCGAGTCGAGTTGCAGTGCACGGGCGCCTGCGCACAGCAGATCGGCGAACTCCTCATGGCCGGTGAACATGTGCACGGAAATACCGGCGCCGGCGTCGTCTGACGCGACTGCATGAGCGGCGAACTTGCGATGGTGGCCCGCTGCGGCGGCGAGCGCGATGACATAGTCGACTTCGGACTCCACGGCGGGCCGGAGCCAATCGCCCAGCGGTTGACCAAACCAGCAAAGCCAAAGGGAAAGTGCCTCGTGTCGAACCAATTGGGACGACCGTTTGCCGCGGACAACGTCCTGGAAATGGTCGCTCGACTTTCCAAGGTCGTGCGCGAATGCAGCGAGGCGCACGATGCGACGGAGCCGATTCAGCCAATCCGCCGGAAGGCCTACCGCCGCCAACGCAGACTCTCCCGCTGCGTCAAGCAACTCCTGAGCCGCAGCGATTACCATCGTCGTGTGGCCCTGAAGACTCTCGGCGTATTCAGGATGGTTCGGGTCGTGAGTCGACTTCGCCAGCAAGTGCATCGAAGGATTCAAGCTCCCCTCGTCGCGCGAAAAACCCCGCACCCCATCCGACGCTTGCCCCCGAGGCCCCTTTCCTGAAGTGCAAGGCTCTGCTCCAGAGTAAGTCCGCCGACGCGCACGGAATAGCCAACAATTCGGCGTCCCGCGACCGTGAGGCTTCGGCGGCCGCAGAGTTCGAACGGTTGATCGATGCCGATCGCGTGAAGCTGGCGCGAGATTTCAACCGAGTAGCGCTCTGCAAAGCCGACGACGTCGAGCGCCTGACGGTGAAGAGCAGGATTGCTGCGCACGGGTCGCCGAGTGAGCTTGATTGCGACCAAGCGCGCATCGAGCGACGGCGCGAGCGAGAGCGCGTGTACCTGGGGCGCTCCCAGTCGAAGGCTAGCGCCGGCGACGTCTAAGTTCGCTCCCGCGAGGCCGAGAACGTCTGCGATGCGATCGGCCGGCAGTCGCAGACGCAAGGACGCATGCCGTGCGAGATGAAGCGTTGTGTCGTCGATCGCCATTCCCGAGAGTGGATGGACTCCGAGCCAGGGCGCTTCATGGAGCGACGGTGCTGCGCGACATATCGCGCCGTACAGCGCATAGCCGTGGTCTCTCGGCACGCGATCGCCCAGGACGGGGAAGCTCAGGTCCACGGTCGTCCCGCGGCGGGCGGCGTTCTCTGATGTCGTTCGGTCTTCCACGATCACTCGTATAACCCTCCGATTCCGCAGAATGAGGGGTGCCAATACGCGGCACTGAGCCGCTGTTCACCCCTCAGCCCTGCGCAGCTTGATCCGCTTAGCCCTTGCCGGGTCGGGCACCGCGTCTTTCAGAGCGCCGTCCAGCGCGCCTCTGGCAATTTCTCGGACGCATGTCGCCAGCTCCGGCGTTTCGACCCGCACCGCTCCCCCAAGACCGACCACGAACCTTGCTACCCGAAGGACGCCCGAGGTCGAACATCGAACCCGAACGCCGTCGCTCACATAGTCCTTCGGATCGATTGACATTCCTGTCAGGAGGTTGAGTCGCACCCAGCCTGCCTCGGGCTCCCGTACAACGAACGTGCACTCGACAGGCGCTCCATCGCCGTGGAACGCGTCTACGCTTTCCGCCAAGAACCCATTGACCAGGCGGTCGTCCTCAGCTCGAAACGGAGTGTCCGGGTCGAGCCTGCCTTGCGCGATATTTTCAACGCGAAACCACTTCAGGGTGCAGGATCGGTGGCACAGACCGACGAAGCGAGACGGCGGGCCGACGAGAACACGCTGTACGGAAACGTGCCGCCAGTCCGCCCTTCCCCGACTGGCGCTGAGGTAGCGCATTGCAAGCGCAACGCGTCGTGCGGCCGCGTCCTCGACGACGGCAAGCCAGGCCTGCTCCATTTCAGTTAGCGAAGCGGCTTCGACGCGCGCCAGGGCACTGTCGGAGGCACGGGCCGAGAGGGCTGCGTGGGCGAGAAGATGGTCGCGTTCCCGGCTCCGTGGGGACCGCGAAAGAACTCTCAACAGAGCGGGGGTCTGCTCGCGCGCAAAGAGCACCCCGGTCGGCGCCCAATCCTTGGGAACGCGCCACCACACGTGTGGCGCGTCGGACTCGTCGCGCGCGAGCGGCATCCCTTGTGCGCTCAGTGCACGCAGCGCCCGGAGGAGAGTCTCAACGGTAACTCCCAGTTCGCGAGCAAGAGCTGCTTGGCGCCACTGCCGACACCGATGGAACGCAATGAGGACTCCTGCCGGGGTCTCGACCGCGCTTCGCAGTCCCATTCCGGAACGGAGCCTACAACCGAGCAATCCACGGCGAAAGCCATTCGATCGGCACGTACTTCGGTAGTGGGACACGCATGAACGCGTCAAGACCCGCCAATCTCCGAGCAAGACAGGTCACGTCGTTCTTATCGAAGCGGGCCCACAGTTTCCGTGCCACACGCGTTTGGCCGACTCGGTGTGCCTACACGCGAACACGGAGAAAGTCCTCCGCGGTTCTTGCTCTTCCCCGCGCGGCGGCAAATTGCTCTTGCTCCTCTCCGGGCACGGGGTCCGCATCCTCCACGGACTTGTCCTAGCGTTCACCGAATGCTGACACTCGTTGAGCAACCGAGACATGGCGCAAAAAGAATCTGACACACCCCAGGCCAAACGCGGTTCGCCGTCGCACAACCCAGACATCCCGTCGAGCACCCTGGACATCCCGGCGAGCAACCGAGACATGGGGCCGGCCAAACACGGTTCGCCGTCGAGCAACCGAGAATCGCCAGCGAGCAAACGGGAATCGCCGTCGAGCAACCGAGAATCGCCGTCGAGCAACCGAGAATCGCCGTCGAGCAACCGAGAATCGCCGTCGAGCAACCGAGAATCGCCGTCGAGCAACCGAGAATCGCCGTCGAGCAAACGGGAATCGCCAGCGACCAAACGGGAATCGCCAGCGAGCAAGCGGGAATCGCCGGTGAGCAAAGGGGAATCGCCGACGAGTAATCCTCCTTACCCGACGGCGAAACGGCTTTACCCGACGGCGAAACGGCTTTACCCGACGGCGAAACGGGC
>Ga0326728_10021106_pt1 | contig 12301 bp, 7 predicted proteins | sample MB3enrmetagenome_FD_207602 | JGI IMG/M metagenome (GOLD analysis project Ga0326728, IMG submission 207602) | Lab enriched peat soil microbial communities from McLean, Ithaca, NY, United States - MB31MN | ecosystem: Environmental > Terrestrial > Soil > Wetlands > Peat | place: USA: New York...
GGCTAGGGCCGCGCTGTGTCGGTTCGGGAGGCCTTTCATGGGCCTCGGCCTGCTGGCTGTCGGCGGCTTCCCGAATTTCCTCAACGTCGGCAAGGTCGCGGGTACGGCCGGATGCGAGTTCTGATGCAATCAGGTCGTCTCTGGAAATAAAGAATGCCTTGAGGCGGCTTTGCGGGTCAATGATAGCCTCAACGCGGCTTTCCCATGCCGCATCAAACTCAACTCCCGGAATGTCGGGGTGAATATCAACGGCGACCGGCTCGCGTTCGAAGCGGATAAAGCTACTCGGGTCGGCAAGGTCTTCCGCGCGGATGTTTTCGACGGGAGCACCGAAAGTGGCGAGGGCCGCATAGATCGCTTGGGCATTGGCCGGATCCGCTTTTATAAACAGGTCCTGATCCTGGGTGGCGCGGGGCTGCGCGTGGAGCGCTACGGCATAGCCTCCGATGATAAGATACTTAACGCGGTGCGCGTGGAAGGCGGATAAGAGGTCCTTGAAGTCTTGGTACATCCGGGGCCATGCCTTTCAGGGCGTAGGCGGTGAGGGTGATTTCAGCAACCGCGTCCATCCGCTCATGCACGGGCCGACTCTGCCAGTAGCGATACCCGTCCGCCTTCATTTCCTTATGGCTGGTGCACTTGTGGATGGTTTTTTCCACGCTTCTATTCTGTCATGCGCAGCGGGCTCCCCGGGGTCTAGGCACTAACCACTAGCCACTGCCTTTCACGCCGGCTGCGGTCGTTCGCGCGAGGGCAAACTCGGCGAGGGGCGAGGCTTCAAGACCTGCGTGGTCTCCGGTGCGGGAGGTTTTGGAGGCGCCTGCCGAACCACTTCAGGCAAGGGTTTTCCCTCAACGAGCAGGTTGACTTCGGTGGCATCGAGAACTTCACGGACCAGCAGGGCCTCTGCAATGCGCACCAGGGCGTCACCGTGACTGGTAAGGATGTCCTTGGCCTTTAGGTAGGCGACGCTTACGAATTTCTTCACTTCCTGGTCGATTTTGATGGCGGTGTCCTCGCTGAAATCACGCGAGGTCGAAAGGTCACGCCCCAGGAAAATCTCCTGCTGGTGCTTCCCGTAAGCCAGGGGACCCAGGTCCGACATGCCCCATTCACACACCATGCGTCGCGCGACTTCCGTGGCCTGCTCGATGTCGTTGCCGGCCCCGGTGGTGAAGTGGTTCAGAAAGATCTCCTCCGCCGCGCGCCCACCCATCATAACGGCCAGTTGTGATTCGAGGTAGTCGCGCGTGTAAGTGTGTTTGTCATCCAGCGGCAGTTGCATGGTGACGCCCAGCGCCATGCCACGGGGGATGATGGTGACCTTGTGCAGCGGGTCGGCGTACGGGACCATGGAAGCCACCAAAGCATGCCCGGCTTCGTGAAAGGCGGTGTTCTTCTTCTCCTCTTCGGAGAGGATCATGGACTTCCGCTCAGCGCCCATCAGGACCTTGTCTTTGGAGGTCTCGAAATCGTTCATCATCACCGTTTTGCGGTTCTGGCGGGCGGCGAGCAGGGCCGCCTCGTTCACCAGGTTGGCCAGGTCCGCGCCCGAGAAGCCCGGCGAGCCGCGCGCCAGCACTGGGATATCTACGTCCTCAGACAAGGGGATCTTTTTCGTGTGCACTTTCAGAATGGCTTCGCGTCCTCCCACGTCAGGGCGTGGAACCACCACGCGCCGGTCAAATCGGCCAGGGCGCAAAAGGGCCGGATCCAGAACATCCGGACGGTTGGTGGCGGCAATGAGGATAACGCCTTCGTTTGACTCAAAGCCATCCATCTCCACCAACAATTGGTTCAGCGTCTGTTCACGCTCGTCATGGCCACCTCCCAATCCTGCGCCTCGGTGGCGGCCCACAGCGTCAATTTCGTCAATGAAAATAATGCAGGGGGCATTCTTCTTCCCCTGCTCGAAGAGATCACGAACTCGCGAAGCGCCCACACCGACGAACATTTCGACGAAATCGGAACCGGAGATAGAAAAGAAGGGGACGTTCGCTTCACCGGCAATCGCTCGTGCCAACAGGGTTTTCCCCGTCCCGGGAGGCCCCACCAGCAAAACACCTTTGGGGATGCGCCCGCCAAGCTTTTGAAACTTTTGCGGCTCCCGCAAGAACTCAATGATCTCCTGCAATTCTTCTTTGGCTTCTTCCACCCCCGCCACGTCCTTGAACGTCACCTTCTTTTGCTGGCTGGAGAGAAGACGGGCGCGGCTCTTCCCAAATGAGAGCGCTTTGTTGCCGCCGCTTTGCATCTGGCGCATGAAGAAGATCCAGAGGCCCAACAGCAGAATCATGGGCAGGCCGTTAATGAGCCAAGTCACCCAGGAATTCCCGGAACTGTCTTTGATGGTGACGTTGACGTTTTTCTCCGTCAGGGTCTTGTACAGGTCAGGATAGTTCGTAGGAATCGTGGATTTGAACTTGGCGTTGTCTTTCTTCAGTGTGCCGTTGACGTCGGTGCCAGCGATCTGTACTTCATGGACGTTGTTGTTGTTAATCTGGTCGATGAAGGCCGTAAAACTCAGCTCCTGGATGCTCCCCCCGGTGCTGTTCCTGACTACCGCATAAATCAGCAGGGCAGTGACTGCCATCACCACCCAAAAAACTATGTTTTTCACCGCCGAGTTCACGGCCCTTCCTCCTTCGGCCCCCTTGTGCTCGAGGGGTCGCTCACGCTTTCCAGACTATTAGATGCTTCAAACTGCCCTTGCGAGGCAGGCTAACGTCAAACTCCTCACGGTTTGGCACAGAAAGGGCACTTTTGCCCGTGCTCGTCGCACCGGGAGCGGGCCTTGGGCACAGGCAAGAGTGCCTATGCTACCCGGCACCTTCTTCAACAAGCAAGATCGCTCGGGATTCCCGAGTGGCTGCCACGGAAGCGGCGGGTGGGAATCCTCTCACCCACACAATCTCCTCCCCAAACTCCAGCACTGGCCAGAGGCTGCGTCGACTGCGAGGAATCTTCCGCTCAAGAAACAACTCCTTCAATTTCCGCAGCTTTCGGCTTCCCGAAGGCCAAAACCGGTCGCCGGCTCGCCAATTGCGCAAAAACAGCCTGCGCGGCAGTTTTTGCGCGTCCAAGGCGCGGCCCATCACTCCATTATACTCTTCGGCAAGCCCAGAGGGTTCAACAATCTTTAGCACTAAAGTAACCCCTAAGGCGGGGACGGTTATCTCCCCGGGGACCTCGATTGGGTAGGCGTATGCTTCGTCTCCGGCCGAACCGGGCTGCGAACCGAGGATGAGCCAGTCGAATTCCTTTCTCGCTACGACCTCGCCCGGCAAAGCCAGGCTCCGGCCACTCTGGGCGCCGGTGGCGAACCGTAGTAGTTCCTCAATATGGGCGTAAGCCACACCCCGCAAAGCCGGGCACAGGGACTCCAGCATTTGCCTCAAAACCCGCCGCTGAATCGCCGGGGCGAACCCTTGCAGGGCCCGCACAGAAATTTTCTCTTCTGCGCCGTCGCGCAGGCGCCACGGGCGGCTGCGCTCGCGGGCCTGTTGCTCCAGGAATGCCTCTTCGTCTCGCGCCCGGTCAGCATGGTCCCTGAGAAGTGGGATGACAGCGGAGTTGATTTCCCGTTCCAGCAGGGGAAGCAATTCAATGCGGACCTTGTTGCGCCGCAGCCGGGAGTCGAGGTTAGTCGAATCAACCCGGTACTCGAGCTTGCGTGCTTTGATTTCCCGCATAATCTCAGACCGCGTGATATCGAGAAAGGGGCGTGCGACCTTGCACTCCAGTTGCCGATAAATCCCACTCAAGCCGCGCGTTCCGGCGCCGCGTAATAAACGCATCAACACGGTCTCCGCCTGGTCGTTGGCGGTGTGAGCCGTCACCACCTTGTCCACGCGCCCTTGGTCCACCAGGGAAAAGAAAAATCGGTAGCGCAGTTCGCGCGCGGTTGCCTCCAGATTGCGCCTCTTCTCGCGAGCCACCCGCGCCACCTCAGCTTGGCCACAAATGCACTCGAGCCCGAGGGAGTCAGCCAGGTTCCGAACGAACCGCTCATCCGCATCGGATTCGGCCCCTCGCAAATGATGATTGAAGTGCACCGCGGCGAGAGTGGTCCCCCACTCCAAAGCTGTATCTCGCATGAAGTGGAGCAGCAATACTGAATCCGGCCCGCCCGAAACTGCCACCCCAATGCGCTGCCCGGCATGGAATAGTGCCTGCCGCTTCGTCTCCTTCAACCACCGGGAGTAAACGCTTGACTTCCCGAGCATTTGTTAAACCCACCTCAGGGCAACGCTCGCGGCTGGCCCGATCCACATTCGTTAGGCGCGGCGTGGGCTTGCCGGATCAACCAGCGCGAGCGACCGGAAAATGTCTCTGTAAAAGCCGCGGTCACGGGTAAGGAGTTGCGACGCTCGGACCTGAGCGTGAGCGCCAACCAAGAAGTCGGTGAGAATCCGGGTTCTCTTGCCGCCCTCCTGACGGTAGGTCCTCCAAAGTCGGCTTGCCAGGAAACTCGCCTCGCGGTTTAAGGCCTCAACCCGAATGTCGTTTTGCTGGAGAAGTTGGTCGCAGTCAGCCTGGTGCTGAAAGTGGACGCACAACTCGGCATAGACGAGATCACAAACCACCAGTGAGCCGGCGTTGGCCGCTTCCTCTAAGGCCTCAAGGGATCGCTCGAAATACTCAGGGTCAGGAACCAGAATATCAAGCAGAACGTTGGTGTCGATGGCGGTGATCATCGTCCCCGCACGTCCTCAATGAATTCGTCTACACGAGTGTAGCCCAAATCCTTAAAGCTCTTCCTACAGCGGCCTTTCCACCGGCTCAGCTTCAGTTTTCCCGGTTTCTTGCGGAGCAGGATGGAGTTGTTGACGACCTGGAATTCAACTTCCGTTTCAGGCTTCAGCCCGAACCTCTCGCGAAGGTCTTTCGGTATGGTGACTTGACCGCGTTCGCCTATTTTCATACTCCGCAGTATGACTTGAATTGCATACAAACGCAAGGCCGCTGCAGGTTGCAGTCATTCCCGCGAAAGCGGGAATCCACTTCGCAACCCTTCCCCAATCGTTGTTGACAGACTGGATTCCCGCTTTCGCGGGAATGGCGGACGTTCCGAAGGCGGTCTGACCCCGAACGACGCCAACACCCATCGGCTCAATCATTTTCCAAGGTAAACACCATCGTGTTATAGTGCCCAGCTACCCATATCTCGACCGGAGCGCGCCTATGCCCGAATTCAAACCCTTCGTCCCCCACGATTCCAAGGAGCCTGAGTTCACCATCAAAGCAGTCCTGGCTGGCATCCTCATGGCCGCCATTTTTGGCGCCGCCAACGCCTACTTGGGCATGAAGGCTGGCCAGACGGTGGCCGCGACGATTCCGGCGGCGGTGATTGCCATCGCGCTGTTTCGTTTGCCCTTTTTTCGCGGCGGAGTGCTGGAGCAGAACCTGACGCGCACCGCCGCCTCGGTAGGTGAAGCGTTGGTGGCCGGAGCGATTTTCACCATCCCTGCCTTCATGATGGTCAATATGGGCGGGCAGCGGCTTTGGACTGACTTGCGCAGCCATTACTGGACCGGCACGTTCATTCTATTTGCCGGCGGATTATTGGGAGTATTTTTCATCATTGTCTTGCGACGCCCGCTCTGCGTGGATTCACCTGATTTGCCTTTTCCTGAAAGCACGGCCAGCGCCGAGATCGTGAAAGCCGGCCAGCAGGGCGCTACCGATGCTCCGAAATACATTTTCGGGGCTATGGGGTTGGGCGCCTTTCTTCAGTTGCTCAAGGATGACAAAGGCTTCCAGATGTTCATGGATTCTGTTAGTGGTTTCTGGAAATTCCCCAAATCGGTGGTCAGCTATTTCGGATATCAGAAAGAACTCCTGGGCCGCGTGGATTACAGCGGAGGCATTGCCTACTCCACCCCGTCCGCTTCCCCGGCGCTCATCGGCATTGGGTACATTATCGGACCGCGCCTATCGGCGATCAATTTCTCCGGGGGCGTCATCGCCTGGATGGTGCTGATTCCGCTGGTTCTGTTTATCGATCCCGATTTGCCGCACCGCATAGGCGCGACCACGGGAGGCACAGCGCCCTGGGACCTCGCGAGCTACACAGTCTGGTACAACGTGGTTCGGCCCATCGCTGTGGGGGCAATGCTGGTGGGCGCCGTTTACACGCTCTATAGCATGCGAGAATCGATCCTCACTTCGATCCGCGGGGCCTTTCACGCTTCCGCCACGAGCGGCGAACACGCCGCCGCGCGCACGCGCCTCGATATTGACATTCCTATTAAATGGATCATTCTTGCTATCGCCGTTCTTGTTATTCCTATTACGATTATTTACAAGTATTTCGCCCAGAGCTGGAGCGCGGCCGTCACCGCGGCGATCGTGATGACCCTCACCGGTTTCTTCCTGGCCGCGGTGGGTGGATACCTGGTGGGGTTGGTGGGTTCCTCGAATCAGCCCGTCAGCGGTCTGACCCTGGCGGCGCTGGTGGTCGCCGCGTTAATGATGGTGGCCATCGGAGTGAAGGGCTTGGGTGGAGTCGCCGCCGTTCTGGGTGTGGCGTCCGTGGTCTGCTGCGCGTGCTGTGTTTCCGGTAGCCTGATTCAGGATCTGAAGGCTGGATATCTGCTCGGCGGGACGCCGTGGAAGATGGAAGTGGTGGAGGTGTTGAGCGTCACCGCCGTTTCCTTTTTCCTGCTGCTGCCCATCATCGCCTTGCACGAAGCAAACCTCGCCACAGGCGGCATCGGAGGCAAGTTGCTGCCCGCGCCGCAAGCCGGCCTCATGGCCCAACTCGCTCAGGGGATCGTGGGCGGGCAGATGGCCTGGGGGTTGCTCCTGATGGGATGCTTCTTTGGCCTGGGGCTGGTGATGATCGGCGCGCCCTCGCCCATGCTCATCGCCGTGGGCATGTACCTGCCCCTGGAAACCAGCGGGGCCATATTCGTTGGCGGGGTCTTGAAATGGGCCGTCGACGCGTGGGTGGCGCGCAAGGGACTATCAACGGAAGAAAAGGCTAAAGTCGATGAGCGGGGAACCCTCCTGGCTTCCGGATTCATTGCCGGTGAGGCCATCACGGGCATCCTGCTCGCCGCGCTGTTCCTCACTGGCGTCTCTTCCATCACCAAGGTTATCACTGGCCGCGATGAGTTACCCTTCCTGGCTCATTGGGGCGGATGGATCTCTCTCGTGGCCTTCGCCATCATCGCCTACATCTTGATCCAGGTGCCTTTACGGAAGGCGAGGAAAGTTCGACCGGCATGAAGCTAAGGTGGAGTAGAATCTATCGACCCACAATCGCAACGAAGAACCAGTAAAGGAACACAAGCGCTGCGCGCCTCTATGCCGTTGACAACAACTCGGAGCCCAACCGGAATCAGACAGAACGCGAAGAAAAACTAAAGGAGGAATTGTGACTAAGAATGAGTATTACGAAGTTGTGATGGAAAACTACCGGCCGACCGAAAAGCTAATCCGCATGGTTCCAGAGGACAAAATCAACTGGGCGCCGGGACCGACGTTCATGAACACCGGCCAAGTGCTTGGCCACCTGAGCGAAGGTATTGGGGGCGGACTCGAGATGCTGCTCACGGGGAAGTGGCCCTCGGCGCAAGAGATGGAAGAGGGCATGAAACTGGAAAACCTTCCCTCTTGCAATCCCCAAGAGGCCCTTGACAAGCTCGAAAAGGACAAGAAGATTCTGCGTCAGGTTCTGGATGGCGTCAGCGAAGAGGATTTCGCCAACAAAGTCGTCTCCGTGCCGTGGGGCTGGAACGCAAAGATGGAGCGTATGGCGATCAACTTCCTAGGACACTTCACCAATCACAAGATGCAGCTTTTCACCTACCTGAAGCTGCTCGGCCTGCCGGTGAATACGGAGACCCTTTACGGAACGTAGCACGGTGGTGGAGCCCTCACCTGGGTAGAGCAACCCCTGACCCTACACGCCGCGGTTGAAGGGGGACGGCTTGCGCATACCTGTCCAGACTGTCAGAACACGCCGAGACTCGTAGCGGCAGAGCCGCACATGCCGACCGAACAAAATGTAGAACCTCCAGAAGGCGGCCTTAAGGGCCGCCCCTACCCACGCGCCTCACCTCAGGACGTAGCCGAACGTTTTGGGGTCGAATGCGAGGATCAAGGTTGCTCCGTCGCGGCGGATCGATACCTGACGAAGCTGCACGCCGTTTTCGTCGATGGCGGTAGCCTGCGTGGGAGTGGGGCCGGTCCACGGGACGCGAGCGGTGAACGCGGCGCTATCCGGGGCGGCCACCACACGCCAAGTCCCGCCTTCGCGGGTCAGACGGTATGCGGCGCCGTCGCGGGCGTTGTAGTAATACGATCCTGGCGAGCGCGACCACTCTACAGTGCCGGTCATTTGCCGTTCGATGGCGGTCTCAACTATTCCCTCTGCCAGCGGGGCGCGCGCAAGAAAACCAAAAGGTGGGAGCGTGTGCCCACCTACTAGCCAATCGCTCGCGCCTCGATTGACCCAAACCTCGGCTCCGTTATCCCAAGTCACGTGCTGGCGGTGAATGTCGCCGGCGGCAAACTCCACGGTTTCGATGCGCCGCAGCGCGAGGGCGCGCATGACATCGTGCAGCAGCCAGTATTTGCGTACCACGTCGCGCGAGAACGGCGCCCCCACCATGGCGGGGTGGCCGGTCAACACCTCGGTGGCTAGATAGTCGTCGCTGTACATGCCGTGGGCTGCCAGATCGAGGCCCGCAGCGTAGCGGTCCTCGTAGCCGGCTCCATGGAGCACGAAGCGGTCGTGGTAAGCGGCGTCGATCCAGGGGATGCGCTCGGCATCGGCGCAACGAATCTTCCACACGAAGCCGCTGCCCTGGGCGTCGACGCGCAAGATGTTGGCCTGCGCGCCGTCGAGCCAGCCGATCAGGCGGTCGTGGCCGGCTTCGGAGATTTGCGGCGCATTGTCGCCGAGGTAGTCGCGGATCCAGGCGAAGGTCTCGCCCCAAACCTGCCGGGCCACGCCTCGTTCGACGAAGCGGCCGTCCTGAGTCCAGAAATCGTACGGCGGCGCGGAAGACCATACGTCGATGAAATACGCCGTGGGCGAGAAACCCGACCGGATCAGATCAAGGTTGCGCTCCACTAGGGGGCGAAGGCGGTCGGGGCGGGCACGGTAGGATTGCGCATCGCGTTCGGCGTGGTACCAAGCGCGCTGCGGCTGGCCATTGCCCTGGAAAGCTACCTTTTCGTAGCTGAAGCCCTCGGCGTCGGGATAGAAGTCGATGTAGTTGTCGTGCGGGGCAAACAGCACGCCATGTTCGCGGCACGTTTGTACCAGCTTCTGGAATTCTTCTAGCGTGCCAAGCTGCGGGTTGGGGGGGTAAATATCGGGTAGGCGGAAATCGTATCCCCAGCGCTGCCAGTTGTGCCAGACAACGACCGCGTCGGCGAGACCATAGCGGAATGCCCGCTCGAGGGCTTGGGCGCTGGAGGTATAGCGGCCGCCCCAGAGGTCGAAAACAAAGCGCCCGGCCAGCTTGCTGACGCCGGCCGCGGCGCGCAGGTCATTCGCCCGCCACAGCTTCACAGCCTCCCACACGTTGGCTGCGGGTAGAAAAGTAATGGTTTGGGCGTGCGGGGTGACGAGCGTGTACGTATGGTCCTGCGGGTCGACCTCGAGCCGGTCCGGGACGGCATCCACCCCCTGAAGCAACGAGACGCCATTAGCAAAATCGAAGCCAACGAAAGAGGTGGCCAGATTGTGACCATCGAAGCCGAGACGAAAGGCCTGCGAGTCTTGGATGACGTTGCCGGGGCCGGCATAAATCCTGACCGCGCGTTCGGTCCACGGCCCGGCAGCGACGTCCTGAAGGTACACGCGGAGCCATGGTCGCGCGGGAGGCTCATTTTCCAGCCAGAAGCGCGCTTGCAGGCCGCGGCTGTCCACCCACATTTCATTGAGCACGTCGAATGTGCCGGCCCAACTGCGGAATCGATGGCGCACCCGATAGCGCCCGGCGGCAGGCTCTTCGCGGGCCTCGAGCAACTCGCTGGCTGACCGCCAATCTCCGAGGTCGTCCCCCAACACCTGGATACGGAAGCCTTGAAACAACAACCGGCGATCTGCCTTTGCCAGCGCGACGGCGGAATCAAGTGTGCCGCGGGAGCCGGGATAAACGCGCACTTCAAAGCCCTGAACATCACCGAGCAAGCGCGAGGGAGCGCTGACGGGTGGCGGGAATGCAGCAGGCTTGGGCGCCTCCCCGGCGACAAGTGTAGGCTCTATCCACCAGGCTTGGCCTGCGTTGCCGGCGCTTTCAAGCTGTAACCGAACATCCTGCCCGGCATAACGGCCCAGGTCCACATCGGCTTCCTCGGCGGCCGACGATGTCACCCGCCTTTCGAAAAGGATTGCGCCATCCTCTGCCGCGGGGGCGTCAAAGCGGAGGGCGCGAACTCGAAATAGCGCGTTGCCTGAAGCGGCGGCGCCAAAGCGCAGAACCAGAGGCTGAGACTTTGGCAAAGCCAGCGGATATTCCACCAGACAGGAGTCCACGCGTTCACGCAGCGAAGGCGGGCGCGGCCCCAGCGTCATGGCAATGGCTTCGCGGCGGCCGAGGCGGGCGGAGAACTGGATATTAGGGTGAAATTCGAAGGTCTCGCGCCCCGTGGCCCCGGATTGCGGTGCTTCCGCGCTGACGATGGAACGTTCTCGCCGCACCGGCTCCCGCCACAGACCCAAAGCGCCGTTTGCGGGCACGGTGAGGGGCTTCCATTCCACTGGTAGCGGCGCGCGCGGGATATTTGCCTGCGTGGTGCTGACGATCAGGATGGGGTGCGCCACCAAGCGCTTGCCTTCGTACTCGAATTCAGCCAAGGCATGGATCGGATAGAACGCGTTGTTCGTGCCGGGACCGAAACTGACCTGAAAGGCAAGCGTGGCGTGGCCGCGTGGCGGGACAGTGAAGGGAACGGTGCCGTCGGGCTTGACGCGCCAGCGGTCAATCACCCGCACGCGGAGAGTGCCCTGCAAGGGTCTATCGGCCGTGCTGCTCAGTTGGACATTCAAAGTAAAAGGCGCATCGGGCTGATCGAACTGCACGCTGCCCCCGGCTCCGTAAGAGCCCAGCGTGGGCTGCTCGATGCGGACGGTGAGGGGCCCGGCGGTGTCGACCGGGGGCTCGAACGCCAGAGTCCCGGCCGCGAATAGAGCGAAGAGAACATAAAAACGTGCACGCATCTGAACCCCCAAGAGGGAACATGAGGTGTCATTCCGAGCATTGACAGCCTTTTGGCTGCCCATGATAGGCAGAAAGATGATGCAAGCTCGTCCGAACGGTTTCGTTGAATATAAAGGACATACGCGTCATCTTTCCGCAGAGCGAAGCGAGGAATCTCGCTCTGAGTTGCCGTGATTACAGAGGAAAGCCCAGGGCGAGATTCCTCGCTTGGCTCGGAATGACAGCCCTCCAATTGTTCCACACGTCAGAACGTTGCACTTGAATTTCCGTTTTTGACTCCAGGGTCATACAATATACGCCGTTTTCCAGGTCGATGGCGCAGTCATTACTCCTCAGGATTCCAGGTGAGGGGGTCGAAAGCCGTCACACTGTAAGGGCGGCCCTTGTGGCCGCCCGGATTTCTATAAGGACACCCCTTGTGGGTGTCCGACGTATGGGCCTTCCGCGCGGTGGGCGCCCACGAGGGGCGCCCCTACAACTCCAAGGAGGATTCTAATGGACAGAAGAAAATGCTTTCAACTTGCCGGAGCCGCGGCTTTGATGGCTCGCCGCCTTGCGGCAGAAGAGCAATCAGCGCGGGCAGTGCGCGCGTTGCCCCCGCCCATAATCAAGGACATCAAGGTTATCACGACGCAACCGGCCGGCGTGCGCTTGGTGGTGGTTAAGATTCTTACAGATCAGGATGGCCTCTACGGCTACGGCTGCGCGACCTTTACACAACGCGCCGATCTGGTGGTGCCCGCAGTGGAAAAGTACCTCAAGCCGTCGCTGATTGGAAAGCCGGCGGACCGCATCGAGGATACCTGGCAGGCCTGCTACAACAGTTCCTACTGGCGGAACGGCCCGGTGCTCAACAATGCTATCAGTGGGATTGACGAGGCCTTGTGGGACATCAAGGGCCGGCAAGCTAACATGCCCGTGTACCAGTTGCTGGGCGGGAAAGCGCGCGAAGCGGCCCTCACCTACGCCACCGTGGGCGGCATGGAGGCCGCGGAGGCCATCGATCGCGCTCGCCAAGCTATGGAAAAGGGATTTCGATGTATCAAAATCATGACCGGCGTGCCCGGTATGGATGCGTACGGCCCGCGCCGCGGTGCATCTCTGAAAGGCCTGCACGC
>Ga0326728_10021108_pt1 | contig 12299 bp, 13 predicted proteins | sample MB3enrmetagenome_FD_207602 | JGI IMG/M metagenome (GOLD analysis project Ga0326728, IMG submission 207602) | Lab enriched peat soil microbial communities from McLean, Ithaca, NY, United States - MB31MN | ecosystem: Environmental > Terrestrial > Soil > Wetlands > Peat | place: USA: New York...
ATCACGCACAGCAAGCGCACCATGGAGATCGCGCAAGTCATGTACGGCGTCACCATGGAGGAGCCGGGCGTCTCCAAACTCGTTTCCGTGCGCTTTGATGCGTTCACCCGCGATCCTGTCGCGGTGCCGGCCTGAGATGGCTGCACCCCCATTCCATGCGGCTCCGCTCGACTCCAAATGTTGTGTGGCTAGTTGCCTCCCACCCTGTACTTAGTGGTTCGCGCGAAAATTCCCCGAGCGCTTTTTTCGTTGACAACCTTTCCCGATGCTTTAGAATATCAACCCTCTGAACCAACACCATGCCCTTTACAAAACAAACTGTTTTGCTCGAAACCTATTTGCCCGGGGTCAAGCTCTTTTCGCGGGGAAAAGTCCGGGACGTTTATGAGCTTGGCGACAAACTGCTGGTCGTCGCCACGGACCGCCTTTCCGCCTTTGATGTGGTGATGCGCGAGGGCATCCCCGATAAGGGCCGGGTGCTGACCCAGCTTTCCTGCTTCTGGTTTAATTTCATCAAGGATGAGATTCAGCATCATTTCATTACGGCCAAAGTGGCCGATTATCCTTCGGAGGTGCACTCCTTCGCGGACCAACTGGAGGGGCGCTCGATGCTCGTGGACAAGGCCAGGACTTTTCCCATCGAGTGCGTGGTGCGCGGATACCTGGCGGGGTCAGGCTGGAAAGAATACCGCGCCTCGGGAACCGTGTGCGGCATCAAGCTTCCCGTCGGCCTCGAAGAGGCTGCGCGCCTCGAAAGTCCCATTTTTACGCCTTCCACCAAGGCCCAGACCGGTCACGACGAGAACATCACCTGGGAGGACATGGTGGCTCGTGTGGGAAAAGAGGCTGCCGAAAAGCTGCGTGAGTTGAGCCTGAGCCTCTACCGCAAAAGCCGGGAATTCGCGGAGGGCCGTGGCATCATTATTGCCGATACCAAGTTTGAGTGGGGGCTCAAGCATGATCAGATTATTTTGATCGACGAGGTGCTGACTCCCGACTCGTCACGATTTTGGCCGCTGCGCGATTATGCGCCCGGCAAGGCCCAACCTTCGTTTGACAAGCAGTTTGTCCGCGACTACCTGGAGTCGCTCCACTGGAATAAGCAACCTCCGCCGCCACCTCTGCCGGCCGAGGTGGTGGAGAAGACGAGTGAGAAATACCGCGAAGCTTATCACTTGCTGACCGGAGATTCCCTCCGTTAAGGTGATTGCGCAGCAGTTTGCGACCGCGCCATGGTCACATGGAACTGGTTGGATTGTATTCTTGCCGCAATTGTCGTGGCTTCCGTAGTAGCGGCCATGATGAAAGGCTTTGTCCAGGAATTGATCTCCCTGGCGTCGGTGCTGATCGGCCTGGTGGTGGCGGCCTTCGGCTATTCCCGCGCCGCGCTGTGGTTCGACGATTTGACCAAGTCGCACGAAATCGCCCTGGGCTTGGGATTCCTGGTCCTGTTCCTGGGCACGCTGCTGGTGGGGGCGCTGGTGGGGTTACTGGCGCGCAAGCTCATCAAGACCGCGGGAATCCAGTGGTTCGACCGGTTTTTGGGCGGGATTTTCGGTTTGGTACGGGGAGTTCTGGTGGACGCCATTCTGCTCATGGCCATGCTGGCATTCGCCATCAAGCCGGATGCCGTGCGGCAATCGGCTTTGGCGCCTTATGTGACCACCGGGACGCGCGTCATTGCGCTGGTCATGCCGGCAAACCTGCGCGCCCAGTTTCATCAGGGGTTTGAAAAATTCCGGGAAGCGCTAATTCAAAACGACAAGGCATCGGCCAAGCCCCAAGCCGCGAGCCCTGCGAATTCCTATTGATCGGAGTAATCCTGTGAAAGACCAACTCGAATCCCTCGTGAATCAGATGATTGAGCACGGGATTCTTTTCACCGATGCGCTATCAGAATTTGAGAAGCGGTTCATCAAACGGATGCTGGAAAAGAACAACGGCAATCAATCCAAGGCTGCGGTGGCTCTAGGCATTCATCGTAATACCCTGAGCCGAAAAGTGGAAGACTTGGGCCTCGACCATCGGCCGAAGCGCCGATCGCGCGCACACGCCGCCCGCTGATCGCCAGTGGCAACCCGCCGGGAAATTCCAACCCCTCTTGGCCAAATTGTGTGGAAAGGTTGAGCGCGCAGGCAGTGCCACGCGCCCTGGCGGCAAGAGCGCCCTTGCGCATGTCGCCCTCGGACAAGAAAGAAACTCCGGGTTGGGGAAGCAGCAGGTGAGTTGAGGCAGGGCCACCGGCGGGTGCCGGCGCCCTGCCTCGGGAAGTTCAATTGGTCGTGGGTGCCGTCGTCTTACGCGTCACCCTGCGAGTCGGCGCCTTCGGCTTGGGCTTCTCCTTAGCGGGGGGTTTATCGGGGAGATCCGATGTAACCTCGCCCACCAAGGTCAAAATCATGCTGGGCGTGGCAACGTAAGAATCCAACGTTCCCTTAAACAAAACCGAATCCCCCTTTTCCAAGTTCTTGACATTGGGCTGGGTCGAGTCCTTCAGTTCGATGTCGTATCCATCCGCCGATTTCGTGCTGTCAAGAATAGCGATCCGCACCAGGCTTTCTTTTGGATCGGCCCCCTTTTCTATACTCGTCACCGTACCACCAAAATTTGAAACGGGCTGACCCTTGATGCCGTCCCATTGCTTCTGGGCTGTTTCACCACCCAGTTTTAGCGGGTAGGTCAATGCGTTATATGCGTCGATGGTGGGGTTCCCCGTCTTCGGGGGTGCCTCGGCCTTCGTGACTTTAAAGCCATCGGGCGGATCAGGTTGAGTCTTCGCTTGGGTCTCAATGTCTGCGAGCCCCGTATCGGTCCCGTGGTAGTTAACGTACACACGCTTCAGAAACTTGCTGATATCATCACCTTGGGACTTGGTGGCGGCATCCGTGGCCGCCTCAGCCAGGCCCACGGCGCGCGCGATATACCAGATGGCATGGTCGTAATCCGGCGGGGTTGAATACAGGTAAGCCAGCCCCAGCCGATAGAAACCGTAAACATCGCTGGGATTGTCGGTGTCCCCCGCCTTCAGGGCCGTGATCGCGGTCGCATAGTCCTTGCGCTGAAGGGCCACGAAGCCGATGCAGTCGTTGAATATGGACCGGAGTTCCTTAACGCCTTGCTGAAACTGCGCATCGGTTGCACCGGCGGGCTTCTGAAGCTTAGTCAGGAGATCCAACCCGTGGTGCGCATCACTGTCGGCGCGCGAGAGCACGGAGGTGGCGTCGGCCTGGTCAGGTTTGTACAGAAACGGGAAAGTGAAACTCAAAACGCGGAGAGCTACGATGTTGTCGGGGTCGACACCCAAGATCTTCTTCGCCACCTCGACAGTCTTATCGCTTTTGGACTGCTGGTAATAAACCTGCATTTCGGCCATGTACGCGCCCGTCTTGAAATCGGAGGTCGGATACTTTTGGAGAAACGCTTCGGCAAGGGCAATCTTCTTGTCGGGATCCGTCGCCGTCACCATCGCATTGTAGGCGTCATACTCGTCCCGGCTCTTCCATTGCGGCGCGGCCGCCTGGGGTGGAGCCTGCATGCGGTTCACGGGATTCAGATCGATGGAGTGGCCGGAACGGTTGGCGTGCTCGCCCGCAGTGGCGCCGCACGAAAGACTGACCAGCAAAGTGAGAGTCCAGAACGCAGTGGTTTTCTTCATTGCGAAACTACCTCGATGTTGGAATAGTGAATCGTAGGTGACCTGGGCGCACCCGTTGCCGCAATTGCCACAACCCCTAAGGGTCTCATGCGCTAGATTTGCTCTTTGAACAATTTGCAATCCTTCGGTTGACCCATTCCAAATATCAATTCTTGACGGACTTTTCAAGTAAAATCTCACTTTACGTCCAACCCGGTTCACTTTCTGCTGATTGCTTGGATGCTAAAGCCGGGTCAGGCGTCTCGAAATTATGTTGCTTTGCAGGTCCTTCGGCAGTAGGAGTACGGCTTGCCGTACCCTCTTCCCGTTGGTCGGGCGATCGAATCAGCAGGGGTACGGCCAGTCGACCCTTCGCAACCCGGCGCGGCCCGCCGCGTGATCCGCAGTCTCCCTTGCGAGTTGGAGCCTGTCCCCTCTAAAATCGCCCATTGATGGCCGACCTGCCCACTCATGAGCGCTTACGGCAACGTGCCGAACGGGCCGTCGCAGTTTCTTTGAGGGAGGAAATTGAGAGCTTCTTCAAAGAAACCGCGAAAGAGGTGCTGATGGGGCTGGCGCGCAATCCCCATTTGCAGGAGCGCGATCTGCTCCGCCTGCTCGAGCGCAAAGATCTGGCGCACGAGGTGGTTCGCGAACTGGCCCATCACCAGGAAGCCCGGCGCAGCTACACCGTCCAACTCGCCCTGGTGAGGCATCCCAAGACGCCGCGTCAGGTTTCCCTGCCCCTTATGAAATTCCTCTATCTCTTCGACCTGCTGCGCGTGGCGCAAACTCCGGCTGTCCCCGCCGACGTCAAGATGGTCGCGGAGGAAACCATCCTCAAGAAATTGGAAGGCATGCCGCGCGGGGAAAGGATCTCTCTCGCCCGGCGGGGCACCGGACGCCTCGCCGCCAGCCTCCTTTTCAACCCCGACCTGGATTTAATTCGCGCCGCCCTCGATAACCCTTCCCTCACCGAAGGCCTCTTGCTCAAGGTGCTCGCCCGCGAAGGCCTGCCACCCATCGTTGTGGAACAACTGGCCCAGCACGCCCGGTGGGCGCATCACTACCATTTGCGTCTCGCGCTCATTCGCAATCCGCTCACTCCTCTCGCCCGAGTGCTCAGCTTCCTCCCCGACATGGCGGTCAATGACTTGCGCGACATCTGTCTGGACCACCGAATGCCCCAGCCCGTGCGCAAATACATCCAGGCCCATTGCGCCGCCCGCCTCAACAAGCAACGCCGGCCCTCCCAGGGCTGATTACTCTCCAATCTAAGCGTCCTGGGCTCTCTAGCGGGTACTGACAACTCACCCGGCCCATTCGTTCCCTTTTTTTATCGCCCCACCGATCCCGCCTTCTCCCGGACTACCAATTCCCCTGGAAGAGCGCTAAGATAAATGCGCGCTGCGGGCACTTGGGAAGGCCCCCCGGGCAGACCCTTTTGCGGCCCCTTGCCATCTGTTAGCCGACGGATGGTGGCATGTCGGTGGTTCTTCCCATCCCGGCAACGACGCCATTTGAGGTTATCAGCGAGTTCGAACCGGGCCTCCGAAGGAGGAGCCATGCCCTTCCACCGACTGACAAAGTTTTTCACCGGGCCCTCACCCCACCTGAGTCGCGAAGACGCGATGAAGATTTTCAGGCGGGATCAGTTCAAATGTTACTACTGTGGTCTCGACGGGCAGCACGATTTCGAAAGCTGGATGATCCTGACCATCGACCACGTCCATCCGCACGCCAAAGGCGGCTCGCGGCACATGGACAACCTGGTGACCGCCTGCCAGCCCTGCAATCTCATCAAGGGCAAGCGGGTTTATAAGTCTCTCCAGGAAGCGAAAGATTATGTCCTCGCCAAGCGCGAGGAATGGCGGCAGATCTACCAGGAGCAAGTTAAGGCGGCGTAACGGGGCGGACGGAACGCTTTCGGCTGCTTCGGGGGCGAGGCTGGATGTTCCGGCCATGAGCCAAGTGTGCATCGACGCGCTTGCCAGCCCATAGTTGTACCGCTGACCGGCTGTCGCTGCCGTTGTGCCACTCATTGTACCGATTCATCCTGAGATAGATTTTGCCGGAGAGATGTGCGATTGGACGCTGTCGGGCGATTTCCCCAACCCCTCCGTTTCGTGCCGGCCCGCCAACCTGAAGCGGGCACGCTTTCTCCTGTCGAATCGCTTTCCCCGGCGTGGGACGAAACGCTGCGCCTGCTTTTTCGCCCTTTCATCGGGCGCCGCTGGGCCGCCCTGAGCCTGGTGTGCCTGTTTCTTGGTGGGGGCACCTCGACCGCGGCATTTCAGTGGGGCTTTGGCGCCCTGCCGATCGACCTTCATGCATCGGAGCTTCTTTCCCGCATCCGCCTGGTTATTGCCCAGCACTCGAGTTTGGTTGTGCTGGCCGTAGTCCTCAGCCTGGGCTTGGTTCTCGGCCTAATCTACGCGCGCTGCGTGTTGCGATTTGTTCTGATCGAAGCCGTCATTAAGCGGGACCTGGCGGTGGGCACAGCCTGGAGAAGCTTGCATTCCTTGGGCCGCTCCTACTTCCTTTGGCTGCTGGGAGTGGTAGGTGCGGTCCTGGGGATGGTTTCCGGGGCTGCCATCGTTTCGTTTCGCTATCTGCATCTCATCCGCGCCGCCGGTCATCCGGAGTGGATTGCTTCGCTGCTGCTGGTAACGGAGTTGGTGGCGGTGGTCTTGATCGGATTAATGGTCGCCATCATCATCACGCTGACGGATGATCTGGTGGCGCCACTCATGTACGCCGACCGAATCTCCCTTCCCGCCGCATGGAATATCGTCTGGAGAATTTCGCGCCGCGATCCGGGGACGCTTCTCTTTTACGTCGCCCTGCGCTTTGCGGTGTCGATGGGAGTTAGCATCGCCGTGCTCTTTGTTCTTTTCCCGGTTTTGATGGGTTTATCCTCGGGGGCGCTGGTCGCCGCCGCGCTGGTTATTTTCGCCCTCCGCATGGTAGGCCTCGCCTGGGCCTGGAATCCCCTGACGATTTTCCTGGGCATCCTCGTGGTGTGCATCCTCACCACTTTATTGTTCGCCCTGCTGGGCATGGTAGGAATGCCCGGCCAGGTTTACTTGCAGAATTACGGCGTGCGTTTTATCGCCTCGCGCGTTCCGTCGCTGGGAGCACTTTGCCGTGCCTCAGCCCCCGGGGGCCGCCGGCGCTGAAGGTCGCGCTTTCCGCGGCCCGGCCTTGCCATCCCTTTTCTTCCGGACGAACATAGCTGGCGGTCGCCCGCCAATGGTAAGATTCCGAATATGGCGCGCCACGAAACTCTCGCTTCGGTCTGCGCTTTGCTGCTTTGGATGGGTGGCTGTCCCAAACGCCAGGAAACCAAAAGCCTGGTTGTTTACGTTCCAGCGCAGGCCCCGGCAGCAGCCCGACCGGCAGAGAAATCGCAGGTTCTGGTGATCGAGGAACCCGCTTCTCCGCCCGAACCCCAAGAGACTCCCACGGCCCCCACTCCCGAACCCACGCCCCCCAATCGGCCACGGCGCCCGGCGAACGCCGAGCCCCCTGAAACCTCCCCGCAGGAAGCTCCCGAAACCCCTCCCGCGGAAGTCCCCGCCCTCGAACCGCGTGAAACCGCCGCGCAGGAAACCGCCCTTCGACAGGAGGTTCAGCGCCTACAGGAAGACGTCCGCCGGCGCATGGCTCGCTTGAACCAGGCACCCCTCTCCCCCAACGAACGTAAAACGCTGGAGGACGCGCGCACGTTCCTGACGCAGTCCACGCACGCGTTTGAGAGCAGTGATCTGCAGCGCGCCCTGAACCTGGCAAAGAAAGCTTCCCTTCTGGTTGCGGCGTTGGAGTGAACAAAAAAGATTTTGCGAAGCGCGCGGCACGCCTTCGAGACCCGGAACCCTGAATCCCGAATCCCTGATCCTGAATCCTCTGATATCATACCCCTCCGCAAAAAGGAGAGCCGATGGCAGACAAGGGCGCAGTGGTCATTACTGGAGCATCGACGGGAATCGGTGAAGCGTGCGCGTTGCACCTGGACAAGCTGGGATATCGCGTCTTCGCGGGCATTCGTAAAGCGGCGGATAGTGAGTCCTTACGGCAGCGCGCGTCAGCGCGACTGGTGCCCATCCGCCTGGACATCAGCGACGAGGCGGAAATCGGGCAGGCGGCCCGCACAGTCAACGAAGCGCTGGCCGGCGGGGGATTGGCAGGACTTGTCAACAACGCCGGCATTGTCGTCGGGGGAATGCTCGAGTTCCTGCCGCTCGACGCGCTGCGCCGCCAATTGGAGGTCAACGTGGTCGGCCAAATTGCCGTCACCCAGGCTTTCCTCCCCAGCCTGCGCAAGGCACGAGGCCGCATTGTGAATATCGGTTCGCTGGCGGGCTTGATTTCCAGCCCCTTTACCGGCGCCTATGCCGCCTCCAAGTTCGCGCTGGAGGCCTTGACGGACTCGTTGCGCATGGAGTTGCGGCCTTGGAAGATTCACGTATCGCTTGTGGAGCCGGGATTTATCCAGACCCCCATCGGGAAGAAGGCGCTGGCGGCCGAGGAGGCGCTTCGGGCACAACTTCCTGCGGAGGCCCTCCAGTTGTATGGAACCTCTTTGAGCGCCGCTCGCCAATCCACCGAGCGCGAGGCCGCCCAAGGCGCGCCAACCGACGTGGTGGTGAAAGCGGTGGTCCACGCGCTCGCTGCCCGGCGCCCCCGCACGCGTTACGCGGTGGGCCCCCACTCCGGCTTCCAGATCAGCCTCGGCCGCGCCCTGCCCGACCGCTGGCGCGACGCTCTGATCGCCCGGCATATGGGACTGAAGTAGGAGAAGCCATGCCACTCTACTTTGCCGCGCACACCACCGCTTGCCTCACGAAGCAAGCCTTAAGAGAACTCATGCGAATACTGATGAACGGTAAAGAAGTGAAAGTCCGGCGTTGTCTCTCCAGCCAGATTGGGGGCCGGATGCTGACGGAAGTTGAAGCGCCCGATCAGCCCACCCTGGAAAACTTCTTCCAATCCCACTACGTCAATTGCGAATGGATCATGCGCATCGACCTGGACGCGAAGGACGGGAACATCACGGAATACTGAAATGCCGGGGCGGGCAACTTTAACAACACTTCTATTGCCCACAACTTTTGCTTGACTATTGTGGATATTCCACCAAATCCCAATAATGGGGGCGATTTTCCAACCACAAAACATGTTAACTGTTTTGTTTTCATTAATTTATAGACATTTCGCTCGCTTCGTTCTTTGTTTTCAATAACTTACCTGCTGGGTCGGCATTCTTAACAGGATCTTGCCGGCACGTTCCCCCCATGCACCTGCGGACAATGGGCACGACGATTCTCGTCGCGGCGGGCATTAAACCCGCCCGCCCATCTTAATGGCGGGCGCCTTCTTCCCGCACGCTTTGCCTCCGCGATCAAGGGAAGAACGGTCAGGACTGGCCTGACTTTGGCCACCCGCTGAAAGGAATTCTGCACCCAGGTTAGTCATTAGGTATACAATCGACCCCCTTATAGCTTGAAAGACAACCCTCCTTTGAGGTGGACCAGCCATGGAACGCCCTTCAGACTCCCGAAAGCAACCATCTCTGGATGAAATCATCACTCGCAGCGCGGCGGCCATTGCTGACCAGATTCGAGGGGCGGCGGCGCTCGCCAAGTCGGAGATGGACTTGCAAATCGACGTGGCCGCCGCACTCAAGAAATTTGCCGGCGACGCCAAGATCACCCTGGAAGGCCACCACAACGTCACGATTGCCACGGGGCGTCCCGATTCTGTTTATGGCAGTGTGATTGTCGAATACAAGGAGCCCGGCAAGCTTTCACCCAACAAGGACGCGGCCCCCAACAAGGCGGTGATTGATCAGCTCAAGAAGCGCTTTTACGACATGCGCCACACACGGGGATAACAGCACCATGGTTCGTTCAATAAGCATCGTTGAATACAAGGTTGAGCAGGCGCGGTTCTTCCTGGAGCAAATTGCGCAATCCGATCTCAACTTCTTCGCAGCCCAGTGCTTCGTGGATGCTTTTGCCTCAGCTTGTCGGAGTATTACACTCTCCATGCAGGCCGTCATCAATAAGGTTGCTGGGTTTAAGGCATGGTACACACCTAGAATTGAGTTGCAAGGAAAGGACCCGCTCTCACAGTTTTTTAACGATTACCGGAACGTTTCGATTCATATCGGAGACACCGTCGTCCGGGGAGGCGGAAGCTTCATTGATAAGGGTGGCAATCGTGTGAGCTTGTATTTCTTCACGCCGATTCCTGACATCCCAAAGGTCCCGACCGAGGATGTTCTGTCGGTGTGCAGAGCCCACTTCACCAACTTAGTCAGCTTGGTCTACGACGCCTTTGAGGAGTTCCGATGTAAGTTAGATGACAGGTGGTATTATACCGAAGATCATTTCCGCCAGATGGGCAAATCGTTCGAAGACGCCGTTCAGGAACTCGGATTCCCGCGGGAGTGGGTGGCAGCAAGTTCCAAGTTGCCTGAGTCCGAAAGGTGGCGAGTGCTTAGACGCACTCAGACAGTCGGATGTCAGCTCAACGCTATATTTAAGTCATACTTGGGTAAGACGATTAGAGGACCGGACGAGACTGCTCAACAAATTGGCGCGTTGGACTGAGAGCAGGGGACACACAGTTCGCCTGGTTCGAACTCTGCGGCACCTTTGCTTGGAGACACCAAAACCCGCATAGTCTCTGGGAAGCGAAGCTCTGAGCAACCGCCTGCCTTGGCCTTCGGGAAACCGCGAACCCGACACGACCGGAATCTGCAATAGTCAGCCTGCCCTTCTTGGAGTCTCTCGCCGCTTTTCCTTGACCAGTTCTCCAATTCTGCGGGTTATTTGTTTCCGGGTTTTTTCTAACTCCTTACCTCTAAGTTCGTGCTCCCAAAAAGCCCACACTCTGCAACCCATTGCACGCAATGCCTTGCGGTTTGCCAGGTCGCGTTTCTGGTTACGAGCGAGCTTTGGAAGCCAGTACTTTCGATTTGACTTGGGTTGATGTCCGTGCCGAGGGCAGCCATGGTAGAAGCACCCGTCCGCAAAGAGGACCAAACGCAGAGATGGAATGAAGACGTCGGGTTGGCCCGGCAAAGCGCGTGTGTTTAAGTCTATCCGCCATCGCGCACCGAGGGTTTCGCGAACCAGAACGTAAAGTCGCCTCTCGGGAGTTGTCCCAACACTTCGGATTCGGGACATAATCTCACTGCGCTTCGTCACATTGAAAATGTCAGCCATCTGCGTTCCGCAGGTTTTCCAGTTCCGCCTGGATGGCCTGTTGATACACTCCCGCAGGGGGAAGATTTGCCGGGGCGGTGAAGGCTACAGCGGCTTGATCGATGGTTGTTGTAAACTGACCCCCGGGAATAAGCACTCGAATCTGTCCGTCAGCGACTTCAGGCCCCGCATCGTACCAGCTAAAAGTAAGTGCTCCAGGCTGATATCGATAAGCAAGCATCTCTCCCCCGAGGCGCTGCGATACCTACCCAGCTTCGTAGCCCGCGAAGCGGGCGAAAGATCGTAGCCCATGGCGCAAGCCGTGGGTGAGAAAATCGGGTAAAATCCCCCAAGCCCCGGAGGGGCGAAAGAACATGTCACACACCTACACGAACCTCCTCACGCACGTTATTTTTAGCACCAAGGACCGCGAACCCCTCATCACCGCTGCGCTTCAGGACGATCTTCTTGCCTACCTCGGCGGAATCGTGCGTGAGCTTGGCGGCGCGCTCCGGGCCGCGAACGCCAGACCCGACCACGTGCATCTGCTCTGCTCGTTACCGCCCATATTGGCGACGGCTGATGCCCTGCGGGTGGTGAAGACCAATTCCTCGCGTTGGGTGCACCGCAACCGGCGGCTTACCGGCTTCGAGTGGCAAACTGGCTATGGAGCGTTCAGCGTCAGCCATTCCCTGGCACCAGCCGTAGTGCGATATATTGGCAACCAGGAGAAACATCACCGCCGCGTGACCTTCCAGGAGGAATTGATTGCCTTCCTCAAGAAGAACGGTATCGCCTACGACGAGAGGTACATTTGGTCGTGATTTCTTTCGCCCCTAAAGGGGCTTGGGCGGGGTGCGGAGGCCGATTTTCCCACGGCTTGCGCCGTGGGCTACGATCTTTCGCCCGCTTTGCGGGCTTACCGTATATGCGGTGAATCTATGCGCGATACGAGACGGAGTAAGTGGATCAAAAGCTGTTCCGTACCTACTCGCTCAGAAGATATTACAAAGACCATCGGTTTCAGCGCGTGGTCAATAACCGATGAGCAAAATACCCTTAAGGGGAAGTTGAAGTCGCCCGCTGACGTAGAGCGTTTCAAGAAAACTTTCAACTTTGGCAAAATCGTCCGAATTGCGATATATGTTGCGGACGGCTATCGCAAGATGAAGAACATCATGCATCATGCAAGCCTGAAAAATGTCTTTTAGAAACTGATTATTGTCAACGGCCCGACCGGCCTCGACCTCAAGAACCCACCCCTTGCTGGCGGCGTGGGCGTCAGCATTGAAACACTTTAAAATCTTGCCCTTGCGCCCGAAGAGCACGGGAACAACTATCTTGTCGTCGCTGGACTTCCCCTTCTCGACCCGGAATCCAAGCTTTTCCAGGCCTGGGCGGAGTCGTGCCATGACGATGTCGCTATGTTGGTCCGCCTTCATACTCGAATCGAT
>Ga0326728_10021109_pt1 | contig 12299 bp, 11 predicted proteins | sample MB3enrmetagenome_FD_207602 | JGI IMG/M metagenome (GOLD analysis project Ga0326728, IMG submission 207602) | Lab enriched peat soil microbial communities from McLean, Ithaca, NY, United States - MB31MN | ecosystem: Environmental > Terrestrial > Soil > Wetlands > Peat | place: USA: New York...
GGTCGCGGAAACAGGCCGCAAACTGGGCGATAATTCCCGTGCGCTTTTCCACCTCGCGCAGCAGCAACCCGCCCGCGTCACTCGTGATCGTTCCGCCGTTAAACCCGCCCCGCACTTCCCGCTTCTCGAGGGGATGAAATTTCAGGGATTCTTGGTTACACTGTGTAGGCAAAAGGCTGTCCTCCTTCTTCGGCACAAGTCTTTCTCGCAAAAATACTTATGCCAGAATGAGACAGCCTTTTTCAATTCTTCCGTGAGATATCCGGGCTAGCACCAGTAACGAGTAGTCGCCTTGTGTTTACCAAAAATTTGGAGGGTCACTCGCGATTGTGCTCGGATGACGCACCTGGAAACTATGATCTGCGGGCGCTTCCGCGGATTAGGCCTGAGAAACGAGGTTTTTTGGGCAATCCCTAGACGGGCCACGGTGCGGTTCCCTTGGCTCCGAGCCAGAATCTTTCCGAATTGGGTTCGGTGGTAATGTCACGGAAGGGGAAATGGCTTCGTCGATCTCATGGAGCGCGGCATCCAGTCAAAAGCGGAGACGCCTGCCCAACTATCGCTCAGCCCGCGACTGATCGGCCCGGCGGCGTGCCCTCGTTGCCGACGCTGTTAAGTACACGCTGACTGGAGTACCACACGCGGACAGCAAGCAGACACGGCCCATCTGGCCTTGAAGGGGCACACATCACGCACACAAGTTCTCGCTGATTTAGTCACAAATCCAACAAAACGGGGTCCGGCGGCACCGGAAGCGCTGATGGGCGAATCAGTGGCGCGGGCAGCCGGTTAGTTACACAATCGGTCCGAAGTCAGCCGGACTAGGTTGACCGCGCCCACGTGGTGCTGGGAGCGTATGAGAGCATCAATGTCTCTGCGCGCCTTTGGCCAAAGGCCGGTAGGTTAGCGATGTTACAGATAGAAATCAATGGTGCCTAGTGCATCACAAACAGGCCCAGCGCCCGAGGCAAGTCCTTGCCCAATTCCTTGCCCAAAATGCTGCCGACTACGCCCAAATCATGGCGTTTTACCCTACTAATGCCGCCGTAAACCGCTAAAAACACACGCACCCACATCATGACAAGGACATTATGAGTCCGCTGCTCTAACCAACTGAGCTATGGGCCCGTACTTTGCTTTCAATAACTTACCACGAACTCATTTTGCCCGGCTACTTTTCCGGCTACTTTAAGCAGCAGCGGGCTCGTGAGAGCCCGCTGCTTTAAGCTTCTGCCAGACTGCTTGTGATGCTGCCAGTTGAGCCTGATCACCGGCGTGCGAATAAATGATATTCACACGGTCGGTGGTATGTCCCAGTCGGTCCATACGGGTCTTCATATCCACGCCCTCGTTCAACATGAGCGAATTGTTGAGATGTCGAAGAGCGTGCCAGTGGAGGTCCGAAATACCAAGCCTCGCAGCAACAGGCTTGATATCGTTCGCCATTACGCGGGTCAGGCTGATCGGCCTTCGCCGTCTCCCAGGAAGTACCCAATCACTGGGCTGAGCATTCGGAAAGTTTTTCTCCTTATACTCCCGAAGGGTCTGCATTTGTTCGGCCGTGAGCACGACCTTCCGGTAACCCTTTTTGGTCTCGGGTAAATTGCTTTTCCCTTCCCATATTGATTCCCGGATGAGTATAGTGTTGTGCTCCCAGATAACCGATTCCCAGCGTAATGCGCGTAGTTCACCACACCGACTTCCCATCCAGACCGCAAGTTGCCAGGCCATCTTGTGGCGGGCGTCTTTCAACCCGTCCAGGATGGCGCCAACTTGCTCGGGGGTTGGCATGACATAAGGTTTTTCGGGGCCCTCGGCCGACAGCTTAACGAATCGAGCGGGGTTATTGGTCAAACCCTGCCCAAGCCGAATCGCTGACGACAACACGCTTGACAGATACGCCCTGTACTTCGCTGCGGTCTTTCGGTTGAGGTCGAGACTGTCAAGGTATTTTTGGATTTCCGCCGTCCCCAGACTGTCGAGGAGGCGTTGGCCAAACCGCGGGTTCCAAATGTTCCTCATGACCCACCGCATGTCGCGCACGGTACTCGGTCGCTTGTCTTTCAGTTCGTGCTTTACTTCCTTCTTTTCCTCGTCGTAAAAGTACTCGCGCCAGAAGCCCACTAGGGTCTGTGAGTTCCCGGCGATTTCACGGCGATCATTCAACTTCTTCATCCAATCGCGCTTAAATTTCTGCGCTTCGCTCTTAGTCAGATCCTTCACCCGTCCCAGGCAATGCGAGGGACGATGGTTTCCTTCAGTCCACTGCACGTACCAGCTTCCGTCTTTGACACGGAGGCTGCCTTGCCGATCTCGGCGTCGAGTCATTTTCACTCCTCCTCGAATCGCCGAGTCCAACCTTGGAACTGTACTGTTTTCCTGCGGGTCTAGCAAGTCCGCAACAAGCCGCCCATCGAACCTGATGTCGGTGGGCGTCAGGCGTGTATGCGGAATGTACTGACGGTGACTCGGTTTGAGCCTCCGGTAAATGAAACTGGGGCTGCACTTCAGGCGGGCCGCCAGTTCTACAACGGTTAACAGTTCTGTTTGTTGCAAGTGACATGGTCACCCCGCGACGATTCGGCGCCTCCGTCTTGCGCCTGGCTGTCGCCACCGTTCGGCTCGCCCCGCGGTACTGCCAACCGACAGAAGGCTGACGCACGGGTTGAGGTACCACGAGCAGCATGCGTGACCGCGATGCGTGCTGCTCTGCCGGACTTGCACTGGATGCGGGCCATGGGGGCCTCGCTTGCATGGTTGGCGGAGCCCTGGAGAGCTTTTGATCAATCATTTACGCGCACTCCTCCGAGAACGCTATGCCGTTGCCATCGTCACGGCTTGCGTCACCGCCTCCGTCACGCGCAACTTGCTGATCGCTTTGAGCCTGTGACGGTAGTGACGATTGTGACGGTGCCGTGGGCCGATTCTCTAATATAAGCAGGCGCCTGCCTGTTCCCGGTTCGCGTCGGCGCAGGACTGTGATGCCGGCATTTCTCAGCGCAGGCTTGACGCGCGCCAACGCATTGGAGAGCGCCCTGGGGCTATTGGCTTGAATGCTTGCCTTCCTGTTTAATTCAGCCGTTGTACCTTCCCAATGATCTTTGTTGCGCATAAACTCATACACCTTGATGCCAACCGGAGACGACTCCAAGGCGACCTCGCTCGCCTCGTTCCGGTTTCTTCTGTATGCGCCAACAAAGTCCCCCGCTCTGAATCCGAACGCGCATTCCGCAGCCGAGGCCCAGACCTCGAAATCGGCCATGCGTGACTTTCGATCCAACTTGACCATGGTCGCGTTCCCAAGGGCCGCGCTGACTCCATCGAGAAGGGCACCCAGAGCCTTTGCCTTAACAGTTTCGAAATCCGCCCATAACTTCGCCTCTTCTTTTCTTTCTTTGTCGTCAATGGTTGGGAGTGAAAGGAGGATCATCCTGTCGAGGAGATCTCCATTCACGGCTACGTCCTCAATCCCGTTCAAGAGGATCGGACACTGCACTTCAAAGATCTTCTCTTCATCGTCCGTATAGAGCGCTCGGGTTGCGTACCCGCCGCCGGTAGAGAGGCGGCAAAGGGCATCCGAGAGCCAAGGGTCAATGTAAGAGAGATTGTCGAGAGTGAAGATGTGTGAATTGGATGCGGAGATCATTAGATCATGCTCGCGCTGGGGTTTGCTCCTCATAGGGGCTTTGAAGGGGTCGATCAACTCCCTCGCTACCCTTCCCGTCGTGGTTTTGGCGCTGCCCTGTTCGCCGTAGAGGCCGAGGATCGGATAAGGACCCTTAGGCCGGAATGCGGCTACTAACCACGACACGAAGAGGACCCAATGCGCAAGCGACTGGACGGGAAACTACACCAGGAGCTTCCCCAAGTATGGAATACGTACAAGCCTCCTTGTCTGCCGCCACCAATACCCCGTCGGCGCGGTCGAAAGAGTGTGCCTGGTCAAGTTCCGGTGTTGACTGAAGAGGATTTTCAATGACGACCACCGTTGCTAACAAGGGTCGAAGGGGATTCCCTCGAGGGAATCCCTTCCCCCGCTTGCTGCTGAGCCATGCACGATCGGCAAAGGCCTAACAAAGCCGAATCCGTTTCCCAGACAAAGCCGAAAAACTTCCTGACAATGGCGGTGGCAATTGCGCCGTAACCCTAGCTCTGCCCCTCAGTGACATCCCCGAGACCCGCAATCTAAGACTGGTGAGGCAACACCTGGACGGGCCAAGGGGGTGTCACGTGGACCAGCGATGTGGGCCATGCGGGGCCGATGGTGTGCCACAAATGTCTGCAAATAAGGGGGAAGAGGGTCGGAAATTCCTATACTAACCATAAATAGAAGGGAAGTTGTACGAGTTATTACTCCTTTGGGGAAAGCCAAGAGGAATTTAAGGAGAAACACCATGAACATAGCTACCCAACCACAAAGTTCGAAGCTCGCCAATCAAGGTAGGGCCAACTGCGCGGGGATAAGCCGCGATCAGAAATCGTCCGACTCCGGCGCCAGCCCGCGTTGCCGACGGAAGCAACGGACAGGTTGCACGCCGGTCAGAGTTGGCAGACATAAGCGTCCGTGCGATGAGATTCGTCGTTTGCACCGACAGGGGCTGGCGGGGATGGCAATCGCCAAACAACTGGGCCTCAAAGCAAGCAGCGTCAACAGGACTCTGAGAAGAATGGAACTCGGTCCAGGGCGGCACATTCGCCAAGTCCTCCCAAGCGGAAGAATTCGATGCTCAGTATGCCTTCAAATTAAGGAGGCGAGCAAATTCGGCTCTCAGGGTACCCGTTGCAAGTCCTGCGTATACGTAATAAAGGCCCAGCGGGCGAGCCGCGACTTGGCTCGCAGGATTAACATTCGCAAAGTGTGGATACGAAATAGGGCCAAGCGGCTTCATATTGGGTTCGAGCTGACAGGCCAGCAGCTTGCCGAACTTTATCTGATCCAGTGCGGTCGATGCGCGTATTGCGGCAAGCGGATGATCATGAAGCTTGGCGCCGGCCGGAGCCCACGTTCCGCAAGCGTCGAACGCATCATTCCCCAGAAGCGGGGCGGCACCTACACGATCAAGAACATCGTCTGGGTGCATTTTAGGTGCAATTGCCGCCGCCAAGCTCTAACGGGCGAGCAGCTGAAGGTCCGGTTCCCAGAGGCAAGCAAAGCAATTGAGCAGGTGGCCAAGGCCCGTCAACTGGACCTGCCCTTTCCCAAGGACTCCGAAATCAATGTGACGTCAGATCCCCAGACTCAACCAGCCGGGGCATTGGAGATAGGCCCATAACTGTCGGAGGTACCAAACTGTGAAGACGACTTATGAAACCGTGCATCTGCGATTGGATGTCATCCGCTCGTTCATCACCACCCGGCAAGGGGCCTGCATCGTGTGCGGGCTCCCAGGGCACCTCAATGGCTTGATGAGCGTGCCCGGTGTTGCAGGTCATTTCTGCTGCCTTGAGTGCGTTGAGTGTCGACTCTTCGGGCCAGGGCGGTGCCGATGGTGCGGGTTTACCCTCGATCTCGAACACTCTGCTTTCTGCTGCGACAACTGCCGGGAGTTGAATGAAAGCTCACCCTTCGGTTCGGGCAAACGATTCGCCCTATGGTTGAACCGGCATAACCCGCCGCTCTTCGCCAAGCTTGTCGGCCAAGAAATTCCTACAGGCATTACCTGCCTGAACTGTGCTGATATTCTCGATGGGAAGCGGAAAGACAGCCTGTTCTGCTCCGCGAATTGCCAGAAGAGATTCAATCGTGCCCATCACAATTCCGCCGTGGTCAAGCGTGAGGATTATCCCGGACACAAAGATATTGCGTGCGTGATTGCCGGCACGGCGAATGGGGAAGGCGTACAAACTCTTGCCTTTTGATCTGGGGCAGCGGCAAAGATGGCTTCTCGATTTCGGCGTCAGAATGGGAACGGCTTTGGAGAGAAATACCTACCCTCATGGTCCTGAAGCCTCGACCGAGACAGAGATCGAAAAATACCTCCAAGCCATGGTCGGATAATCCTCTTCGAACCAAGATCCGGTCAATTCGCCATGAATGATGTAATCGACATTTTGTCATTCTCTTGACTTGAAATGCCCCAAAAGCACCATCGGACGACGGAGAGCAACGTGGCCTCACCCGGAGCGCACACACGCACCTACACCGAAGGTTCATGCGTCAGGTTCCTGAAAATGGCATGATCTGGGGACCACCTCCGGGCTCATAGGCACGGCTCGTTACGAGCATCCCAGTGGATTTGCTTGCCGAAATATAGATAAACAATTTAAAATAAATGGGTTATTCCACATGATACGCCAGCCTGGACCACTTCCATAGCAATCTCGAGGATCATTTAACTTGCTTATTTTCAGTTGCTTGTGCGAAATCTCAGTTCTCGCATTTGGGTATGTGGGTAGAATTTCGCGCTAGGAGGCAGTTCTAGGGGTCTCGGATTTTATGGCTACCTGACATCGTCCGGAACGCCTGCATCGCTATACGGCCATCCTGGCGTTACCACGGCCTATCTGACATTCCTATGCGATTTCAAACGTAGAGCTTTAAGCCGGCCCTGTAAATTCCCTCCACCCGATCCGGTCGAACAGGCGATAGACGTAACTTATGGACACTTCTCTGCCGGTAGCTCTTGAGAGTTCCTCTCGCACCTGCACGGCCCTGGGGGGATCGCCTTGCTGGGCACGCTTCTGGAAGTCCTCCAGCAAAGCTGTTTCCTGGGCCACGGTGAGAATTGCGTGATGGCGACCGCCCCGACCTCCGCGTTCCAATCCATCACGCCCCTCGCGGTTGTACTGGCTCACCCATAGCCACACCGCTTGCTTGGAAACGACCAGCAAACGGGCCACTTGGTGGGCTGGATAAGGACCAACATAGGTCATCCAGATGGCCAGGCGTTTCTGATATTCCTCGCGGTTACGGGCATTGCGGACCCATGCCTCAAGCTGCTTTTCGGATAGCCAGGGGCGAATTGAGGCAGGTCTCCGCATATCGTGATTCTCCTTGCGTGTATGATATAATGCTCTATGGACGAAATCAACATATTTCGTCCATTTGGCATCCTGAGTCCCAGGCGGGAACCACGCAACTTGAAGACACGGGAAGGGTTAGCTCCCCCTGGGGGGAAGTACGGAGAGTTAGCCAGAAGTCGGGGGAACCCGGCAGATTCCCGCCATGGAGCTGGGGGGAGATGGTACCCTGGAAGGATATTGGTGTACCCAGGAAATACCTTATCATCAACGGCTTACCAGTAAGCTCACCCTGCATGTCAGTCATGCCTGGCTACGATGTTCATGGTGATCACCAATCCCCAGTATGTTCCGGGTTATGCCAATTGAGGACCACATATGTATTCAGATCAACAATGCAATCTCATTGCTTCCTACGGGGCCTTCCTCGCCCAATGGCCCTGGGATCATTACGCTACCTTGACCTTTGGTAGGCATCTCTCCGAATCCAGGTGTCTTAAGCACTGGGATGAATTCATTGACTCCCTTGGTCGGCTTACCCGTGGCCGTGTTGCCTGGGTCCGGGCGGATGAGAAGCGATGGTCCGGCTATGCCAGTCCGGGTATACCGCTCCACTTCCATTCTCTGCTCAAGTACCAGCACGTCCCTGATCCTGAGGTCGTAGCTACTCTGTGGAAGTCTAGGGCAGGAGACGCCCAAGTGGAGGCGTATCGCTCCGGTGGAGGCGCCTCCTATTACGTTGCGAAGATGTTCCCCTGCGAGGATTCGACATTCGATATGGGTGGGTTGGAGCACTTTGCTCGGCCGCCGGAAGCTCGACCGGCGTTGGTCCGGTAAGAGCCTGGAACGCCAAGTAAACATAGTCTCTTGCAAAGGTGCTTGGTGAGTTGTACTCTTCGGGCTGATTTCATGTCGGATCGCGGAGGGGTTAATCCCTCTGAAACGCCCCACACCCGAAAGCGAACTCCGATGTTCTGCAACCACTGCGGCGCCCCAAACCCCGACGAATCACATTACTGCCGTGTTTGTGGTCAAGATATAAGTTGGAGACCGCCGGTACCGCCGCCGGGCAAGCCAGCCCCCTCAGTAGAGGGATGTTCGCAGCAGATTCCGCGTCCTCCGTCCGAAGAACCAAGTTCGGAATTCCCTAAATCAGTGGACTCTGCGAAGCCGTCGCCACCAGAAACACAAACGAGTTCGCCACAAGCTACGTTGCCTTCGAATTCAAATGAATCTCTTACCGATGTGCCAAAAGCATCAAGTGCTGGTGCTACGCGAACGGAATTAGACAAGCGATTGACCTCGATGTCGGCAGAACTTTCGTCCCTGCAAAAGAAGAGCACTAGAGGGCTCTATATCTGGCTCTGCCTGTTGCTGGCAATGTTTTTGGCTTGGTTGGCATCGTTCTTATTCATCTTTGTCTCGCATTTGACATTCTCAGGCAGCGAAGAGTGGCCGAAGCCCAATCCCGTCCCGCTTGTTCTCTTTATTGCCGGAATTGCTGCCGACTGGAAAGCAATCCTTGCCCGCGAGTCGGAGTCTGAGTATGTTTTCAAACGGAAGCACCGAAGATTTAATCTCGCAACTGGGGTGTTGTTCGGGATCATAGCCGTTGTGAGTGTGTTTGCAGGAGTGTGGAACGGGCACCGACGTGAAAAGGTCCAGAGAATTGAATCCTTTTTGGCGCAAACGCCTCCATTAGCCGAAATCGGCAACAGAATCGGCAACATCAAGGCTCGTGAACTAAAATCAGCCAATGACTACGTGAACGCATTCGAGGAAATTGCGTCAATAATGCCAGAGTGGAAAAAGAGATTCGACAACGTTGCAAAAGGGCTCGAGGAAGTCAAGGGTTATGAGCTTGATGCCAAGACCTCTTCAATGCTAGCGGTTGACATGGCGGCCATTGACATAGGCAGAGAAGAAATCTCACTCACCGAAAAGGAGATCGACGTCACATAACAGATGTCGAAGTTACCAGGAGATAAGCAGGTTGCTTTTTGGGTAGTTAAGTTCAAACCTCTAATGGAAGAAGAAGGCGCGCTCAACGTGAAAGCGGAAGCAATTCGCAAGCAATTAACTACGCTTTCCGACGTCGGAACCCCTCCTCAATAGGAGTTGGCGTCACTGGGGAGTCCCTGATCCCAATCCTCATCCACTCCAGGTCAACTCTAGGATCAGCCTTCTCCGCGCACTTGAGGGCTTTAGCTTTGTCCACGGCTGGCCCTTCCCAGACAATCCACTTGTGGGTTCCCGACCGATCATGAGCAGTTGGACCTTAATCAGTTACGATATTACCACTAATTAAAATAATGACTTTCAAGTGGGCCATATAATCGTCAATTCTATCACGAGGTCTTTTGGCAGAGTCGGGCGTGCACCACTTCGGATTAACGTTTGACCAGGGGAGTTTGGCGTTGGATCATAAAGCGCACATCTGAAGAGGAAGCACTTACCTCAAAGGCGGAGGCATAGAGCTATAGAAATGCACAAGTGCGGCTAATAGACAAAAGTGGAGGAAAAAGCCATGGTGGATCACCGCATCGAAGCAGTCCGCAAGCCAATTGGACGCTGGGTCGCAATGATACCCAGATTTCCGGCCTGGGTCGTCTATGGGCAGAACCGGAAGGACACGCTTGTCACGGCCCGAGAGCTGTACGCCATCATGCTCAACAAGGGCATGGGTGCCGAGGTGAGAAGCCAGGTTTTCTCCCCTAGCGAATCACAGACCCCTTTCGGCGTGAATTTTCGATTTGGACCCCAAGCTTGTGGCTAGCACGCTCCTCATGCTCACAACCCAACGAATTGGCCAGGGAATGGAGTATTACCCGCTTCGGAATCCGGGTTCAAGTTTGCCTACCAAGGTCCCGCGTCGTAAGACGCGGTAGCAGAGCCTGACAAAACAAAGGGTTCAAATGCGGCTCGCTATTCAGGAAGCAAATAGCGCGGAGTCAAATGACCACTCCGCGCTGCCGGCAAAGGTTTATTGCACGCACAGGGATAAGGTGACGCTGCGCTGAAGGGTAGCGCCTCCCGAAACGTAAGTCCCGGTGACGGTGAACTGGTATGTGGTCGTAGGCGTTTGCGCGCTGTTCAGGCCCAGGCCGCCCCCACCGGCCGTACCGCATGCCGTCATGAGCGTAAGGGCTAGACAGGCCATCGCCACGCGGATCCACGCGCCTCGCCCGGCGCAATGACGTCCACACAGCAGCCTAACTCCGACCACTCCCAAGAGCGTCAACATCCACAGCACTATCCAGGGTCCAGGGGGAAGCTGCGGCTTTATCCCCATTCCCGCGGACGTTGTCGGAGTTACGGTAGCCGTCACCAGGGTAGCTTCGGAGGGACTCAGGCTTGCCTGGGAGGGGGTCACCGTGCAGGTGCCTGCCGAGGACGCGCCACTACACGTGAAGCTCACGGACCCCGTCAGCCCGCCCGCCGGAACAAGCATGAGATTATAGGTCCCCGTTTGTCCCGCGGAGATGGTTACCGAGCTCGAGGAACCCGTTGCCGGGGCAATGGAAAAGTCTTGCCCTGTCCCGGACAGAGCTACGGTCTGCGGATTCTGGGCGGCATTGTCATTAATGGTGAGGGTCGCGCTCCGCGAACCTCCCGCGGAGGGCGTGAACATGACGTAGACCGAGCATGAGCTACCGGGGGACACGCGGGTGCCGCAGTTGTTGGTCTGGGAATAATCGCCGCTGTTTGCCCCGCTGAATGTCAGGCTGGTGATTGCCAAGGGTACAGTGCTGGTATCCGTGAGAGTTACCGCCTGGGAGGTGCTGCTCGCTCCGACCAGCTGGCTGCTGTAACTGAGCAGGGTGGGCGCCGCCGCGGCCGTAGGTGTAGCCAGGATCGTCAGGTTAATGACTTGGGTATTCCACCCGCCTCCGCCGATCCCGGTGACGCTAAACCCATAGGTGCCCGGCGCCACCGCCGAGCTTGCCGACAGGGTCAAGGTGCTGCTCCCACTGCCCGGAGCAGCGATCGTGGAGGGCGAGAACTGAGCCGTGACTCCATTAGGGAGTCCATTCGATTCCCAGATCACTGAGCCGTTGAATCCATTTTCACCTGAGCTCGTCACGGTGATCGACGTCGAGGCGCCCTGCTGCACACTGGGGTTGGTTGAGCTCAGGGACACATTGAAACTGGACGACACGAAGTTTACGACCATGGCCTGAGTTTTCGTCATGCCTCCGCCCGTGCCCGTCACGGTAAAAGTGAACGTGCCTTGCTGGAACGGAGAAGTTCCCGAGACATTCAATGTGGCGGTGCCCACACCCGGCCAGGGAATGCTGGAGGGCGTAAAGCTCGCATTGACCCACGCCGGAAGTCCACTGACGGACAACCCCACCGCCGTGGTGAATCCACCCCATTCGCCGATGGTAAAGGTAATCGACGTCGTGCCCCCCGGCCCTAGGGAGACGAAGGTCGAACTGGGAGTCAGCGTAAAGCCGGGAGGTACAATGGTCACCTCGAGCGCAAGGGTCCGCGTGAGTCCGCCTCCCGTCGCCATGATGGTCAATGTATAAGTGCCGCACACGGCGCTGGAGACTGCCGCGATCGTCGCCGTCACGGGAGCGCTCGTGGTAAGGGTGGGGGAGGAGAAGTTCACGGTCACACCGGCGGGCGCTTCACCCACCGACAGCGTCAAGGGGGAATTGAATCCACCCTGGGCATTTTCGTTGATCGTCACGGCCTCTGTCCCGTTCTGCGCTAGGGACCCGGCGTAAGTATTGGTGGTCAGATAAAAGTCGGAGGCGGTGCTATCCTGCCAGTGGCTTACCAGATTAAACGCATCGATTGAACCGAGCCCCGTGGCCAAATCATAACCCGGCCCGGCGGCATAGCCTTGTGCTCCCGGGACACTGTTATTTCCAACGGTGATGTCGTGGAAGATGTCCGGGGAGCCGGACGAGAGTTGTTGGCATGCCAGCCGGTACAGGACGGGATTGATGTTTCCCTCCGACTGGCCGGTGAATTGGATGACCAGGGCCATGACGCTGGCAAGAGTGGGGGTGGGCGCGGAGGTCCCGAACACACCGTAGAGCCCGCCCTGGAATTCCATCAAGTAAGCGTTTAGACTCGCCGCGGCCATTGCCACATCGGGAACATCTCGCACATTATCGTTGGGAACTCCCGGCGCAGCTTGCCAACTGGGCTTGGGGTAAATGACGCTGACCCCGCCCCCCGTCGCAAACAATCCCCCCAGCGAGGCACTTTCGTTCCATACGATTTCCGGGATGTAGCTGAGGGCGGAAGCCCCGCCCGCGCCATTCGTCGACGCCCAGTAAGCGCCCGGATTGCCAGAATCATCAAACTCCGTCCCCCCCACACAG
>Ga0326728_10021111_pt1 | contig 12298 bp, 9 predicted proteins | sample MB3enrmetagenome_FD_207602 | JGI IMG/M metagenome (GOLD analysis project Ga0326728, IMG submission 207602) | Lab enriched peat soil microbial communities from McLean, Ithaca, NY, United States - MB31MN | ecosystem: Environmental > Terrestrial > Soil > Wetlands > Peat | place: USA: New York...
GGCCGTCGAGGTGAACATCAGCTGCCCGAACCTCGAGGACCGCAGCCGCATGTTCGCCCACTCGCCGAGCGCGACCGCCGAAGCGGTGGCGGCCGCGGGCGCCTGCCGGCGGCCGCGTTGGGCCAAGCTCTCGCCGAACACCTCCGACCTCCTCGCTGTCGCCGCGGCCGCGCTCGGGGCGGGGGCCGAGGCCTTGACGCTGACCAATACCCTGCTCGGGCTCGCCATCGACACCGAACGGCGCGCCCCCGTGTTAGGGGCGGGGGGCGGGGGACTCTCGGGAGACGCCCTGCACAGCGTCGCCCTCCGGGCCGTCTACGACTGCCGGGCGGCGTTCCCCGACGCCGGCATCATCGGGGTGGGCGGCGTGCGTGACGGCCTCGGCGCCGTGCGGATGCTGCTTGCCGGGGCGGACGCTGTCCAGGTCGGGACGGCGACCCTGGCCGATCCGCGAGCGGTGCTACGAGTACAGGACGAGCTCGAATCCTGGTGCGCTCGCCATAGGCTGCGCGCAGTCCGCGATCTCGTCGGGGCCGCGAACCAAGCGCTCGGGACACGGGAGCCGAGATGACCCAGGGCGACGACCGGCTTTCGGTGCGCGACCGTCTTGTGCTCGCCCTCGACGTGGCGAGCCTGGACGAGGCCGTCGATCTCGCCGGGCGGCTGCGCCCGTGGTTCTCGGTGGTCAAGATCGGCCTGGAGCTTTTCACCGCAGAGGGACCCTTGGCGGTCGACGCCCTTTTGGACGAGGACTTCCGGGTGTTCCTCGACCTGAAGCTTCACGACATCCCGACGACGGTCGGCCGGGCTGCCCGTCAGATCGCGTCCTTAGGCGTGTCGTATGCGACGGTGCACGCCGCCGGTGGCGAGGAGATGCTGAGGGCGGCGGTGGAAGGCTTCGAAGAGGGCTGGGCCGCGAGCGTCGAGATGAGCCATCCGGCTCCGGCTCCCGGGTCCGCGGGGATCCTGGCCGTGACCGTGCTCACGAGCGAAGCGGACGCCGGCGCTGAGGTCGTCGGCGCCCGCGCTCTGCTCGCGGCCCGGACCGGCTGTCTCGGTGTCATCTGTGCCGCGACGGACCTACCCGTCGTGCGGTCGCGGGCGCCTGGTTTGGTGACGGTCGTTCCCGGGATCCGCCTCGCGGGATCCGAAACCCACGACCAGGCTCGGGCAGCGGGACCCTCGTCGGCGATCGGCGCGGGCGCCGAGCTGCTCGTGATCGGCAGGACCGTGACCGGCTCGGAGGACCCGGAGCTTGCCGCTCGCCGGCTCTCGGCCGAGGTGCTCGCCGCCCTCGGGTCAGAAGAGATCTCCTGATCGGTGGGTCGGAGACTGTTGCCCAGCAGCTCTTGGAGGGAGCTGTCTGTGCGCAGCATTACAAGTGCGCTACGGTGATGTTGACGGATTCTCGCCTGGGGGAGCGAAACCCGCTTATGTTAACCGTCGAAATTAGCCAATAGGACAGTCGAGTCCAGGAGGTCCGGCACGATCATGTTACGAAAGCGAAAGCTGACCAAGCTCGCGGTTGTGGGAACGGCGGTCGCATGCGGCTCGTTCGTGCTCGCAGTCAGTGCGACGAGCTTCGCGAGCCCGGCCAAGACCCAAAAGGCCCAGGTGACCCACATGGTCAAGATTCCGGGCGGCACATTGACTTACGCCGAACCGCCGGCCGGCGCACCGACCTACATCTTCCCGTTCATGAACGGTCCCAACTTCAACACGTCGAACTTCCAGTACATCTACGACATGTTCCGTCCGATGTACTGGTTCGGCCTCGGGCAGACCCCGGACCTCAACGAAAGCGTCTCGCTCGCCTATTTGCCGGTGTACTCGAACGGTGACAAGACGGTCACGGTCAAGCTGAAGAACTTCAAGTGGTCGAACGGTACGCCCGTGGATCCCCAGGACGTCGTGTTCTGGCAGAACATGGCGAGGACCGAAGGCCCGGAATGGGGAGAGTACGCCCCCGGGCCGGACCAGTACCCCGGTAACGTCCTGAACGTCGTCGCCAACAACGCGACCAATACGGTCACCTTCACGCTCAACAAGGCATACAGCTCGTACTGGTTCACCTACAACGAGCTGTCCCAGATCTCGCCTTTGCCGATCGAATGGGACATCACCAGCGCCAACGGCAAGCCGGGCTCGGGCGGCTGCTCGAGCGCCTCGAACGCCTCGATAGTGACCAAGACGTCCTCCAGCGGCGCGATCATTCCGGTCTCTGCCTCAGCCAAGGCCTGTGCCGCGGTGTGGACGTTCCTCACGGGCAAGACGGAGGCGGGCTCACCGTCCACCTACGGGACCAACCCGCTGTGGAAGATCGTGGACGGGCCGTACTACCCGACCGGGTTCGACGCGACCACCGGCGAGGCGACCCTGGCCGCGAACCCCAGCTACTCGGGAACGCCGAAGCCGTCGATCGCCAAGCTCGTCTACCTTCCCTTCACGACGGACACCTCCGAGTACGACGTGCTCGCCAGTGGCCACACAATCAACATCGGGTACGTCCCGGCGGAGAACGTGCCGGCCTACAAGGGCCCGATCTGGTGCGGGACCAAGCCGTGCGCAGGGAAGAACAACGCGACGCTCGCAGCGAACTACACCTTTGAGCCGTCGCCCCTGTTCGCTTTCAACTACTTCGCGCTCAACTACAAGAACCCGGCGTTCGGCGCGATCGTCGACAAGCCCTACATCAAGGACGCGATGCAGTCGTTGCAGAACCAGACCCTGTGGGGCGAGCTGTTCTACAACGGCTACGCCACCCCGACCTACGGTCCCGTGCCCGTGTACCCGCCGAGCAGCTTCGTCTCGCCGTTCGAGAGGAAGAACCCGCTTCCCTACAGCCCCTCACATGCCATCTCGCTCCTCAAGTCCCACGGCTGGAACGTCGTCCCGAACGGTGTCAGCACCTGCGCGAAGCCGGGAACTGCCAGTAACGAGTGCGGGGCGGGAATCAAGTCGGGAGAGCAGTTGAGCTTCCCGTTCGTCTACGTCACTGGTGCTGCGTCGTTCGACGCGCAGATGAAGGAGATGGCGGCGAGCTGGGAGCAGGCTGGCATCCAGCTCCAGCAGGAGCCCAAGTCCTTCGCTGACGTCCTCACCGACGCCTTCGGCCCGCCCTGTGTACCCGGCAAGGCCTGCGCGTGGGTCGTTGCCGACTGGGGCGGCGGATGGGTCTACGCGCCGGACTACTACCCGACCGGTGAGGCACTGTTCCTCCCCGGCGATTCGTCGAACGCCGGCGAGTACTCCGACCCCACGGCGACCAAGCTCATCACGCTTACCAACACCTCGTCGTCGCTCAGCGCGCTGTACAGCTACGAGAACTACATGGCTGTGAACCTGCCGGTTATGTATCAAGAAGAGCCGGATCAGCTCTGGGAGGTCTCGAAGAACGTTTGTGGGGCGTCACCTACTCCCCTCAACGTCCTCGATGCTCCTCTGCCTGAGTACTGGTACTTCTGCAAGGCGGTCAAGTAGTCGAGCAGCAGCCGGATCCCGTCGCCGTTGACGGGCTCCTGATAGCAGGTTTCCCCGGGCCACGACGGTTGTCGTGGCCCGGGGACACGCGGACCAAGGCCCGGAGGAGGTTCTGGATGGCTCAGGTGGTCGGGGCTCAGCTGAGGCAAAGTTGGCGCCCGGCCCGGCTGTTAGCATCGCGGCCTGGGCGAATTGACGACGGCACGGGGTCTCGCTCGGGCAAGGAATAGCGCATGATCGGCTACCTCATTCGGAGAGTGTTTCAGGCGATCATCGTCGTCCTCGGCGTCTGCCTCATCGTTTTCATCCTCAATCACCTGATTCCCGGTGGTGCCTTCGCCCAGGGCAGAGTTATCCTCGGGCCCCGTGCCTCGGTGGCCTCGATCAACCTGTGGATCGAGCAGAACGGCTTGAACAAGCCGGTCTGGACGCAGTTCGCGATCCTCGTCGGGCACGTGTTCACCTTCAACCTGGGGTACTCCTACAAGCTCAACGAGCCGGTGGCCACCATCATTACGCAGAAGCTGCCGAAGACCGTGATCCTGCTCGGGCTTGCAGTGCTCGTCACCTTGATCGTCGCGATCCCGCTTGGCATCTTCCAGGTCCTACGGCGCAACAAGCCGGAGGACTACGCGCTCACGACGCTCTCGTTCATCTTCTATGCGACACCCACTTTCTTCCTCGGCATCGTGTTGATCCAGCTGTTCTCCATCCACTGGCACGTCTTCCCCCCGGAAGGACCGCAAGCCCCCAGCGTCGGTGCGATTCTCGCCGACTGGCACGCGCTTGTGCTGCCGGTGCTCACGCTCGCCGCCGTCTTCATCGCGGGCTTCAGCCGGTACATGCGCTCGTCGATGATGGAGGCGCTGACCGAGGACTACGTGCGGACAGCTCGCGCGAAGGGCCTCTCCAGGCGTCGGGTGACCTACGGCCATGCGCTGCGCAACGCGCTGATCCCGATCATCACCCTCCTCGGGCTCACGTTGCCGGCCATCGTCAGCGGGGCCCTCATCACCGAGACCGTCTACAACTACCCCGGCATGGGGCTCGCCTTCTACAACGCGGCCATCAACGACGACTTCCCGCTCCTTATCGGCACGGTTCTCGTCGCGGCCGTGGCGACAGTCGTCGGATCGCTGCTTGCCGACATCCTGTACGCAGTCTTGGACCCGAGGATCCGTTATGTGTGATCCGCGACCGAGAGCCCTGCGCCTGATCGCCCGTGATTCCCGATGATCCCGACCAAGCGTGAACCGGCCGACGAGCGCCTCCCCGACACCGAGCAGGAGGGCGTCGAGCTGGTCCCGCCAGGGGAGTTGGAGGTCACCGAGGCCGGAGCGGTGGGAGGAGTCGGTGGCCTGGGCAAGCTCATCTGGCGGGTCTTCGCTGAGAACAAGCTCGCCCTCGTCAGCGTCGGCGTCATCGTGTTGATGCTGCTCTTCTGCTTCGTCGGCCCTCACATCTACAGCACCAACCAGACCACCCTGGTCGTCACGAGCATCGGGCAGGTGCTTGCCCATCCGAGCGCCCAGTACCCGCTCGGTACGGACCCGAACGGCTACGACATACTCGGACGGCTCATGTTCGGCGGCGGCACGACGCTCGAGATCGCGCTCCTGGCTGCGGGGATAGCCACGGCCTTCGGTGTGCTCTTCGGTGCGACTTCCGGTTACGTCGGTGGCGCGACGGACGCGGTCATGATGAGGATCGTCGACACCATCTTGTCCGTCCCGACGTTGTTCCTGCTGGTCGTGATCGCTGCGATACTCAAGCCCTCGTTCTGGTTGATCGTGTTCATCATCGCCCTGGCAGCGTGGCTGGTGCCGGCCCGTCTCATCCGAGGCGAGTCCCTGACGTTGCGGACACGCGAGTACGTGCAGGCTGTCAAGGCGATGGGCGGTCGCGGGGACCGGATCGTGGTTCGGCACATCATTCCGAACGCGATCGGGACGATCATTGTGAACGCGACCTTCCAGCTCGCGGACGCGGTCGGCGTGCTGGCCGCGCTCGGCTTCCTGGGCTTCGGCGTGCCGTCCCCCGGCACGAGTTGGGGCCAGATGCTCTCCAACGGCATCACCTACGCGCAGGCGGGCGACTGGTGGCTTATCTACCCGGCCGGTGTTTGCATCATCCTCGTCGTGGTGTCGTTCAACTACATCGGCGACGCGCTGCGCGACGCCTTCGAGGTGCGGCTGCAGCGTCGTTGAACGACGTGGGCGGCCCGAGGTTCGAGCCCGGCTATGTGCCGGGAGCGGTCACCGTTCCCATGGCGGCCACAGGCTCGCTTACGGGCTGCTGGAGCGGGAAGTGGCAAGCCGCCATGTGATCGCCGCCGAAGGACTGCATGGGCGGCTCCTCGGCTGCGCAGACGTCCTGTGCCTGCGGGCAACGGGTGCGGAACCGGCAGCCGGAAGGTGGTGTCATGGCCGAGGGCAGCTCGCCTGAGATGTGGTGGCCCCGGCGGGCGGCGGCGAGCACGGGATCGGGCACCGGGATCGTGTCGATCAGGCCCCGGGTGTAGGGATGCGCCGGCATCTCGTAGATCTCCTTGGAGGCCCCGATCTCGACGAGCTTGCCCAGGTACATCACGCCTATGCGGTCGGAGAGGAACCTGAGCACCGCGAGGTCGTGTGAGATGACGATGTAGGTCAGCCGGTGGACCTGTTGCAGTGCCTTCATCATGTTGAGGATCTGCGACTGGATCGACACGTCGAGCGCCGAGACGGGCTCGTCGGCGACGATGAGGCGGGGGTTCAGCGTGAGCGCACGGGCGAACCCGATCCGCTGGCGCTGACCTCCGGAGAATTCGTGCGGGTAGAGGTCGATCGCCTTCTGGCCGAGGCCGACCTCGCGCAGCAAGGCGCCGACGCGTTCCCACTGCTCGGTCCTCGATCCGATCCCCTGGACCTTGAGCGGCTCCCTGAGGATCGTCCCGACGCGCATGCGCGGATCGAGCGAGGCGTACGGGTCCTGGAACATGATCTGGAAATCGCGCCGGCCGCGCCGCAAGTCGCCGTGCTTGAGCTTGGTGACGTCGGTCCCGTCGAAACGGATCGCTCCCGAGGTGGGCTTCTCGAGAGCCACCACGAGGCGTCCGATCGTCGTCTTGCCACAGCCGGACTCGCCCACGAGGCCGAAGGTCTCGCCCTCGCGAACCGCGAACGACACGTCGGTGACGGCCTTGACGCTCCCGATCTTGCGTTGCAGGACGGCTCCGGCCGTGACGGGGAACTCCTTGACGAGATGGTCGACCTCGACGATCACCTTGCGGGACTTGAGCGCGTCAACCCGTTCCAAGGCCATCCTGGCGGCTTCGGCGGCATCGACCACGCGGATCGCCCGCCGGGGCGCCGTGGCGCTGCCAACCGGGTTGAAGCACGCCACGAGGTGGCTCTCCACTTCGACTAGCGGCGGCTCCTCGAGCCGGCATTGCTCGGTGGCGTTGCGGCAGCGCGGCTCGAATCTGCAACCGACGAACTCACTGCTCAGATCCGGCGGGGCTCCGGGGATGCTGTACAGCGGGATGCTCGCGTCCGCGTCCATCTTGGGGATGGAGTCGAGCAGCGCCTCGGAGTAGGGGTGGCGCATCTGCGAGAACAGGTCGCGCGTCGTCGCGCTCTCGACGATCTTGCCGGCGTACATCACCATGACGCGGTCGCTACGGCCGGCGATCACGCCCATGTCGTGGGTGATGAGGAGCACGGCCATCTTGAGCCGGTCGCGGAGCTCGTCGATGAGGTCGAGGATCTGTGCCTGGATGGTCACGTCGAGCGCGGTCGTCGGCTCGTCGGCGATCAGGAGCTTGGGTTCGCAGGCGAGCGCGATGGCGATCATGACGCGCTGGCGGAGTCCGCCCGAGAGCTGGTGCGGGTAGGACGCGACACGCTCCTCGGGCCGTGGCATGCCGACGAGTTGGAGCACCTCGATCGCCCGCTCAGTTGCCTCTTGCTTGGAGACGTGCTTGTGGATCCGCACGGGCTCGGCGATCTGGCGGCCGACTGTCATCGTCGGGTTCAGCGACGTCATCGGGTCCTGGAAGATCATCGCGACTTCGTTGCCGCGCACCTCGCGCATCTGCTTCTCGGGCATCGTCACGAGCTCTTTGCCCAGCAGGTTCACCGACCCCCGGACGATGTGGCCCACGTTCGGCAGGAGCTTCATGATCGACAGACCGGCCGTGCTCTTGCCGCAACCGGACTCCCCGACCAGGCCGAGGCATTCGCCTTCGGCCACGCTGAAGGAGACGCCGTCGACTGCACCGACGTTCGCCGAGCGGAGGTGGAATTCGGTGCGGAGGTCGACAACCTCGAGAACGTTGGCCATGGACGATTCACCCCTGTGATCTGCCGACCGGGGCATCCTTCATGCCACCGCTCGACAAGATTGTAACCCGTTCCCTGGTCACCCGGCTTGTGCTGCGCTATCGTAACCGCCCATGCCACAACCTCCTAGCCTCACGCCCGAGCAGCGCCACGCGGCGCTCGAGAAGGCGGCCCGAGCGCGCCGCGAGCGCGCCGAAATCAAGGACCATCTCAAGAGTGGTCGAGTCACCCTGCGAGAGCTGCTCGTCAAGGCGGAGTCGGACGAGATCGTCGGCAAGATGAAGGTGCTGGCTGTTCTCGAGGCGCTACCCGGGACAGGCAAGGTCAAAGCTCGCCGTCTCATGGAGCACGTCGGTATCAGTGAGACGCGCCGGCTCCAGGGCCTCGGGGCCAAGCAGCGCGAGGCGCTGCTCGAGGCCGCAAACCGGCCCTGATCCTCGTCGTCTGCGGGCCCGGAGGAGTCGGCAAGGGAACGATAGTCAGACGCCTGGTCGCCGCCGACACGCGACTGTGGCTGAGTCGTTCGTGGACGTCGCGTCCCCGTCGCTCCGGTGAGCGAGAGGACTCTTACACATTCGTCGATCGCGACACCTTCCTGGACCGTGTGGCCCAGGGTGGCTTCCTCGAGTGGGCGACGATCCTCGGCGAGTACTACGGGACGCCGACGCCGGAGCCCCCAGCGGGCCGCGACATCGTGCTGGAGATCGACGTCCAGGGTGCTCGCAAGGTGTTGAAGCGTTGCCCGGGCGCGTACTGCGTGCTTGTCGTCGCGCCATCGCCTCAAGTGCAAGAACAGCGGCTCCGGTCAAGGGGCGACTCCGAAGAGCACATTCAGCGTCGTATCGCGCTCGGCAAGCTCGAACAAGCCGCGGGCCTCGAGTTGGCGTCGCGCGTGATCGTCAACGACGACCTTGACCGAGCCGTGGCAGAGCTGGCTGAGATAGTGGAGGAGGTTCGCCGGCAGGGCCCGCCGGCTAGCTCTCCGCCTTGCAGAAGTACCAGTCTTCAGCCACCCAGCTGAGGAGCGGGTTCTCGGGGTCAAAGCCGCAGACGTTCTTGCCGACCTCCTCGAGCTCGAGATCCGTCTCCGGCTGCCATATGACCGGAACCTGGTCGGCCAGGTAGTTCTCGTAGCTGTGGAGGGCCATCAACGTCGACGACGCATTCGTCGCCTTGATCAGCTGGTCGGCCACCGCGTTGGAGTACTGCCCGGAGTTCGAGCCGGCGCCGGTGGCGAAGATCTCCTCACCTGTCGGGTAGTAGTCCGGCGAGTAGACCCATCCACCGTCCCAGTTGGCGATGTCCCAGGGACAGGCCTTGCCCGCGACACACGGTGAGAAGGCGATGCTGACGACCTGGGCGAACGGCTTGGGCTCCAGCCGCAGCTTGATTCCGGCCCGTGCCCAGCTCGACGCCAACTTCTTGATCATGGCGTCGAACGACGCGCCACTGTCGAAGTAGAGGTAGTCGAAGCTCAGCCCCGTGCCCTTATCGATCCCCGCTCCGCATTCGCCGCTCGCACTTCCCGGCCTCACACAGGTGCTGACGCCGCCGGGGACGACCTTCCAGCCGTGCGAGCTGAGCAGCGACCTCGCGTGTGAAGGGCTGTAAGGGTACGGGTTGGAGCTCTCCTGCCTGGTGGCGAGGTCCGTCGGGGGAAGAACGGGCACCGGGCCGTAGGTCGGGGCGCCATAGCCGGCGTCGAACAGCCGGATCCACAGGCTCTGGTCCATGAGCGACTGCATCGCCTGACGGATGTACAGCTGCTTGAAGATCGGGCCCGAGGTCGGGTTCGTGTAGTTGAGGGAGAAGTAGTTGATGCTCCACGGGTACACGGGCACGAGGTTGTACCTGGTCGCGAGCGACGGGTTGTTGCTCCCCACGAGTGGTTGTCCGTTCTTGGCAAAAGCTGCGCCCTTGTAGGTCGGCAGGTCCTGCGTTTCGACATAGCCGACGTTGATCGTTTTGCCGCCTGCCAGCGCGTTGTACTCGGAGGTGTCGTTGGAGAAGGGGACGAGCACCAGCTTGGCGAGCGACGACTTGACCGGGCCCGAGTAGCTGGGGTTGGGTTCCAGGGTCGCTCCGCCGCTCGTCGCGTTGAAGGCGGTGAGGTGGAACGGCCCGTCCACGACCTGCCAGAGCGGGTTCGTGGCATAGGTGCCGAGATCAGCCGCCTCGTTGCGGCCTGTGAGGAAGGCATAGACCGCGGCACAGGCCTTTGCCGACGGTGAAGTCACCCTGAGGGCGCCGCTCGAGGACATCGAGGTCTTTATCGACCTGTACGAGGCCTTCGAGCAACCGCCTGAGCCCGGCTTCGCGTCGGCAGAGGTGATGTCCCAGGCGATCGGCAGCGGCGTGACCTGGCTCAACTGGTTGTAAGTGAACCAGTACGAGCTGTAGTCCGCGTCCAACGTGAAAGTGACCGTGTCGGCCTTGTCATTGGCCACCACGTTGGTGACGTCTCCGGGGAACTGGGTCGGCCCGGGCGAGTACGCCGCCCAGGAGGTGGCGTCGGCCTTGAGCAAGTTCATCCAGAACAGCACGTCTTCGGCGCTCACGGTCTCGCCGTCACTCCACTTGTAGCCCTTCATCTTGATCGTGACGGTCGTGTTGCCGTGGCTGTACACCGGCGGGTAGGCGACCGACAGTCCCTTGTTCAGGGAGGGGGTGCTCCCGACACCGAACCAGTACATCGGGCGGTACATCAAGTAGAGCAACTGGAAGTTGGTGAAGAGGAAGTACTCGGCGCCCATCATCGGGAAGATGTAGTTCGGCCCGGCGTCCGCGCCTTCGGCGACCGTCATGGTGCCGCCCGGGATCTTGACGAAATGGACGACTGGGGTGCTGGTCGTCGTCGTTGTCGTGGAGCTCGGCCCACAGGCCCCCAGCACGAGCGCCGCGGACGCAACCGCAGTGGCCACAACGGCCAGCTTGTTCCGCGTTCGCCTCTTGACCATGATCAGGCTGGGTCTCCTGGATTCAAACTGCGCTGTTGGCTACTTCGACGGGTGACAGAAGTCGACCACCGCTCCTTAAGAGAACTTTGTCAACATCACCGTAGCCCAACTGTCACATATTCACCGCCGTATTGCGGAGCGGCGACGACCTTGACCGGGCTGTGCACGACCTTACGGATATAGTGGGGGAGACCCGCCGCCGGGGGATTGCCTGCTCCTGGTGCGGTAGGCCGCCTCGACGAGGCGGCACCCAGCCGAGAAGGAGCCCCATGGCCGAACCGCGCAGCACGATGATCGATCCGCCGATCGAGGTCCTGCTCGACAAGGTCGACTCGAAGTTCACCCTGGTGACCCTGGCCGCGAAGAGAGGCCGTCAGGTCAACTCCTACTTCAGCCAGCTCGGTGAGGGGCTCGGTGCCATCGTGCCACCCCAGGTGGCCTCCATCGCTCGTAAGCCCCTGTCGATCGCGCTCGAGGAGATCGCAGCCGGGAAGGTCGTCGCCGGTTGGCCGTCCGACGAGGCGCCTGTCGAGGAAAGCGAAGCGTCGACCGACGAGACGAGCGGCGCGCCCGACGGAGAGGCCGGGTAAGCAGCGTCAGGCGCGCGAGGGCCCCAACTGTGAGCGACGCCGGCACACGACCGGACCGAGCTGGTGACCCTCGTGGGAGCCGGTCGTCTCTCGTCGGCGCCACCGTGGTGCTCGGCGTCAGCGGCGGCATCGCCGCCTACAAGGCCGTTGAGCTCTGCCGCCGCCTCGTCGACGCGGGAGCCCACGTCGTTCCGGTCCTCACCGAGAACGCGACCCGATTCGTCGGTGAGGCGACGTTCTCAGCGTTGGCCAGTGAGCCTGCTCGCGTGGAGCTGTTCGGTGACGTCGTCCCGATCCCTCACACCGAGCTCGCACGACGGGCCGACCTCGTCCTGATCGCCCCGGCGACGGCGCGGGTGATCGGCGCCTACGCCGCCGGGATCTCCTCGGACCTGCTCGTGGCGACCCTGCTCGCTACGCGTGCCCCCGTGCTCGTGTGCCCGGCGATGCACACCGAGATGTGGGAGCACGCCGCGGTCCAGGAGAACCTGGCGACCCTGCGCCGGCGTGGCGTCCATGTCCTCGAGCCCGAGACCGGTCGCCTGGCTGCCGGAGACGTGGGTCCTGGACGCCTTCCCGAGACGGACGCGATCGTCGAGGAGGCAGTCAGAATTCTCGCGGCGACCCGGGACACGGCTCATGGCGCCCGCCCACTTTCCCTCCGGCGGGTGCTCGTCACCGCGGGGGGCACTCGTGAGCCCATCGACCCGGTTCGTTACCTGTCGAACCGGTCGTCGGGCAAGCAGGGCCACGCTTTGGCCGAGGTCGCCGCAGAGCTCGGTGCCCAGGTCACCTTGGTGACCACGTCAGACCTGCCAGTGACCCCCGGGATCGAGGTGGTCGCGGTCGAGACCGCTGCGGAGATGGCCGATGCCGTGCTCTCCCGGGCCGAGACGGCCGACGTCGTCATCATGGCGGCGGCGGTCGCCGACTACCGCCCGGCCACGGT
>Ga0326728_10021112_pt1 | contig 12298 bp, 13 predicted proteins | sample MB3enrmetagenome_FD_207602 | JGI IMG/M metagenome (GOLD analysis project Ga0326728, IMG submission 207602) | Lab enriched peat soil microbial communities from McLean, Ithaca, NY, United States - MB31MN | ecosystem: Environmental > Terrestrial > Soil > Wetlands > Peat | place: USA: New York...
AAAGGAAACCTCCGCCGCCGTGAGGTTACCACGCAACGAACGTGACATCATTGTCCCGCCATCATCTCCACTCCGCGCTCCTCAAAACACATTTCTTCACACGTTCCTGACACCCTTATCTCTTTTGCAGGGTCGTACAATTACACGTATGACGGGGACGCCAAGCGGGTGCAGAACTCCTACAATGGCTATTACTACTGGTTCAGCCCCGACGGCCTTCCCCTGGCTGAGACCAATTCCAGTGGCACCGCGCAGAACGAATACATTTATTTCAACGGGGGCCGGACGGCCCGGAGGGACTCGTCGGGAAACGTCTACTATTATTTCTCGGACCAAGTCGGCACGGCACAGGTGCTCACCAACTCCTCGGGTACGGTGTGCTACGATTCGGATAACACGCCTTTCGGGTACGAAATGGCGTACACCACCAGTTGCCCGCAGGATTACCAGTTCGCCGGAATGGAACTTGACGGCGGAACAGGGAATTACCACACGTGGTTTCGCTATTATGAGCCAAATCTTGGCCGGTGGATGACACCCGACCCCCTAAGCCTTGGCGTCACCGACCCCAGCAACCCGCAATCGTTCAATTTGTATAGCTATGTTATAAACGACCCGACCACGCTCAATGACCCCCTGGGACTGTGCGACTGCGAAGGGGGTGGAGCGGGATTTCTGGGTGGCTGCGGCGGCGGCGGTGGCGGCCCTGGCCATGTTTTTATTCCCCCGCGCCTGATACCTTCCCCCGGCCCCGCCCCCTCGCCCACGTCCGACCCGGAGAGCGGCGGCGCCCCGAGCGGCAACGGGCAGTTTCCGGGTGGACCAGCCGCCCCGTCACCTTATCCGTGCAACTCGGATTGGCCGTGCCCAAGCGCTGCCGGACTACCCCCGTGGTGGCCCATACCGCCTGGCTTGGCAGTAATTTCACTTCCAGTTATATTTCATGCTCAAGGGTCGGCGAAGGGACCGCGAGCTCCACTATGGCCGTCGCCCATTCCCTCCGGCCTTATTCTAGAGCCATCGAGTTCATTGTTCGCGCCAGACGTTCCCGCCGCCTCGGCTTGGTGCTCCGCTTATCGAGACGGAACGGGGGCGGGCGCTATTCTCTATCAGATTTGCATGAATACACCATCTGGGAGGACAGGAGTCGGCCGATGGGGCAATTGCGTGAGAGGAAATCTCTTGCGTGAGTACGTACCGAATGATAATCCTGCGGATCTCATTTTCAGATATGGTGCGTGGGATCACTTCTATTACTTTACAGCTTGTGCGGTGCAATAGCCATGCGTGACAAATTCCTGTTACTTTCGTTGGTCGGACGAGCGGCCTTTATGATGACTCTGGCGTGCTTTGCGCCAGTCGCGGTGGTCCTCGGATTGAAGATTGCGGTTACACGCGAAGAGCAGATGATATTGGGAGCGACGATGATATTGCTGCCAACCGGAATTGCTGCCTGGTGGGTCTTTCGCAATCTTCGGACACGCTGCACTCGGGCTGAGGCGTGGGCGGTTGCAACGACATTTGCGGTGTTCGCTCCGGTTTCCCTGCTTATTGGAACAATACTCGCGGAAATAACTGGATCCTACGCTGGTTATCTCGGTCCCCATTTGGGTCTGCTGGGAGCGTTTGCAGGAATTGTCGTGGTGCTCACACTTGGCACATTCGTGCCATCGCAAGTCGCATTATGGATCGCGGGTCGTATCGGAAGGCGTGATCACGCGCAATAGCAGAGGAATGGTACCAGAGAGGAATGGTGGAGGAATGGTGCCAGGAACCATTTTATTTTCGAGGAGGGAAAAGGTGCCAGGAACCATTTTCTCCCTGCGAACGGGCTTTTAATCGCATGATGGCCAAAATCCGCGAATCGTTCCGGGACACCTTTATCGGCCCCATGTGCCGTCCTGCCCAGGATCTGGGCATCTGGTCAAACCGCCATGCGGATAGCATTTTTACCCTCGACGAGTTTGCATTGCCCGTGCCCCTGCCGGGGATCGACAAGCAGCCCATCAATGTCACGATGGGCGACAAGCTGCGGAAATGGTCGCGGGTCCGGGTTCACCATCACTTCTTCCCGCACTACATGGATCATCCCCTGGTGTTCGCCGCCCCCAAAAGCATGAAGGGCCCTGATTGGCCGAGCGAGAAGATCGACTACGTGATGCTCAGTGCATTGTCTTCCTCACCCAATCAACTGTACTACTTTCCGACCAAAGCCGGGATTCCGCCTGGGGATAAGATGGAGATCCGGAAATGGCTCGATTGGGGCAGGAAGAACATTCGCTACCTTCAGGTGCGCAGGGACCTGCCCCAATGGCCGGGGGCCGGAAAAGTGGACGGCAACGCGCACATTATCGGGGATAGGGGGCTGATTTTCCTTTTCAATCCCAATCCTACGACCCTTTCGGGCAAGTTTCGGCTTGACGAAGCGAGTATCGGATTAACCGGGGGCGGACGTTTTGAGATCGAGATGAGCTATCCCGGCTCCTCCGCCAAACAACAAGCGAGTTTTGGTGAGGAAGTAACGTGGGGGGTTCCGGCCCAGAGTTGTGCGGTGCTCTCGGTTACCCCCGTGGTTAGCTGACCGGAATTGAGTAGGGAAAGAAAAGGTAGGGGGAAGAAAAGGTTCTTTGAAAGGTCCCTTCTTTTTAGGTACCTCTTTGGAAGAACGCGCTGATAGGATGGGGTCAAGCGTCGGGTGAGGCGAATTGATGCCGGAAAAGGTACCTGACCTTTTCTCCCCCTTCCTGCGGAGAATCGATGAGGATAATGAAATGAACACACGTATTTTTCCGCTCCTGCTGCTATGTTGGCTCACTCTGGGTCGCTGCACCGATGCTGTCGGTCAACAGCGCGAAGGAGATGATCCATGCAAGACGACACTTCCTTTTGAAGCCGGAATGGTTGTTGAGGACAAGCTCAAGGACTGGAAGGTTGTTACGATTGCCGACCTTCGACCTGATGATCGGGGCATATGGACAGGGAAATTCGGCTCAACGTGTCCGGGCGTTGCGGCAGGACACTTTGACCCTGGGCCCTCATCCTCCTATGCCGTGACGCTGATCCAGAGGCGCGGCCAGGACATTTATCAAATGCTTGCGGTCCTGAGTAAAACGGGACACGCGTACCGTCTCGCAACGCTGAGCCCTGCCACTCAGACCTCTGTGCCGAGCATTGTCACCAAGGGTCCGCCCGGAAGGTATTCCACCCCCGATGGCTCGATCCACATCAACTCGAGATTTGACGTGATTTCCTACGAGGTAATCGAGGCTGGCGCAGAAATATATTACTGGCAGAATGGAAGTTATCACTCTTTGCAAACGTCGGAGTGAGGGGCGGGGAATGGTTCAATGAAAGGGGATGTCAGAGGCCTGCAACGGAGAACCCGGGAGAACGAGGGGAGAGCACGGGACACCAAGCTTCCGGGTTCTCCGGAAGCAGTTTTCATCTTGGCGCATATCGGGAGCGGCAGTGCCTGCGGGTTTTCGTGTACGCGGGGTTGGCGCGGCCTCCCTGGCTGCGCGCCAAGCAGCGCAGCGTGTGTTGTTCCAGAGGCCGGAAAGGGTTCCTGACACCCTTCTTCCCTGACACCCTTCTTCCCTACTGCATCGCTCGCGGAGTCTTTTATGGTGAGTAGGTCAAAGTCCTTCTCTTGGATCAAGTCGGCAGGTGGGCCAATATGGAGAAACTTTCTCCTCGGAGGAATCGTTTTTTGGCTTCCTGACTTGGCGCGTGCGTACATCCAGAAGACGGAACCCTCTCGTATGCAAATTTGGCTCCTGACGCTCGGAATGCCATTTGCTGTCGTGGTCACCTACATAGCAACCCGAGCCCGCATCCAGACCCATGCGCGGTCGGTAGCGTTATCTATGCTCTTGGGAATATGGGCTCTAGGACCAAGCATGATGGCCTTGGCCTGGACCGCCTTGGACCGACCTCCCTCAGTTACTGCGCTAGTGATCGGGATCTTCGTGTTTACAATACTGCCGCCGTTTACTTTAATGATGGCGGGTTACGATCTAAGTATCCTCGCGCTATTGCTCGTGACCGCCGTCCTGATCGTTCTCCATCTCAAATTTGAGAAAGGACGGGGGCTCTTTCGGACGACCGGGGGCAACGAGGCAGCGGGTCAGCATCAATCCGTTCCCCGTTATTAGTAGTCTTTTCCGCCGATAAGCGGTAGGCCGTCTGGGGGACGTGGGGACGGAGGGAAAAAGGAGGGAAAAAGGTCAGGAACCTTTTCTCTGGAAGAACGCACAGATAGGATGGGGACATGGGCCGGGCAGGGCGAATGGATGGGCGGTAAAGGTTCCTGACCTTTTCGCCCACCTTTTCGCCCCACCTTTTCGCCCGGAGATCCTGGCTCATGTTATCGTGAATGTATCGGTGCGGGCGGCATATGGCCGACCAATAAGTGTCCCCTATGAGTGAAGATCAACAAACCGAAAAGGCCCAGCTTGGCTGGACGGAGGTCTTCCGTCGAGTTTGGTCGCTGGTCAAAGGTGGAGAACTCGCGGAGGCGGTGTCGCATATCGATGCGTTTCTTTCTCGTGAAGTGGATCCCGAATCACGTAGCCGCGCTTTGGGGTTTCGGGCCCATATCGAGGAACGGCTTGGCAACGCGGAGGAGGCCAAGAACGACCTACTCGCGGCACGTTCGCTCACGGGGCCGAATTACGATAGGTACGTGCACGAGCTTTGCCTTGGTGATCTATTCGAGCGTCAGAATTTGAACGAAGAGGCGCGATCATGGTATCGCACGGCGCTCAACACCTGCTTGCTCGATAATGGAACCTCTGGGGGCACGGCGCTCAAGCGGTTACTCCAATTGTGCCCGGCCGCAAATCTCCCTCCGGAAGATATTGTGCTTTGCAGGAGGGTCATTGAGCACTCGTGGCGAGTCCTCCGGGTAATTGGCATGCCTGATCTCTCGGACTTGGAATCGGCGGCATCTATCATCCTGCATGCGGAAAGCACGCCAGTTCAAGGGAGCTAGGAGGCCGGAAAGGGCACCTGACACGCTTTCTCTCACCTCGCAGGGAAATGGTTCCAGGAACCATTTTTCCCCAGGCAAGAAAAGTGCGCTCGTTGGCAAGATGGTCGCGAGCGAGATTGGAATTGTCGCGGGCGGTCACCCCTTGGTCATGGGTCTTGGGATCCGGCATGCCGCCTCCGGGGATCGGAAATAGGTTTAAAACAATGAATTACGCTATCGCCTTTTCAAGCACGGCGCCGGCACCGGCAATGTTCTTCACCAGTTCCGCGGGGATCTCATGCCGCCGCGTGAGATAGTCGGGACTGTTGTAGGAGAGCCAGACCTTGCCCTCCGCGTCTTCCCATACCAGCGCCTTTAAGGGAAGATCAATGGCCAGGGTTGGCGAGGCGACCATCAGAGGTGTGCCAGCCTTCGGACTCCCAAAAATAATGAGTTGGGTGGGGCGCATCGTCAATCCGACCTTTTCGGCTTCGCCGCTGTGATCGACGCGCGCAAATACCGTGAGATTTTTGGCCGAGAGGACGGACTCAAGCCGCTTGATTGTTTCTGGAACTGAGTAGGGACTTTTGAGGTGAATTATCCCGTTGTCGGGTATGGAAGCCATGCAATCCTCCTCAATGACTTGGATGGGCCTTCCCCCCCCCATTCTAACCTGTAAGGGATGGACAGACTATCTCCTGCGGAACAAACTCGGCTTGAGATAATCATGGGAGAAGGAAAAGCTGGACAGGTGTCCCCATCCCCGTTCTTGACAAAACCAGTCCAGCTTTCGCATGATAGGGGCGCGGAAGAAGAATGAGCCGCGTGCCGAAGACGAAGCAGGGCCTGACGATTGGCGCATCGAGGGGCCATGGAAAACCAATGAATATCGAAAGAACGATGGAATTCATTCTCAAACAGCAAGCGACATTCGAAGCCAACTTCGCGAAGGCCGACCAACGCTTCCTAAAGACAGACCAGCGCTTCCTGAAAGCCGAGAAGCGCTTGGACCGGATTGAACGTGTCGTGGGGCAGTTCGCTTCTGCCAGCTTGAGATTTCGCAACGAAATCCGGCGCTCGCAAATCGAAGCGGACCGCCAGCTCAAGGCACTCCGGGAACTCAACTACCAGACCGAGGACAAGCTCAACGCGCTGATTGACGTGGTCGATAAAAGCATCCGGCGCAACGGAAAAAGAGGTGGGCAGTAGGGCGGAATAGTGTCAGGAACCATTTTGAGGAATAAGCGATAGTATTCGGTCAAGAGGAAGGGCGTTGGTTGCGTTTTTTGGTTAGATCGTTGCCATCAACGCCGCCAGCAAGGCCGCGCGCTGGGGCAATTCGCGGAGGATGACGTGCTCGTGGCGGGCGTGGGCTCCGTCGCCGGTTCCGCCCAGGCCGTCGAGTGTGGGGATTCCCAAAGCCGCTGTAAAATTTCCGTCCGAGCCTCCTCCGGTTCCGGCTTCCTTTAAATCCATGCCCATTTGGAGTCCCAACTCGCGCGCTTGGCGAAAGAGCGCAATGGCCATCTTCCGTTCCATCGGAGGGCGGTTGACCCCGCCGATTATTTCCAGTTTGGCTTCGGCATGAATGGGCGCGAGCGCCCGCATTTGCTTTTCAATCTTCTCGCGGTCGAGCGCGGTGGGAACGCGCACGTCCACGCGCGCCGCCGCGAGTTCCGGGATGACGTTTACGCGTGTGCCCCCCTGAATAACATCCACGTTGACGGTCAGCCCACGCTTGGGCCGCGCCAGCTTTTCAATGCGGAGGATCTGCCGGGCCAGTTCGGAAATCGCATTGACGCCTGCCGAGGGATTGATTCCCGCGTGTGCCGAACGGCCGCGCACGGTAATTTGAAACTCTCCCACGCCTTTGCGCGAGGTTTTGAGGGCTCCCTGGGCCGCGGCGGGCTCCAGCACCAGCACGGCGCGGGCGCGGCGGGCCTCCGCCAGCAACTCTTCGCGAAACGCGATGCTGGATACTTCTTCATCCGCATTCAGGAAGAATCGCACGGGGCCCGGAGGAGTCATCTTCAAAGCCGTGAGGGCCTGCACCGCCCACAAGCCGCAGACGATGCCGGATTTCATGTCGTAAATTCCCGGCCCGTAGGCGCGCCCTTTCCGCACTTGAAACGGCATCTCCGCCAAGGTGCCGATTTCCCAGACGGTGTCCAGGTGGCCCAGCAGCAGCACGGGTTTTGTGCCGCGTGTGCCTTCCCAGAACTCCGCCACCAAGGCCGAACCCGCCGTCGGGTGGGTCAGGATTTGAACCTTCGCGCCCCGCTTGCTGAACTCCTGGGCAAAGAAGTTCGCCATGCGGTCAATCGCCGCTTTGTTCTGACTGGGTGATTCGATTTCCACTGCTTGCCGCAAGCAATCCACAAGCGCATCCAATTCCGATTTGCAATATGCCAGCATCGCCTTGGGTTCAAGCATGTTTCCTCCTGCGCCGGGCGGCTGGGCGGGCCGCTTGGGCGCATGACTTTGGTTCGCTGCAAATCTTACCACGTCCCGGCTTGGGTGGTCCGCGCCTCCTCGGTGGAGAGTGAGGTTGGTTCCAGAGGGGGGAGAGGGCAGTCAGCTTGCTCGTCACTCATCACTGTTCGTGACTTTTCGCTCGACGGACGGCAATGGCCTCCTTAGAATAACAAGTTCATGCTCACAGCAAAGTTCACCACCAAGCGCCTGATCCTCTACACCCTGATGGGAGCGGGGTTGGCAGCCTTGGCTCACCTCACGGGATGTCATCGCGGGGCAGCCACGCGCCCGGTTACGAAGCAAGTGGTGGTGCTGGGCTTTGACGGCGCCGACCCCAAGCTTGCTTCCCAGTGGATGGCGGAGGGCAAGCTTCCCAATCTGGCGCGACTGGCGCGCGAAGGCACGTTCAAGCCGCTGGGAACCACCAATCCGCCGGAGTCGCCCGTGGCATGGGCATCGTTCGCGACGGGGCTCAATCCGGGGGGCACGGGAATCTTCGACTTCCTGAAGCGCGACCCGGAAACTTACCTGCCGGAATTGTCGCTGGTGTCGCGCGAGCGGCCCAAGTTTCTGTGGGGCCTCATTCCCATCAAGGCGCCGAAAGTGACGAACGAGCGCAGCGGGGTGCCCTTTTACAAAGCGGTGGCCGACGCGGGCTACAAAACCACCATCATCCGCATGCCGCTGGAGTTTCCGCCCACCACGATTCCGGGAGGAAAATTGTGGTCGGGGCTGGGCGTCCCTGACCTCCGGGGGACGTGGGGAACCTTCTTCTATTTCAGCTCCGACCTGACGCCGTGGGACGTTGGCGATACGGAGTTTGGCGGCAAGCTGGTGCGGTTGGAGCTGCGAGGCAATCACGCGGCCACCACCATCGAAGGCCCCGTGGACCCCACCAGCGACAAGTTCACGCGCCTGTCGGTGCCTATCGAGTTCAAGGTCTCGCCCGACGGCAAGACGGTGAGCTTGACTCTCCAAGGCCACACCGCCACGCTCGGCGAGCGGCAATGGAGCGACTGGTTCCACGCCCGGTTCCGCGTGACGCCGTTTCTCTCCCTGAGCTCGATTTGCCGGTTCTACATTTTGCAGGCGTCGCCGGATTTGCGCGTGTACATGTCGCCGCTGAACCTGGACCCGGAAGATTCACCGCTACCCATTTCCTCGCCGCCCGGTTACGCCGGGGAGTTGGCGAAGAAGCACGGCCTGATGAAGACCCTGGGCTGGTGGCACGACACCTGGGCGCTGAACGAGGAGCGCATTGACGAGGGGGTGTTCCTGGAGGATTGCTGGCGCACCATGCAGCAGGAGCGGGAAATCCTGCTGGATGAGTTGAAGAACGATCCGCCCACTTTGCTGGTGTCGGTTTTCACGGCCACCGACAGCGTCAGCCACATGTTCTACCGCTTGATCGACCCGCAGCATCCGCGCTACGACGCCGACCTGGCCGCGAAATACGGCAATGCCATCGAACTCACTTACCAGCGCATGGACGCCATCGTGGGCGACGTGATGCGCACCATGAAGCCTGACGGCACGCTGATCATCGTCTCCGATCACGGCTTCCATTCCTGGCGCAAGGGATTCAACACCAACACCTGGCTGGTGCAAAATGGCTACATGACGCTCAAGAATCCGGGCGCGACGGAAAAGCAGTACAACCTTGACAACCTGTTCGGCCAGGGAAGCTTTTTCCCCAACACCGATTGGAGCCGGACGCAGGCGTATGCGCTGGGCTTGGGCCAGCTATACCTGAACCTGCGGGGGCGCGAGAAGAATGGAATCGTCAGCCCCGGTCCCGACGCGCAGCGGATTCTTGAGGATCTGCGCCAGAAGCTGCTGGCCCTCGAAGACCCGGACACCCATGAGAAGGTGATTGAAAACGTCTACCTGGGCACCGAGATTTTCCATGGGGCGCGCAGCAGCGAGGCGCCCGACATCCAGATGAGCTTTCGCGATGGCTATCGCACCTCGTGGCAGACCTCGCTGGGAGCGGTCCCGGCGGGCGTCATCGTGGCCAACATGAAGAAATGGAGCGGCGACCACTGCGCGTCCGACCCCAGTGACACGCAGGGAATCTTTTTTTCCAACCGGCAATTCCCCGCGCCGCCCTCGATTTTGGATATTTCTCCGACGGTGTTGAACCTGCTGGGCGTGGCCCCGCCCGCCGTGCTGGATGGCCACGCGCTCAGCCCACAATAAGCAGGGGTTGCTCCGGCGGCAGCGCCTTATTCGGAGGTTCCCGGCAGGGATTCCCCGCGGCCGACGTGATTCTGAATGAACTCCTCAACTTCCGCCAGGCTGGCATACGGAACCAGCGTGCAGTTCGGGTGGGTATTCCCCGTTATGAGAAACGATATCTTATCTCGAACATTGAGACTATAGAATAGTATTGCCTTCCTGGTGCTCCCACCGAGAAGGTAGCCCGCCTCGAACCCCAGACCAAAGGAAGAACCGGAAACCTCGCCGATGAACAGGTCGCACTGCCGGAGCCACGCCATATCGCGCTGGTAGACCGCCTGCGGCCCCAGCAAACGGTCCGCGGCACGGGCATCATCGTTCACCAAGTGGCGGGTCAGCACTTCGTGACCCAGGTCTTCCAGCTTTTGCACCATGCGCCGGGCGGTTTCCACGGTTGAGCGGTCGCCCGCCATGGTGAAGCCAAAGTAGATTTTCATTGGGGATTCTCACTCGGACCGAGTTCACCCTTCGGTAAATCTGGCCCGCTCGGCTGTTCCTTGAGTGGGTTGAAGTAGAGCCATCGGATCAGAACGTACAATACGGTCATGAGTAGAATGAAAGAGACCAATTCGGACAATGCATACTGAAACTGGAAGGATGGCGAGCCTGTCTCATGTGGCATGAGCCTGTGCAATTCAATTCCGTTTATCCAGTGTGCAACGGGCGAAGAGAAGACATTCACGAAGTGCATGATGCCTTGTGCGAATAAGTACCCAAGGCCGATTGCCCCAATAAAGCTCTCTACCAGAGCCCGCCTTAAGCGCTCAAACATGTTTCCTCCTTGCTAGTCGGGTGCGGGCTTTGCTCAAGCTGCGGAGTGGCCCCAAACCATACACCCAGCGGGACAGAATCCAGGCTGCTGCAAGGTAAATAAGAGCATAGAAGATATATTCGGAATCGGCGATGAGATAGAGCTGGTCGGTGGTTCCGAGTGTGCGAGGAATGAAGGGAATATCAAGGATCGCTACCGCAGTGAACACAAAACTGGCGGCACGCCAGAATGGGTCCGATAGACCTCGCAAACCCGATGCAAGCGACCAAAGGAGAAGCACTGCGATTGAAACGGCAGCGACATGCGAGTCCGCCAAGATTTTGCGAAGAGAGGATCTCACGCTTTCACCAATGGTTCGCATTATCGCAGGTCAATTCGTTTCAACCAACGAAATTCACATGAGTGCTGATGATAACTTCGCCCGCGCCTGCCTTGACGCCCTCTACCTTTTCACCTACAGTTATTCCTTTGTAAACTTACGCCCGCGCCCCAGGCTCAGGAAGACCCGTTATCCGCGCAGGTGATTCTGGTGCCACGCAAACGTCTGATTCCCGGCCTTGCAATTCTCGCCGCGCTGCTGGCGCTGCCTGCCTACGCCCTCACACCGGTGGCCGGGCGCAATGGCATGGTGGCTTCCAGCGAGCCGCTGGCCAGCCAGGCGGGCGTGGAAATCCTGCAGGCAGGCGGCAACGCCGTGGATGCCGCCGTGGCGGTGGGATTCGCGCTGGCGGTCACCTTTCCGCAAGCGGGGAACCTCGGCGGCGGCGGTTTCATGCTCATTCGCATGGCCAACGGTGACGCCATCGTGGTGGATTATCGCGAGCAAGCCCCGGCCGCGGCCGCGCGGGAGATGTATCAGGACGCGCAAGGAAATGTGATTCCCCACGCCAGCACCGTGGGAGCCCGCGCCGTGGGAGTTCCCGGCACGGTGAGGGGCCTGGCGTTGGCGGAAGAGAAGTACGGCCACCTGGGGCTCGCGCGCGTGATGGCCCCGGCCATTCGCCTGGCGCGGAATGGTTTTCCCGTCAGCTATTTGCTCGCTGACAGGTTTCGTGCTGAACGCGCCCTCCTGCAAAAGTTTGACGGCTCGCGCCACATTTTCCTGCATGACGGGAATCTCTACGAGCCCGGAGCGGATTTCCGCCAGCCTGACCTAGCCCGCACGCTCACCGCCATCGCCAAGCGTGGTCCGCAGGCCTTTTATTCGGGCGCTGTCGCCAGGGCGTTTGTGGCGACCATGCGAAAATACCACGGCCTCATCACGCGCGAAGATCTGGAAGGTTACCAGGCCAAGCTGCGCCCGCCGTTGGTGGGCCATTTCCGCGGCTTCGATATTATCAGCGCCCCGCCACCCAGCGCCGGCGGCACGATGCTGATCGAAATGCTGAATGTGCTCGAGCCGCTCGATCTGGGCACCGCCAACTCCTTTGGATCGATTCACCTGCTGGCGGAGACCATGCGGCGCGCGTACGCCGACCGTGCTTCCTATATGGGCGATGCGGATTTTGCCACTGTGCCGGTTGCCGGCCTCACCTCACCTCGCTATGCCGCCCAGTTGCGCGAGGAGATTCTGGGCGCGCGCCCCGATGCCCCGGTTCGGCCGGGCGACCCGCGGGTTTTTGAGTCCGGCGCCACCACGCATTTCTCGGTGGTCGATGCGCAGGGCGAGGCAGTGTCAAACACCTACACCCTGAACGCGTGGTTCGGTTCCGGCGTGACCGTGGAAGGCGCGGGATTCCTGCTCAACAATGAGATGGACGACTTCACCTCAAAACCCGGCTCGCCCAACCTGTTCGGGCTGGTGCAGGGTGAAGCCAACGCCATCGCTCCGCACAAGCGCC
>Ga0326728_10021113_pt1 | contig 12298 bp, 11 predicted proteins | sample MB3enrmetagenome_FD_207602 | JGI IMG/M metagenome (GOLD analysis project Ga0326728, IMG submission 207602) | Lab enriched peat soil microbial communities from McLean, Ithaca, NY, United States - MB31MN | ecosystem: Environmental > Terrestrial > Soil > Wetlands > Peat | place: USA: New York...
CGCGACCGCGCAGAACCGGAATTCCCATGGTGCGGAAGTATCCCGGCGTCGATCTGCTGTACTGCACCATGGTGTTGACCCAGTCCGCGGCTTTGGGCCGGCCATCCACCTGGAACGAGCCGCTGGTCATTCCCCCGGTCATTGGCAGGGTGCTTATTCCCGCCGCTGACTCAACTCCGGGCGAGTTTCCGAGGCGACCGAGAAGATCGCGATAAAACGCGGCGGCTTGCGGCCCGGAAGAGTACTTGGCGCGCGGCAGGCCGAGTTGAAACGTCAGAAGGCGATCGACGCGAAGACCGGTATCCACATGCAGCGCCGTGATAAAGCTTTTTACCAGCAGCCCCGCGCCGGCCAGCAAAATCACGGAAAGCGCAACCTCGCCGGCAACCAGCGCGGACATGAGGCGATTGCGCGATCGTGCCCGGGCCCATGCGTTTCCATCGTTCTTCAGCGTTGAATTCGGCTCGGCGCGCGAAGCGCTCCATGCCGGAACAAGTCCTGAGACGATGCCGGTCATTAGAGAAACCGCCAGGGTAAAAAGGAGCACCGAGGAATTCAGATGCAGCGTTGCGTCGAGAGCGAATTCCTGCGGAGCGGCCTTGCGCAGCACATCCATGAGCCACAGCGAGAGCAGGATTCCCGCGGCGCCGCCGGAGACGCTGAGGAGCACAGTTTCCGTGAGCATCTGGCGGATAATCCGCCCGCGTCCCGCTCCGAGGGAGGAGCGAATGGCAATCTCCTTGGCGCGTCCGGAGGCGCGCGCCAGCAGCAGGCCGGAGACATTCACGCAAGCCAGCAGCAACACAAAACCCACCGCCGACGACATCGCCAGAGCAGGCGTGCGGGCATCTTCGGCGAGAGCTGCGCGAAGTGGCTGCACCTTTATGCCCCATCCCGTGTTGGTGGCGGGATACTCAAGCTCCAGCCGGCGCGCAATGGTGCGCATATCGCTCTGAGCCTGCTCGACGGAGACGCCCGGCTTGAGCCGCGCCACCACGCCGTACTGGTGCTGATTGCGGCTGTTCGCGGGAGTCTCGCGCAGCGCCGTGAAGAACTCACAGGTTTCAATACCGGGGAATGCGAAGCCGCGCGGAAGTACGCCGATGATGATGAATGAACGTCCGTCCAGCGTCATCGCGCGGCCGAGAACGGCGGGATCTTGCCCAAACCGCTGCCTCCAGGCGGCGTAAGTCAGGACGGCCACCGGTGGCGCATCGGGCTCATCTTCTTCCGCGGTGAAAAAACGCCCCAGCGCAGGCTGGATGCCCAGCACGCGCAAAAAGTCCGGCGTCGTGCCTCCGCCTATTACCCGCTGCGGTTCGCCCTGGCCCGTGAGTGTGTATTCGCCGGTCCATGGAACGATCGCCATGGCGTCGAAAACCGCGTTCTGCTGCTGCCAGTCGAGAAAGTCTCTGTAACCCGTGTTGCTGTTCTTGCCGCTGATGTGCCGCGCCTCGACGGAGACAATGCGGCCGGGCTGCGGAAATGGATAGGGGTTCAGCAGCAGGGCGTTCACCGCGCTGAAGATGGCGGTGTTCACGCCAATCCCGAAAGCCAGCGTAAGAACCACGGTGAGGGTGAATGCCGGATTCCCGCTCAACGCTCGAATCGCGAACTTCACGTCCTGCGCCACGCGATCGAGAGCGCTCCAGCCCCACGCTTCGCGGCTCCTTTCTTTGAGCAGAGCGGCGTTGCCGAAACGGCGTCTGGCCGCATACAGCGCCTCATCCGCGCTCATCCCGTTCTCGCGGTTTTGTTCCGCCTTGCGTTCCAGGTGGAAGCGCATCTCTTCTTCCATCTCGCGGTTGAATCGGCTTCCGCGAAGCAGAAACAGGAATCGCCGCCAAAGTTCACCCAATCGTTCCATCCGCGTCTCACTTAGCCAGCGATCGCCCTCAGGCGAACTGGATCACACGCGCGATGGCCTCCATGACGCGCGTGAATTCCGCAACCTCCAAGGTCATCTGTCTCCGTCCCGCCGGCGTCAGCTTGTAATAACGGGCCCGCCGATTGTTCTCCGACAGGCCCCACTGCGCTTTGACCCACCCCTTGATGAGCATCCGCTGCAGCGCGGGATAGAGTGAGCCTTCCTCAACCTGGAGCACCGACTCGGACAGTTGCTGGATATGCTGCGCGATGCCGTAGCCGTGCATAGGCCCCATCCGGTCCAGGCTCCTCAGAATGAGCATGTGCAGCGTTCCCGGCGGAATCTCGGTTCTTTCCATAGCTAGACTATGGAAAGAATGCATCGTCACGGTGGAGATTGTCAAGATCTCGATTTTCAACGAAAAGCCGATGATTGGCTGCCGGACGGTCCACGGACCCTCACCGGCCAGCGCGCGACCATGACAGACGCCAGCGGCCAGACGGCCTACACCTACGACGCTCTCGACCGGCTCACCGCCAAGGTGACGCCGGAGGGCACTTTGAGCTACACTTACTATCCGGCGGGCCAAGTGGAAAGCATCAATTCCTCCAATGCGCGCGGCGTCTCGGTCGGCTACACCTACGACGACCTCAACCGCCTCTCGACGGTCGTGGATAACCGCCTCTCCGCCAATAACACCACCACCTACAGCTACGACGCGGCCAGCAACGTGCGCCAGGCTGTCTATCCCAACAGCCCCAATAACGCCCCATCCACCTACACCTATGACACGCTCAACCGGCTCACCGCGCTCTCCACGCCGGTCTCCAGTTATGCTTACACGCTGGGGCCGACCGGCAATCGCACCGCCGCGACCGAGGGAAGCGGGCGCACGCTCGCCTGGAGTTACGACGGCATCTACCGGCTGACGAATGAAGCCGTCAGCGCAGACCCGGATAACGTGAACGGCAGCGTCGGCTATGTGCTGGACGCTGTGGGCAACCGCAAGTCGGCCACCTCGACGCTCAGCGGCGTCAGCTCCAGCGGGAGATTCGTGCGGTCGCGGCAACGGTCATCGCAACCTTGCCGAAAGCACGCCATTGCTTAGGACCCTCCCGCTAACGGAAAGCGCTTCGGCCAGGTCCAGTGTTGGGGCGGTCCGACGGGCATATGCGTAGCAGCGACACACCGTTGGCTGCCTGCGGTAAGCCTCGCTTTTGAGACCTGGGGTCCATCGAAAGGGAAAAGCTCAGACAGGGCGCGCAGATATTGGAAGTCCTTCATCCGGCTGTTCGCCATCCCGAGTTGGACGGTGGGCTTGCTCTGTCCAGAGTTCAAAAGGCAGTGCGCCTTTGAGAACGAAAATCTTCTGGTATTCGGACTGGCTGATGCGGAAGAGAAGGCGTTCCAGAGCATATTTCGTCAGGAGCAGCCCGAAATCCTCATTCCGCTGCCGCGCACGATTCGCCAGGCGTTGCCGAACGGAGGCCGCGAGATTGGTGACATTCTTGGTCAAGAGAGGGACTCCATATAGGGCCGCATCACGTTGGCGACCCGGCAAATCTTCGCCGCTTCCCAGAGTTCGTCCATTGACGCCTTCTTCTCGCGGAAGCACTCGCGAAGAGCTTGAATAGCGAGTTCCGTTCCAACTTTCGACCGGAACTTGAAACAGTCGGCGACGGTTTTTGCCGGGCTGTAGACCTTGATCTTGGCGCCCTCGATCGTATGCTCCACTGCGCCAAAGGTGAGGGACGGGCCGGAGAAGCGCACCACGCGAATCGGAGGATACTCAAAGCTGGGCGTCCAGGCCCCCTGCTTGAGGGCGATCCAGACCTCGAATGGATTCTCGGTCGTGAGTTCATGGAAGCGCAGCGCGGACGAGAGGCAGACGACGGCCTGCGGCACTTTGCGGCAGACCTCCACCAGCGTCCGATTCTCCGTGGGAGGGTTCTCGCTCGAAGAATAGAGTCCCCTGCCAACCCGTTCGAGCTTTCCTGCTCGAACCAGCCGGCCCAGGTAATTGCGCGGGATGTGCAGCCTGGCCAGGTCACGCGGCCGTATGACGGACTGCTGGCCGGCGTACTTCAGTAGGCGATCCATGTGCGTCTCCATGCCGGAAGTGTACCATATCCAATATAGATGTCAGTATCTATATTGGTTCTGAGACACACCGGCTGAGAGTCAGAAAGGAGCATTTATCTTGCTCCCGATGCCGCGAAAATAAATCCGCGAATCTTGTAACGAATCGCTCAGTTCATGACTTTATTCCGGTGAACACACAAAAAAGGACAGTGCCAACGATGAGACCAACCCGAAATCCAGCCATATGGCTCATGTTCCTCAGTTGTTTGGGGAGCGTGGGCGCCAGCGCGCAGACGGCGCAGCTGACGCTGCGGCAGGCCATCGACCGGGCGCTGGGCCAGAATCCGGAGATAGCGGCCGCACATACCGACGAGAACGCCGCTGGCGCCTCGTCCCGTCTGGCCCGGACCGGACTGCTTCCGCAGCTCAACTTTACAGAAGACATTTCGCGCGGAGACGACCCTGTGTACGCCTTCGGCATGAGACTCCGGCAGCGGCAGTTCACGCAGGCCGACTTTGCGCTGAACGACCTGAACCGGCCCCAGCCGATCGGCAATTTCAGTACCCGCTTCTCCGGCTCCTGGATGGCATTCGATTCGTTCAGGACGCAGAAGGCGATCCACAGCGCAGACCTGATGCAAAAGAGCGCCGCGTCCAGCGGCACGGCCGTTGACCAGAAGATCGTCCTCGGCGTGGTGCAGGCGTATGAATCGGTGCTTTTTGCCGAGCGCGAGACCGATGTTGCCCAGCATGAACTGGAGACAGCGTCAGCATTGCTGAGTACGGTCGAGGATCACGTCAAGGCTGGGTTGGCTGTCGAGTCGGACCGCATGTCAGCCGAGGTGAACGTGGCCGCGCGCCGGCAGGAGGCTATCTCGGCCCAGGGCGATCTGGAGCTTGCCTGGGCACAGTTGCGCGTGGCGTTAGGCGATTCCCAGTTGCAATCGACGCCGTTGCGGCCGATCGAGGCGCACACGTTTCCTCAACAGGCGCTCGATGGGGAGTTAGCTACAGCCGTAAAGGCGCGCCCCGACCTGACTGCTCTTAGAGACGCACAATCGGCTCAGGCCGCGCAGGTGGGTGCGGCGAAATCGAGCTTTGGGCCGCACGTGAGCGCCTATGGAAACTGGGAGGAAGACCGGGGTTCGTTCGCCAGTTCGGGCGGCAACAACTGGGTGGCCGGGGTGCAGATCGGCATCGATATTCTGCCATTCGGCAAGCGCGCCGAACTGGCGCGAGAGACCGCGGTGAAACAGCGCGTCGACGCGCAGATAGAGGTCTACCGGCAACAAGTGGGTCTTGCTGTCAGCCAGGCGCACATCCACCACCAGACCGCGGAGCTGCAACTGGAGACGGCGCGGGCAGCGATGGATCAATCGGCCGAGAGCCTGCGCATCTTGCGCAACCGCTATACCGCCGGCCTTGCGACCATCACCGATCTGCTGCGCGGCGAAGATGCCGAAAGAGAGAGCCAGTCCAACTACTGGCGCTCCGTCTATGGCAACGCATCGGCTTATGCCGAATTACTTTACGCGACGGGGACTCTGACTCCCGATGCGGCGGAGGAGTTGCAATGAAAGTGCTTATATCCGGATGTTTGCTGGCCGCCTCTTCGGCGATGTTTGTGGGCTGTCACTCGACCGAGCCCGTTCCACCGCCGACCGCGCAGACGGCGCAGGGGCGGGTGGTGGAAAGCCGCCAGCAAGAGACTCCTGTAATGATGCGCGCCGCCGGGACGCTGCACGCACGAGAATCGGCGACCATCTCGGCGCAGGTCGTTGGCCGCATCGAGCAGGTTCTGGTGCATGAAGGCGACAGCGTGCAAGCGGGTCAGACTCTTGCCATACTTGACGATGCTACCCTGCGCTCGGCAAGCGACCAGGCTCAGGCCGGAGTCAAGGCCGCCGAGAACCAGCAGGCAGCTGCGCAGGCAGAGGCCTCGCTTGCCGCCAGCACGCTCGATCGCTACAAACAGTTGCAGGCCGAGAAAAGCGTCAGCCCGCAGGAGATGGATGAAGTCACACGGCGGGCCGAAGCCGCTCGCTCGCGTGTGGATGCTGTGCGTGCGCAGACCGATGCGGCCAAGGCCCAGGAAAGCGGAGCGCGCTCCATGCTGAGTTATACGCGCTTGCGCGCGCCCTTTGCCGGAGTGGTTACGGCGCGGATGGCCGATCCGGGTACCATGGCAGCTCCGGGCGTCCCACTACTTCAGGTGGATAGCAACGGCCTCTTGCAGCTTCAGGCCACAATCGATGAATCCGCAATTGGAAGCATTCGCAAGGGCATGAAGACCTCCATAGCGATGGACGGCGCTCCCAATGGCGAGATCTCGGGCACAGTTGCCGAGATTGTTCCCGCGGCCGATCCGTCCAGCCACAGCTTCCTGGTCAAGATCGATATTGCGTCGTCAAGCCAGTTACGCGCCGGCATGTATAGCAGCGCGGAGTTTGCAACCGGCACACATCAGGCAATTCTCGTGCCGCGCTCGGCGGTGGTTCTTCGCGGCTCACTTTCCTGCGTCTATGTTCTCGATGCCAACGGCATTGCGCAACTCCGCTCGATCACGCTGGGCGCGCCGCAAGGCGAGCTGGTGGAAGTGTTGTCGGGCGTCTCCGCTGGCGAAAAGCTGGTTGATCTTCCCGGCGACCGCGATCTGGCTGGCAAGAGAATCGAGGCGCAGCCATGAAACCGGAACCCATGAAACATGAACTTGGCATCGCCGGTCTTCTTGCGCATACATTTCTCAACTCCAAGCTCACCCCGCTTTTCATTGCGGCATCGCTGGCGCTCGGAATCTTCTCAGTGGCAATCATTCCTCGCGAAGAAGAGCCGCAGATCCTTGTTCCCATGCTGGACATTGCCACCGCGATGCCGGGCGCCTCTCCGGCGGAGGTGGAGCAGCGCGTCACGCTGCCGATCGAAGAGTTGGTCCATCAGATCTCCGGCGTCGAATACGTCTATTCCACTTCGATGCCCGGACAAAGCCTGGTGATCGTTCGCTTCCTGGTTGGAACGCCCCAGGAAGACGCGCTGATCAAGGTGTACAGCAAGCTGTACTCGAACTTCGACCGGATGCCGCCGGGAGTGTCGCAGCCGATTATCAAGGCACGGTCCATCGACGATGTTCCTATCCTCTCACTAACTCTGTGGGGCGAACACTACAACGGCTATCAGCTTCGCGCCATTGCGGACGAGGTTCAGCATGGCATTCAGCAGGTTGACAATGTCTCCGAGACGACGATCATTGGCGGACTTCCGCGCACCATGCGCGTCGTGCTTAGTACCGCAAAGCTGAATGCCTATGGATTGTCGCCAATGTCCATTGTCGGGCATCTGCAGGCTGCCAATGCAAGCGTACAGGCCGGAAGCTTTGCCGAGAATAACAGCGAGATCCGCGTAGATGCAGGAAACATCTTTACGCGACGCGAAGACCTTGAAGCTGTAGTGGTCGCCGTGGATCATGGCCACCCCGTCTATTTGCGCGATGTGGCAGACAAGATACTCGACGGCCCTGCCGATCCAGACGATTATGTGGTCTTTGGAACAACCAACGCCAGCGCGGCTGCGCATCAGGCGCCAAACCAGTATCCCGCTGTAACGATTACCGTGGCCAAGCGCAAGGGCACCAATGCCACAGACATTGCCAATGCCGTGCTCAAACGCGTTCACGAGATGCAGGGCGTGACGCTTCCCAGCGATGTGACCGTAACGACTACACGCAACTATGGCGAGACGGCCAAGGCCAAGTCCGACGAATTGCTGGAGCATCTGCTGCTGGCCACGCTCTCCGTCACGCTGCTGGTTGCGATCTTTCTGGGATGGCGCGAATCGGGCGTGGTGCTGCTGGCTATTCCCGTCACTCTTGCGCTCACCATGTCAGTCTTTTATCTCATGGGCTACACCATCAACCGTGTAACCCTGTTTGCTTTGATCTTCAGTATCGGCATTCTTGTCGACGATGCCATCGTCGTCGTCGAGAACATGGTGCGCCACTTCAGATTGCCCGAGAATCACGGCAGGCCGATGAGTGAAGTCGCGGTCGAGGCGGTCGCCGAGGTTGGCAATCCAACCATCCTGGCAACCTTTGCTGTCATCGCCGCTGTGCTGCCGATGGCCTTTGTCCGCGGCCTGATGGGACCCTATATGCGGCCCATTCCCGTAGGAGCTTCGGCGGCCATGCTCTTCTCGCTGATGGTCGCATTTGTAGTTTCGCCCTGGGCTGCCCTTCGTCTTCTCGGCAGGCACCTTGAAGGGGCCAAGCTATTGGAGCCGGAGACCGAGAACTGGCGGACCAGGCTTTATCGCCGCATCGTGACACCGCTGATCCGGTCCCCGCGCAATCGCGCGCTGTTCTTTGTTGGAGTTGCCGTGCTGCTTCTTGTTTCGGTGGCGCTGGTGCCCCTGGGATTGGTGCGCGTCAAGATGCTGCCCTTCGACAACAAGAGCGAGTTGCAGGTGGTCGTCAATATGCCAGACGGGACGCCGCTCGAACAGACCGCGCGGGTTGCCCAGGCGCTTGGCGCAGAGCTTGCGCGCCAGCCGGATGTGCTGAACTACCAGACGTATGCCGGAACCTCCGGCCCTTATAACTTCAATGGCCTTGTGCGCCATTACTACATGCGCCGCCAGCCGAATCAGGCCGATATTCAAGTGAATCTGCTGCCGGCAAAGCAGCGCAGCGTCCAGAGCCATGCCATCGCCAAGCGGCTTCGCCCGCTGTTGGACGCAATCGGCGGCGCGTATGGCGCGCGCATTCAAGTCAGCGAGGTGCCGCCGGGGCCGCCCGTGGTGCAAACTCTGGTTGCCGAGGTCTACGGACCGGATATGACAGGCCAGATTCAAGTTGCGCAGCGGATCAAGTCGATCTTTCAGAACTCTCCGGGGGTAGTGGATACAGACTGGTACGTCGAATACCCGCAACCGAGGCTCGTGATGCGCGTGGATGAGGTCAAAGCGGCACAGCATGGCATCGCGGCTTCCGATGTGACCCATGCGCTGGCGCTTGCCCTCTCGGGAACGCAAGTCGGGCTGATACACGATCAGGCAGCGAGGGAGCCTGTGCCCGCGATGGTCGAACTTGACCGCGCGGATCGTTCCTCTGAGCAGGGTCTGGAGAGTATTCGCCTGCCTGGCGCGGATGGCGGCATGGTCTCCCTGCGCGAACTGGTGAGCGTTGAGAATCAGACGATCGAGCGCAGCATCTATCACAAGAATCTACGCCGCGTGGTCTATGTTACGGGAGACGTTGCCGGGGCAGAAGAGAGCCCGGTCTATGCGATTCTCAAGATGAACAAAGATCTCGACCACCTTACGTTGCCGGCTGGATACACTCTGGCTCGCTACAATGCATCGATGCCGGAGTCCACAAACCACTATTCGATGAAGTGGGACGGCGAATGGCATATCACCATCGAAGTCTTTCGTGATATGGGACTGGCATTCGCCGCGGTGCTCATTCTCATCTACGTCCTTGTGGTTGGCTGGTTCCGCTCCTTCATCGTACCGTTGATCATCATGGCGCCGATTCCGCTTACGCTGGTTGGCATCATGCCGGCGCACGCGATGCTGGGCGCATTCTTCACGGCGACTTCTATGATTGGCTTCATCGCCGGTGCCGGCATCATCGTACGCAATTCGATTATTCTGGTTGACTTCATCGAACTGCGCATACGCCAAGGAATGCCCTTGGCCGAAGCGGTGATTGATGCCGGGGCGACTCGCTTCCGCCCGATGCTTCTGACCGCAGCCGCGGTAGTCGTCGGCGCAAGCGTCATTCTAACCGACCCCATCTTTCAGGGGCTGGCGCTGTCGCTGATTGCCGGAGCGGTCGCTTCGACCTTCCTCTCCTGGCCCACCATTCCGGTGCTTTACTACATGGTTCACATCGGGCGCCACGCAGTGCCCATCCCGAAAGCTGAAACCGATTCCGAAACCAATCAAGGAGACCTCCTATGACCATTGAACGCGCTTTGCGACTCATGGCTGGACTGGTAATTCTTCTATCGCTGGCTCTCGCTCACTTCGTTTCGCCCAGCTGGTTCTTGCTGACGGCGTTGGTTGGATTGAACCTGTTGCAGTCAGCGTTCACCAACTGGTGCCCCGCCATGTCGATCTTTCGCGCCTTGGGGATGAAAGATGCGGACTGCTTCCGCGGGAAGTGAAAATGACATGAATGATCGGCTCATGAATGCATCGCTGGCGGACAGGCTCGACCATCCGGAGCGTTTGCTCTGGCTTCCGCCGGCGATGGTGATTGGCGCTTTGGCGGTCCAACCCGGTGATGCAATTGCAGACATCGGCGCTGGAACGGGATACTGCTCTCTGCCTCTGGCACGAGAAGTGGGATCTCTCGGCTTGGTATATGCGCTCGATTGTCAGGCTGAAATGCTTGGGCGCCTACAGTACAAGCTGGATGCCGGAAGCATATCCAACATCCGCGTGATCAATGCGGATGCAGATTCAACTGGGTTGCCAAACGCCTCTTGCGATCTAGTTTTCATGGCAAATGTGTGGCATGAGTTTGCGGACCGATCCGCTGTCCTGCTGGAGGCAAAGCGCATTCTTAAGGACGGTGGACGAATCGCCGTACTCGATTGGCGACTGGATGTGGAACCCGAACATGGCCCTCCAATCCATCACCGCCTCAGTGCTTCAGATGCCGCGGATTTCATGCAATCCGCTGGTTTCTTCGATGTCGATCAGTGCAATGCAGGAAGATACTCATGGCTCGTTCAGGGAAGCATTCAAGGAGAGAGCGAGCAATGACTCCGCGCAAGAGCACAGCCAAGGCCGCTGGATCTCCATCGAAGTGGAGCGAGCGTCTCAAAGATGAAGTCTATCGGCAGATGTACCGATTGGAGGCAAGCCGGCCGGGAGCTGAAGTGGCCCTTGCGATCGCCTTGCTGCGTGCCTGGATCGCTTCTGGCTCCGAAGCTGATATGCCGCAGTCGCGCGAGTGGCTGATGAAGATCTGTCCGATCTGCATCCTCATGATTGAGGAGACGTTGAACGTCAGCGATACCGAGAGGCGATGTACTCGTTGAACATCAAGTGATTTGGTTGAGGCTCAACAGCCCTGTCAAAGCACACCCTCAACGGATATTGATGCGCTGAAAATGTGCAATGGAAGAATATACTGATCTTGTTCTCGAAAGAATGAGCCAATGCGTTCTGAACTGACTCAAGCCGCCGATCTCTTGCGCCGCAATACTCCTGAAGCTATCGAAGAAGCGATCGGCCTGCTACAAAGCACAGTCTATTCTTTCAGCATGAAGGTCTGCGGGCATCCACAAGACGCAGAGGATACTACGCAGGAGGTTCTCTTCCGATCGCTGGAGCACTTGGCCAAGATTCGTGATCCGCAGGCTCTTGCTGTCTGGCTCTATACCGTGACCAAGAACCGCTGTTGGCGCATGCGTCGAAACCCTGCAAATGCTCCAAAGCATCTTCTTTCGCTGGACGAATTGATGCCGGACGAGGCGGAACTAGGGCGATGGCTGCAAGATACCGCCGAAAGTCCGGAAGGCAAACTCCTTCATGCCGAGCAAGATCACCTTTTGCACCAGGCTGTCCTGCGTATTCCCGTGCAATTGCGCATTGTTCTGGTACTTTGCGACATGGAGGAACTGACGACCGAACAGGTTGCGCAGATCCTCAACCTTCAACCGGGGACTGTTCGGGTCCGGCTGCATCGCGCGCGTCTCTCTGTGCGCAAAGAAATGACCAAGCTTCTAGAGGTTGCACCCAAGAAGACGGAAAGCCGCAATCGAGTGAAGGAAAAGCCCAAGGACATCCTAGCCCAAAGTCGGCAACGCTCCGCAGAGTGCCGCGAATTGTTCTCGAATCTGTCTGAATATCTGGATGGTCGCGTTGAACCTACTACTTGCAAAGCCATGCGCAGGCATATCGAAGCGTGCCCGGCTTGCGTTGCATTCCTTCGGGACTTGCGCATGGCCATCGATCGCTGCCGCTCACTGGAAATCCCGTGCGACCCTTCTGTTTCTCTTCGTCTGCGTTCCCTCCTGACAAAGGAATACCTGCGGTTGCTCGGTATGCCGAGCACACAACAGCCTGCCGTCGAACTATAGCACAATCCTCCGGACTGTCTTTGCTTCAACAAGCGATGACAACGCTAAACTGGCAGGCTGAAACCTGCTTAGTTGCCGGCCACTATCTGTGCCGCAGTCCCATTCAGATAGTTGCGAACAAGAACCGCAGGACTCTCTACCGGCGCCCCAGTGATGACCTCATCGGCTATAGAAACGGAAAGGAGATGAAGGTGTGCTCAAACAATCTCTCCCGACGATCCTGATGACAGCCACTTCCTCGCAACCGCGGATTTCATACTGA
>Ga0326728_10021114_pt1 | contig 12297 bp, 10 predicted proteins | sample MB3enrmetagenome_FD_207602 | JGI IMG/M metagenome (GOLD analysis project Ga0326728, IMG submission 207602) | Lab enriched peat soil microbial communities from McLean, Ithaca, NY, United States - MB31MN | ecosystem: Environmental > Terrestrial > Soil > Wetlands > Peat | place: USA: New York...
CGCGGCGTTGCGCACCAGCGTCGCGCCGCGCGCGGTCGCCGCCGCCATCATCGCGGTGTGCGTTCCCCCGACCGTCACCTTGGGAAATTCGATCTCGCCGCCGGTCAGGCCTTTGGGCGCCTTGGCCACCACATATCCCGCCTCGATGCTGATCTCGGCGCCGAGCCGCTCCAGCGCCATCAGCAGGAGATCGACCGGGCGGGTGCCGATCGCGCAGCCGCCGGGCAACGAGACGCGCGCTTCGCCCATTCGCGCCAGCAGCGGGGCGATGACCCAGAAGCTGGCGCGCATCCGCGAAACCAGTTCATAGGGCGCCGTCGTGTCGACGATCGTCTTGGCGCGCAAATGCGCGGTCTGCCCGGCGCTCGCCTCCTCTCCGAGCCGCTTGCCGTCGAGGGAATAGTCGACCCCGTGGTTGCCCAAGATGCGCACGAGCTGACTGACGTCGGCCAGACGCGGCAGGTTTTCGAGGGTCAGCGTCTGGTCGGTGAGCAGCGAGGCGATCATCAGCGGCAGCGCGGCGTTCTTGGCGCCGGAAATCGGAATCACGCCCTGCAGCTTGGCGCCGCCCCGGATTTGTATGCGATCCATTTCTCGCTTCTCCCCGCCAACTCGCCATCGGCCGCGCACAGTCAACGGCTCGGCCCTTCGCTCGCGCCTCTCGACGGCCCGCCGGGCGGGGTCGACTCTTCCGTCGCGCCGCGTGCGCGCCGCTGGGCCTTGCGGCGTTTCAGGTTTTCCCGCAGCGCCGCCGCCAGACGCTCGAGCCGCCGCCTCCTTCCGATTTCCCGTCCCTCGTCCCGAGTCATGGCCGCCTCGCCGCATCGGCAGCCCGCTTGATAGGCCGGCGATCGGAGCCGGGCAAGCCAAAACGCCCTTAGGCGCCTCGCGCCGCCGAGGCTGCGCTCACCCGGCCTTTTCGATCAGGCTTTCGGCCGCCAGGCGCGCCGCGCCGGTGATTTCCGCCCCCGCGAGCATCCGCGCGATCTCCTCGCGCCGCGCCAGCGGATCGAGCGAGACGACCTGGGTCGCCACGCGTTCGCCCTTGCCGACGTCGTTCTTCACGATCTTGAAGTGCCAATCCGAGCGGGCGGCGACCTGGGGGGCGTGGGTGACGGCGAGAACCTGCGCCTTGACCGCCAGGCGCGCGAGGCGCTGGCCGATCGCGTCGGCGACCGCGCCGCCGACCCGGGCGTCGACCTCGTCGAAAATCAGCGTCGGCGCGGTGCCGCGCTCGGCGAGGGAAACCTTGACCGCGAGGAGAAAGCGCGCGAGTTCGCCGCCCGAGGCGACCCTCATCAGCGGCCCCGGCCGCGTGCCGGGATTGGTCTGCGCGCAGAACTCGACCCGATCGTAGCCGTCGGGAGAAACCAGGCTGTCGTCGCGCGCGATTTCGGCGGTGAAGCGCGCGCGTTCCAATTTCAGCGCCGGCAGTTCGGCGTTCACCGCGCGCTCCAACGCGCGCGCGGCGCCTTCGCGCGCGTTCGACAGCGACGCCGCGGCCTCGGCGTAAGCCGCGGACGCCGCGCGCGCCTCCGCTTCGAGGGCTGCGACCCGTTGCTCTCCCGCGCTTAAGTCCGCCAATTCGTCGGCGTATTTTTGCCCGAGCGCGGCCAGGCCCTCGACCGGCGTCGCGTATTTGCGCGCCATGCCGCGCAGCGCGAACAAGCGCTCCTCGCATCGTTCGAGTTCGCTCGGATCGAAATCGCAGGCGACGAGCGCGTTCTCGACCGCCCGCGTCGCCGCCTCGAGCGCTTCCATCGCCTCGTCCAACGCCTGGACGCTCGGCTCGATCAGCGCCGGCGCCTGCGTCATGCGCCGCTGCAGACGGCGCGCGATCGCCGAGAGCACCGGCAGGATCGCCGCGTCGCCGGACAGGTTCTGATGCGCCTCGCGGATGTCGGCGGCGACCTTCTCGCCCTGCCTCATGCGCGCCCGCCGTTCGGCCAGGGCTTCCTCCTCGCCCGGCTTCGCGTCGAGCTGCGTCAGTTCTTGGTGAGCGTGCCGCGCGAAGTCGGCCTCGGCCTGCGCGGCGGCGACGCGGGCGCGCGCGGCGGCCAATTCGGCCTCGACTTCGCGCAGCGACGCGAAGGCGGCGCGCGTCGCTTTCACCAGCGCCTCGACGCCGCCATAGGCGTCGACCAGCGCGCGATGGGTCGAGGCGTCGAGCAGCGCCCGCTCGTCGTGCTGGCCGTGAATCTCCACCAGGTCGGCGGCAAAGCTGCGAAGCGTCTGCGCGCTGACGTTCTGATCGTTGACGAAGGCGCGGGTGCGCCCGTCCGCCAGTTGAATCCGTCGAAAGATCAACTCGCCGTCGGCGGGAACGCCCTGGTCGGCGAGCGCCTGAAAAATGCGATGATCCGACGGCAGATCGAAAGTCGCGGTCACCTGGCCCTGGGCTTGGTCATGGCGAACCAGCGCGCCGTCGCCGCGCGCGCCCAGCGCCAACGACAGCGCGTCGAGCAGAATCGATTTCCCCGCGCCGGTTTCGCCGGTCAGAATGGTCAGCCCGTGCGAAAATTCGAGATCCAATTCGTCGATCAGCACGATATCGCGGATCGAAAGCCGGGCGAGCATGGTCCACGGCCTCGTTCGATCAGGACGGAACGATGGCGTGGTAGAGCTTGGAAATCCAGGATTGCTGGTTTTCCTGCGGCGACAAGCCGCCGCCCTTCAGCAGGTTATAGGCGTCCTTATACCACTCCCCTTCGGGAAAGTTGTGGCCGAGCACCGCCGCCGCCGTCTGCGCCTCGTCGGTGATGCCGAGCCCTAAATAGGCCTCGGTGAGGCGATAGAGCGCCTCCTCGGAGTGGCGCGTCGTCTGGTAGTTGGTCAAAACGTTGCGGAAGCGATTGATCGCCGCCGTGTAGTTGCGCCGATTGAGGTAGAATCGCCCGATCGACATCTCCTTGCCGGCGAGCTGGTCGGAGGTCACCTGAATCTTGAATTTCGCGTCGTCGACGTATTCCGATTTCGGGTAGTCCTGCACGATCTTTTGGAACAGGCCCAGGGCTTTGGCCGCGCGTTCTTGATCGCGCGAAACATCCGGTATTTGATTGTAATACGAACTCGCTTCGAGATAGAGCGCGTAGGCGGCCTCGGTCGATTTGGGATAGAGCTTCAGGTAGCGCTCCGCGGATTGTTCCGCGTCGTCATAACTGCCCGCCTGAAACTGCGCGTAGGTCGTCATCAGCAGGCCTTTTCGCGACCAATCCGAATCCGGAAACTGTTTGCCGAGATCGGTGAATTTTTTCGCCGCTTCGGCCGGCGCGCCGTCCGCCAATTTCGCCAGCCCCTGATCGTAGACCTTGCTCGCGGGAACGTCGGGTTCGATGACCATTTTATACTTTTCGGCGCCGAACGGATTGAAGTCGTCGAATATCGAGCACGAGGCCAACGAAATCACGGCGCATAAAGCCATGAGGCTGCGCACGACAAAGCGCGGCGCGCGACGCGCGAGGACGGACGCGCTGGGATTTAAAGCGGCAAGCGTCATTCGTTGAACTCGAAAAGTTGGCGACCGCGAAGGGCGGTTCATCCGGTTCGCGCTCTTTACCTCACTCCGCGTCGGCGCGCCACCCGACCCCGGCGGCGCCCAGCGCGAGGGGGCATTAAACCGATGGATTGTGGCGTCAAAGCGCCGGAACGATCGATCGGGCGCCAACGGCGCGGTCTAATTTGTCGCGCGTTCGCCCTGCGCCGCCGGCGGACGATGGTTCGATCGGGGCAAGAGCGCCGCGCCTGCCGCTCGCGAAGCGGGCGCATCTTTATGCGCACGTCGTTATAAGCGCTCCGCAGCGCCCTCGTGGGCGAATCGACCGGGCCGACCAGCGAAGGTTCTCTAGTCGACGTTGGCCGCATAGGCGGTGGCGACCTGCCCGATCGCCCCGGCGCCGACCGAGCCGATCGAATAGACCTTGCGCACCGAGCTCTCGACGATTTCGTAAGCCTTGCGATCGCCGAACAGCGCCGACAGCATCAGGGCGTTCATCTTGTGTCCGGGCCGATAAGCCTGGTAGCAGCCGATGATCGGCGCGCCGGCGAGCGCGAGATCGCCAATGGCGTCCAACGTCTTATGGCGCACGAACTCGTCGCTGAAACGCAGGCCTTCGGGATTGAGAACGGCGTCCCCGTCCAGCGCAATCGAATTTTCCAGGGACGAACCCAACGCGAAGCCGGCTTGCCACAACTTCTTCACGTCGCTGAGGAAACCGAAGGTCCGCGCGCGCGCGACCTCTTTGCGGAACACCTGGGGATCGAGATCGAACACGCGACGCTGACGTCCGATCGGCGCCGCGTCGAAATCGATTTCCACGTCGAGGCGGAAGCCGCGGCTGGCGGGGCGCAACTCGGAATAGGCGGGCCCGGAGACGACCCGCAACGGCCGAAGAATCCGGATGTGTCGGCGCGGACGCGACTGATGGGCGAGGCCGACCGAGTCGATCGCATCGACGAACTCGGCCGCCGAACCGTCCATGATCGGCATTTCGGGCCCGTCGATTTCCACCAGCGCGTTATCGACGCGAAGACCGGCGAGGGCCGCCATCACATGTTCGACCGTCGCGACCGTCGCGCCGGTCGCATCGCCGAGCACTGTGCAGAGCGCGGTCTGCGTCACGTTCGACCACTTGGCCTCGATCAGGCGCTCGCGCCCGTTCGGCAGCCCCGTGCGCAACACCACAATTCCGGAGTCGACGTCGGCGGGATGGAGAACCACTCGGGCGGGAGCGGCCGAATGAACTCCGAGACCGTGAATTTCAACACGATCGCGAAGCGTCGTCTGGAACCCCAATTTCATCTATCGAACGTCCCCAATTCCACGACGGACGCCGAAAGGTCTGCGAGCCCAAGATCGACGCTTCGCCGCCCTTCGTTATCTTCCGCGTTCGCTCGGCCACCGCTTCAAAATCCCGCGCCCGTCCCGCGCGTCGTCGACGACCGGCGGCGACCATAGGCACGTCGCCGCTCTCGGCCAAATCACCTTTCTTTAACGATCGTTACAAATTTCCTGAACCATGTTTCTTGCAATGGCGGCAACGGCTTAATTCGAAGCCTGGGGCCGAGAATGCGACGATGCGGGGGCACGCGAAACGGCCGCGGCGCTTTGGCCGCGGCCGTCGGGGAGGAACGAACCTAATTCGACTGGCGTCGCAGGAAGGCGGGAATTTCCAGTTGCTCGTCCTCGATTTGCGCCGCCGCCGCGGCGATCCGTCCGTGGGCGTCCAGATCGCCTTGGGCGGGGCGAGGGGCGCCCGGACGGGGCTGCGGGCGGCCGTATTCGACGTGAAGGGCGCGCGCGCTCGGCTTGGGCGGGGCCGCCGCCGGCAGCGCCGGCGCGATCGCGCGGGGATCCGGCGCCCGCGCTTCCTCTTGTTCATGCCGGCTGATGCCGAAAGCGGCGAGTTTTTCCAGCAGCGAAAGGCGCCGCGTTTCGGCGGGATGCGCGGAAGGCGACGTTTCGCCGCGACGCGCGCGAAGCTGGTCTTGCGCGAGAGGCGGCAGCTCCTCGATCTGCGGCATGCGCGGCGGACGGATCTTCGGTTGTTCCGGCGCCGTGGGCACGAACTCCTCGTCGATCGGCTCTTCGCGAGGCGGCGCGACGGGCTCGGCGTACGCGGCCGGCTTGAGCGCGGCCGGACGGACTTCGACTTCGTCATCATCGACCCGCGCGATCGGCTCCGGGAGCGCTTCTTCGGTCTCGGGCAAGCTTTCCGCGGCGATCGCGCTCGGCGCCACGTGAGGCGCGCTCGCGCGCGAGCGCCAAGGAATTTCCGCGCGAGCGGCCTGCGGGACCGGCTCGATCTTCCCGATCGCCGCCTGATCGATGCCGGTCGCGACGACGGAAACCCTGACGACGCCGTCCAGCGCGGCGTCGAAGGTCGCGCCGAGGATGATGTTGGCCTCTTCGTCCACCTCCTGGCGGATGCGGCTGGCCGCTTCGTCGACCTCGTAGAGCGTCAGATCGGCGCCGCCGGTGATCGAGATGAGCAGACCGCGGGCGCCTTTCATCGAGGTCTCGTCGAGCAGCGGATTGGCGATCGCGGCTTCGGCGGCCATCGCGGCGCGCTTGTCGCCGGTCGCCTCGCCCGTCCCCATCATCGCCTTGCCCATTTCGGCCATGATCGAACGGACGTCGGCGAAGTCGAGATTGATCAGGCCTTCCTTGACCATCAGGTCGGTGATGCAGGCGACCCCGGAGTAGAGCACCTGATCGGCCATCGCGAAGGCGTCGGCGAACGTCGTTTTTTCGTTGGCGACCCGGAACAGGTTCTGGTTGGGGATGACGATCAGCGTATCGACCGACTTCTGCAATTCGTCGATCCCACCCTCCGCCACGCGCATGCGCCGCGCGCCCTCGAAATGGAACGGTTTGGTGACCACGCCGACGGTGAGGATGCCCAATTCGCGCGCCATGCGAGCGACGATCGGCGCGGCGCCGGTTCCCGTGCCTCCGCCCATGCCGGCGGTGACGAACGCCATATGCGCGCCGGCCAGATGATCGCGAATTTCCTCGAGCGCCTCCTCGGCCGCGGCGCGTCCGACTTCGGGCCTCGAGCCGGCGCCGAGCCCCTCGGTCACCTGCAGGCCCATCTGGATGATCCGCTCGGCGCGCGAAGAGGCGAGCGCCTGGGCGTCGGTGTTGGCGACGACGAAATCGACCCCCGAGAGCCCGGAGACGATCATGTTGTTGACCGCGTTGCCGCCGGCGCCGCCGACGCCGCATACAATGATTCGCGGCTTCAATTCCTGCAGTTCGGGAGCCTTCAGATTGATCGACATCGCTGGCCTCATTCCTTAGACGCCCGCCGGCGCCGGTTTAAACGCATGAATTCTCTTCCGCCCACGCTCGCCGGCGCGCTGCCGCCCGGCGTCAAAAACTCTCTTTCAGCCATCGCCCGACGCGAGCGACATAGCCGTCGTCCTCGACGCCGGGGCCGCGATTCGAACGGCGCGGCTCGAAATGCTCGATTCCGGCTGCCTGCGGATAGACCAAGAGCCCGACCGCCGCGGCGAAAGCCGGACTCTTGGCCGATTCGGGCAGCCCTTCGACGCCGAGCGGCCTGCCGATCCGCGCCTGACTGGAGACGATGGCGCGAGCCAGTTCCGGCAAGCCGGTCAATTGGCAAGCGCCGCCCGTGAGCACCAGCTGGCGTCCGGCACGGGCGGCCTGGCCCGCCGCCTTCAGTCGATCGCCCACGAGTTCGAGAATTTCCTCGACGCGGGGCCGAATGATGCGCACCAGTTCGGATTTCGGCAGATGGCTCGACTGGTCCATGTCGTCGCCGACCCGATGAACCGCGATCGAGTCGCGATCGTCGGACGGCGAAGCGAGGCAAGCCCCGTAGAACGTCTTCAGGCGTTCGGCGTCCGCCAGGGAGACCGAGAGGCCGCGCGCGACGTCCGCGGTGACGTGATTGCCGCCGAGGGCGACGGCATCGACGTGAACGAGCCGGCCGCCGACGAACACGGCGAACGTCGTCGAGCCGCCACCGAAATCGATCAGCGCCGCGCCCAATTCGGCTTCGTCGTCGACCAGCGTCGAGAGCCCCGCCGCGTAGGGCGTGGCCACCATCGCCGCGACGCGCAGATGACAGCGCTCGACGGCGAGCATGAGATTGCGCGCCGGCGCGGCGTCGCACGAGACGACGTGCATTTCGGCGCCGAGTTCCTCGCCGATCATCCCCTTGGGGTCGCGCACGCCGCGCGTCGCGTCGAGCCAGAAGCCCGTCGGCACGGCGTGAAGAACCGAGCGCCCCGCACAGGCCCCCGCGGCCGCGGCCGCTTCGAGCACCCGATGGATTTCGTGTTCGCCGACCGCCTTGCCGCGCAGCGCCGTCTTGGCGTCGTAGAGCCGCGAGGAAAGACGCCCGCCGGACATGTTGACCACGACGCTGTCGACTTCGACGCCGGCCATCCGTTCGGCGGCGTCGATGGCCAGGCGAATGGCGCTCTCCGCGGCGTCCAGATCGACGATGGCGCCGGCCTTGACCCCGCGCGAGCGCTGGTGGCCGATGCCGAGAACCTTGCAGCGGTGGGTGCGCTCGCGCAGCGAGTCGGAACGCTCCATCGGGGTCAGCCGCGCGATCAGGCAGACGACCTTCGAAGCGCCGACGTCGAGAACCGACAGCACGGCGCTCTTGTGCGAAGGGATTTGCCGCATGCGCGGCGTCAGCGGCCTGAGGCTCATAGCGAGGCCGCCTTCTTCGAGCGCGCCTCGAGGCGGGCCGCCGCAGCCTGCTCGGAAAGCCGGGCGAAGACCTTGCCTTCGACGCGCAAGTCGAGCGACAGGATGTCGCGATCGAGAATGCGCGACTGGCGCTGAAGGGCGAGCAGGGTCGCCATCGCGGACAGAGGATCGCTCTCGGGCAGCTTGACGTCGATCCCCGATTTCATCTTGAGGTTCCAGCGCCGCGCGCCGACCAGCACGCCGGCGACGATTTTCGGCCTGAGTTCCGCCGAGGCATCGAGCAACGCCATGAATTCGCTCAGCCGCTCGTTGGCTCCCTCGCCGACGACGAAGGGAAGCGAGGCGAAGCGCTGATCGCGCATGTCGCCGATGACGGCGCCGTCCGCCGCGATGGCGTGAACTTCGCCGTCCTTTTGCCAGAGCGCGGCGGGCGTGCGCTCGACGATCTCGATGACGATCCGATCGGGATAGAGTTTTCGTACGCTCGCCTGCTTGATCAGCGGCAAGGCCTCGAGATTCCCCCGCGCGCGCGCGGCGTCGAAGAACGGCAGCGAATCCTTGGCGCTGACGCCGGCGAGGGCGAGGATCTCCGGCTCGGTGAGTTGGGCCTCGCCCGAGATGGTCACCGCCTTGACCGAGAATCCGAGCGCGCGGGCGACGAAGTCGCCGATTCCGCCTTCGCGATCGACGAACGTCTGATATTGCCCGCCGCACGCCAGGCCGAGCGCCGCCGCGCCCATCAGCAGGCCGATCGCCAGAGCGACGCCTAAGCCGCGCGGCGCCGGCCGGTCGAGCCCGAGCCTCCAGCGCATCGGCCCACGCGCCATGCGCTCGCCGCGCAGAAGCGCGCGGACGGGGGCGCCGGAGGGGCGAGCGAACGCGAGCGCCGGCGACGGCGCAGGCCGCAATCCGAACGTTTCGCTCAGCGGTCGCACGAAGCGTCCTCCACCATCCATTCGACCAACTCGCCAAAGGACAGGCCGGCGTAGGCGGCCATGTCCGGCACCAACGAGGTTTCCGTCATCCCCGGTTGCGTGTTCACCTCCAGGCAGACCAGTTCCCCGGATTCCCCCTTCGATTCGTCCAAACGAAAATCCGCCCGGCTCACGCCGCGACAGCCGAGCGCGCGATGCGCCCGCAGGGTCAACTCTTGGACTTCATGGTAAATTTTCGGTTTAATTTTCGCCGGAAGCACGTGAACCGAGCCGCCCTTCGCGTATTTCGCGTCATAACCGTAGAAGGTTTCCGAGACCGGCTGGATTTCGATGATGTCGAACACGCGATCGCCCATCACCGCGCAGGTCAATTCCTTGCCGTCGACGAAACGTTCGGCGAGCAGCCGATCGCCGTAGGGCCAGTCCTCCCGGCCGACCTCCTGCGGCGGGTGGGCGCGGTCCTTCTTGACGATCACGACGCCGAAGGACGAGCCTTCGTTGAGTGGCTTGAGCACATAGGGCGGCTCCAGCACGTGCCGGCGCGCCGCTTCGCGCCGATCGACCGTCACGCCGTGGGCGACCGGAACGCCCGCCGCCCGCAGCACGATCTTGGCCAGATCCTTCTGCATCGCCAGCGCCGAGGCCAGCACCCCCGAATGCGTATAGGGAATGCGCAGGATTTCGAGCACGCCCTGAATGGTCCCATCCTCGCCGACGCGGCCGTGCAGCGCGTTGAAGGCGACGTCGGGCTTCAGCCTGGCGAGCGTGGCGGCGACGTCGCGGTCGACGTCGACGCGCGTGACGCGATAGCCGAGCTTCTCCAGCGCGTCGGCGCAGCCGCGCCCGGAATTGAGCGACACCGGGCGTTCGGCCGACCAGCCGCCCATCAGCACCGCCACATGTTTCATCGCCCCTCCAGGGCCGGCGCGCGCCGGACGCGAGTTAAGTTAGAATTAACGCCGGGGCGTTAACGGCGCCTTAACCTGCTGCCCGGCCAGAGGAAATTGAGCGGCGCGGCGGATCGGAGACGCGGCGTTGTCACGCGCGCCCTCATGACGAGTCGAAACCGCTCGCAATCGTCCACACGATGGCGATCCACACTTTCGCTCGATCGTGGGCGATCGAGCGAAACGATTCTCGAAAATTCGCGACGCGCGTCCTCGAAAATCAACAATCGAGATTGCCGCTTCGCCTGTTTTCGCGATTTGCTACCGCCTCGCGAGCTTTTTCGGGACACGCATGAGCATAACCAGAATCGCCACCCAGTCGTTAGTTTGTTGCCTTGCCGCCTATCAGGCCCAGAAATGCACCAAAGCCCATTTTCCACGTGCTCTGCATCATTTCGAGTGTCGTTTGCTCCGGTTGAGTAAGACTTGCTATAGACATTGACATGATTACGCTCACAAGACCAGCAACCACTGTGAGTACGAGTACTCCAAGAAATACCAGCTTAAATTGACTTGCTACGACAATTGGCTGTCGCTGTTTTGGCGCTTCGTCAAACGCCATTGTCGGGGGTCCCTTCGATTTCACCGCTGGTTCCGGCCTAAAAACAATTGTCGAGGAGGCCACAGGGTCCGCAATCGACGTTAGTGCAATTATGGCGCTGTTTGCGAAGAAGTTCCGCGATCCTTGTATATTGCTCATAGATCCCAACTCCGCTTGCCGCAATTTTATTTCCACACGCGCGCGCCGCGATAAGCCCTGTGGATAACACAGTTACCGCCGCGCTCTTGAGCATGGCGCTCATCGGCACTCCCTACAAGGGGACCTCTTCGGGGCGGCCTTCGGCCGGCCTTGACCGGAGCGCCGCCGAGCGCCCACGCGAAGGCGTGTCGGCTCCGGGTGGAATGTCGCCCCGTGTCTTACCAAGGGAAAACACGCGATCCTGTTATAAGCATCCCCAGGCATAGATTCTTTTACTGGACTTGCGACAGCGGATTTGCGCTAAAAGACTCGCAAGGAACGCCACCTGCTGATAACGCTCTTGTCGAAGGGGGCCGCCTCGATGGGTGCAGCCGAATTTTTCCTCCGCCTGTTACACACAATCTTCTCCGATTTCTTGGGTGCCATCGCGTGGCCCGCGGTCGTCCTTTATCTCGGGGTCTCAAATCGTGGTGAGTTGCGGAGCTTTCTTTCGCGCCTCACGAAGATCGGCCCTACTGGCGCGGAAGCGGTTCCGCCACAGTTAGCTCCCACCCCGCCGGATGTCCTCTCGCGCCCGGCCAACACTGCTGCCGCGCCCTCTTCCGAGCGCAGCGAGCTGCAGCTTTCTACAAACGCTGACCCGGTGCTCGCCGGAATCGAAAATAACATTATTCGTTCTCTTAGAGAGCGCGGCCAAGACAAGCTCCCTCCGGAACGACAAAAGTCACTTTTTATTGAAGAATACGCGAAGTTGGTCCTTAACAGCCACTTCGAGAGACTAAAACTAAGTATCTTTGGCACCCAGATAACGGCATTGCGCTACTTAAACGGTAACACGGCCCCCCTCAAATCGACACTAATTCCGTTTTATGTGGAGCACGTCAACAAAGTGAATAATCGCTCTTTGACCGACCAAGGGAGCTTTGAGATTTGGTTTCGGTTTCTGATAGATAGTTATCTCGTTCAGATGGTTGATGCCGAACATTGCCAAATTACAGACATTGGCAAGAAATTCATAAACGAATACGCCCTGGTAAACAATGTAAATGAGACCACACGGCTATATTAGGAATCGCCGAAGCAGTTTGACTTTATAATTTTCTTGGCCGCCTTCCCGAAAGGATCGTGGCCGGAAACAAGCCGGCAGTGAGCGGGGGGCTCGGCAGTCGCCTCATCAACGCACAATGACGAGCGACGCCATGGCGCCCCGGCGCGCCGCTCAACGGCGGCCCAAGCGCACGAGTTTCTGGGACGTGAATCTGTTTTGTGCTAAGCAGGTCAAATGATTCACCTGTCTCGAGAAACCGAGGTTCTCGCCCTGCGACTCGCCGCGGCGCAGCGCGTTTCCGTCGAGGACGCGATCCGGGAGGCGCTGGAGGCGCGGGCGCGCGTTGCGGGTATTATACCAAGCCCCGCGGGACATGACTCGACGGGGCTTTTCGAATCGGCTGCTGTCTGATTCAAGGTGGCGAACGAAGGAGGTTCGCCATGCCGATAGCGCTTCGGGCCGATTATGACGCTGCGACG
>Ga0326728_10021118_pt1 | contig 12295 bp, 9 predicted proteins | sample MB3enrmetagenome_FD_207602 | JGI IMG/M metagenome (GOLD analysis project Ga0326728, IMG submission 207602) | Lab enriched peat soil microbial communities from McLean, Ithaca, NY, United States - MB31MN | ecosystem: Environmental > Terrestrial > Soil > Wetlands > Peat | place: USA: New York...
GGGAAAACGGCGATTGCCGAAGGCCTGGCGCAGAAAATTGCGGCTGACGACGTGCCCAATTCGCTAAAAGGACGGAAAGTGATTGCGCTGGATATGGGCGCGCTGGTGGCCGGTACTAAGTTCCGCGGTGAATTTGAGGAACGCCTGAAGGCCGTGATGGACGAAGTGCGCCAATCTAAAGGCGAAATCATTCTGTTCATCGATGAAATCCACACACTGGTGGGAGCCGGCGCGGCGGAAGGGGCGATGGATGCCAGCAATATGTTAAAACCGGCACTGGCCCACGGCGAACTGCAGTGCATCGGCGCAACCACGCTGGATGAATACCACAGGTTTATTGAAAAAGACAAAGCGCTGGAAAGACGTCTGCAACCGGTTTTCTTGAGTGAACCGTCGGTAGAAACAACGATTGAAATGCTGCGCGGGCTAAGGCCGCGTTATGAAGCCCACCACAAGGTGAAAATCACGGACGGGGCGCTGGAAGCCGCGGCCACATTGAGCAAGCGGTACATTGCGGACCGTTTCCTGCCGGATAAAGCCATCGATTTAATTGATGAAGCGGCGAGTAAATTACGGATGGATACCGAAAGCGCGCCCGCAGAAGTTAAAGAACTGGAAAAGAAAGTAAACCATCTCAAGAATGAGGAAGAGGCGGCTTCACAACGGCAGGCGTACGAAGAGGCCGCGAAACTCCGCGCGGAATATCTGCGTGTGGAAGATGAGTATAATACCGCTAAAAATAAATGGCTGAAGAAAGAAAAAATCAGCGGCGAGGTCACCGAAGAACAAATCGCCCAGCTGGTGTCCAACTGGACCGGTATTCCGGTTTCGCAGATGCTGGAAGGCGAATCCGAAAAACTGCTGCATATGGAAGACCGGATTCATGAAAGGCTGATTGACCAGGAAGAAGCGGTTAAGGCGATATCCGAAGCCATCCGCCGCAGCCGTTCCGGGTTGAAAGACCCCAAGCGGCCCATCGGCAGTTTCCTGTTCCTGGGTCCGACCGGCGTCGGTAAGACGGAACTGGCACGGACATTGGCCTGGTTCCTGTTCGACGACGAGAATGCAATGGTACGGCTGGACATGTCGGAATATCAGGAAAAGCACACCGTTTCGCGGCTCATCGGGTCGCCGCCGGGCTATGTGGGATATGACGAGGGCGGGCAATTGACCGAAGCGGTCAGGCGCCGACCCTACCGCGTTATTTTACTGGACGAAATCGAAAAGGCCAATCCGGAAGTATTCAACAGCTTGCTGCAGGTGCTGGATGACGGCCGGATGACCGACGGCCACGGCCGGACGGTTGATTTTAAAAACACAGTCATTATCATGACCAGCAACGCCGGTGTGGAATTGATTAAGCGTGAATCCGCGATTGGTTTTGCCACTAAAAAAGACCAGACCAAGACGCAGAAATCCAATTATGAGGACATGAAAGAGAAAGTGATGATTGAGGTTAAAAAGACCTTCCGTCCTGAATTCCTCAACCGTCTGGACGAGATTATCGTCTTCCATGAACTGAACGAAGAACAACTGCGGCAGGTGGTGGACTTGCTGGCCAAAGATTTGCAGAAACGGCTGGCAGAGCGCAAATTAAGCGTGGAAATCACCGAAAAGGCCAAATCCTGGCTGGCGAAAGAGGGTTACGACCCGGTTTACGGAGCCAGGCCGTTGCGCCGCGCGCTGGAGAAATACGTGGAGAATCCGCTGGCAATCAAAGTGCTGGGCGGTGAATTCAAAGAAGGCGATACCATCGTTGTAGACAGCGGTGATGAGGGCCTGACATTTACGAAAAAGAAGAATAAAACTTAATACTCGTTTTCAATAGAGCGTAAATAATAAGAGGGGGTAGGTTATTTGCAAAAAGTAACCCGCCCCCTCAATTTTTCAAGGGGGGCTTGCCTTTTTATGGGGTATTCTGGTAAAGTTGTGAATTGGGGCTGTAGCTCAACTGGGAGAGCGATTCAATGGCATTGAATAGGTAAGGGGTTCGACCCCCCTCAGCTCCACCAAATTACCCCTGCAAGCCGGCTACCCCGCCCAAATCTCAATAATCAAGTTTCAAATATCAAGCAATTGCTGCCGCTATTTTCCAATTGTTATTTTTCCAGAAATTTGAAGATTTCCGCTAAATCCGGCAATTGAGAGGTTGGATAGAGCTTCGCAAAAACCACGGTTTGTGCTTCATCGATGATAATATTCGCTCTCTCGGAAAAGCCGTCGTTTTCCCGGAAGACGCCGTATTTTCGGGCAATTTCCCCATGGGGCCAGAAATCGGAGAGCAGCCTCGTATTTTCAATATTCATTGATTTGGCCCAGGCTTTATTCGAAGGCACGGAATCAACGCCAAACCCCAGCGCGACCGTATTCAATTCATCAAAATGAAGATGGTTTTCTTCCAGTAATCTCATCTGGTCGCTGCAAACCGAAGTCCATGCCAGGGGTTTAAATGAAAGCAACACTTTCTTACCCGTTAATGCGGACAATTTTACTGTTTTTCCATTCTGGTCTTTAAGCGCAAATTCCGGGGCTTTAACGCCGATAGCAATCATCTTTACAACTCCTGTTCGACAAATACTCTCCATTTGATAGTGTATTCTTTGACACATGGAGAAGTTATAACGGCAGGATATTAATCGTTACAAAATTATGACATTATAGCGATAGGGCCGGATGCCGAGCAACTTAACTAATGTAATCCACTACTTTTCGCTCCAGCCGCACTTTACCGATGAATCCGGCGATTTTCACATGTTCGGGATGCTTCTGGTATAATTCCAGATCTTTGGCATTATCGAACGCTGTAGTCAGCACAATATCATAAAAATCAGGGGCGTCACTAATACTGATGCCCACCTCCAGAAATTTAATTTCCTTTATTTTCGATTTAAGCGCCTCAAGGCCGGATTTAATTTTTAAGGCATTTTCTCTTTTACCGGCGCCTTCGGCGGAATCCTGGAGTTTCCACATCACGATATGTTTAACCATTCAGTTTGTTCTCCTTCGAAAAACTAACAATATATTGGCATTATATCTGCTTGTTTTTACGCATGCAAATGCGCGGATGTAAAAAACGTATTTGATGAAGAGCCCTGCAATAGTCCTGAAAACCGGGGAAACAACTGCTTATTTAACGGCGGCTTTATCTTTTACCGTTGCGGAGATAGTCGGTTTGGTTTTCAGAAAAGCGGTGACCACCACGGTGTCGAACTGCGTACCGGAACACCGGATGATTTCCTGCCAGGCTTCTTCCTCGGGGATTGCCTGCCGATAAGGGCGGTCGGAAGTCATGGCATCGAAAGCATCGGCCACAGACAAAATCCTGGCGCCTAACGGTATCGCTTCCCCCGCAATCACCTGATGCAGCCCGGTGCCGTCATAATGGTCGTGGTGATGTTCCACGATGCCGACCACTTTTTCGTTGACCACCGGCCGGACAATACCCGCTCCGACCTGGGTGTGAATCATCACGTGCTCATATTCTTCGGTGGTCAGTTTCCCGAGTTTGTTCTGAATAAAATGGTCAACCGCGATTTTCCCGACATCATGCAGCAGGCTGCCCCAGCGCAGGTCTTCTAAATCGTCCCGGGATAACCCGAGCTGACGTCCGATGGTTAACGCAATCTCTGTCACCCGCCGCGAATGTCCCGCGGTATATTTATCCTTGGCTTCAAGGGCAAAAACCAGCGATTCGATGGAACCAAGAAAAAGCCGGCGGATTTCTTTCGTCTGCTGCTCCACTTTTTGCTGCAGCTGTTCCTGGTAATCCCTGATTTGTAATTCCAGCTTTTTTTTATCCAGCGTTTTTTCAATATTGGAGGTAATCTCGTCCAGATTAAACGGCTTGGTAATATAATCATCGGCTCCGAGCTTCATGCACTGGATAGCCAGGTCGGCTTCCGCTACGGCAGTGGCCATGATGACCGCCGTATCGGGGTAATTGGCTTTTAGTTCCGGCAGCAGTTCCATGCCTGATTTTCCCGGCATTTTCATATCGAGCATTATCAGGTCCGCTGGAAAAGTTTTCATTTTCTCCAGTGCCTCGTCGGAATTGCCGGCCTCTTCACACTGATAACCTGATTTAGTCAGCTTCTGACGCAGCAGCCGCCGAATCGCCGCTTCATCATCAACTATCAGAATCCTGTACTCATGGTTGGTCATTTGCAATCCTTTTTAGCATATTTCCCGCGTTTTCCATTGATGCCCGTGTTAATTTTTACGATTTCTATTGCGCATCGAGCGGTAATTCCACCGTAAAAGTGGCGCCGTGTCCATATTCACTGGTGGCATATATCCGGCCACCGTGTTCAGTGACAATGCCGTGACAGATACTCAGGCCGAGGCCTGTTCCTTTGCCGACTTCTTTGGTGGTGAAGAAGGGGTCAAAAATACGTTTCAGATTAGCTTCGGTGATACCCGGGCCGTCATCGGCGAAACTGATTTTCACGATGTTATCAACCCGTGCGGTAGTGACGGTCAGCTTACCTTTCTGGTGTGCTTCCAGCATCGCAAATTCGGCGTTGACAATGATATTCAGAAAGACCTGCTGCATTTGAAATGGGTCCATCATTATTTCCGGGAGGCTTGGATCCAGATGTTTTTCAACCTCAATGTTGTTGACTTTTTCTTCATAGGCGCGCAGCTTTAGCACGCCTTCAATAACAGTATTGACCTGAGTCAGTTGTTTAACCGGGGCATGCTTTCTGGCGAATGTCAGCAGATTTTTCACAATCACGGCGGCGCGCTGCGCTTCTTCGTAAATTGTCGCCAGGTTTTCTTTCATGTTATCGGGCACATCTCCCTGCATCAGCAGCTGGGAAAAACCGATAACGCTGGTTAACGGGTTATTCAATTCGTGCGCGATACCGGAAGACAACTCTCCAATGGACGCCAACCGGTTAGTGACGATAAGCTGCTCTTCCATTCGTTTCTGTTTCGTCACATCACGGGCCACCATGATTGAGCCGATGACTTCACCTTTATCGTTAAAGATGGGCGAAGTGACTTCATGGAAATAAGCTTCCAGTTTTTGGTTATAGATTTCCGCTTCGGCCGGCTTGCCGGTTATTAGTGTTTCCAGATGCGGGCAATTGACTGGGGGTTCGGCAGTACCGTGCAGTGCTTCCTGACACAGATGTCCGAGGAGTTCCTTGGGCGTAGTTTTCAGCAAATCAGCGGCAGCTTTGTTTGATCTCGTTATCCGGTTGTCTTTGTCTTGAATAACAATGATATCGGTAATGGAATCAAAAGTTGTCCTCCATTCCTGGGCCGCCTGCTCCAGTTTATCCTCAGCCAGTTTCCTTTCCGTGATATCCATAAAATTGCCCACAGATGCCCGTTTGCCTTCGTAGGTGATGGAGGTCATCCGTTCCAGCCCCCACCGGATTTCCCCTTTTTTAGTGATTAAACGGACTTCGTACGGCTGGCTGCGTTCCCCTTTGAGCATCTGCAAGGCGTTTTGCTGGACCGTTTCCCTGTCTTCAGGGTGAACCAGAATTTCCGGTTCAATACTCAGCAGTTCATCAGCAGTATAACCCGTGACCTGCTGAAAAACGGGATTGGTAAAAACAAAGCGGCTGTTCTGGATGATATACACGCCTACCGGGGAGCTCTCGGCCAGGTTGTGGTACAGCTGTTCCACCTGTTTTCGTGCGCTGATATTACGCACAAAACCGATTACGACGTTATCCTCTTTTTGTTTAATAGGGGCTGTGTTAATTTCGACCCAAACATGACTTTTGTCTCTGCGTATAAGTTCAAATTCGTCGGGGCCGGTATTTCTGCCTATTGCGTTATAATTTAGTAATTCGGCGGTTTTACTAATATATTGTTCCGAAAGAAGATTCAGCCTAAAATAGTTTTTACCGATTAGCTCCTCTTTGCTGAATCCCAGAATGCCTTCAGCTTTTTTATTGGCATAAAGAAAATTCCCTTTCAAGTCGCAAAGATATACTCCGTCCGGAGCGTTTTCCAGATAGGTTCTCAGATTATCTTCACTCTCTTCCAGCTGTTTTTCGGTCTGTTTGCGTTTGATGATACTGACCAACTGCGCGGCGATGGTTTCAATCCGTTTCATATCCGATTCAGTGAAAGGTTCGTGTCTGCCGATACCCAATAGCCCGATGACTTCACTTTCGGATTTAAGCGGCACGCTGATGACGGCATTCACCCCGAGAATTCTGATAGCGGTGCCCACCAGCATTTTCAGCGTGTTATCTTCGAAACATTCTTTAGCCATATTGAGCATCATTTCCGGGTCGTTGGTCAGAACCGGTTTGCCCCTGGCCAGTATTCCGGTATAGATGCCGCCGGGTTTAAGCCTGATTTTTATGACTGGTATTTTCATGCCGATGCGCTTTTCAATACCCCGCGCCATGCGAGATGGTAGATTTAAATTGTCCATGGTCAGATATTGTTTGTCTTTGCTGAGCAGATAGACAATTTGCACATTCCCGCCGAAGAGTTTTTGCGTTTCTTTGGAGACCAGATGCAGTATTTCTTCAAAGGCTTTGCCTTCATTAGCGGCAGCATTAATGATATTAATCAGATTGATATCGGATGATTTTTGCAAAATTTCGGCATCTGCCCGCTTGCGGGCTGTGACATCCCTCAGTATCCCCAGGTCGCCGATGATTTTGCCGTCCTTGCGCAGCGGCTGGGCGCTGATTTCAAAGGTCAGTAATTCCCCATTTTTTTTAATCAGGTCAATTTCATAGGGCGGAACTTCGAAACCGGCCATCCGTTTCATAAAATTGGTAATTATCCGGGCCATACTTTTTTTGGTTAATATTTTAGATAGCACTCTGACATGCTTGCCGACGACCTCTTCTTTCGCGTAGCCGCTGATTTCCACCGATTTCCCATTAACGTCGATAATTTTGCCTTTTTTATCGAAGAGCATCATGATATCGCCGGCAGATTCAAAAACAGCCTTATACCGCTCCTCATCAACCAGCTGACGCAGTTCTTTCTCCGCCGGATGTTCGGCGGCATTAACTTCATTTTCAGGCGTGTCGGGGGTTTGATTCTTAATTAAGTCAGCTTTTACCATTTGTGCAATATCTTACCTCAGTACCTGCTGCCGGAATCAGATTCATGGATATACCGCATTCTATTTATTTTTTACGGCTCACAACGACCGGAGCCGTCGATAACTGTTTTCATCGCCTAAATCCCGCAGGAGACAAACATATCGAAGCTTCTTAATTATTAGTAACAGAAAGGGGGATATCAATCCTCCGGGGTTTTAAGAGGTTAGTACTTTAGTAAAGATGGGGAGGCAGACTCGTTAATAGTTTTTTAAGGATATCAGTCCATTAGGGTCATATAAGAATAGTACTTTAGTTACATACCGAGACTATTAAATCATTAATGAAACAATAAGTACATCCCCCATTTGGGTCATATCAGAATAGTACTTTAGTTGGATTACGAGACTGGTTTAGACAGGCAGACAACTGCAGGTAAGCGATTTTGACAGGTTAATAGTTGGTTCTCACCGGAGCGGTGCCGGTTTTGTTGACGGTACGAAGACGATGTTCCGCAGCGCGAAAACGCTCTTCATCAAATCAGACTTCGATGCGGCTTCCTTTATCTGCAAGTCAACCGGATGTTTAGAAATGACTTCAATTTGTAACTGCCTGTTTTGTAATGATAATGAAATGTCAGTAATCGGTGCTTGGGACATTAAGTCAAGTCCGTCAGCCACCCGGATGATGGCTGCGATTTGTTCGGCATGGGTGCGGTCGGGGATTTCAATCGAACCGCGTTTGAGATAAGTTCGCTCATTGTGCCAGAGTACGGAAACTAACAGAGTCGAAAGAGCGGCATTGGAAATGGGATCCTGGGCCGTGAGCTTTGGTATTTCATTGGATAAAAAATCAAAACCAGCTTCGTGGTGCGGTTCCTGTGGATGGCCAATGTCGTGCAAGACAGCGGCGGCTTCAAGAATTACCCGGTCTTCAGGGTTATCGGCCAACATTTCCAGCCGGACTAATTCGTCATAAATTTTCAGGGAAAGTTTGCTTACCTGGAGCGCGTGGGCGGGACCCTGTCCGTAGTTTCTACTTTCCGCAAGTTTTTTTAAAATTTTCAAATGATTTTTATTCATGTCGAATTTCGCCCCGGAATTGTCATTAGGTTACCATGGGCGACATATCCCGGTCAAGGTCGAATTGCAGACATACTTTGCCCGAATAAAAAATCAGGGAAGTTTTTCGTTACTCAATGACATGACATAATGAATTGGATTCCACGGCAGCCAACTGGGTTCAGGGGGATTGCTCCCCTTTGTTTTCAATTATCGCATTGATTTCGGCCGGGGGTATCTCCAGAAATGCATCGACCACAACCGGGTCAAATTGAGTGCCTTTATAGTCCTGAATCTCCCGGATTGCCACTGCCGGCGACATCGCTGCGCGGTAAGGACGATTCGAAGTCATAGCATCGAAGGCATCCGCTAAAGCGATTATCCGGGCGCCTAATGGGATATCTTCGCCGGTGAGTGTCTGCTCGGTACTATCGCTTTCATATTGGTCGTGGTGGTGTTCGATAAGCGCGACGACCTTACTGTTTACAATCGGTTTTACGATTTCAGCGCCGGCTCGAACATGAATCATAATATGGGCGTACTCATTTGGTGTCAACGTGGAAGCTTTATTCTGGACAAGCTGGTCCACCGCAATCTTCCCGACATCATGCAGCAAACTACCGTAACGTAGGTCTTCCATATCCTCTTCAGACAGATTCATCCTTTTCCCGATGGCCATGGCGATACGCGTCACCCGCCGCGAGTGCCCCGCCGAATATTTATCTTTGGCTTCCAGGGCAAAAACCAGCGATTCGATGGCCCCGAGCGAAAGAGTCCTCAGTTCTTTTTCTGCTTTTAAACGTTCGGTTATTTCCTGCTTCAATTGTTCCGTCTGCAGTTGTAAGTCAGACCTCGATTGAAAGAGCCGCCGGGCCATGTCTCCCTGCCTGCCGAGAACGGCACTGATTACGAATCCAAGGAGTACGAGCCCGACATCAATTAACAAAAATCCCTTGTGCAAACCCGTGATAAATGGTAAGTAGATTACCACTATCAGTACCAAACAAGCAATAATTCCTTTACGTACCCCGAATCTCCAGGCGATAATTGCAATACACAACTGATAAATTAACCGATAAATTGATGTGTAGTATAATGATTGCCACCCCAATAGCGCTTTCAAACCGACTAACGCGGTAAAATAGGGCGAAAAAACGAAGAGACCTAAAACAACAACAAAGAAAACCAGGTACCATTGATAACGGATACCCAGCAGACTCGTTAAATATTTGAGGACATATTGCCGCTCCGGCTGAATTTCTTCGGTAGGTCTCCGAGCGGCAGATTGTTTCGGCTCAGGCGGATTTATCATTTTGGTTTTGTAGTATATCCTGATTCAAACATAATAATCCTGCTAAATACTTGACATATATATTATCCGATAATAGCTTTCGGTACAAGAACCAGTCTTAATAGATATATTCCAATAATTTTAACACATGTTAAGTATAGTCATTCAAATTATTTGTATGGCACTATCATCAAGTAATATAAAAAACAATATCGGGCACGATTACAAAATCATTCTTAGATTAGGCGCTGCCGGTATAGATTCCCCGCTAAAAAATAAATAGGTAGTGATTTTGTTTCCGTGCTAATTGACTGTGGTATGATACTATCATGCTGAATTATCACCATCTCGGGATTCCAACTAAGAAAAAAATGTCCGGGGAACGGTATCTGCCGGAACTACATATCTGGGTCAGTGGTTACGAGCAAAGCCAATTCAACATCGAATGGATGCGCTACGAGCCGGAATGCAAACTGCCGGAAATCGTAAAAACCGTACCGCATGTTGCTTTTGAGGTGGATGATGTCCGGGCGGCGATTAAAGGCAAAAAAGTGATAATCGAACCGAATAGCCATTCGGAGGGAATTCTGGTCGCATTTATTGAAGAGAACGGTGTGCCGGTCGAGTTTATCCAGGATAAACACCTGCACGGCAAATAAAAATGAACAAATCAAAACAAGCGCTGCTGGTTATCGATGTACAAAACGAATATTTCAGCAACTAATTTATTGCAAATGTCAGGCCGGTTGTATTATATTAGAATTTCCATACGAAAATAATTCTCCTTTAATCCCTCCTTGCCAATGATGGAAATAATAGTTTTTTACCTTTACCGCTATCTCCCTGATGAGAAGTCTGGAGTGAATTAATATGAAAAAAACGGTATTTATTGACGGACAGCACGGCACGACCGGGTTAAAAATAAACGAGCGGTTGAGCGGCCGCAAAGATATCGAACTGATAGAAATACCCGAAGCTAAGCGTAAAGACCCGCAAGCTAAAGAGAAACTGCTGAATGAGGCGGATATCGTATTTCTATGCCTGCCGGATGATGCCGCCCGCGAATCGGTCGGTCTGATCAAAGACAAAGCGGTTTGCGTAATCGACGGTTCCAGCGCCCACCGCATCGCCGAAGGGTGGGTCTACGGCCTGCCGGAGTTGAAAAAAGAACAGCGGAAATTGATCAAAAACTCCAAAAGGATTTCGGTGCCCGGCTGCCATGCTACCGGTTTTATCACCATGTTATATCCGCTGGTCGCCCTGGGAATTATCAGTCCGGATTATCCGGTGACTTGCCATACCACGGCCGGATACAGCGGCGGGGGCAAGGCCATGATCGCCGAATATCAGGCAGAAAACGTGCCGGAGTATATTAAAAATCCGCGTCCTTATTCCCTGGCGTTGAATCATAAGCACGTGCCGGAAATGACCAAAATAACCGGCCTGACGCATCCGGTGCTTTTTGCCCCGACGGTAGTCAATGTCTATAACGGAGAAATCCTTTCAATTCCGCTGGTTGTGCCTAATTTGCAGAAGAAACTCGCAGCTGCGGAGATAAGGGGCATATTGGCAGAATATTATGCCGGAGAGCAATTTATTAAGGTAATGCCTTATCCGGCGGACGATTTTCTGAAAAACGGATACATGACTTTCACCGACTGCAACGGCACCAATAATCTGGAAATCTTTGTTTTCGGTAACGAAGAACGGATTTTGCTTTCGGCCCGTTTTGACAACCTGGGGAAGGGCGCTTCCGGCGCCGCAGTGCAAAACATGAACATTCTCCTGGGTGTGGACGAAGCTACCGGATTGTGAAGGTTGATTCCTTCCGGCAGAGTATATCAGGATTCCCTGGGACTGAGCCGGGCGAGGTAGTTTATTTCGTCCTGCCGCCAGATTATTTCAAAATGCCAGTTGGCTGCTGCCGCCTGTTTTTGTAAAGCGTCCGATTTAACGCGCAGAAAGGCAAAGAAAGGCCCAATCAGATTTACTTGCTGAATCTGTAAATTGCTATTAACCCGGGCTGGCCTACTTGACGAATCAGGATTCCGGTTGATGTCAATTGCGGTGAATAACAACCCGCCGTCGGGCCTCAGGGATGGACCGATATCCTGCAGATACTGTTTTATGCCGCTGCTGTTTTCCAACATCCCGATGCGGTGTCCCAACATCGCAACGGAATCAAATTCTTTGCGTAAAGGGATTGTATCTTTGTCTTTTAGCAGTTTGATTGCACAGGGAAGGGTATCGGTGGATGAAACCGGAAAAGCTTTTACCTGCAGGAAAATAGCGCCAAAACTCATTCTTCCGGGAGTAAACTCGTAACCCTTCGCGCTGATCGCTGACAGCCGTTCGTGATATTCGGCGAGTAGGATTTCCTGCCATTCCTGCCGGTAAATTTGATTTTTACTATCGTCATTCTTTTCGATGGTTCTTATGATACACTGAATTACCGGCGAGAGAAAAGTCTAAATTGATGCCGTTATTGTAATGACTGGCTGGTTCCGCAATAAAAAAGTGATGGTGTTTATCGTATAAAAAACTGATAAAATATTTCGCTTTACAGGGTTTTGCCATTCATTTCGCACATTTTGATGCGTGAAATTGTAAAATAGGGTAAAATAAGAAAAGTGTTGTTGGGGGCATCATTGTCCGTCAGGGAAAGATGCAGGAGAAAGTAATGAATAGATTCATAAAGAAAAGCATCAGTATTTTATTTCTTTTACCTGTGCTGGTGCTGCCGTTTGTTTTTTCCGGCTGCGGAACAAATGGTGCTGCCTTCAGTATCACAAATACTGTAGATAAAACAACAGCGAATGTGGGTGATACTGTTACTTATACGGTTATGGTGACAAACACCGGTGCCGTCAACGCCACCGGTTTGGCAATAACGGACGATTGGCCGGTAGGATTGA
>Ga0326728_10021120_pt1 | contig 12295 bp, 8 predicted proteins | sample MB3enrmetagenome_FD_207602 | JGI IMG/M metagenome (GOLD analysis project Ga0326728, IMG submission 207602) | Lab enriched peat soil microbial communities from McLean, Ithaca, NY, United States - MB31MN | ecosystem: Environmental > Terrestrial > Soil > Wetlands > Peat | place: USA: New York...
TAGACCCACTATCGCATAGTGCATGGCACGCGCTATCGCGGTTCCCCCGCACCCGCGGGGATAGACCCGTGGTTTACCCCTGCACGATTTCCTCTGCATCGGTTCCCCCGCACCCGCGGGGATAGACCCCCTCCGGCGCCAAGGGCGACTCAATCAGGTAGGGTTCCCCCGCACCCGCGGGGATAGACCCAGCGAATCAGTCTTTACGATGGCCGACTGCTTGGTTCCCCCGCACCCGCGGGGATAGACCCCGCATACCCGATTTCCCCCCTCACCGCCGGACGGTTCCCCCGCACCCGCGGGGATAGACCCTGACGCCGCTGGTCAGAACGTAGCCATCGGATGATTCCCCCGCACCCGCGGGGATAGACCCTGGCTCTGTAGCTGTTGGCTACTACGCCATGCGATTCCCCCGCACCCGCGGGGATAGACCCTGATATAGGGGTTATACGCAATGTCAATAGCAGGTTCCCCCGCACCCGCGGGGATAGACCCATTCTTTTTCGGCTCGATGGCCATGACCGCCGGGTTCCCCCGCACCCGCGGGGATAGACCCCGAGGATCTGATCGAGCATCCCGCTCTGCGGAGGTTCCCCCGCACCCGCGGGGATAGACCCCAACGCCCACCATCAGCGCCGGTACAAACTCCGGTTCCCCCGCACCCGCGGGGATAGACCCGTGCTGGCGCGCTATGTGGCTCGTTATGGCAAGGTTCCCCCGCACCCGCGGGGATAGACCCCAGATTTTAGCTGCCCGGCGGAAAGTGAGTTGGGTTCCCCCGCACCCGCGGGGATAGACCATGATTGCGCTATCCCACCCCTCCCGCAACGAAGGTTCCCCCGCCCCCGCGGGGATAGACCCGCTCCGCGGTGGCATCGATATGCCCCTGAGCCGGTTCCCCCGCACCCGCGGGGATAGACCCTTGCTCGGCCGCACCAAGAGCGATACGCTGCGGGTTCCCCCGCACCCGCGGGGATAGACCCCCTGCTCTTCAGCCGGTAGCGCCCACGATCTTGGTTCCCCCGCACCCGCGGGGATAGACCCGGTGCAGCAGGGCGGACAGCTTTACCTCTCGGGGTTCCCCCGCACCCGCGGGGATAGACCCTGTTCCCAGAGTGCCGTGAATTGCGCTTTGAGGGTTCCCCCGCACCCGCGGGGATAGACCCCTGCAACGGCGCAGAGCGTGAAAGCAAAGGCGGGTTCCCCCGCACCCGCGGGGATAGACCCGTCTGGCGCAGGCGGAGACAGATGCGCCGCTGGGTTCCCCCGCACCCGCGGGGATAGACCCGCATCGTCAAGTGTGGTCCCATACCCTCTATCGGTTCCCCCGCACCCGCGGGGATAGACCCGCCGCGCGCGATCAGCTCATGTCGCTACTTGCGGTTCCCCCGCACCCGCGGGGATAGACCCTCTTCGTACTTGACCTACTCTTTGCGCGGAGAGGTTCCCCCGCACCCGCGGGGATAGACCCTACCTGTCGGCTGGGATAGGCTCGGCTTACCCGGTTCCCCCGCACCCGCGGGGATAGACCCCCCGATTACGGTTTTCAGAAGAAGCGGCCGCTGGTTCCCCCGCACCCGCGGGGATAGACCCCCAGGCGCGTGCTTGATGGGAGAAGGCATGTCGGTTCCCCCGCACCCGCGGGGATAGGCCCTTCAATAATATTGGGGCAACAGGTACGACGGCGGTTCCCCCGCACCCGCGGGGATAGACCCTACCAGGGCTTCCCCTATGTCCCGGAAACGAGGGTTCCCCCGCACCCGCGGGGATAGACCCCAGTCCTGCACATACTCACCGGGATCGTACTCGGTTCCCCCGCACCCGCGGGGATAGACCCCTCCTGGAGCGCGGCCGGGTGCTTCAGCTTACGGTTCCCCCGCACCCGCGGGGATAGACCCCAAAGTTGGTGTTGGTGGAGGCGACAATCGCGGGTTCCCCCGCACCCGCGGGGATAGACCCGCCGTCGATGATCATGGCCGCAGCATAGCACCGGTTCCCCCGCACCCGCGGGGATAGACCCCCCGATTACGGTTTTCAGAAGAAGCGGCCGCTGGTTCCCCCGCACCCGCGGGGATAGACCCTGCCCGCTTTCGGGATACGCGATAGTGCTCGAGGTTCCCCCGCACCCGCGGGTCAATATTCACCCCTACTTTTTCGCGCAAAATCGTAGCTTGATTTAGGGTCTGTTCACACTACCCCGGTGGGCGGCGACGGGAGCCAATTTTCACCAGATCGAGGAGTGAGGAGCGACGGATACCGGGTGTATCCTAGCGACGATTGACGAAGAGATGGGGAGAATTGGCCCCGTCCCTTCGGGCTGCGGTAAAAATCGGGCTATACTTCGTTGTCGGCATCGACTTTGGAACCACCAAAGCCTTCTGCCCCCGCCTTGTCTGGTCCGATTTTCACCAGCAGCGCCACCCGCCGGGGTAGTGTGAACAGGCCCTAGCTCGATAAATTGGAGACGGCTAGCATTTTCATGGCAGGTGGAGACTGTATAGAAACTGAGATGCCAACCTACATAGAGGGTCTACACGGCCAGCTTCGCGTTGCGGGCCTCGCTCTACGTACGAGGCCTACGAGAGGAAGAGCGGGCCGGCCACACGGTGCATTCGGGAACGTGAGCAGCAAGTTGACAAGCGGACAGAGTCAGCGCGGCGGCTCGCCACCTTTCCGCTTATCTTTACAACCCGGGCCCCTCCGGTAAAAACCATGCGGCAAAGCCTGCGGGGATGGGGATGGACGCTCCACCGCCGGAGACGCACGGAAAGAGTGGGCTTCAGAGCTGCGGGCGGCGTCTGCGGGCCTGCATGCGCGCGCCCAGGGCTCCCCCACAAACCGCGCAAAGAAGCAGGATCAATCCCAACATGAGAACGGTGCTGAGCATGGCGCCGGCGCGCCCCTCGGGCGAGAGCAGTATCTTCTGGGTCTGGAGAATGATCGCTCCGTCCACGCCCATCGCCGCCCACTGCTGCGGCAATTGCTGGCTGGCCAGATTTTGCCAAAACTCGTCAAAAAAACTGCCCTGATGGAAGATGTAGCGCATGGCGAAGAGGCTGACGCCGGTGGTGGCGACGGCCGTCCAGCCGCCCAACACCCCGGTCACCAAGCCGATGCGCGCGCCGGCCCCGATGGTAATCCAGGCCGATTGCTGATTGCGCATATAGAGCATGACCACCCAGGCGGCGGTTACAGCCATCCAGATCAATCCAAAGACGCCCACGGGGGAAAGCAGCGAACAGAGCATTCCCACCGGCACTCCCAGCAAGAGCGCCTTGCGGATGGCGGCCTTCCAATTGACGGAACTGGCATCGCCTCCCGTCTCGCTCCAGGGCTCGCTGGGGGCCGGCCCCGTGGCGCCGTCGGCAGCGTAGGTCAATTGCGGCAGTCCACAGTTGGGGCAGAAACAGTTGCCGTCCAGGACGGTCTGGTGACAGCGTGTGCAGGAGATCTCCATACACATAAAGCCTAACGCATTGACCTCATGCTGCGTGTAAAACGCCGCGCGGCCGGATCAAAGCGCTGCGCCATCGATGCGCCCCGCCACAATCTTTTCCGCGGCGAGCAACACTTCTTCCAGGGTCATGTGGGTGGAGTCGAGCAGAACGGCGTCGGCAGCGGCCTTGAGCGGAGAATCGGCGCGGTTGCGGTCGCGCTCGTCCCGGGCGCGCAGGTCGCGGATTACTTCCTCTGGCGGCACCGGGCAATCGGGGCTCAACTGGTCAAAACGGCGCATCCCGCGCACCGCCGGGTCCGCATCGATAAAGATCTTCACTTGGGCGCGGGGAAAGACCACCGTGCCGATATCGCGGCCCTCCATCACCACCCCGCCGCGCTCGCCCAACTGCTGTTGCAGGCGGACCAGCCAGGCGCGAATCGAGGAGATCACGCTCACCCGCGAAGCGGCGTCGGTCACGGTTTGATTGCGCAAGAGGCCGGTGACATCTTCGCCGTCGAGAAGGACGCGATTGCCCTCCTCGCCGGGCTCCAGGTCGATGGTGGTTTCGGCGGCCAGAGCATCCAGGCTCTCTTTCGCATCCAGCGGGACGTCGGCGCGCAGCGCCTTCAAGGCGAAGGCCCGGTACATGGCCCCGGTCTCCAGGTTGAGCAAGCCGAAGCGCAGGGCCAGGTGGCGAGCAATGGTGCTCTTGCCCGCCCCCGCCGGTCCGTCGATGGCCACCACGATTTTAGGCGCTTGCGCCGGGTGCAACAGATCCTTACTCATCCGCGTTTCTTGGTCCCCTGGCTAGGTCTGGAGCTGGGCCTGGAATTCGAACCGGAGTTAGGCCGCGCCGTGGCATTGAACCGCTGGCCGCTGGGAGCTCCAGCCGGCTTGCGGCTGCTGGGGCGCGCGTCGGTACGCGTATCTGGGCGGGTATTGCCGGCTGGACGCGGAGCACTGCCGCTGCGGGCCGGTGCGCTCGTCTTTCCCGCAGGCCTGGCGCTGCTGGAATGGCTGCTGCGCTGGCTCCAAGCGGGCGCGGCTCCATCGCTGCTCGCCGCACGGCTGGAGGAGGTGCGAGGCTTGGGACGCAGGCCGTTGGCGGGACCGCTGCCGGCTGCTCCCTCGCTGCGCTTGGCGTGCGCACCGGCAGGGGCATTGGCGCTCCAACGGGCTCCCGAGGCGGGGCGATTGGCGGAAGCCGGACGGGCTCCCGCGGCGCTGCGGCTGCCGGAGGCAGGCCGCGCTCCGTTGGAGGAGCCGGTGCCCGCAGGGCGTGAGTCTCCCGGTCGCCGCGCCGGACGAGCGCTGGACGATGCGTGCGCCGGCTTGCGCTCGCGAGGACGTTCCGTGGGACGGCTGAAGCGGGGCCTTGCCGCTTCCGGCTTGGCAGCGCTATGGGGAGCGGGTGGGGCGGCTTCGCCTGCCTGGACAGGTGGCCGGTTGGTGGTAACCACGGCGACGGCGGGCTCGGCCTCAAGCGTCTCCGTCGCAGTGGTAAAAACAGCTTCCGCGGCCTTCTCTGCCCGCCGCGGTGGCGCGATCACTTCCTCATCCTCTTCGCGATCGAGCATGAAATAGGCGGAGGCCGGCAGCGAGGCGCTGGCATAGAGACTGGGGGCTACGGCAAACTCCGGAAGCGTGCCGGCCACATAGAACAGAGGCGCATGGCCCATGGAGATGGTATGCACCTGGCGGGTCGCCACCAAGCCGCGCAGAACCTCGCGCACCTTGCTGCGCGCCGTCAGCGGCGAGAGGAAGATCTCTACCTCTTCCATGGTGGCGGCAATCACGGCTTGCAGGTAGATCGAGGCCAATACGGAGATGGCCGTAACCTGGGAGGTGGAAGCGCCTTCGGCGATGGCCTTCTGGAAGCGCAGGCGCAGCAGTTGCCAGCGCGCGGCCTTGCCGGGAGCGTCGATAACGGGAATGATGCGCAGTTGCTGCCAGAGTTCGGTAATGGCGCGCAGCACCGCCGCCTCGGTCACTTCGCGGCCCAGGGTATGGGTGAGCTCGGAGATGTTGGTCTCCGTCGCTTCTAATAATTTGTAGGCTTGCACCGCCAGCGGAGAGACCTGGCGCGAACCGGTCAGTTGCGGAATGCGCCGCCAATCGCGGTCGCCGCGCAAAGCGTAGACATAGGGGAGCACCCAGCCGGCTACAACAAAATCCGGCTGTTCGCCAGGCTGGCCGAGGAGGTTCAAGCGAACCGCCACGCCGTCCAGTTCCAGGCGCACCAGCAGCTCTTCGGCTGCCGCAATTTGTGGGGGGTTGGGAGTAGCGTCTCGCTGGCCGGCAACGGCCTCGACAAACGAGGGCGCGATGGAGGAGGAAAATTGCCGCCTCGGCAAAAAGAGACACAACCCAGTCTCCTCGATCCACGTCCGGGCGTCCTCAAGGGTAATCGTCCCGTGTCCGTTCTGGCGCATCCGTTCGGCGCGCGCTGCTTCCAATTGCTCCGATGTCAAAGAAAAACCTCACTTCCAGGCTGGCGCTCACGCCGGGCAACCCCATCTCCTAAGAGTAGGGCGCCACCTTCCCCCTGCGCTAAATACGATGGAAGGCCCGATATATCTCCTTCCAAGAATACAACAAAGCGATCGGTCGTCCATGTGGACAACTAGTAGGATGACTGGTTTTTGCCAATTCCGTTAGCAGCCACTCCATGCGCCGCTGGTCGAGCGGCATATTTACTTTGACGGCCGCATGGCAGGCAATGGACGCAGCGATGCGCCCCCGCAGCGCGGCAAGATCCTCAATCTGCTCGGATTGCCCTGATTCCGTGGAAGATTGCTCGATCACCTCGGCGAGCATTCGCTCCAGTTCCGCGCCCTCCAGACCCACGGGAGCGGCCTTGACCGCCAACGTCTGCGGCCCGAAGGGCTCGACCTCGAATCCGTTGCGATCCAGTTCCTCTGCGATGTGTGCGAAGACCACCATCTGCCAGGGTTTCAACTCCACCAGCAGGGGCATCAGCAGGCGCTGCCGCTGCACCTGCTCGACTTGGCGCTGCTGCAAGACCTTTTCGAAGAGAATGCGCTCGTGGGCCACATGCTGGTCGATGATCCACAGGCCGTCCTCGCCGGTGGCCACAATGAACGACTCGCGCAACTGTCCCAGGGGGCGCAGCGAGGCCAGATGGTTCAAATTGGTCGCCGCCTGCTCGATCTCGATCAGGTCGGTGGCCACGGCTGTTCCGGGGCTGGGCGGCGCAATCCCGGCAAAATCTCCGCAACTGCCGGCTGCGGAGGCGAAGTCCTGAGTGGCTTGCGCCGGCGAGCCGGGTTGAAATAACGCCGCCGCCGCTTCGCCCCAACTCTGCTCGCCCATCCAGCCGCCTGGCGAAGTGCGATGCTCGGCAAAGGGGAGTTTGCCGGGAAACTCTGTCGGCTGCCGCATGGTCAGTTCAAAGCCGCCCGCTCCTGCTGAGCCCGCCAGACTGGAGGGCTCGGACTCGGGCGGCTCGTCGGGCGAACCGGGAAGCGGCGAAATCGGGGGCGGCATCAGCGATGCGCTGGCCCGCGGCGCCCGCAGCGCGCCATGGAATCCCGCCGCCGGGCGCGCCTGAATCAGCGCCATGCGCAGGCTGTCGCGCACAAAATCGTGCACCAGGCTCTGCTGGCGAAAGCGTACCTCGGTCTTGGCTGGATGCACATTCACATCCACCTCCTCCGGCGGCATCTCCAGAAAGAGCAGCACCACGGGAAAGCTGGTGGGGGGAATCACGTTGCGATAGGCTTCGCTGATGGCGTGCAGCAGCAGCCGGTCGCGGATCAGCCGTTTGTTCACAAAGATGTAGATCGAGTTGCGGTTGAGCTTTTGCAGCTCCGGTTTGCTGTAGAAGCCGCTCAGGCGCAGAGCACCCGGAGCGCGGCGGGGCTGATCGGGGTCCTGCTTCCAGGGCGGAGGCTCGGGCAGACCGCCGCGCTCGAACGGCAGTTCGGCGGCCACCGGCAGAAGTTGTTCCAGCGTCTCCTTGCCGAAGATCTGGTAGATGCGCTCGGCGGTGCGCGCCACCGGGGGCGCGGCTACCACCGTGTGCGTCGCCGAGAGCAGCTCGAAGTGCTTATCTGGGTAGACAAGCGCATAGTGGGTTACCAGCGCCGTCACATGGGAGAGTTCGGTCGATTCCGCGCGCAGAAACTTGCGCCGTGCCGGGGTATTGAAGAAGAGGTCGGCGACCGTGATGGTGGTTCCGCGCGGCAGGGCGGCATCGTCCACATGGAGAATCCTGCCCCCGGCAATTTCGATCCGGGTTCCGGAAGCTTCTTCGCCCGTGGCCGTCTCCAGCGTCACCCGCGCCACGCTGGCGATGGAGGGCAGCGCCTCGCCGCGAAAACCCAGGGTGGCGATGGCCAGCAGATCGTCGGCGGAGCGCAGCTTGCTGGTGGCGTGGCGCTCGAAAGCCAGCAGGGCGTCGTCGCGGTTCATGCCGCAACCGTCGTCGGCGATGCGAATCAGCTTGCGCCCGCCGGCCTCGACTTCGACGCGGATGCGGCTCGTCCCAGCGTCCAGAGCGTTCTCCAGCAGCTCCTTGACTACCGAAGCGGGACGGTCTACCACCTCGCCCGCCGCAATCTGGTTGGCTACCTGGTCGGAAAGTACGCGGATGCGGCCCATAGAAACTTAGGGTAACGCAGGGAAGCCTACTTGCGCCGAGGCGAAGAATTACCCCCTGCCGTTGCCTTCAAGGGAAGAGGCCGACAGGGGGTGAGAGAGGAGTCAATCGCGGCTGCTGCAAGGTCCGCGCAGACGGGCCTGGCTGTGCGAAGCGTCAGCGCCGTCCGCCGCCCATCCTCATGCCGCCACCGCCGCGCCCAATGGCGCCCGTATAGCCGCGTTGTCCGCCGCTGTAGGAACCCGCATAGGGGCGCTGGGCACCGCCGTAGGAGCCGGCGTAGGCACGTTGTCCGCCGCCATAGGGGCCATAGCTGCGGGGCGCTGCCATCCTACCCACAGGGCTGGGCCGATATGCGCCGCGCCCCAGGTCATAGACACGTGTTCCACGAACCATGGGCCGCGCCGTCGCGTAACCACGAACTGCCGGGCCGGAATATCCGTACCCACCGCCTCCCGGCGCATAACCGTAACCGCCATAGGCCATCACCACCGGCGGAGCCACCAGGATGGGAGCCACTGGCTGGTAGGCGACTACGGGAGGAGGCGGCGCAACCGGCTGCTGCTGGTAATCAGGTTGAGGCTGATAGACCGGCTGGTCGTTTACGGATGGATCGTCGGCCATGGCGGTGACCTGCTGCGCATCGTCCGGCGCTTGGGCAGGGACGGGCGGCGGCTGCAAGGCGGCGTTGGGCGTACGATGGGTCAGGCCGTAGGGGTCGACCTGGGGCTGGTCGGTGTTGGGCACCTCCAGATCGTCCATGACCTTGAGCGTCAGCCGGGTTTCGGTCTTGAGCGTAGGCCGCGGCCCGCGCTCGGGCAGCATGAGCAGGTCGATCGGCCAGAGGATGGGAATCGACCACATCACTGTGTCGCGCGTGGCATGACCTTTGCCCAGGATGCGGCCGTCGCGGTCCACGTTGTAGCCGGGAACGGCCACGACCTTGGCGTCGAGCGGGATCACCGTGTTCGGTTCCACCACCATGCGGTCGAACTTCAGCTCCATCCAGCCCTTGCCGACGAAGTGTCCGGGATCCTTGTAATCCTCGAAGCGCCCCACCAGAAAGCTGTGGTAAGGCAGCACGACGCGGCCAAAGCGTTCCGAATGCCCAACCTGGCAGAGGACCGGATCGCCTATGGCGGTGGTTTTGGAAGAGAGTTTGGGCTCCGAGACGGTGCATTGGATCAGCGCGCCGGCTGGGATCATCTGTTGACTGGAAAAGGCAGAGAGCGGAGCAAGGAAGAGAAGCGAGAGCAGAGAGAGCGTGCCGTACTTCATGATTTTCTCCTCAGGGAGGGCGTTCGCTGCGACTCGCGGTTGCCTCAGGCGGTTCAGGCGGCCCTCAGCAAATCACGGTCGATGTTCACCCCAACCCGGCGCGCAGAACAAAGTTCCGCCGGGAGAAGATCTTTTCTGAAAGTTTTCCACCGCCTGATCTAAAACGGAACCCGGCGGCGCGCGTCTCTAAGAATCGCCCTTTTTGGCCGGCGTCGTCGACTCCGGCCAAAGGAAGGCAATTCTTTCCCCTTTCCAGTCAGGAGCAAAAAAATGCCGCCCGCAGGCGGCATCTCTTCGAAAAATCGATGAGCTAAATGCCCACGCCGAACTCGCTGCTGTGGCGTTCGCCGGCGTTGGCGTAGAAGTCGTAGGGCGTGCGGCGCTTGAATTTATAGCGGTTGCGCAGTTCGCGGCCCACCAAAATACTCAGCGCGGCCACGGCCATGCCGAAGGAAAACCAGCCGATGACCCGCATCTTGCTCGATTCTTCGTTCTGTTCGGTGGCGGGTACAAGCGTCTCCGGTTCTGTCGACATAGCCCTCGTTCTCCTCGCAAGCAGAATACCGCAACCGGCAAAGAACTGTCAGGCGCAGGGCCGCAGCCGGATGCCGATTTTATTTACTTTATAGTGTCGATCTTCTTGATCCACCGGGCTTTTTCCGCTTCGGGAAGAAAACTTGCGCGCATCGAATTGACTGCCAGTTGGCGCAGCTCCGCCGGGGAAAAACCCTGTTCGGTGTGGGCCAGCATGTACTCCTGGGCCAGGTCTGAAGCAAAGAAAGCAGGATCGTCGGAATTGAGCGTGACCAGCAGGCCGCGGTCGAAATACTGCCGCAGCGGGTGCTCGGCATAGGAGCGGCAGACTCCGGTGCGAAGATTCGAGGTGAGATTCAGCTCCAACGGGGTCTGGCGCTCCTGCAACTCCAGCAGCAAGCCCGAATCGTGCCCGGCGGAGAGCGCGTGACCGATCCGTTCCGAGCCGATGCCCAGCGCCTCCCAGATGGCGGCGGAGCCGGTGGTCTCGCCGGCGTGGTTGGTCAGCCTTAACCCTGCCTGTGCTGCTTCCGCAAAAAGGTCACGGAACGGCTCGGAGGCGGTGCGCCGCTCGTCGCCGCCCAGGCCGATGCCGACGATCGACGGAAACTGCGGCTTCATTTCGATTGCCTTGCGGAAGACCCGCTCCGCCTCTTCGACGGGAAAATGGCGCACGGCGTCGAAGATCCAGTAGAGCGAGAGGCCCAGTTCGTGTGCAGCGCGCTCGCGGGCCCGCTCCAATCCGGCGAAGATCGGCTCGAAGGCGGCGGGATCGTGATTGCGCCAACGGTAGATCACCCCCACCGAGATGTACACCTCGGCGTGGACGACTCCCTGGCGGGCCAGATGCTCCATCATCCGCCAGGCGGCCAACTCGTAATCTTCGGGCTCGGTCAGCCGCCCGGTGACGGCCTTGAAGGCCTCCAGAAAGCCGGTGAAATTCTCGAAGCGGTAGAGCGCCTCGGCCGCGGCGAGCGTCAGCGGCTCGGCATCGTGGCGCTGGCTCAGCTCCACCAGCGTGGCGGGCAGAATCGTCCCTTCGAGATGCAGATGCAACTCGGCCTTGGGCAGACGGAGGATAAAATCCTTTACTTCCATCATCGAATTCAATCTACTGCACCTGCCCCGGACGGCGATTGGGAGCAAACTCCGAGCGGTGGCGGCTATAGAAGAAGTAGATCAGCAGCCCGATTGCCAGCCACAGGAAGAAGGCCGCCCAGGTCATCACTTCCAGTCCCATCATCAGGACAATGCAGAAAACGATGCTCAGCACCGGAAAGACCGGTCCCAGCGGCACACGGAAGCTGCGCGGGCGCTGCGGCTCGCGGAAACGCAGAATAAGCACCGCGATGGAGACCAAGACGAAAGCAAAGAGCGTGCCGATGTTGGAGAGATTGGAGACGGTGCCGATGTCCAGCAGGCCGGCGGGAATACCCACCACGAAGCCCGCCACCCAGGTAGCCACTGCGGGTGTGCGGAATTGCGCATGAATGCGGCTGAAGATCTTGGGCAGCAGGCCGTCCCTGGACATGGCGAACCAGACGCGCGCCTGTCCCAACTGGAAGACCAGGATCGACGAAACCATGCCCAGCATGGCGCCGATCAGCACAAAGAGCCGCACCCATTGCAGGTTGGCGCCGCCAGGTTGCAGCGAGAGTTTCTTCAGTGCGTTGACCACCGGCGCCGCGTCGCCCATCACCGACTCCCACGGCACGATGCCGCTGAGCACGATGGCCACGCCGCCATAGAGCACGGTACAGGCCAGCAGCGTGGCCAGAATGCCGATGGGAAGGTCGCGCTGCGGGTTCCTGCACTCCTCGGCCGCCGTCGAAACCGAGTCGAAACCGATGTAGGTGAAGAAGATGATCGAACCGCCGGTCAAAACGCCGGTCCAGCCGTTAGGCATGAAGGGGTGCCAATAATGGGGCTTGACGAAGCTGGCGGCTGCGAAGATGAAGACCAGAATGGCGGCCATCTTGATCAGCACCATGACGTTATTGGCGCGGGCCGACTCGCGGATGCCGCGCACCAGAAGCACCGTCAAAAGCATCACTACCAGAAAGGCGGGAATATTGAAGCCGAAGTGCCAGCCGGACGGGTAGAGATCGTTGCCCGCGAAGTCCTGCAGCCCGGTGGGCAGATAGGCGGGGGAGATCCACTGCAAGGGAAAGTGAACGCCAAACCAGTCGAAGAGGTCCACGAGATGAGCGGACAGGCCCACGCTCACGCTCATGTTGCTGAAGGCGTATTCCAGGATCAGATCCCAGCCGATGATCCAGGCCACCAACTCACCCAGGGTGGCGTAGGTGTAGGTGTAGGCTGAGCCGGCGATGGGAATCATGGAGGCCATCTCGGCATAGCACAGCCCGGTAAAAACGCAGACGATGGCCACCAGCACCAGGGAGAGCGCCAGCGCCGGTCCC
>Ga0326728_10021125_pt1 | contig 12293 bp, 12 predicted proteins | sample MB3enrmetagenome_FD_207602 | JGI IMG/M metagenome (GOLD analysis project Ga0326728, IMG submission 207602) | Lab enriched peat soil microbial communities from McLean, Ithaca, NY, United States - MB31MN | ecosystem: Environmental > Terrestrial > Soil > Wetlands > Peat | place: USA: New York...
CCTCTAAATCACACCCGGAAATTCTCGGGCAAATGCCGGTCTTCAATCTCGATTTTCTTTTCGAGTAGCGGCACCAAATCGGGAGTGAAGAGGAAGACATCCTCTTCCGCGGCGGTGGGGGCGGCGGCAAACACTGGCGTCTTGGTGGTTTTGAGCAGCGCAATCAATTGCCGCGTGTTGTCCATATCGTCTTCGACAATCTTCATGCCTCTGGCCAGATCCAGCCGGCGATTCGTGGGGTCAGGGGGGTCGGGCGGAGTGTGCCGCATCTGGTCCAGGAACTCCTGATATTGCACCGTCAGGCTGGCGTTGCGGATGGTGAGAAGCAGCGCCTGTAACCGCACGTCAAGCGCCGCCAGATCGGCTTGGCCGTCTGCACTGCCGGCCGCGCGGGCGTCTTTTAAGGCGGCCCGCGCTTCCGCGAGTTCCGCGGTGGCACTGTCGAAGATCCGCGTGGCCAGCCAGGCGCTGGCCGAACCTTGAATCATACGAGTGCCCTGGAGGTCCATCAGGTTCGCCGCCTGCTCTTCCGACCACGCTTGAAACTGGAAGCGCCGGTAGTAATCCTTCTCTTCGGGCGTCAGTTCCAGCGGAAACGGCACCAGGGGCCGCACCAGCCAGCGTTGACAAATGCTGCCCAGCAACAAGACGGGGCCGCCCCTTTGGAGCGGCGCCAGCGCCTCGGAAGCGCGGGTGAGGCATTCCCACGCGCGCACCAGATGCGGACCGCCGCTCGCGCCCGCTGCCTGCTGGGCCACGCGCGTGAGCACTTGATACCGCGCCAGGGGGCCTGGAGCCGCGTTCTTTCTCAACTCCCGGGCCAGGCCAAACAACCAGGGCGACGACGGTTCGAGGTTGATGGCCAGGTCGGCTTCCGGACTCGACAAGGTGGCCTGCCATTCCTCGGTAAACCGGCAGGGTTGTGGAAGGCCGACCACGGGGTAAAAGTTCGAGCCGTAGAAGTAGTTACCCAGTCCGACGTTCATGCGCTGTGGCGCCTTGCCGCTGGGGGTCAGCCAGCGTCCGCCCAGGGACACTTCCGCAACACAGCCGGAATCGCGCGCTCCGGCGGCCACGGCCTCGAGCCAGCCATCCAGGCGGTCGTCCATGGAGCGGTTCCGGCAGAATTCCGGGCCGTTCGGGCCAGGGTACAAGCGCGGATGCCAGCAGATGCCGGCACCGGAATCATTGGTCAAAAAGAAAAACTCCTCGATGGGCGCCAACTGGCAAAGCCTGGCCACGGCGCGGCGATAGAGCGCCAGCACTTCCGGGCGATCGATGCAGGGAGCGTAGTAATTGTGCCGGGCGCGGGGCGGATACTGGCAGCGCGGCCCTCGCCAGTCCGGGTGGGCCGCATAGACCGCGTCGGGCAGAAACATGGGTTCGGCGCCGTCAAAGCTTGCCTTCAAGTTTAGTTTGCGCAGCACCTCGCCACGCTGCGCCAGAATATCCTGACAGCGTTGGACGTAGTCGGCCGGTATCCACGGCTGGAGCTCTTCCGGCGGGGCGATTTTGAAGAACGAGGCGTGCCGCATGCTCCAGTTCGGATACGGGTCCAGGGGGTCGAACCACTGCCAGCGCGCCTTGGGCAGATCGCCAATGGAAACGTGGGTGGCGCCCACCTCCGCGGCAAAATCCGCCAGCCGCCGGAATTCATCAAGGCTTTCGGTAGGGCAGGTGACCACGATTCGGCGGCGCCGGCCCGTGCTCCCCTTCTCCTGCGGTGCGGACCACGCTTCCAGCGGCACACAGCGCAGCGTCGCGGCGACGGCCAGCATCCGCTGGGTGAAGGTTCTTCGGTTCATCTCAACCACCTCCCGATGTTGGCGACCTCAAGTAAACGGGAATTTCCACTTTAGCTCCCAACCGCCCCACACTATACGCCCCTCGAGGGGTTCCAGCGCGCTATCTTTCGTTGGCTGGGTCCAGAGGCTCGTGACAGGGCCCTGTCTACTTCATCGCGAGTCCGGAAACTGCCGACTGCGGCCTACCCGTCCGCACACCCCTCCGTCCCTGGTGACCCCAGGTTCCTGCCTACTGCCTTCTGCCTGACGCCCACTCCCCCAAGCACAAATGAGCCGCCTGTGGTATCCTCCCTCGCTGCTCATTTTTGCCCAAGGCGCCGCCGGCGGAAGGTCGTCCTCTTCCGCCACGCCAGTCGCACGAATGGGAGCATGTTTGATCCCGCGGCGCTTCGGCCATCCCGGCTCGAGGAGGAGTCAAAACCCGCCATGAAATTGCATCACGTTATCGAAGCGCAACAGTTTAATTCATCCTCGCTTCTTCATCTCTTTGATGCTGCCAAATACATGGAACAAGTCGTGGCCCATGGAGGCACGATGGAATTTCAGAAGCGCATTATGGCGGCGCTCTTCTACGAGCCCTCCACGCGCACCCGCTTCTCCTTTGAAACCGCCATGCACCGGCTGGGGGGGCGCGTCATCTCCACGGAAAACGCCGCCGAGTTTTCTTCCGTGGCCAAGGGTGAAACCCTGGAAGACACCGTGCAAATCCTCAATGGCTACGCGGACGTGATTGTGATCCGCCATTACGAGGTGGGGGCCGCCAAGCGCGCCGCCGCCGTCTCACAAGCTCCCGTCATTAACGCCGGAGACGGCGCCGGCCAGCATCCCACCCAGGCCCTGCTTGACCTTTACACGATCCGCAAGGAAATCGGAGCGGTCGACGGCCTGAAGATCGCCATGGTGGGAGACTTGGCGCAAGGCCGCACGGTGCGCTCGCTCACCTACCTGCTCAGCAAATATCAGGACATCAAGATTTACTTTGTCGCGCCCACCCTGCTGAAGATGAAAGACGACATCCTTGAACACCTGCGCGAACACCACATCTGGTACGCGGAAGAGACCGATCTGGACAAGGTCCTGCCGGAAGTCGACGTGGTCTACCAGACGCGCATCCAGAAGGAACGCTTCGGCGACCGCATCTCCGATTACGAGAAATGCCGCGGCGTCTACGTGATCAACCGCCATGCCCTGGGATTGATGAAGGCAAAATCCATCATCATGCATCCTTTGCCCCGCCTGGATGAAATCAGCATGGAAGTGGACGCCGACCCCCGTGCCGCCTACTTCCGCCAGGCGCAGAACGGCTTGTACGTGCGCATGGCGCTGCTCTCCATGGTCTTTTCGTAAGCGTGCTTGCCGTTCATCCTGCCGCCTCTGCCTCGCCGCCTCGCGACGTAACCACGGCGGTACCTCTGTACTAGTACCGTAGTTACATTGAGTGTACCCTGGATTTCATTCAGAATGCCTGTGTAGGTAATGATGTCAAATCGAAGAAAAGGATTGCGAGGGGTTGATCATATGGTTATCGGCACAAGATTGCGTTCTCTCCGTGAAGAGAAGGGCATGTCGCAGGGAGACATCGAAAAAAGCACCGGCCTGCTGCGGTGTTATATTTCGCGCATTGAGAACGGGCATACCATCCCGTCTTTGGAGACTTTGGAGCGCTTTGCGGGCGCCCTGGATGTTCCCTTGTACAAGCTGTTTTACTCGGGTGATGGCGATGCTCCCACACCCAATCTGGTTCGGCGCCAGAGCCTGGATGAGCTGGCGGCGCAGCCGGGGAAAGCCGGCGAGGAGGCGCGCTTCCTGCTCCAGTTCAAGAACGTCCTGGCCAAACTCGGTGATCCCGACCGTGATGTGGTGCTGACCCTGGCCAAGAAACTGGCGACGCGCTAAGTCCTCCGCGGGGCCGCCGCGCCTGCTCAGCGGAGGGATTGGCCGGCCATGGTGCCGGGCCTCCCTCCGCCACCTGGAGCCCTTCTTAGTAGCCTACTGTGGAACCAGGATGACGTTCTCCTCGGGCTCTTTCCCCGTGGACTTCTCCGGCACCTTGCCGGAGACCGCGCGCAGGTAGTTTACCAGGTTCCAGCGCCGTTCATCGCTCATGCGGCCCGCCTGGGACGGCATGGGGTCCTTCCCGGCGCCAATGATCGCGAAGAGCTCTCCGTCGGTCCGGTCCTTCAGCGTATCCGCCTTGGTGAAATCCGGCACATTGAGCTTCATGTCGGCGGCCAATTCACCCTTCCCATCGCCCTTATCACCATGGCAAAGAGCGCACTGGGTGGTGAAAATCTTCTTGCCCCGGCTGACGGAAACCTCGGTGAACTTCACCGGGTTCTTTCGCGCTTTATCCTCGGCTGAAATCACCGCCGGGTGAGGCGCTTCGGGCGCTTGGGTTGTGGCGGCGCCGGCGGGAGGCGGCGTCTCCTTCTTCTCTTGGGCCCACAAGCAACCTGCTGCTAAAAGCAGGACTAGAATCAACGTCTTTGAAGGCATGGCATTCCTCGGGCGGATAAATGTCGTGCGCCGCAATCAATCCGCTGCGGACAAGGTTGCGGTGCTTTTGAACCACCCCACTCCCGAGAGAGCAATTTCGTTTCCCACTTTGACATAGGTCACAGAAGGAATGGGACAAACTGTCTCTGTCCCAGCGATTATAGTGACAATTTGTCTTTGCCACCCGCGACTCCCTGCACCGGGGTGCGTCCTTTTGCCCATGTCCCTCTCGAACCCCCACACACCGCCAGGGACCCAGTGAGCAGTATGGCGAGAGGGATGAATTGTAAAGGCGAGGTCCATTAGCTATGACCCGCAACATAGAGCAGCAGCGCGAGGATGAAGACAGGGATCAATCCCAGCAACAGGTAGGGGAAAAGCCTTCCGTATGGCGCCGCCTGCCGCTGGTGGGAGGTGTGACGCTCGGCGGTGGCGCCCACCGCGACTTGGTCCTGGTGTTCCAGGTCGTTGGCGAGTTCGCGGGCAACGTGGTAACGGTTCAGCGGATCGCGTTCCATGGCCCGCAGGATGATTTCCTCCAGCGCGGGAGAAATCTCCGGCGCAATCTTCCGTGGCGACGGCGGATCGGCCTTAAGTTTGACATTCAGGATCAGGAAGGGGTCCTCTCCGGGGAAGGGCGTCTCCCCGGTCAGCATTTCATAGAGGATGACGCCCAGGGAGTACAGATCGCTGCGCGCGTCCCCGCGTTTGCCCTTGACCTGCTCGGGTGAAATATATTCGGGCGTTCCCTGCGTTTTGGAGAGCTTCCCGAAGGTCAAGCGCCGCGCGCCGGCCTTGGACGCAATGCCGAAATCGATCAGCTTGATGCGGTCGCCGGCGTCGAGCATGATGTTTTCCGGCTTCAGGTCGCGATGCACGACGCCCTGACCGTGAATGTAATCGAGCGCTTCGCAGATTTGCAGCGCGATGTGCACGGCGCGTTCCGCCGAGAACTTTCCCTGCTCGTTGAGCACCTGGCGCAGCAGGCGTCCCTCCACCCATTCCAGCACCATGTAGAGGCGGCTGCGGTCTTCCTCGGCAAAGACCTTGATGATCCCCGGATGGCTCAGCGTCGTGCCAATCGCTTCCTCGCGCTGAAAGCGGTCGAAGAAGACGGGGTCACATTCCATCTCGAAGTGGGGAAGTTTGATGGCCACGCACCGGTCGTTGGTCAAATCGGTGGCGCGGTAAATGGTGGCCATGCCGCTGGTGGCCACCAGGCTGTCAATCCGGTAGTGATCCAGCACGTCGCCGGCACGAAGGGGAATCAATTGCAAGGAGGAAGCGCCCATACCCGCCCATAGTAGGGCACAAGGCATAAAGAATTCATAAGGATCCCCGAAGGAATCTATAAACAGAGGTGCAAGCGCTCCTGCCGCGCCGCGGCTGTTCCCGACCCTCACGCCGAATGGACGGGCGCCTACATCTTGATGGCCGGATGGGTATGTTTGCGGAGGTACCAGCAGGGGGTGTAACCCATGTGCGGGAACAGGGAGTTCACGCAAGTCTGCCGGCGCGGATCGAGGAAGTAAAAATCCGACTTGCCGCTCTTCAGTCCTACGTCGTAATAGGGCCGCACGGTGACCGTGCTGTAAGCGGCGCGCCCTTTGGGAATGGGGATGCGCACCACGGCGTAGTCCGCCGCATACACTACGGCCAGCAACCCCACCACGATCAAGGCAATTTGCTTTACGAGTTTCACGCGCCAATTCCGCCCCACGGCCTGTCCGGAGCATCACTCCCACTCCGCGGCCGCGCCAGGATTTAAATGTACCGTTTTCGGCAAAATTATTGTACTCCATTTGTGCCCCGCGCGGCATCATCCCCGTGGTGTCCTGTGCGAAGCACCTTGGAGTGCGGCGGCTCGACGCCGCCTTGGTCCTTATCCTCGGCGTTATACTAAAGCGGCGTCGAGCCGCCGCACTCCAAGGTGCTTCGCACAGCCACGACCACGCATTTCCGCTAACTACATTTCTTTTCATAAACTTCTGCTTAGAATGAATTTAAGTAACTTTGTTTTCATAAACTTCTGCTTAGAGCCGAAAACCGACATTTTTTCTATACTTGTTTTCAATAACTTATGGGCGCTGAATCCCAGAATTAATCCCCCTTTTTTTTCGCCACTTTTTAACGCAATCACGACAACTTGCTTATTTTCATTAGCTTGAGTGTTTGCTCGTACCATGGCAAATTCAACTAACTACCTTTGTTATGATCAACATCTGCTGATGAAAACTTTTATTTGCTGTTTTCCTCGGCATCGTTTTCCCCAGAATCCGCTCCGAAAGTTGCCATGTTCAGTTCATGGCGTTGAGGCTTCAACAGCAGGTTGATTATTCGCCGGGCCGTGCTTCGGGCGGCTTTCACTAGCCACTAACCACTAACCAACAGGCACTAGCCACTGCCTTCAGCCAGCCACTCACCACCAGGCACCCGCCATTGCCCTGACGCCTAGACCCTGACAACTAGCCGTGCTGCGCGATTTGGCGCGGGCGCCGATCTCCGGGTAGGTGGCGAGCATTCGCCATGCCATAGGCCAGAAATATTGCCCATCAGTGACGAAACGCTCCTAAAACGGTCAAATTGCACCACGCCCTCCCGGGGGTTTTCGCAGGGTGATATTCCTGCCTCCGTAAATTTCCTTCGGGACTCATGAGGTCCGATTTGCGGTCCAATTCGTGGACTCGGCAAGTTGGAAACTCCGCGGGTCCGATCGGGTCTGACCGGTAATCGGAGGGGGCAGAGGGTGGATTGAACCAGCAGAGCGCGGGATCGCACAGTTCCGGGCGCGTTGTGGGGGCGGATCGCGAACCGCCCGCCTTTTGCCGGATTGCGCAGAACAAAGCTCTGCGGATTTTGTGCCACGGGCGTCCCGCCCGTGCGCGAGCATGGCCGGGACGGCCATGGCACGATCTTCGGCTTGCGCAGAACGCCGCTCTGTGCAATCCACAAAGGTCTTGACATCAACTGTACTATGTGTAATAGTACAGCTATATGATCCCGTTCCGCGTAGATTTCCGGCCCGGCGTTTCGCTTTACGAGCAGGTGGTCTATGCCGCGAAGAAGGCCATGATCTCCGGACAATTGCGCCCCGGCGACGCCTTTCCCTCCGTACGTGCCCTCAGCAAAGAATTGAAGATCAATCCCAACACGGCCCACAAGGTTGTCACTTACCTGGTCACCACCGGTTTGCTGGAGACCCGGCCGGGCATCGGCACGGTGGTGGCGGCTTTGCCCGAGGCGAGCATGGCGGAACGGACGCAGTTGCTCGGGCAGGAGATTGAGCAACTCGTGGTGGAAGCCAAGAAACTTGGGATTGGCCTGGAGGATATCCTGGACTCCATTTCGACGCATTGGCAGCGCCTCGGCGGCGGGCAGGGCGGAGCGGCGCGGCCGGATCGAGGAGGTCGCAGCAAGTGATGAGCAACATCATTCAAACCGAGAATCTCACCAAGAAGTTTCGCCGGGTTGAAGCTCTAAACGGCCTGAACCTCGATGTGCCGGAAGGCGCCATCTACGCGCTGGTGGGCCCCAACGGCGCCGGCAAGACGACGGCCATCAAAATTCTGATGAACATTTTCGGAGCTACCAGTGGGCGCGCCACGGTGCTGGGAATGGATTCCACGCGGATTGCAGGACGGTCGTTCACGGCCATCGGCTACGTATCGGAAAACCAGGAATTGCCCGGATGGATGCGGGTGGACGCGTTTATGGCGTATCTGCGTCCGTTCTATCCTACGTGGGATCGCGATCTGGAAAACGAGCTGGTGCGGCAGCTTGATTTGCCCCTGGACCGGAAGCTCAAGGATTTGTCCCGCGGCATGCGGATGAAGGCGGCGCTGGCCAGTTCGCTCGCTTACCACCCCAAGCTGATTGTTCTCGATGAACCCTTCAGCGGCCTCGACCCGCTGGTCCGTGATCAGCTCATTGAAGGAATGCTGGCACGCGCTTCGGAAGCCACGATTTTCATTTCGTCGCACGATCTGGCGGAGGTGGAGACCTTCGCCAGCCATGTCGGGTACCTGGAGCAGGGCCGCCTACGGTTTTCTGATGAGATGACCACTCTGGCGGATCGGTTCAGGGAAGTGGAACTGACGTTTGACCAGCCACCTGGACTGCCCGAGAAGTGGCCGGAAAGCTGGATGCAGGTCGAGGCGTCGGGTGCGGTGGTGCGCTTCATCGAAAGCCGTTTCGATGAGGAGCGCACGCGCGGCGAAATCCAGAGGTTGCTTGGAAACGTGCGTGACGAGACGTTCACCCCCCTGTCATTACGCCCTATTTTCCTGGCGATGGCCAAGGCCGGGCGAGGCCGTTCAGCCTAAGGTGGGGGGCGCGACGCTCGCCCCGGGGCTGAATGCCGTTTGGCCCGACAGGAGGAAGGCCCATGAGGAATCAATTCTTTCACATTTTCCGCAAAGACATTCACCAGCGCTGGCGGGAGATTGTTCTGTCCTTCGCATTAATCGTGGCGTATGGGTGGCATGAGGCAACCCGGTCATTGACATCAGCGGACATGCCAGATGCTTTTTCCTTCCTCTGGCAAATGCTGCCGCTCCTGCTCGTCGTCTCCTGGGCCCTGCTCATCCTGCGCAGCGCGCAGGCAGAGTGTCTGGTCGGCGACCGTCAATTCTGGGTGACGCGGCCTTACGAGTGGAAGCAATTGCTGGCGGCCAAATTCCTTTTCATGGCGGTTTTCATCAATGTCCCCCTCTTCATCCTGCAAGTCTTCCTGTTGTTGATGGCCGGCTTTCCACCCACCTCACACTTAGCAGGGCTGTTTGGACTCCAACTGCTGTGGATCTTGATCCTCATCTTGCCCGTCGTAACCCTGGCGGCTGTTACCGCGAGCATTGGACAGTTCATGTTAAGTATCTTGGGTGTGCTTCTCTACGCGATCGCCCTTCAGAGCGTCGTACCGCCCGCGGGAGTCTCGGGATTGTACGCGGTCCCGGGCTGGCTTAGCATTCTGGTGATTGCTGGCGCAGGGCTGGTAGTGGTGCTCCAGCAATACGCACGCCGCCGGACGGCGCCTTCGCGCATTCTATTGCTCAGCGCCGGGGCACTAGTCCCGATCATCATATTTGCAACCCCGTACCGGATACTTATTGAGCGCGCCTATCCACTAGCGACCGCACGGCCATTGCCAGTACAACTGGCCTTCGACCCTGCCAAGCCAGCCTCGAACGAGGGCGGCTACCCGGAAAAAAACAAGGTCCACATCCGGATACCGCTCCTCGTGTCGGGCGTCCCAGAGGGCAACCGGGTTACCGCTGCCGGAGTCACAGTCAGTATCCAGGCGCCGGGAGGGCAACAATGGAGTTCGGGCTGGCACAACGCTCACGGATTCTTCCCACCGAATCGTCCCCACTCTCAAACCTTTATTACGCTGGATCGAGATTTCTTCGACCGGGTAAAGTCCTCGCCGGCAAAGGTTCAAATTACCTATGCGCTCGAGCCCGCTCACGCCAGGGACTCGGTACGAATCGTCGCTCAAGCCGGCGAATTTTCCGTGCCGGGTGAGGGACGATGTACGTTCTCTCCCTTCCAACCTGGGATGATTCAATGTGTCTTCCCCCTCAAGGCTCCGCATATGTCGGTGGGCGTTAAGTCGGACGAGATAACATGTGCCCCGCGTCAGAACGAAACTCCGCTTCCCCCCAGCCTGATTGGCCACGGCTGGGTCTGGTCATCATCCGTGTTTGGGGTTGAGTTCAGGATTAGTCCGGTTATTCTCCGGCCTCTGTGGGTGAATGAATGGGGGGAGGTTAAAACCCGCTACTTCTATCCAGGTGTATGCCCGGGAACGCCGCTCACGATGTTTACAAACTGGGAAGATTTGCCGCGCACTCGCATCGAACTCGAGATTGACAGTATTCGCCTGGCCGACTATCAGTTGAAAGATACGCGAGGGGAAGGTGTGGGCGGATTTGATGTCAGCGTGCCTTAGCCACTTCTTGCCAACCCAAGTGTCCCCGCCTGATTCGCACAGCGCGGAGTTATTCCGGTCGGGCCGGAATTGGTTCGCCGCTTTAGTTTTATGGATGTTTATCGACCCGTGATGGTCATCATTTTGAGAGCCGCGGAGTAAGGCAAACGACGCCTGACTCCGCGCTACCCCGCTTTTCCCGGTTGCAGAACTATAAATCGATTGCCGCCGCGGTGGCGTGCTGCATGATTCAAATTGATCACGTGCGATTGCCCTTGGGGTATCACGCATGAGAAAAGACCACGGTCAGAAATTCACTGACCGTGGCTACGTGCTGGCACGGACCGGGTAGGTAACCTGGATTTGCCACGCCGCTTGGCTATAATCCACGCCGTGGTCGAAAGGGTTATTGCGATGAATCGCCGCAGATGGCTGACATTGCTTCTTTGTGTCCTCGTGTTGATGGAAGTCGCAAGTTTGGCGATGTCCGTTTCCGTAACTTTCGTGCATGGAATTTCCGCGGATGAGGCCTTCAATCGGTGGAATCAGAATCGCACGCCGGAAAACGATCTGGCGTTCCATAAAGAAATGGATCGACTTCTAGAAGGACCACGTAAGATCCGAAAATTATCCTTTGTGGTGTTTTGCGCGAACAGCATCGTGCTCTGTTTTGTCTGTCGGAAGTGGAAAAGGAATGAGTCCCCCGCGAGCACGTAGCCACGGTCAGTGAATTTCTGACCGTGGTCTTTTCCCGGTTGGAGAACCATAAATCGATTGCCGCCACGGTGGCGTGCTGCATGATTCAAATTGATCACGTGCGATTGCCCTTGGGGTATCACGCATGAGAAAAGACCACGGTCAGAAATTCACTGACCGTGGCTACGTGCTGTGCGTGGACCGCGTGTCGTTACCAGTCGGCCGGCAGACCCCGGCGCCCCTTGATACGCGGGGGACCAGGATAATCATGGCGTGGAAGAAACGGGTTGGACGACTGGTGGGGTTACAGTTAGTTTTATATCGTTTTGCCCGCGAACAGTTTGCGCCGGCGCGCCAGGCCGAGACTCGCGACGCCCAGGGCGAGCAGAATCCAACTGGCCGGCTCGGGGGCATTGATAGAATCGTAAACAGCGGCTGCCGTGATGTCGCCCGAGTAGGGGTTGGAGTTGGTGTAATCTCCAAGGATGCCGGTGGTGTCCCCCACCCCGAACGCCCAATACTGATCATATCCGTTGCTCACCGGATCCTGACGAGAAACACCGCTTAGGGAGACAATGGGGTCGGAGTCGAGTTGGCCCCAAAGGATTCCGCCCACGGGATTATAACCGAACACGGCGGTGTTCGTGCCTGACTGCGCCGAGCCGAGAGAGCCGAGAAGAATGTCGTCGCCTGGATACGGCCATACACCGGCATAGACGTCTCCGTCGGATTCCACCTCCAGTTGGGTGTCGTGCCAAGCGGTGTTCGTTTGGGGCTGACCGAGCTCGGCCACGATAACCCCCTGGTCACCCGTGGCGTAAGTGAACTGGACGAGGATCGTGAAGGTCGGCGTATATCCTAAGCTGGGGGTCATTGCCCCGCTGATATTGCCGGACGTGTCCGAGTAGAGGAGGTCGGCTTGGGCGGGAGCAGCACACACCAATCCGATAACCGCCACCGCAAGGCAACTAAGCAAGTTTTTGATTTTCTTATTCATTTTGTCCCCCAGGAAATTACCTGGAATTGGAAGATCGCCAAGCGGCTGCGGTCCATTAGGAGTAACCCTCTCTGGTATGAGAGTCAGATTAAATCGCTATTGCAAGCATTTTCGAGGCCATCCCAAAACCTCGATTAAAATAAATAGACTCAGTAGCTTAGCTCATACCAGGGAAGTGCCTGGGGAATGCGCTGATGCAAAGCTCTGCGCTCGGTGCGCAACCCTCTGCATGCTAGAAAACCGGGACAGGAACGTGTGAAAAAATGTGTTTTGAGAGTCGCGGAGTGGAGATGATGGTAGGACAATGATGTCACGTTCGTTGCGTGGAGGCCTCCTAGTGGAGGATTTTGCTTTTGACCACCGTCTTCATCCT
>Ga0326728_10021128_pt1 | contig 12293 bp, 9 predicted proteins | sample MB3enrmetagenome_FD_207602 | JGI IMG/M metagenome (GOLD analysis project Ga0326728, IMG submission 207602) | Lab enriched peat soil microbial communities from McLean, Ithaca, NY, United States - MB31MN | ecosystem: Environmental > Terrestrial > Soil > Wetlands > Peat | place: USA: New York...
ACGGCAGCAAAGCCCGGCGGAGACGTAAAGTACAAGTGGCGGGTAAAACGTCTGATGGCGAAGGGCCGACGCTGGGAAGCCGACCTTATGGATGAGTACATGAGGCCTCGAAAGGGCTTCGAGTACAAGGCGGTTTCCCCTTACGGGGGACGCTTTTGGGCATACTCAAAGCAAAACCTGGTCGAGTTTGCAAGGAGCGGGCATCTCATTCACAGAAGCACCGGCATGCCCAGGCTGGTTCAGTATGCCGATGAAATGCCCGGGATACCCGTTCAGGATCTCTGGAGCGACATCAGCCCCGCCATGGGCACGGAAGACCTTGGGTATCCCACGCAAAAGCCGAACGCTCTCCTGAAGAGAATAATCAACCTGAGCAGCAACGAGGGCGATTTAGTCCTCGATCCTTTCTGTGGCTGTGGGACGGCCATCGCGGCCGCCGAAGAACTCAAACGCCGCTGGATCGGAATCGACATTACCTATCTTGCCATCAACCTCGTGCAGCGCCGGTTGCGCGACAGCTTCGCGGAACAACTCAGCCCTTATGAAATCATCGGCGCGCCCACGGACGTGCAGGGCGCCGAGGCGCTCAAAGAAATCAGCCCGCACCAGTTCGAGTGGTGGGCGGTGGACCTGGTGAACGCGCGGCCCGCCAAGGACCACAAGAAGGGCGCGGATACCGGCATCAACGGCTACATCAACTTCTTCGACGACAAGAGCGGCCAGGCGAAGCAGGTGATCGTGCAGGTGAAGAGCGGCTACATCGGCGTGAACCATGTGCGCGACCTAAAGGGTGTCCTAGAGCGTGAAAAAGCCGCCATCGGCGCGCTTATCACGCTGCGCGAGCCCACCAAGCCCATGCTCACGGAAGCCGCCGCCACGGGCTTCTACGAGTCAAAGGACTTTCCGGGCCGCTATCCCCGCCTACAAATCCTCACCATCGCCGAATTACTGGCTGGAAAGAAACTCGAATACCCGACCCACCGCGTCGAAACCTTCGCTAAAGCCGAGAGGAAAACCAAGAGCCAGCAGGAGGGGCTGTTTTGACAGGAATAATCGTGCCCAGCCCCCGCGCGCGGAATGACAGCAAACCCGCGCAGGTCTGGGGTTCGCGTGTCGCGGTTCGCCAACGGCCATGGAGGGAAATACTATGGGTGTTGCTAATGATTTGTGTCCCCTGTGTGATCGGAACCCACGCTCCATAGATGCAGACCCTAGCCGGGACGTAATCCGAGTCCACTGCCGCCGCTGCGGCCGCTACGAGGTTGCGGACGACGCTATCGACGTACTGAGGGCCACCTCGGACGAGCAGTTGTGCCTGCTCTCAGCCTACTGTAGGCGTTTCCCTAAGGGCCCGAACCCACCCATGATCACGTGGGAATCGGTAGGGAGAATTATCCGCGAAATGTCCCTTTTCACGCCTCCAGAAAAGCTTGACCTCCTACTTGAGTCCATCGCCCGGTCGAGCCCCGGCCCCGGTGAAAGCTCGCCCTTTGACGCAAATGAGGATTATCCGCTCTTGATTGCCCGTCACCCTGCGGAGGCCGAGTATTTCTTGAATGAGCTCGAGAACAGGGGTCACGTGGAGCGAACAGGGGCCGGCACCTTAGTGACGCTGAAGGGCTGGGAGCGCCTGGAAGAGATGAAGCGGAGCGGGCGCTCGTCGAATAGGGCCTTCGTGGCAATGTGGTTTGACCAGGCGATGGATGACCTGTACACCAAGGCCGTCGATCCGGCAATCCGAAAGGCGGGGTACCTTCCGCTGCGCATTGATAGGCTCGAGCACGTCAACCGGATCGATGATGAGATTATAGGTCAGATTAAACGGTCGCGGTTCATGGTTGCAGACTTTACTGGTCAGCGGCACGGCGTTTATTTCGAAGCAGGTTTAATGACGGGCCTTGGGCGAACCGTGATCTGGATGTGTGGCAAGGACGAGTTGAAGAAGATGCACTTCGACGTGCGCCAGTTCAACTTCATTGACTACGAATCTTTGGAGGAGGCGGAGACGCGGCTGTACAACCGCATCCTGGCGATCGAAGGCGAGGGACCGAGCGCCGAGTAACGCGGGTGGCGCATACGTCGCCTTGTATGTATGCGCCCCTACCAACTGCGCAGAATCAAGTTCGGCGGGATGGCGAAATGCCGGTAGAGTAGGAGAGGTGGCGGAGGACGCTCCTCTCCCCTCATCGAATCGAACGTGCAGGTTTCCCGCATCCGGCTCGCGCGGAGACTCTCGCCGCAAGCATGCGCAGGCCGACCCCCGCCAAGGAATCACAACTTAATCAAGCCCAGGTGGTGCATCTGGGCACAGACGGTCGTGCCTTTCGGTGGCCGGTAGGGACGCTGACTGCGGCGCCGCAGATGCTTCCACAGGCGCCACCGCACGTAGCTGTTGATCTGGCCGAAAGCGCGTCCCGGGTAACCGTAGCGAAAGCAGCCGGCCCAGCTTTTCAGGTGACGATTCAATTCCCCGATCAACTGGGGGAGCGGGACGCCATTCAGTTGCGCGCTGGTCATCTCCCGCAACTTCACCTGCACGCCCTCCAGCGCGTCGGCGGGGATCGCACGATCTTCCGGAAACAAGCTGCGCCGCGGGACTCAGAGCGGGACGTAGATGCTGGCCGTGCGTCCGGGCAGCGTGGCCCTGAGCCTGCCGTCGCGGACTTGCAGAGGAGGGCAGGCCCCCAGCCGATCACCAAGGGTGGTTCCGTTCAAAAGGCGTGCAGGAGCGGCGTCGAATTCGACTGTCGCGCCGTCAACCGCGTTGTTGATGATCACGACCACTGACTGGCGGTCAGTTAGACGGGCGTAGGCGTAGGTCTGGTCGCTGACGAACAGGTCGAGGAGCTTGCCGCGCCTCAATGCCTCGAGTTCCCGGCGCAGATGGGCGAGCTTCGAGACGTGCGCGAAGGCCACCTGCTGGTCCGGCGTGCGGCCGGAAGGCTCGAAGGCGTTATGCGGGTCGCCCGGCCAGCCACCTGGGAAGTCGCGGCGATTATCGGGGTCAGCGCCGCCCGGCATGGCAAGCTCATCGCCCGAGTAAATCATGGGGATTCCCCGCGTCGTCATGATGAACGTCAGGGCCAGCTTCAGCCCGGCAAGGCTGGCTCGGGGCTCGTTCATGAAGCGCGGCATGTCGTGATTGCCGATGAAGGTGACGAGCAGGCTGGGGTCCTGGTAAAGGTAGTCGTGAGCCAGCGTCGCCGCCGCCTGCTGCAACGGCTTGCCTTCTGCAAAGGCGCGCCGGAGCGGGTAGAGCAGCGGGAAATCGAAGACGCTATCGACGCCCGAGTCCACGCCATCGAAACGCGGCTTGCCTCCCTGGAAGAAAGAGGTCAGGGCGGGGTCCGCGTCGAAGACTTCTCCCACCACGTTGAGGCGCGGATACTGATGCTTGATGGCAGCCGTCCAGTCGCGCCAGAAGCGCCGCGGCACGTAGGGAAGAGTGTCCTCGCGAATGGCGTCAAAGCCTACGATGCCGATCCACCAGAGAGTGTTTTGAATCAAGTAACGCTCGACCTCCGGATCGTCCTGGTTCAAATCAGGCAAAATGTTGAGGAACCAGCCGTCGAGCGTGGCGCTGAGGAGCTGCGGCGGCGCGTGAGGGTCAAGGAGCGTCCAGGTTTGCCAGGTTTCGTTGGGATGGGCGGCTTCGCTGCCGTGATACCACGTGGGCGTGGGCGGGTCATGGACCCAGGGATGATACGGCCCGGTGTGGTTCGCAACCTCGTCCTGCATGACTTTGATGCCCAGCTTGTGGGCGTCGTCCACCAACTCGCGCAGTTTGGCCAGGTCGCCGAAGTGCTCCTCGACGGCGTAGAAATCAACCGCGCCATAGCCGTGGTAGTCGGCAATCGGCTGGTTGTCGTAGCGCTCGCGCTCGTTCAGATGGTCTACGTTGTCGTAAATCGGAGTCAGCCAGAGCGTGGTCGCGCCAAGGTCCTTCAGATAAGACAGGTGATTGATGATGCCCTGCAAATCGCCGCCATGATAGTAGCGGGGCTTCGAGCGATCCAACAGTCCCGGCGATTGAGGAGGATTGTCGTTGGCAAGGTCGCCATCGGAGAAACGATCAGGCATGATCTCGTAGATTAGGTCGTCCGGAGAGAAACCCTGGAAGCGCCCCTGGCGCGGCACGGGAGCGAGCACGTCGAAAGGAAAGCTCAATGAGCCGGCGGCGTTGACGAGTTGCAGAGTGCGGCGCCCCGGCCTGCATTGGGGGTCGATGGTCAAGTCCATGAACAAGTAGGAGCCGGTGGCATTCGCGTGAACGTTGCTGACCTTGAGGCCGGCGCCGTGCGATTCAACCCGAGCCTGGGAAAGATTGCGCCCGCAAATCAATAAGCGCACCGGATTGATCGAGTGGCCCACCCACCAGTTGGGCGGATCAATCTTGAGGACTTGCGGCGCGCCCTCCGCGATTGTCTGCGGCTGCGATGCCGCGCGACCACCTCTCCCGATCCCGCTTAGAAGGGCTAGAATTAACGCACCGCAGAGAATGCGATGTCTGTTCATTTTCCAGTGTGGCTGGCCCAAATTTGTAACCATAGTTCGCGGGCTGGCGCAGACTTCGCCTTCTGAAGTCTGCGATCTCGCGTAGCGAGACTCTTGGAGGCGATGGCCGATGCACAACTAAGGTTCGCTGCCGCGAACCACGCAGACATCAAGAACCGGATGTCTGCGCCAACCCGCCTCCAAGCTGTCGAACATGCTCGTCACATCGGGCTGGCGCAGACTTCGCCTTCTGAAGTCTGCGATCTCGCGTAGCGAGACTGTTGGAGGCGATGGCCGATGCACAACTAAGGTTCGCTGCCGCGAACCACGCAGACATCAAGAACCGGATGTCTGCGCCAACCCGCGTCCCATCACGCTTCGCGCGCGACATGACGCTACCGGTTAACCACCGCCTCCGCTTTGGGCAGCGGCTCCTTTTCGAGTGAGACGTCAACAACGCGCTTCATCAACAGCGCCGCCAAGATCAGGAAGACACCGCCGGCCAGCACGGCCGCTAGGCGATTGTTATGGAGCAGGTGCAACATGACCCAGCCGAACAAGAGGGAGGCCGTGATTTCAGGAATCGTGATGAAGAAATTGAAGATGCCCATATACACGCCCGTCTTTTCGGCAGGGAGGGAGCCGGCGAGAATCGTGTAAGGCATGGCAAGTACGCTAGCCCAGGCAATTCCCACTCCGAGCATGGAAAGCAGCAGCAGGTACTGGTCGTGGATCACGGCCACGGACAACAGTCCCGCTGCCCCGCATAGCAGGCACAAGCCGTGCGTCAACTTGCGGCCGAGCGCCCCCGCCAGGGCCGGCAACGCGAAGGAGAAAACGAAGCAGACGGCGGAATACAGCCCGAAACAGATGCCCGCCCACTCCACGCCGCGGGTATAAACGGGTGAAGTCTCGTTGGCGGCGCCAAAGACGTTGTGGGCCACCGCGACGGGAAAATAGAGCCACATGCAGAAGAGTCCCAGCCAGGTGAAGAGTTGCACCCAGGCCAGTTGCTTCATGGTGGGCGGCATGTTTCGAATCGACCTGAAGATCTCCCGCGCGTTATCAAACAAGCCCGACTTCTCTTGCTTCATCTTCGCAAAAGCCTCGAGATCGTCAGGCGGATACTCCCGTGTGCTCACAATCGTCCAGAGCACCGCACCCAGGAAAGCAACGGCTCCTACGTAGAAAGAAATTCGCACCGTGAGCGGAATGGCATGTCCCGTTGCCGGGGCGTTCTGAACGTGGAAAAGATTCGTCATCATCCAAGGGAGCGCCGAAGCTACGACAGCGCCGAGCCCGATAAACAGGCTCTGCATGGCGAAGCCGCGGGCCCGTTGCTCCTCGGGCAGGAGATCTGCCACGAAGGCGCGAAAGGGCTCCATACTGACGTTGATGGAGGCGTCCATGATCCAGAGCAGGCCGGCCGCCATCCAGAGCGTGGGGGATTGCGGCATCAGCACCAGGGCCGCCGAAGCCAGAATCGCGCCGGTCAGGAAGTACGGTCGCCGCCGCCCCAGCCGGTTCCAGGTGCGGTCGCTCATGTGGCCGATGATGGGCTGAACGATCAAGCCGGTCAAAGGCGCGGCCAGCCAGAGGATGGGTATCTGGTCAGGGCGAGCGCCAAGGTATTCATAGATGGCGCTCATGTTCGCCATTTGCAACCCCCAGCCAAACTGGATGCCGAGGAAACCAAAGCTCATGTTCCAGATCTGCCAGAAACTCAAGCGAGGTTTTTCCATAAACATCACTTTGCCGGAGCACAAGAGGGATGTAGGGGCGGTTCGCGAACCGCCCCTACAGTCGTCGTGGCGCTGACCTTCAGGTCAGCAAGACGCTGGATGCCGACCTCAAGGTCGGCGCTACGTTTCCGATGCGTGACTCGAACGCGCGGCCCGGTCGTAGATCACGGTCAACTCGCGCAATCGTTCCCCAATTTCGGGCGTCAGCTGGTCTGCGGTGAACCGCCACCGCCAGTTGCCGCTGGGCGAGCCTGGCAGGTTCATCCGTGCTCGGCTGTCCAAGCCCAAGAGATCCTGGAGAGGAACGATCGCCACATCGGCCACCGAAGCCAAAAGAGCGCGGATGAACGCCCAGTTCATTTCCTGGCCGTCCGTTCCCAGGTACTTGAGCGTGAACTCTCTTTCTGCCCGAATGTTCTCTGCGGTTCGCGTACTGTCGCCGACGCCGCTCGATGTCCACCAGCCGATGGTCGTGTCATTATCATGCGTCCCGGTATAGACCACAAAGTGACGCCGGAAGTTGTGAGGTTTGAATTCGGGCGCCTGAGGGTCCGTGCCAAAAGCGAATTGGAGAATCCCCATACCCGGAAAGCCAAACCGGTCGCGCAACGCCTCGACCTCGGGTGTGATCACGCCCAAGGTCTCGGCAACGATGGGGAGGTCGCCGAGGGTCCTCTGGACGGCCTCGAGCAACTCGCCTCCCGGCGCCTTCACCCAGCGGCCGTTGATCGCGGTCTTCTCGTTGCCGGGAACCTCCCAGTAGGCTTCAAATCCTCGGAAGTGGTCGAGACGGACCATGTCCACCAACTTCAGCATGGATCGGAAACGGTCAATCCACCAGGCATAGCCTGTCCCAGCCATCGCCTCCCAGCGATAAAGCGGGTTACCCCACAGTTGTCCGGCAGCGCTGAAGTAGTCAGGCGGAACGCCTGCCTGCACAGTTGGGTTTCCGTCCCCGTCGAGCTGGAACAGTTCCGGGTGGGCCCACACGTCCGCACTGTCGTGAGCGACGAAGATGGGAATGTCGCCCATCATCTGAATTCCCCGCTCGTGACAGTAGGCTTTGAGCTCTGACCACTGCTTGAAGAACTGAAATTGAACGTACTTCTGCGTGTTTACTGGTTCCGACAGGCGAGCGGCCCAGCGCGCCACCGCCTCCGGCCGGCGCGCCGCGATGTCACGCCCCCACTTGTTCCACACCGCTTCCCCACCGTGCGCTTCTTTCAAGGCCATGAACAGGGCGAAGTTGTCGAGCCATGGGGCGTTTTGCCGGCAGAAGGTCTGGAACTCCTCGCGCCGCTCCTGGGAAGCGCCAGCAAGAAAGTTTCTTGCCGCCCGCCCGAGAAGCGGGAGCCGCTGCCGGATGACCGCGCCGAAGTCCACCCGGTAATTCGGAAACATTGGGAGATCGCGTTCCAAGTCGCCCGGCGAGAGGTCACCGTCTGCAACCAGTTTCTCGAGGCTCACAAGCAGCGGGTTCCCCGCAAACGCCGAGAAACATTGGTACGGTGAGTCCCCGTAGCCCGTAGGACCCAGAGGGAGCACTTGCCAGATCCGCTGGCCTGCCCCGGCCAGGAAGTCCGCGAACCGATGAGCTGCGGGGCCGAGGTCGCCAATACCGAATCTGCCCGGCAGCGAGGTGGGATGGAGGAGTATGCCGCTACAACGACGAAACTCCATGGCCGGATTCTACGCTGTTTCGTGAATTCGGGCCAAGCGGAATCTATTCTGCCGCCGGCCGGTCGTCCGGCGCGCCGCCCTCGATGAGTGAACGAGGGGCGGGAGCATCTCCGCCTTTCCGCAGAGCGCGCGGCAAAGCCGCAGTCAAGGGCCTTCTCGCGCCGCTTGCCGCACCTGCTCGGGCGTGCCGACATCCCGCCAGTGATACTCATCGCCGCGAAAAGCGAGGATTTTCTGCCCCTGCCCTGCGAGGCGCATATAGGCGGCGAAGATTGGGAAGGCGCCTTCTTCCGTTATCACGGAAAAGAGGCGAGGAGAAATAACATGCATGCAGGAAAAGGCCAGTGCCTGCGGTTGCGCTGAAGGCCGAACCAATTCGTTCTTGCCGTCGCGTCCGTAGCGTCTTCCGCAAAGCTGGAGGCGCTCATCGAAGAGCAGGTATCGAAAAGTCTCCCGATCCTGCACGGCGATGGTGGCCAGCGCGCCATTCTCAACATGAAATCGCGCCATGCGCGCCAGGTCGAAAGTGCTGACGATGTCGACGTTGTGCACGAAGAAAGGCTTGTCCGCGTCTTCGGGGCTTTCCAGGAAAAACCAGGAGGCTTTCTTCAAGCCGCCCCCCGTGTCCAGCAAGGCTTCCTCGCGCGATACTTCGATTCGCAAGCCGAAATTGCCGTGTTCTTTCAGATACTCGACAATCATGTCGGCGAAGTGGTGCACGTTGATGATGACTTCGCGAACTCCAAAGGATCGCAGGCGTGACAGGGTAATCTCCAGCAGCGTGCGCCCCGCAACCTCCACCAGCGCTTTGGGACGATGGTCGGTGAGCGGGCGCAGGCGGGCGCCGATGCCGGCCGCCAGAACCATGGCTTTCATTTGTCCATTTCCTCTAACTCGAGGTGACGGACCGCCACCTCGATTCCGGGCTTGCTGCGGAGGCGTTGCGCCAATTGTTCCGCCAGGTAAACCGACCGATGCTGCCCGCCAGTGCAGCCGAATGACACCATCAAATTCTTGAAGCCGCGTCTCAGATAGTTGTTCACGCTGGAATCCACGAGCATGGTGGCGGCGTCAAGATACTGGCGCACACTGTCCTGCGCATTGAGATAGTCAATTACCGGCGCGTCCTTTCCCGTCAAAGCTTGCAGGGCCTCTTCGCGGCCGGGATTGGGCAAGCTGCGGGCGTCGAAAACGTATCCACCTCCATTCCCGGTCTCATCTTTCGGCTGGCCCCGGTGAAATGAGAAACTGAATATCCGCACCACCAGGTTCTTCCCTTTGGAAGCCAGGCTTTGGAGCTTTTCCGAGCCCAACATGCCCTTGAAGGCGTCCGTGAGCGCCGGCAACGCAATAGGCAGCTTGACGCGATGGAGCAGCCAGCGCAGGTTTTTCAAGGCATAGGGCACGCTCTCGAGAAAATGAGCCTTGCGCTCGTAAAAGCCGCGAAAGCCGTAGGCGCCCAAGGCCTGCATGATGCGGATGTAAACGTAGGCATAGTAATAATGCATGAATTGGGCGCGGTCGAAACTGATGAATTCGCCAAGAGTGTCGAGGTAATGATCGAGCAGTTGCTGACGCAACTCGGGCGGCAGATCGGCCTTGGCATCGAACAGGAGCGAAGCGATGTCATATTGCAGCGCGCCCCTGCGACCACCTTGGTAATCCAGAAAGTACGGACGGCCCTCGCGCCACATCACATTCCGGGACTGATAATCCCGATAGAGAAAGTAGTCGCGCGGCGCGCTCAAGAGAAACTTCGTCAGGTGGTTGAAATCATTTTCCAGCGCCTGCTCGTTGAAGGGAATGGCGGCAAGCCGGAGGAAATAGTACTTGAAATAATTCAAATCCCAGGCAATGGATTGGCGATCGAAGCTGGCGCGCGGATAACAGACTTTGTAATTCAGGTCGCGGCCTGCCTCAATCTGGAAGCGCGGCAGCATGGCCGCCACCTCCCGATAGGCCTCAACCACTTCGGGAGCAATGGCCTCGCCAGCGCGATTCTTCAAGAGAAACTCGAAGAGAGTGGTGTCCCCCAAGTCCTCTTCCAGGTAAGCGCCGTGGCCTAAATCTTCAGCATAGATTTCCGGGACAGGCAGGCCGTAGCGGCGAAAATGCCTTGTGAACTCGAGAAACGCGACGTTCTCCTCGTGCACGTGATACAGGATGCCAACCGCGCTATGGTTGACGTTGGCCAGCCGGATGATGTTTCGCCCCGAACCGCCAAGCTGGCCCTGCAACGGCTGCACCCGCACCACCGGGGAGTGGAAGCGCTGCTCGAAAAGCCGCTCTAAAACATCCCTGGATGTGGTTTCCATTGAACACCAAGATACCATCGAAATGCGGAAACAGGTAGCGTGGAGTAAGCCTAGTCCCTAGCACTTAGCCTCTCGTTTGTCACATAATGGAGCATCGACCGACAGGAGCACCGATGACTGACTTCATCCCGACTGAACGCACGCAAGTGCACCGCCTGCCGAAGCGCGGTGTCTACGACCGCGAAACCGTTTATCGCATTCTCGATGAGGGACTGGTCTGCCACGTCGGATTCGTGGCGGAAGGCAGACCGGTGGTAATCCCCACCGGCTATGGCCGCAAGGGCGACACGCTCTACTTCCACGGCTCGCCGGCCAGCCGCATGTTTCAAGCCCTGGGAAAGGGCGTGGACGTGTGCATCACCGTGACGCTTGTGGATGGCGTGGTGATGGCACGGTCGGCCTTCCATCATTCGATGAACTACCGCTCGGTGGTCATTTTCGGAAAGGCGGCGCTGGTCAACGACCCAGCCGCCAAGAGAGAAGCACTTCAGGTATTCACGGAGCACGTTGCGCCCGGGCGCTGGCAGGAGGTCCGCCAACCCTCCGAAAAGGAACTTCGGAGTACGATTGTCCTAGCGATCCCGCTCGACGAGGTCTCCGCTAAAGTGCGCACAGGTCCGCCCCTCGACGACGAGGAGGACTACGCACTCCCTGTCTGGGCCGGAGTCTTGCCACTGGAACTCACTCCCACGGCTCCCGTCCCCGACGACCGGCTTCCCAAAGAGACCGCTGTCCCGGACTACGTTCGAGCCTACTCCCGGAAGCGCCGGTAGGGGGCAACGCTGCTGAGTGGGGTCAACCGCCGGTCCGGCGCAAGATCCCCCCAACCAGCACGCGGAACAAATCAAAACAGCTCACGCCAAGGCGCGAAGGCTCGAAGAAACGCAAAGGATCGTCGTGATCCTCGACCAAGACGCGCTTCAATCCCCAGTCAGTCAATTTCGAGGGGACAATTGTCCATCGAGCTATTGACCTCTGTTTGGAAACGAATTATTATCGCCCCACATGCGACTTTTGGTCCTAGGCGCAGTCGAACGACCTGGCTTAACGGGGAGTGACACGATGAATGTACAGTCGGAACGCCGTCGCCTGCCGCGGTATAAACCCTTGCCTGGTCAACGAGACCTCACAATCATCTGTCAGGAGGGTCCAGTCCGGAGCATGATGACGGTCAAGCTCCTGGACTTCAACGATGAGTGCTTGAGCGTTGAGGCCGGCAACCGGCTGGAAGACGGAGCGTTCGTGGAGATCGTGGGTGAGATCGAGCGCCCTGGCGGCCGCCAAACGCTTGACCGGCAGGCCCACGTCTGGCGTTGCCAGCCGGCTGGACACGGAAGGTTCGCGATCTGTCTACTCTTGACCGTTGACGCCAATAAAGCGCTTCCAGATTATTACGAATTCCTCCAGATCAGCCCTAATGCCGAGTTGGCGACGATCCACCGTGTCTACAGGTTCCTGGCCAGCCGCTTTCATCCGGACATCCCGGGGACCGGTGATGCGGAGAAGTTCGTTATGTTGAAGCAGGCCTATGACGTATTGTCCGATCCGGAGCGCCGCGCCCAATACGATACGACTTACAGGAAGCAGGCGCCTGAGCCGGTCCCCTTGTCCAATTCGGTGGACTTCATGAACAGCAACGACGGCGAGTTCAACCGACGGGTGGCGGTGCTGGCGCTGCTTTACATTCAACGCCGCCTCAAACCCTTCACCCCGGAAGTCGGTCTAGCCGAAGTGGAACGCCGCATGGGGTTCCCCCGCGATTATCTGGACTTCACGATGTGGTATTTGAAGAGCAAGCAATACGTCACCGTAGCCGACAACTCGGATTTCACCATCACAGCGCTGGGAGTGGACGTGGTGGAATCGAATCGCGAGAAGATTCCGCTGCTGAACAAACTGCTGAGCGACCGCACCGGACCCCCTGCCTCTGACGGTGGAGTGAGTGGCGCGGCGAACGGCTCAACTTTGATTACCCCCGGCAAGAGCGTTCTTGAACTTCCCCCCGACCGCTCCTCGGAGGGAACAGAGCCGGAGCAGAAAGCTGAGATTTGAGGGAATGTAG
>Ga0326728_10021129_pt1 | contig 12291 bp, 11 predicted proteins | sample MB3enrmetagenome_FD_207602 | JGI IMG/M metagenome (GOLD analysis project Ga0326728, IMG submission 207602) | Lab enriched peat soil microbial communities from McLean, Ithaca, NY, United States - MB31MN | ecosystem: Environmental > Terrestrial > Soil > Wetlands > Peat | place: USA: New York...
TTTGGCGACAATATCTTACCGTGGTCCAACCCCATCCCCAAACAAATTATTCGAATCTTGTTTTTTGACCCCTCCGACCAGTTGCCGATTGGCTAACCAAGCGGCCTCTGCGGGGCATTCCTTTTAGCGGGAGTTTTGCAAGAGGCTCTCTGTGAACGGTTTACCGGCCAATGTCAAGAATTGGTCCCGTGGCGGGTGAAGTGTTTCTTTTTCAGTAGCTTCTGTTACTTCTCTTGCGTGGATGTGAGGTGGCCAATCCGCTGGCCCAGCTTGCCTCACGGCGCCGACGACTGGGAAGAACTGCCGCTTCCCGAGATCGAGCGGCGGCAGAAGCTGGGCAAGGAAGTCGTGTTCCGCGCCCGGCCCAGAGGGCGCCCCGGCCTTCGCCGAGCCGGAGATCTACGAGGCGCTGGAAGAGCGTGGCGTGAAGTACGCCATCCGCATTCCGGCCAACGACAGCCTGCAGCGAGGCATCGCGGAATTGCCGACGCGGCCAGTGGGAAGGCCGGGCCACAAGCCTTGGTCTGGTACAAGGGTATTCTCTATCAGGCCGCAAGTTGGAAGACGGCACGGCGAGTAGTGGCGAAGGTGGAGTTCCACTTCGGGGAACTGTTCCCGCGCGTGGGCTTCATCGTGACCAACCTGGAGACGGACAGCCGTCGGGTGGTGCGGTTCTACAACAAGCGGGGAACGGCAGAGCAGTGAATCAAGGAAGGCAAGCAGGCGGTGAAGACGACGCGGCTGAGTTGCCACCGCTTCCGGTCTAACGGGGTGCGCCTGTGGTTGAGCCCGATCGCCTACAACCTGGGGAATCTGTGGCCGGGGTGCCCTCTGGGCCGGGTGCTGCCAAACCGGATCGGCAACTGGTCGTCGACGAGCCTGCAACAGCGATTGGTGAAGACGGGTGGCCGATTGGTCAAGCACGCCCGGTATTACCGGCTGCCGTTGGCCGAGAGCCATCATCCGACCAGGCGACTGTTCGGGACGATGGTAGGAAGGATCGCCGGCTTGCCGGTGGCGACGGGATAGAGGGAGGCAGTGGGCACAGCGAGATCACGCGGCCAGGAGGCGCGGGTGGTAGACGTGTTGATGGAAATCACTGAAAAGACGCAGTTTCCCGGTTTTCGGTTTTTGCGGTGGGTGGAATTTGGCGGTTGGCAGAGGCAAAGAAGGCTCCCGAAGAAAAAACTGCGCTTCGGAGGATCAAGACTTGGGGTTTGTGATATGCTATCCCCAATCTGGGAGCAAGATGGAAATCCTGGGTATGCTGCTCGAAGCGGGGAAACCAAAATGGAAATCCCGGTTCAACATCCTGGCTGGTTAGCGGGGTTCGAAGCGCATTTTCTCTAAGTCGGAGGAGCGGCATCGGGCCGCTGGAGGGTTTTTGTGCGTATTTGGCATGGCATTTTCGCAATCGCTTTCGCGACCGGAAGCTTGATGGCCGGGCCGATTTGGGTGGAGTCCGGGCCCGGCGGGTACGTCGGTGTCGGAACCAACTATGACGTGTTCGGATGGTCATTATCGAGCACGTATACCGGAGTTTCCATCAGCTTCCCGCTCGTGGACTGGACCGTCGGCGGACCGATATCCGGCACGGAAGGAATCGTCTATTTGATGAACCAGATCGGGACGGGTACGACAGCAGCGAACGAGGTGGCGACGCCAGTTACGGTCACTGGCTTGAGCGCCACGGTACAAAACATCACTCTGTTTTCGGGGTTGACGCTGGGACCCGGTAATTACTATCTGGTCTTCGCCCAGACGACTTCGCTCTCCATGGATCTCGGCGAGAGCGCCAGCGGTCTGACAGAAACGACAGGAGCCGGAGTAACTGTTCTTGGCCAGGGAGGCGGCACGCCGACGGGCCTTCCGCCGACGGGCTTTCCGCCGGACGTGAACGTGTCTTTCAACGCCCCCGAAAGCAGCGGCAACCAATTTTCCATCACCGGCGATCCGAGCGGTGCGACTCCCGAGCCCACCACAGCCATGATGGCCATGGCGGGCGGCGCTGTTTTGCTCGCGGGTTTGCGCCGCAAGCGCGTCCGCTAGCCCGATCCGGGAGGTTGCTCAAAAAGTCTTCACAGGCTGAGGCCTGTGCCATTCACGCGACACGGGCTTCAGCCTGCGGTCTAAAGGCGCCGGCCGAGCAGGTCCGCGAACGCGGAGCGGATATCCGGGCTGATAATGCTACCGCGAATCGGACCTCATGCCACGTGTCCTTCGGTGCGCTTAGAGGGTCGCGGGGCTGATTGCATCCCTCACAGAGAAGGTTCATACTGTCGGCCGGCGTCGATCCGCCGGCAGGGGGCCGAGACCAGGAGAATTGGCTCAGATTGGCCACATAAGGGAACGGCAAGGGGACGGCGAAGCATCCGGCGGACGGTATCGCTTCGACGGCAAGCGGATTCGCAAACGCCGCGGCGTCAGGCAGGAGCAGCGCCCGGACGAGGGCCGGCTGCAAGTGGAGGAGTTCGTTCAGGATCCGCGGTATGCGGTGCGTAGCATGCGGCGCGCTCCGGCGTTCAGCGCGGCGGCGGCGCCGGCGCTGGCGCTTTGGGCGCAGCCCGTGGCTAAAGGCCGATGGCTGACGACTGTTCTTCTGTGCTATCGTTTCGGGGTCTGCCCTGGAGTACTGCATATGAGCCCGGAACAGGAAATACTCGACATCGAAGCCCTCTTGCAACCCATTTCCGAAGATTCGCCCTCAGGAGTCAACCTGCGGCCTCTCGGAGTCTATGACGAGGTCAAGGCCCTGCGCACCACCGAAAGCGCCGACAGCATGGTCGGCACGCTCCGCCCCGGCGAGTTCAAAACCGCGCAATGGGGCAAGGTGATCGCCGCCTGCGTCAAGGAGCTGAGCACACGCTCCAAGGACCTGCAACTGGCCGTGTGGCTGGCCGAGGCCCTGGTGCGCGTCCACGGCTTCGGTGGCCTGCTCCGCGGACTGGAATTCGTCCTCGCTCTCAACAACCGCTTCTTTCCCACCTACTATCCCCCTATCGAAGACGGCGGCCTGGATATGCGCGCCGGGCGGCTCGCCGAATTGGAGGGGCTCCTCGCCCAGGCTGTCGATAACTGCGCCATGACCGCCAAAGTGGACGGGGAAAGCCACGCCTTCTGGGAGTGGAAGCAGATCCAGATCCTGTTCACCAACGCCGGCCGGGCCAAGCCCGAAGAGAAAGACGCCATCCTCGCCGAGGCCAATACCAAGAAGGAAGCCGTCGACAAGGCCATCGCCAAGACGTCCTGGGAATTTTACGACGACGGCATTCTCCAGCCGCTGATCCGCAGCCAGGAGGTGCTGACGGAGCTTCGCGGCACGGTGGACCGCCTCTTTTCGGAGGAGCCCACCTTCGGCGAGATGGAAGAAGGGGTCACAGGGTTCTCCGACCTGCGCAAGGAGCTGGACGAGTGCCGCCTGCGCGTGGAAGGCATTCTGGAGGAGAAGCCCGCGCCTCCCGGCAAGGGCCGCAACGCCGCCGCAGCCGAGGCAGCCGCTTCCGCCGGCGCCGCGAGCGATGGCTCCGCGGGGGTCCGCCAGGGCGGCGGCAGCATGTCCGCCGAACCGGAAACCCGTGCCGATGCGCTCCGCCGTCTGGCCTCGATCGCCCAGTTCTTCCAAAGGACCGAACCTCACAGCCCGGTGGCGTACCTGGTGCAACGCGCCGTCCGCTGGGGCGAGATGCCGCTGGAGAACTGGCTCGACGAGGTCATCGCCGACCCCAACGTGCTCAACGCGCTGCGCGAGACGTTAGGGCTGCCGAAGAAGAGCGAGTACTGAGGGCAAGTGGGATCGGTAGAGAAGCCGCAGCGGTGCGGGAATCAGGGGTAGGTGCGGCGTTTCTCGGTTGGTTGACATGGACGGAACTTAACCGGTCCAATCTGTGCACGCGCCAGCAACCTATACACCCTGCGACGGTTAGATCCAGCGCGAGCATCATGATTGGCCGGTTAAGTCCGGATGTGGGAAGCTTCAAGGCGCTGCGCCGACTCCTCCCTTGAAACGCCGGAGCAGTCAGCGGATCGGCCTGATCGCAGGTTGTTGGCAGGTCTTTCGCGCCAGGCGATTGTCAATTTCGGCGTGACGGGGGACCGGGGCCTTCGCGCCGGTTGCCGGATTGGAATAAATCGTGTGCCGGCTACCTTCGCGCTCCAATAGACACCTCTCACTCTTCAAGTGACCGATCAGTTCATGTCGCTTCAAACTCGTAGAGCCCCAACGTGGACGGTGAGCGGCACTAGTTCGACCAAGTCGGCATCGGCAGCCGCATCCGGGTTCGGACTCGGCAAGGGTTTGCCTTCCTCCAGGAGACCCTGAGCCAGATCCTCCATGGCGCTCGCGATCATTAGCCGGGCGTCGGCCAAATCGAATCCTTGCGTGACGGCTCCAGGAAAATCCAGCGCCTCCGCAACCACCATTTCTCCGGCCGCGCGCGGGAGGTAAAAGGCAATGTGATAGCGAAGCATACGCCCATCATACTGCATAGGGGCGGCTGGCCGTCAGCCCAGGTCTCCCGCATTGACTGCACATTCTTCCCGTAATACGCCGCGCACGACCGTCGCTCCCGAGGTGGCATTGCCAGCCGGCACAATCGGGCGTACCGGAAGATGGCGCGGCCGGAAGTCCCTTTTAGCGAAGGCGCAGAAGGTTCAGGGCAGTTCCGGCGGCTGGTGGTTGCCCGGCGGACGCCGGATGGTGGACTGCAGCTCCATGTGTTTGGCCGTATCGCCGCCGGTGGCCAAGTAGAAGTCGCCGCCACGCAAGCATGCGCCGTCTCTGCGGAAATCTTCGATGAAGGAATAGAGGCCCGCTAGCGGGGCTCCGCCGGTGATTGTCCGAAACGTTGCCAGGTGCTTCCAAGCACCAGTTTCGATCAGGAAGAACCAGGCGGCAAAGGATGTCTTATCGCCCTACACCGTCGCCTGTACCATGAACTTGTAAGTCTGGCCGATCTTCCAGCCGTAAGTGAAGAAACTCTGTGCGCCGGTCCCCTCGCCCCCGAACCGGCGCACACGGACGTCCTTGGCGCTGTACAGCGATTCCACACGCCGTTCGGTGGGTACGCTGGCCTGGTTGTTCTGGCCGCCAGGGTCCCACACCGGTAGGTCAGGTGAACCGAGCGCGGCGCGCGGCCTGCTCGGCGTCTGAGCGCACAAAACTCCGGCCAGGCAGAGCAGCGCCTGCGTACTCCGGCGAATATGGACGCCCGCGTCGGATCGAATCCACTTACCGGCGCTCCAGACAGTGCCCACTTCCCTTCGCTCCGTCCTATTCTCGCAAGGAAAATGGTCCGTCCACGTCGAACTCTCCTTCGGAGATACGGCAGTTTCGGCACGCGGAGCCGCACACGGTGGCGCCCTGCCTGCCCCGCACCAACGTCTATTGGAGCGTCAAGAGTACCTTCCCGGACGGACCGGTGTAAGTCAGCTCGACAGAACGAATGCCCTCGGACTTACCCCGGTACGGGAAGAAGATCAGTCCCGCTTGGGGAAGTACGCGGTCACCTTCCGGCAGCGCGGCTTTTTGCACGCGCTGTTGCATCACGCGCTCCAGCTCGATCGGCATATGGACCGGCGCGGGCGCGGAGTTGTCGGCGCCCGCGCCGCCATCGGTGGTGATGCCGCCGGTCTTCGACTTCCCTCCGGGCGGCTCGGGCGGCACCCATTCGGGATCTTTGAGGGACCTGAACACCACCCCGTACGGTTCGGCAGGCAGCCACACTTTCTTCGCGTTGATGCGCAGCGAAAAGTCCTCGTGGGATATCTTGAGGCGTGCGTCCGGCGGGCCGAACAATCCCACTTCGACCACCACATAATCCTCGGTTGAAAGGGTCGCTTGCAGGGTGGCGACGGAGTGCCGTGTGAACTCGGCCGCTATCGTCACGGCGCCGGCCTGAGCGTGCGCCTGGTACTCGGAGGGAGCGGTCCGCGGGGGAATGCCCGTGGCTTCGCGGATGGGCGCGTCCTTGCTCGGCGCGTCCTTGCTCTGCGCGTCTTGCCCGGATGCGCCCGGACAGAGGACCGCGGTCAAAACAGCGCCGATCAGGAGGCCTGTTCTCGATGGAAGGAAGAGCGGCATGGCATTCACAATTTAGCATGCCGCGATACCCCGCATTTTGCGAACATCGGTAGGTGCTCCTCTACGCCCTGACGGTCTTTCTTTCGGCCTTTCTGCTCTTCGCCGTCCAGCCCATCGTTGCCAAGACGATCCTCCCCTGGTTCGGAGGCTCTTCCGCCGTGTGGAGCGCTTGCATGCTGTTCTTCCAAGCCGTTCTCGTGCTCGGCTACGGCTACGCGCATTGGCTGCACCACACCCTGGCTGTCCGCAAACAGACGCTCCTCCACATCGCGGCCCTGGCGATCAGCGTGGCCACGCTCCCCATCATTCCGGGCAGCCATTGGAGAACCGTCGCGGCGGGCCTCCCCGCGCTGCGCATTCTGGCGCTGCTCTCGCTCACCGTCGGGCTTCCCTACTTCCTGCTCTCCTCCACCAGCCCGCTGCTGCAGGCCTGGTACGCGCGCAATCACAAAGAGGGCATTCCGTACCGCCTCTTCGCCCTGTCCAACCTGGCTTCCCTGCTGGCGCTCATCGGCTATCCCCTGCTCGTCGAGCCGAACCTGTCGATCCACTGGCAGGCATGGATCTGGAGCGGCGCGTATGCCGGGTTCGCGCTGTGTTGCGGGTTCACCGCCTGGCGCGCCGCCGCCCATCCCGCCGCCGAATTCGCCGCCGCGCCGGAAATCGCGGCCGATGGCGCGGCGCCCGCCAACGCCCCACCGAGCGTGCGCCTGCTCTGGCTGCTGCTCGCCGCCAGCGCCTCTGTGCTGCTGCTCGCCGTCACCAACCACCTGACGCAGGACATCGCCGCCATCCCCTTCCTCTGGATCCTGCCGCTCAGCGTGTACCTGCTGAGCTTCATCGTCTGCTTCGAATCGCCGCGGCTTTACTACCGGCCGGTGTTCGCGCCGATGCTGCTGGCCGCCCTGGGCTTCCTCGCCTATCGGATCTGGCCGGCGCGGCAGGCTCTCATCTGGCCGTTTGTGGATCTCGACATGCGCCCGGCCATCGTCTACACCACCGTGGCTCTCTTCATCTGCTGCATGGTGTGCCACGGCGAGTTGTCCCGGCTCAAGCCCCATCCGCGATTTCTCACCGGGTTCTATGTCACCGTCTCACTGGGCGGCGCCATGGGCGGTCTTTTCGTCGGCCTGCTGGCCCCCAGCATCTTCCGCGCCTATTATGAATTCCCCATCGGACTGGGCCTCTGCGCGGCCGTCGCGCCGTGGGTTTTGGCGCGGGAACTGGCGCGCTTCCGTTTCTGGCCGCGGCTCGCCGGCGCCGCCGTGCTGGCTATTCTGTTGGGCGGCTATCTGTGGTTCCTGTCGCTCATCATGCGCCAGATGGTGGACGGCTACCTGGTGGCGGCGCGCAATTTCTACGGCCAGCTCCGCGTCATGGACAGCGGCGATCCGGCCCGCGATCCGTATGCCTCGCGAATCCTGATCCACGGAACCATCAACCATGGCGCGCAGTTTCACAGCGAGCGGTACCGCCGCCAGCCGGTGACGTATTTCTGCCCCGAGAGCGGAATCGGCCGCGCCATCGACGCGCTGGAACGCGCGCCCCGCCGCATCGGCATGCTGGGGATGGGCTGCGGCACCATCGCCGCCTACGGCCGGCCGGGCGATAGGCTGCGCATCTATGAGATCAATCCGCTGGTGCCCATGCTGGCGCGCACCTGGTTCACCTATCTTCGGGACACGCCCGCGGCCGTGGAGGTTTCGCTCGGCGACGGCCGCCTCAGCCTGGAGTCCGAACCCAGCCAGCAGTTCGATTTGCTAATCATGGACGCCTTCTCGGGCGACTCCGTGCCCGTCCACCTGATCACCCGCGAGGCCCTGGCCACCTATTTCCGGCACCTGAAGCCCGGCGGAATTCTGGCCATCAACACCACCAATCGCTACCTCGACCTGAACCCGGTGGTAGAGCGCGGCGCCGCCTCGTTTGGAAAACTGGCGCTGGCATATGCCTACGAGCCCGACCCCGGCGACGTCATCTGTTTCGCATGCGACTGGGCCTTGATCCTGGACCGCGCCACGCTCGACCGTCATCCCGAGCTCGCCATCGACGCCGACCTTCTGCGGCCTCACCCCCGTCTCCGCACCTGGACCGACGATTTCTCCAATATGCTCCAGATTCTCAAGTAAGCTGCATAAATAAACCTGGGGACAGACGGAACGTTTACCAGGTTTTTGCGTAATGCGTTGAAACTACGTCACTACCGGTGTTCGCTTTTGGGAATACCGGGAAACGTTCCGTCTGTCCCCAGGTTTATTTATGCAGGCTCGCGGAGCTTGTCGAGGAAGTGGAAGAGGGCGACGGCGACGATGGCGTTCAGTACGCCGTTCATCAGCCATTCCTGCATCTTGAAGGCCGGCTGATGACCCAGTAGCGCCTGTTCCATCACCCAGTAGAAGAGGCGGTGGAACATGTAAAAGAAGAACGCCAGCAGAAGCCGGATGACGCCCTGGTCGACATCGAGACGCACGCCCACGGACGCGGCAAAGTAGCCCACCAGCGTGTTCACAATGCCATACATGCCGAGCGGGTTCTTGGAAAGCGAGTCCTGCGCCAATCCCACCGCGGCGCCCGCCAGTAGTCCGCTGATCTGGTTGCGGCGCATGAGGGCAAAATAGACCACCACCAGGAGCGGCATTTCCAGAAACTTGAGGAACTGGAAAAACAGCGGCACGTAGACCTGGAACAGAATGGCTGCCAGGGGCACCACCAGCATGACCCAGGCGCGATAACGCGAGACCTGTCCTTCCCGCTGGCTGCTCAGCAGAATCCGGCCGCTGGAATAACTCATCGGTTCTGTTTGCCTCCGGACGGCGCACCCGCGGCCTGATTGGCCCGGCGAGTGCTGTCACCCGCTTTCGAGGCCGGCGGCTCCGCTCCGGCGGCCGGCTGCGCCGCGGAAGGAGCCGGCGGCAACGAAGTCTTCACATTGAAATCGGGAACCTTGCCGTCGGCGCTTCCAAACACGTGTCCCTGCGAATCGCCGATGGCCTTGGTTTGGGCGCGCGCGCGATCGGCTTCCGTGCCGATGGGAGCCGACGGGGAATTCTCTTCCGGCGGCGCGGCGGCCGGCGGCGCGGGATTGATGTACACCGGCTGGTTGGCCGGCGGCGCTTCGGGGATGTCCTGGTGGACGCCTTCCACGATGATGAGCACATCCTCGGGAACGCCGTGCCGCAGGCCGATGGGCTCCGCCAGGATTTCCTTGAACGGCTGCCCGACGCCCACGGACTTCACCACGCCGACCGGAAAGCCCCGCGGAAAAATATGGTCGTCGCCGGAGGTGAACAGCAGATCGCCCGGAGCGATCTTGTCTTCAAACGGGACGTAGTCCACCTTGCACATGGGCTTTCCCTGCCCCTTGAGGATGCCGCGCACCTGGCCATTCTGCGTGACCACCCCGGCGGCAAAATCCTGATCGCTGATCAGACGGACCATGGAGCTCATGGGATATGCCCAGATCACCTTGCCCACCACGCCGTCGGCGGTCACCACGCCCATGCCGCGCTGTACGCCCGAGACGGTGCCGCGATCCACCAGGACCGCGTTGGAATCCGAACCGGCTGCGGACATAAAGACCGTGGCGGCGAGCATTTTGGACGGAACGCGGGCGGCAAAAGCCTGAAGCGCCTTGGCGCGGTCGGCCAGATTGATCTCGTTCTTGAGAAAAACGTTCTCCACCTTCAACCGGTCGACTTCCGCCTGCAGGTGCCGGTTGTCTTCGCCGGCGTCGCGCAGCATCACGTAATTGCGGATGAAGCCCACGCTGCTGTGGCGTCCCCATTCCAGGATGCGCGCCACGGGACTGACCGCGGTGACGGTCCAGGAGCGAATGACGCTCACGTTCTGATCGTTTTTCACCTGAACGGCCAGCAGGACGAGCTGGGCGAAGATCACCAGCAGCAGGACGGTGATGCTGCGGTATCGGTTCAGTAGGGATTCCATGACCGCTCGATGGTGCGGCACGCAGGATTCCCGCCCGCGAGCCACCCAATTCTAGTCTATCGAAATCTTGCGCAGCAGCCGGAAATCGCTGAGCATGCGGCCGGTGCCGAGAACCACCGAGGCCAGCGGGTCGTCGGCGATCGACACCGGCAATCCGGTTTCTTCGCGGATCCGTTTGTCCAGGTTCTTCAACAGCGCCCCGCCGCCGGTGAGCACAATGCCGCGGTCGCTGATGTCGGCGCTCAGTTCCGGAGGCGTCCGTTCGAGCGCGACGCGAATGGCGTTGACGATGGTGGCGACACACTCGGAAAGGGCTTCGCGAATCTCGCTATCGTCGACGGTGATGGTGCGGGGCACGCCCTCGATCAGGTTGCGGCCCTTGATTTCCATGGTGAGCGGCTTGTCGAGCGGAAAAGCCGACCCGACTTCCATCTTGATGGTTTCGGCGGTGCGTTCGCCGATCAGCAGGTTGTACTTGCGCTTGAGGTACTGCATGACGGCGTCGTCCATCTCGTTGCCGGCCACGCGCACGGAGCGGGAATAAACAATGCCGGAGAGGGAAATCACGGCCACGTCGGTGGTGCCGCCGCCGATGTCGACCACCATGTTGCCGGAGGGCTCGGTAATGGGCAGCCCGGCGCCGATGGCGGCCACCATGGCCTGTTCCACGAGGTGGACTTCGCTGGCTTTGGCGCGATACGCGGAATCCATGACCGCGCGCTTTTCCACCTGGGTGATCTCGCTGGGCACACCGATAACGATGCGCGGGTGGACCAGCATTTTGCGGCCGTGCGCCTTCTGAATGAAATAATTCAGCATGCGCTCGGTTACTTTGAAATCGGCGATCACGCCATCCTTCATGGGTTTGATGGCGACGATGTTGCCGGGCGTGCGGCCCAGCATTTCCTTGGCTTCCTTGCCGACGGCTTCGACCTCGCCCGTGGTTTTATTGATGGCGACAATCGAAGGCTCGTTCACGACGATGCCCTTGCCTTTGGCGTAGACGAGGGTATTGGCGGTGCCCAGATCGATGGCGAGATCCGACGAAAACAAGCTAAAGAGAGAGCGTAAGTTCATCTAAATAAAGGTGGTTCGCTTCGGGAAAAACTTGCTTGGGAGCTTAGAGCGCCGCCTACTGCATGGTAACACAGCGATCCGCCCTGAGCTATCCGCCGGCAACCGCGAGTGTGCGCGCGCAGCCGCCTTCGGCCATACGCGGCCTGGCGCCGCTCCAGCCGTGACCGCGCCCCCCGATTTGCAAACAAACCCTTGCGACCTCCCGGTGTATGGGAAAATGGTGGTTTGTGATCGTACGCGACGGCATCTACTACGCAACCGGCCTGGCAGTGGCCGGGGCGCTCATCGCCTACCTGGGCGGCGTCTGGCTGGCTTCACCCCTATGGGTTTTGGCGCTCTTCTGCCTGTACTTCTTCCGCGACCCGGAACGGACAATCCCCTCCGGACCGGTGGCCGTATCTCCGGCCGACGGCAAAGTGGTCGCGGTAGTGGGCGAGGGGTCCGGCGCGCAGCGCCTCAGCGTCTTTCTCAACATCTTCGACGTGCACGTCAACCGCGCGCCCATCGCGGGCCGCATCGCCAAGGTGGAATACCAGGAAGGCCGCTTTCACGTGGCCAGCCGCGAGGAAGCCTCGGGCCAGAACGAACAGAACGTCGTGACCGTCGAGGGCGACGGCACGACGGTGGTGTTCAAGCAGATCGCCGGGCTGATTGCGCGCCGCATCGTCTGCACCAAGAAACCGGGCGACACGGTTGCGGCGGGCGAACGCATCGGACTCATCAAGTTTGGCTCGCGCGTCGACGTGCTGTTGGGCGCCGAGTGGGAAATCGCGGTGCGGCCCGGCATGCGCGTATCGGCGGGATCCACGGTGATCGCGCGGCGCCGCTCCGAGGACACTCATGGGACTTAAAGAACGGCTGGAAGATCCGCGTTCGCCCGACCGCCGGCCCCGCCGTGTGGCTTACGCCTTGCCTACGCTGTTCACCGCGGGCAACATTTTTCTGGGTTACATCGCCATCCTGCGGTCGTTCCGCGGCGCCGTGGCGTTCCACAACGGCGGCGCGGCGGAACAGTTCGTGGGCGCGGCCATGGCCATCTGCGGGGCGTTTTTTCTGGATGGCCTGGATGGCCGCATCGCGCGCATGACCAACACGGCCAGCGATTTCGGCCGGGAGATGGATTCGCTGGCCGACGTCATCAGCTTTGGGATTGCGCCCGCCATCCTGGCGTTCGCCTGGGGCGTGTACTT
>Ga0326728_10021132_pt1 | contig 12288 bp, 7 predicted proteins | sample MB3enrmetagenome_FD_207602 | JGI IMG/M metagenome (GOLD analysis project Ga0326728, IMG submission 207602) | Lab enriched peat soil microbial communities from McLean, Ithaca, NY, United States - MB31MN | ecosystem: Environmental > Terrestrial > Soil > Wetlands > Peat | place: USA: New York...
GGCAGCCCTCCTCCGCCCGGCATTGGTCGACGGAGAGGTCGCAAAGCGTCTTCGCTTGAAGTGGATCCGTTTCAAGACTTTTCCTACCCCTGTGTGTAACATCGGGCGGGGGCCCTTGGTAGTCAAGTCGGGGCCACCGCGCAAGGGGTTGGCAAACAGGGCCATTGACAAAGCTGTAGCGCAGATTTCCAAATCTGCTGTGTCGCGGGTTTCTAACCGGCGAGGCGCCAGTGGGCTCCGGCCGCCCGCCGATTTGGAAATCGGCGATACAGCAGGCTTGGAAGCCTGCGCTACGACTTTGTCCATGGCCATGGCAGGGGCGATTGGGGGGCGGGATATGACATCGTGTAGCAGTTTTCCAGGACAGCAGATTCATGGCCGGCGTCGGCCTGAGAATCATCGCGGGCTACGACAGACAGGTCGGCCAGGAGGTGCAAGGATAATGGGAGAATGACGAACCGAGTTCAGACAGCAGGGCGCCACCCGCGGACGAAGCCGCAGCAACGGCTCAGTGCGAGCGCGGATTTGGCCCGGCGGCTCGGTTTGCAAGTGTTTCACCTGTGCACGAGGTCAGACCGGGCCGTGCGGCGCGGCGTGCTGCGGGTGTTTTTGCCGATGAACAGCTACAGTCGATGGTGGGAAACGGAATGGTTTAAGGAATGGGAGCGTTTGGCCCGCGGCCACTGAGCCGGGCGGGCCCCTGGCCGCGCCAGAATTGGCGGAGCGCCTGGCCGAGCTGGGCGGTGTCGTGGACGCGCCGCGGGCGCCACCAGGTGGGGAAGAGGCGGCGATAACGGCGCTCGGCGAAGCGGGTGTCGAGCAGGAGGATTACTCCGCGATCGGTTTCCGAACGGATGACGCGGCCGGTGGCTTGGAGGACGCGGTTCATCCCCGGATAAGTGTAAGCGTAATCAAATCCCGAGCCGGTGGTTTGCTGGAAGCGGCCGCGGATGAGGTCGCGCTCGAGGCAGAGTTGCGGCAGGCCCACGCCGACGATGATCGCGCCAATCAACCGCTCGCCCGCCAGGTCGATGCCCTCGCCGAAGATCCCGCCCATCACGGCGAATCCCACCAGGGTCTCGGGGTGGTCGGCGGCAAAGGCCGCCAGGAACGCCTCGCGCTCGGCCTCGCTCATGCCGGGACGCTGGACCTGGAGGCGGGCGGACGGGCACAAAGCGGCGAACTGTTCCTGCACCGCCCTCAGATATTGGTAGGAGGGGAAATAGACGAGATAGTTTCCGCGCCGCTCCTGAATCACCGCCCCGATGGCCTGGGCCACTTCGGGCAGGGTTTCGGCCCGGCTGTCAAACCGCGTGCGGATGGCGTCGTGCAACAGCACGGCCAGGTTTTCCGGGGCAAATGGCGAGGCCAACTGCACCAGAGGGTCCCCGGGCTCCCCGCCCAACAGGTCGCGGTAATAGGCCAGGGGCGTGAGAGTAGCCGAGAACAACACGGCGGCCTTGCCCCGCGCCAGCGCCTGGCGGAGCAAGCGGGACGGGTCCAGGCAAAACAACCGGACGCGTCCGCCGGCCCCCGGCCGGCAGAGGGTCACGTACCGCTCGTCATAGAGTGCCGCGGTGCGCTGGAAGGAGTGCAGGCGAAAAAACAACTCGAGCAACGGTTCGCGGAACTCGGCGGCCTGGTTGGCCGCAAGCCAGGTCTCGGCCTCTTGGAGCGCGGTCTCAAGCGGCGGGAGCAGGTCCGCGGGAAGCTCCGGCCTGGCGAACCCCTGGCCCGTGGCGACCGCGTCCCCCACGCCGCGCTCCGCGTCCGGCCCTCCGCCCTCCGCCCTCCGCATCCCCGCCTTCGCGCTTTGCGCTAGGGCGGGCGGGCCGCATTCCGCACTGGGCAACGGCAGTTCCGGGCTCGTGAGGCCCTGGTCCGCCGCGTCCCGCACGCCCCGCTCTGCGTCCGGCCCTCCGCACTCGGCCCTCCGCACTCCGCACTCCGCGCTCCGCACTCCCGCCTTCGCGCTCTGCACTACGGCCGGGAGGCCGCGCTCCGCACTCCAGAGCCGGCGCAGGGCCGAGCCCAGGCGGCTCAAGGCGCGGGCGCATCGCGGCAGGGCGTGTTGGACGGCTCGCCTGACCTCGCGAATCTCGCGCAGGTCCAGTTCAGCGGAAAACATGTCGCGGCCGCGGTCCACCAGGTTATGCGCCTCATCCACTAAAAAGGCACAATCGGCGGGCTCCTCGCCGAAGTGCCGGCGCAGATAGACCCGCGGATCGAAGACGTAATTGTAATCGCAGATGACCGCATCGACCCAGGCGGAGAGGTCGAGCGACAACTCGAAGGGGCACACCTGGTATTGGCGGCCAAGCTCCTCGAGAACGGCGCGCGAGAGCGCCTCGCGTTCGAGGGCGGCGCGCATGGCGCGTTTGTGGCGGTCATAATAGCCGCGCGCGAACGGGCAGGCGACCGGGTCGCACGGCTGACCGGCCTGGAAGCAGATTCTGTCCCTGGCGCTCAGGGTCAAAGTGCGGAGCCGCGCCCCGGCCCGCCGGAGGTCGCTGAAGGCCTGCTCGGCCACGACTCGTCCGACGGTGCGCGCGGTCAGGTAAAAGATGCGCTCGAGCTTGCCTTGGCCCATTGCCTTGAGAGCGGGGAAGACCACCGAGATGGTCTTGCCGATGCCGGTGGGCGCCTCGAGGAACAGGCGCCCGCCGGAGGCCAGCGCACGATAGGCCGCCACCGCCAGCTTGCGCTGGCCAGGCCGGTAGTCAGGAAAAGGAAACGGGAGCTTCTCGATGGACTGGTCGCGCCGGCGGCCCCAGCGAAGGCGCTCGCCTACCCAGTCGAGGTAAATCGAAGTCGCCTGCTCGAAGACCGCCGCAAGGTCGGACCGCGCGAATTGATCGTGAAACTCCCTGGCCCTGTCGGTCTCGAGGTCCAGGTAGGTCAGCCGAAGCGTCAGCTTCTCGAGGCCCTGGCTGCTGGCGTACATAAAGCCATAGCACTTGACCTGGGCCCAGTGCAGGGGCTCGGCCAGACCGTTCCACCTTCCCTGGACGGTCTTGATTTCCTCGATGAGCACCTCCTCCGGGGTGACCAGCAGCCCATCGATGCGCCCCTGGACGCGCAAGGTGAACTCTTCGGCCTCGAGGTCATGGCAAAGCCGCACCTCCTTCTGGTAGCCGGCGGGCCAACCGCGCCGCACCCGCTCATGGCCCCGAATGCCGGCCAGCGCCCGCCCCGGCCCAACGAAACCGCGCTCCCCGCCCAGGTCGCCCACCCGCAGGGCGAACTCGACCAACTCCCGCACCTGGACCGAGATGACTGGTTTCGCCGACGATGCCACCTTCCAAATCTCAGGTCCCCGCGCCCCCCAGGCAAATCAATTGTGACTGCTCACGTAGGGCAGCCTTCCAGGCTGCCGGTTCGCGGGGCTTCCAGCCCCGCGGCAGGCCTGCGGCGGGCGGCTGGAAGCCGCCCTCACCGGCAGGCTGGGAAGCCCGCCCTGCATGGCCCACCTGGACCGTTGCGCTCAATTCCACTACTGGGTCAAGGGGGAGAGGTCGAAGCAGGCGCTTTCCTTGGTGCTATGGATGTAGAGGCGGCCGTTGGACAGCGCGGGGGTGCTCCAGCATTTGCCGGCGACGGCTTTGGTTCGGGCGAGTTCCTTGTAGGCCTGGGGCGAGGGTTGGACCAGCACCAGTTGACCTTCATCGGTCAACGCCAGCAGTTTGTCGCCGGCCAGGAGGACCTGTCCCGCCCCGAAACCGGGTTGTTCCCATTTGACCTGGCCGGTGTTGAGGTCCACGCACTTCAAGGGGCCGCGGCCGAATTGCTTGAAGCTGATCATCCCATACAGATAGCCGTCCTTGCAAACGGGGGTGCTCCAGAGGCTGGCCACGGCCTTATCGCCTTTGCTGCGCCAAAGCTGCGTGGCCTGAAAACCCTGGCCGTTCTTGACCACGCGGCAGACCGCCCCGCCGATGTCGTAGCCGGCGGTGCAGAAGACCAGGTCGTCCTCAACCACGGGCGAGCAGGCGGTGCAGGTGCTGTAGGGGAAGGCGAATCTCCAAAGCGGATTGCCGGTCGCGGCGTCCACGGCCACCAAACCGCTTTGCATCATGAAGATCGCCTGCCGCACGCCGTGGATGGTCGCCAGGACCGGCGTGGCGTGGGTCAGGGCATCATCGCCGCTTTTCCAGACCGGCGCGCCCGTGGCCTGATCCAGGGCGAGCAACGCTTGGCCGGCGCCCCCGCCCGCCACGCAAAGCAGGCCGCCATCCAGCAAAGGAGACTGGGCGCTCTTCCAACCGATGTTCTTGCCCCCGAATTCGGCGACGATGTCCCGCTGCCACAACCGCCGGCCGCTGGCTGCATCCAGGCAGTGCAACACCAGGTCTGAGGAATAAACGAAAACCCTGCCCGCCTCGACGGCGGGGGTGGAGCGCGGGCCGTCGCCTCCTTTGTTATCGTCGGTCCCACTGTCGCCGCCGCCCGGGTAATTGGCCACGCCCGTCGGCGTGGCCCAGAGCTCCTTGCCCGAGTCGGCGTCCAGCGCCACGCACACCTCGCCGAGCCCGCCGCCCTGGCGGCGAGACACGACGGTGAAGGCCCTGCCCTGAGCAACGGCAAAGGAACTGAACCCCGCCGGGGCCGGCACCCGCCAGAGGCACTTGGGCGCCTGGGCGGACCAATTCGCAGCGATTCTCTCCGGAGAGAAGCCCGCCGTTTGCGGGCCCCGATACTGCGGCCACTCATTAGCCAAGCACCAAGGGCCTCCCGCCAGCAGGATGCCGCCGGCCAGCCATGACTCCAAAAGAAAGACGTTCACGTTCATAAAATGCGCTGAAGTTGCCCGTAATTCCGCGGCGAGGCAACATTTCTGTTGGAAGCGCAAGTGGTCCTGGCTAAACTGTGGCGAAGTACGGTAACTGTACCATCCCATGCTCTCACAGAACCGGATAGCCACCCCGTCGAGAGCGGTGACGGCGCTAGTGCTCGGGCTGGTTGCGCTGAGCGGCTGCCGGCAAACACCGCCCTCCCCCCCGCCGCCCAAACCGCCCAAGGTGATCTTCAGCGAAAGCCATGATGTCGAGATGAAGGAGATCATGGAACTGGCCAACCAGAACCGCTGGGAAGAGGCGCAGACCAAGGCCAATCTGCTCTTTCAGCAGGACCCGGAAAACCCCATCGTCATGCGGGTACACGTCTGGGTGGACCAGCAGGCCCAACTCCGCCGCGCCCAGGCCCTGGAAGACAAGATTCGAGAAATCGACGCCAAGAACTCGGTGTTCAATCCCACACTTAAGAGTATCGTGACCGAGCAAAAGGACCGCGGCCTGCCGCCCCGCAAGGATGTGCGCGACGCCATCGACCGCCTCGAAAACACGCCTTACATTCCGGATAGTTACGGCAAGACCATCCATGAGCAAGGTCCATCCTTCGAGTTCGAGAGCGTCAAGGGCCGCATGTTCAAGGCCCTGGACCAGGAACTCACCGTTCAACTGGACAATGTCACCCTGGAAACGCTCCTGGTACACCTGAGCCTGGAGGCCGGGGTCAATATTGTGGCCGATAAGTCGCTCCCGGCGCTGAAGCAGGTCCTGACCGTGCACCTGGACAAGGTCAAGTTGAGCGAGTTCTTCCGCTACATCGAGCGGAATTACGACTTGCAGTTCCAGACCGGCCCCGACTTGGTGTGGGTAGTCGACGCCAAAGACCCCAAGCACATCATGGAGGAAACGCGATTTTACCGGCTGCGCAAGGGCTTTGTGCTGCCGGCCCAGTTCGGGGCCAAGGACCTCACCCATACCGTGACCAAAGACCCCAAACAGACGAATATTGTGGACACCTCCAGCCTGCAGAACTTCGTCAACGACCAGACGCCGGAAATCCCCTCGCTCCAGAAGGCCATCAAGGATTTGGCGGAGGGCACTACCATGAAGTATATGATCGATTTTGAGCGCAACCTCGTCATGGCGCGGGGAACCCCGGAGCAGTTGGAGAGGCTGGAGCGGATCATCCACGAATTCGATCAGCCCATTCAACAGGTGCTCATCGAGGCGCGGTTCGTGACCATCTCCAAACCGGCCTTCATGCAGTTGGGCATCTTGTGGCAGACCGGCCGCAACCCGAACCAAACGGCGTTGCCGCAGGACTTTACCGGCATCGTGGACAGCCAGAACTTTCCCCAAACCATCGCCCAGGGCGGGGCGGCCACCCCGGGCCTGGGCATCGGCATCCAGGAGACCTTTACCCGCGTGCTCGGCGCCGCGGACCTGAGCGCCACCATCAGCGCCCTCGAACAGAGCGGCGAGAGCCAGACCCTCAGCGCCCCGCGCCTGACCGTCCTGAACAATCGCCCCGCCCGCATCAGCAACGGCACCGTCCAGTACTACTACCAGGAATTCCAAGTCATGCCCATCGTTCAGCAGTACTACACCTCCTCCTCCTTTGTGCCCAGCGGCAAACCGACCGAGATCGTCGCCGGCGCCGAGTTGAACGTGCTGGCCAGCATCAGCGGCGACGGCAAGAGCATCCTCCTGGCCCTCAACCCGCGGGTGAACACCGACGTCGAGCTGGTCACTTACGCCACCCTGAGCCAGCTCAACGCCTCTGGCAGCGTCCAGAGCGAGTTCAACATCAGCCTGCCGCAATACCGGACGGAGGAACTTGCCACCCGCATGGTCGTCAAGTCGGGCCAAACGGTCGTCATGGGCGGCGTACTCGAGCGCGAACGCTCCACCTATGTCGAGTCGGTGCCGGTCCTGGGCGACCTGCCATACATCGGACCGTTCTTCCGCCGCCGCACGGAGGTGGATACGCCCCGCTACCTCCTCATCTTCGTCACCGCCACCATCGTCAGAGACACCGGCGAGTTCCTGATTTATGATGAGGCCGGCGCCTCGCCGACATCGACCTCGGCCGGCCAATTCCCGACTAATCTGCCCCCCGTCGTCCCTCTGCCCAGCGGTGAACTCCCGCCAGCCCAACCTCGGCCGATTCTGGTGCTGAGCAATGCCCCGCCTGCCGTGAGCCTCCAGCCCACCAATGCAGCGCCCACCAATGCCGCACCCGCCGGCCTGCCACCAGCCGCCGCCGCCCACACCAACGCGCCGCCCGCCAGCCTCCGGCCCGCCAGTCCGGCCCAAACCAATGCGCCTGCCGCGGGCGCGCCCCCGGCCAGCCCCGCCCCGACCAATGCGCCGCCCGCCCGCCCGGCCCAGACCAATCTCCCCGCAGCCAGCCCGCCAGCCCCGGGAGCGGCCGCCACCAATGTCGTCACGCCGGCGCATTAGGCCCGCGCAAGCCCGTTGCCTTCATCGTACATAATTCACCCAGGGTGCCCAACTTCCTCTCCAGATTAAAACTCGGCTGGGTCAAGCCTCCGACCCGGCAAGTCTTGGCGCTGGATGCGGGCAGCCGCTCGCTCAAGCTGCTGCTGGCGGAGAGGGAGTTTGGCCGCTTGCGCATCCTCAAGGAGCAACTCATCGATTTGCAAGCCGAGGGTCTGGTCTCAGCGGAAGAGAACCAGGCGCATTTGCAGGCGACCCTGGCGGATTGGGGCCGGCCTCCCATCGCCTTGGTCCTGCCCCAGGACCTGTCCATTTCCCAGACCATCGAGCTGGCGCCGGCGCCGGAAAACGAGGTCAAGCGCCTGATCCATGAGGAAATCGTGAAACTGAGCGGCGTCAGCGATACCCGCATCGTCTATGATTTCAGTCGGATGGGGAGCGGCGCCAACAACCAGCAGCAGTTTTGGGTGACCCTCTGCCAGGAGGGCGATGTGCGGGAGCGCATCACGCGGCTGGGGATCGAGCAGGAGGACCTCTGCGAAGTGACGACGATGGCCGCCGCCCTGGTCAATGCCTACCGGGCGATGAGCCCGTCCTCTTCCCGGGCCATCCTGGCGCATCTGGGCGCGCAGTCCACGGTCCTGGTCATCCTCCTCTCGGGCCAGGCGGCTTTTGTTACCAACTTCCAGATGGGCGGGGATTTCCTCACCCGCTCCCTGGCCCGCGTCCTGGGTTGTGCCGAAGAGAAGGCCGAGTCCATCAAACGCGAGCGAAACCTCTTCAAGGGCGAGACAGCTTGCCCGCAATTCGCCGCGGTCGTGGACGGCTGGGCGGCCGAATTGAAGCGCCAATTGAACGAGTGGTTCGACCACAATCCCGCCCTGGCCGCCGAGGTGGCTTCTTTCGAGCTGGTCGCCAGCGGCGGCGGCTTTGACCAGCCCGGGCTGCTGGAATACCTGGCCGGCGACGCCGGGCTGGGCTTTCACCCCTGGCCAAAGAGCAGCCAGCCGGAGGCCGCCTGCCCTGCCAAGCGGTTCGAGGTGGCCTTCGGCGCCGCCCTCCAGGCGCTGGGCCAAAGCGTCCAACCCGTTTCGTTGCTGCCCGAGGATTACCGCGCCAACTGGCAAAAGCGCCTGGCCCGCCAGCGCCTCGAGTCGGCCAGCGTGGTCCTGGCCCTGGCCTGTTTTCTGCTCTTGTTCTTGGGCACTTGGCAGAATATCCGGGCCGCCCTTCGTCGAGAGGCCCTCCTGGTCAAGGTGCAGGCCAGCCAGGAAAGCGTCACCACCAACAACCTGCTGACCGACAGACTGCAGGCCCGCTACGACGACCTCCGGCCGCTCCTGGCCCGCCAGCAGTTCACCCTTGATACCCTCAGCACCCTGGCCCTGCTCGAACAATCCCGCAGCAACCGCGGTTTCTGGTACGTCCTGCTCGCCGACCAACAAACCTACTTCCACGGCCCTATCCCCGCCGCCACCAACAAACCGGCCTCGACCAACCTCACGGCCAAACCGCTTTTTGGCGTATTCGCGTCCGTCGCCACCACGCCGGGCGCGGCCGAGGCCGCCGTGGGCACGCACGGGTTTATCGCCGAGCTGTGCGTGCCCGACGAGGACCCGGAAACCGCCCGCGGCATCCTGAGCGGATTGGTGGGGGACTTAAGCCGACAGCCCCTCTTTGCCAGGGTTGACCGGCTCTCGGACGACCAACGCCGGAGCCTGGCGGAGCCCAACGTGGTTCTCCCGGACAGGAACTTTGCCCTCGAACTCGACCTGGCGGCGGTCGAGTTCGAGCAACCGCTGGTCCTGAAAAAACCGCGCCATCGAGGGCCCGCTCCACCCGCCAAGCCAGGACCGCTTCCATGAGGCCGTTCCGCGAATACAGACGCGGCGCTTTGATCCCGCTGGCCGTGATCGTGCTGGCGGCTTATTACCTGCTGGTCTCGCTACCCCTGGCCCACCGGGCCGAGGCCATCGAGGAGCGGCTCAAGTTCCATTGGGGCCAACTTGCCGCCGCGCTGGACCAGAAGACCAACGAGGTGGCCATCGATTTCCAGCGCATTACCAACCAGCTCGAGCAAACGCGCCTGGCCCTGGCCCAATTGCGGCAGGCCAGGGCCGAGGCCGAGGCCCAGTTCAAGCTCAGCCCCGCCCTGCGCGCGAAAATGAAACCCCCGTTTCAGGTCGTCGAGTTCGAAAACGATCGCGGCCAGAAAATGGACCAGCTCAGCAGCCTCGCCAAACAGTGCCAGGTCGCCCTTGACCCGGCGGTCCTGGCCGGGTTTCCCGAATATACGACCAATGTGGTGCAAGCGGCCCTGCTCTGGCCGGCGCTGTCCATGGTCGATGGGCTGCTGGTAACCGCCGTGCATTGCAAGGTTGCGGCCCTCTGCGCCCTGGAATCGCCCCTGGTCCCCGCCAATCCCTCCGCGCCGGAGGTCCCGGCGCGCGTGGCCCAAATCCCCTTGCAACTCGAGGTGGTCGGGCCCGCGGCCAATGTCCTGCTTCTGATCCAAACCCTGCCCCTGCGCGCCGAGCAACTCCGCGCCGCCGGCTTCACCAACGCCCCGCCCGGCAAACTGCCGCTGCTGCTGGACCGGCTCATCATCAAGAAACAGTCTCCGGACAAACCCGATGAAGTCCGCGCCGCCCTGCGTGTCGTCGGCTTCGTCTTCCCCGAGTGAGCATGACACCCGCCGCCCAGCCCTTGCGGAACCGCTCGTTCGTCACCCTGGTTCATTGCGCCCTGTGGTTGCTGTTTTGCCTGGCGCTGGCGGGCTTGGGCGGCAAGGGCCCCGGCCTGCGCGAAGCCCGCTCCCTTCCCGCTTCGTCCGGCGGCCTGCTGACGGCCGCCCGCCTGCAGCAGCTCTTTGCCGCTAACCAGTGGCCCAAAGGCCCCGCCGGAACCAACTCTCTGGACCCCTTCTTCACGCGCTACTTTAACCCGCTCAGAACGCCCCCGGCGCCCCCCACCACGCGCGACATCGAGCTGACCTACCTGGGCTTCTACCAGATTGCCGACGGACCCAAGCGAGTCATGGTCAGGCTGGGTGACGCCTTTCTGGTGGCCCGGGTGGGCTCCAATCTCACGGCCAACCTTTTTGCCGCCAACGCCGCGATTCTCTCGATGACCTTGACCAACCCCGCGGGGCAGACCAACTTTTTGCCTTTGAATGCCAAGACCCAATTGAAAGTGCCCATCCCATGAACGGCACCCCCGCGCCGATGCAACGCGAGGCCGGCGACCTGCTCCTGGCCCAAGGCAAGCTCACCGAGCAGCAGCTCGAACAGGTCCGCCGCCGCCAACGCCGCCTCAACCTGCCGCAGCACCGCGCCATCGTGGACCTGAACTTCGCCTCGGAAGAAGACACCTGGCGCGCCCTGGCGACCGTCAATCACCTCGAATTCGTCGACCCCGTGGCGATGGACCTCAACCGCCAGACCCTCGACCTGGTGCCGATCAAGTTCATCCTCCACTACCACCTGCTGCCCGTGGGCGTCGAGGCGGACGGGCTCATCCTGGCCTTCAGCGAACCGCCCCGCCAGGTCGAGCCCGCCCTGCGCCTGGTCCTGGGCAAACGCTTCCGCGCGGTCCTCGCCACGCCCAGCTCCATTCATGCCGTCACCAAAAAACACTTCGGCCTGGGCGCTGAAACCATTCAAAAACTCCGGGAGGAACGCGGCGGCGGGGAACTCCGGGAGGAGGTCGTCTTCGACGTGCAGGGCAAGGAAACCGACTCCGCCCTCGAGGCCACGGTGTCGGCGTTCGTGGATCAACTCCTCCAGGAGGCCCTCCGGCTCAAGGCGACCGACATCCACATCGAGCCTTACGCCAACTCCACCCGCCTCCGCTACCGCGTGGACGGCATGCTCGAGACCGTTCCCCTGCCGGCGGACATGCGCCTCCTCCATTCCGCCGTGGTCTCGCGCCTCAAGATCATGGCCGGCCTGGACATCGCCGAAAAACGCCTCCCCCACGACGGGCGCATCGCCATGAAAACCGGCGACGAAGATTACGACCTGCGCGTCTCCATCGTCCCCACCAAGTACGGCGAGGCGGTGTGCCTCCGCATCCTGGGCCGCCAAAGCCTCTTCCTGGACTTGAGCCAGCTCGGCATGGAGCCCAACCAGGAGGCCGTCTTCGCCCAATTGACCCGCCTGCCCCAGGGCCTGGTCCTGCTCACCGGCCCCACCGGCAGCGGCAAGACCACCACGCTCTACACCGCCCTGGCCCAGGCCAACGATGAAAACCGCAAGCTCATCACCTTCGAGGACCCCATTGAGTACCAACTCGAAGGCGCCGTCCAGATCCAGGTCCGCGAGCCGATCGGCCTCACCTTCGCCACCGGTCTCCGCTCCGTCCTGCGCCACGACCCCGACGTCGTGCTCGTGGGCGAAATCCGCGACCTTGAGACCGCGGAAATCGCCGTGCGCGCCGCCCAGACCGGCCACCTGGTCTTCTCGACCCTCCACACCAACGACAGCATCGGCGCCGTCACGCGCCTGCTCGAAATGCGCATCGAGCCCTACCTCATCGCCGCTTCCCTGGTGTGCAGCATCTCCCAGAGATTGGCCCGGCGCATCTGCCGCCACTGCGCCCAGCCCGATCCCGCCATCCCCGAAACCACGCGCCAGGAAATGGCCGCCGCCCTCGCCATCCCGCCAGCCGAGGTGCGGGCCTGGACCGGCCGCGGCTGCGTCGAGTGCAATCAACGGGGCTACCGCGGGCGCATCGCCATCTACGACTTTTTCCTCCTCAACGAAGCCCTCTCCGACCTCATCCGCCCCGGCGTCCGCACCGAGGAACTCCGCCAGGCCGCCCGCCGCCTGGTCGGCTGGCGTTCCCTGCGCGAGATGGCCTGGCTCAAAGTCCAGCGCGGCCTCATCCCCATTTCCGAACAAGACCGCTGGACCCGCCTCATCGACCCCGCCCTTCTGAACCAAACCCCCAGTTCGGGACCCGCGCCGGCCGCGGGCCAGGACTTCGCAGTCACAGAGGTCCAAACTCAAGGCGCCCCGCTCACGTGAGCGGGGCGACCGCC
>Ga0326728_10021133_pt1 | contig 12288 bp, 10 predicted proteins | sample MB3enrmetagenome_FD_207602 | JGI IMG/M metagenome (GOLD analysis project Ga0326728, IMG submission 207602) | Lab enriched peat soil microbial communities from McLean, Ithaca, NY, United States - MB31MN | ecosystem: Environmental > Terrestrial > Soil > Wetlands > Peat | place: USA: New York...
TGGGGGCCCTTGGCCCCGTCGGTCACATCAAACGTCACAGCCTGGCCCTCAGCCAAGGTCTTGAAGCCGCTGCCGCCGATGGCCGAGAAGTGCACGAACACATCCGGACCGCCGGGCTGCTCCAAGAAGCCGAAGCCCTTTTTCTCGTTGAACCACTTCACCTTGCCGCTCACTGCACCCATCTGTTACCTCCATGCTTGCTGCTGTCCTGGCCTCTATCACTTCTGGCTGCGATCAGCAGGAAGCTAGGCCCTGCAAACAATATACACTTCTATGGAGATTTTGCACCAAAAAAAGCGATAATGCGCCTTTCAAGGAGAACCCATGGCCCAGCGCAATGCCCAAGCCCAGCCCATCCCCATCTTCGTGGTGCCTGACGGCCGCCCCTGCCTGGTGGCTGGCGGCGGCGTGGTGGCCCTGCGCAAGGTCGAATGGCTGCTCAAGCTTGGCGCCAGCGCCGAGGTGCAGGCCCCGCAGATGCATCCTGGGCTGCTCCGCCTGGCCAAGCGCCATCCGGCCCAGCTGCGGCTCAAGCCCGGGCCCTTCCGCGCCCGGAGCCTCAAGCCCTATCTGATGGCCATCGCGGCCACGGATGACCCGGCCATCAATGGCGCAGTGTCCCGCATGGCCAAGCGCGATGGCGTGCCGGTGAATGTGGTGGACCAGGCGCCCTTGTGCGGGTTCTATGTGCCCGCCACCCTGGTGCGCGGCCAGCTGGTGGTGGCCGTGGGCAGCGGGGGCGCGAGCCCGGCCCTGGCCAGCCACCTGCGCCAGCGCCTGGAGCGCCTGCTGCCCGAGAGCCTGCTGCCCTGGATCCAAGCCCAGGCCGGCCTGCGGGCCTTTGTGCTCAAGGCCTGCCCGCACGCTGCCTGCCGGCACCAGGTTCTCACGGCCTTGGCCCGGCTCAGCCCGCCCCCGGCCCTGCGCCAGGCCAGCCAGGCCCGCTGCCTGGCCCATCTCAAGGCCAAGGCCGGCCCCCTGCTCTTGAGGGCCCATCAGCGCAATCACCCGGGCCAGCCCTAAAAAATTCCGTTCAAAACAGGGCCGACTTCCATTATCCTATCCCGGTCGTCCTTTAACTTTACCTGAGCTTTGCCCTCACCCCTCGTTCCAGTGGCCCTCTCCCTTTGGGAGAGGGACCGGGGGTGAGGGCAACATCCGACCCCAAAACCAACACTTAGGAGCCTCCCTAATGCCCATCTCGCCCCTGCAAAGAGCCCGGGCCGCCTACAGCCCCAAGCTTCCCCGCACCCTCACCCAGCCCCTGGCCAGCATTGGCGTCAAGAAGGGCAAGCCCACCCAGTCCATCGCCGACCAGGCCAGGATCAAGGAGCTCTTCCCCGGCACCTACGGCCAGGAGGAGCTCAGCTTTGCCGCGGGCGGCGCGCCGGTCTCCGCGCAGGCCCTCAAGGTGGGCTTGGTGCTCTCGGGCGGCCAGGCCCCCGGCGGCCACAACGTGGTCTCCGGCCTCTTCGACGGCCTCAAGAAGCTCAACCCCGCCAGCCAGCTCTTCGGCTTCTTGGGCGGCCCTTCGGGCATCTTGGAGGACAAGAAGGTCGAGATCACCGAGGCCCTCATCGCCCAGTACCGCAACACCGGCGGCTTTGACATCATCGGCAGCGGCCGCACCAAGCTGGAGACCAGCGAGCAGTTCGACCTCTGCGCCAAGAACATGAAGGCCGCGGGCATCAGCGCCCTGGTGATCGTGGGCGGCGACGACAGCAACACCAATGCCGCGGTGCTGGCCGAATACTTCAAGGCCAAGGGCCTGGGCATCACCGTCACCGGCGCGCCCAAGACCATCGATGGCGACCTCAAGAACGAGCAGATCGAGGCCAGCTTCGGCTTTGACACGGCCTGCAAGGTGTACAGCGAGCTCATCGGCAACATCATGCGCGATGCCATGAGCGCCAAGAAGTACTGGCACTTCATCAAGCTGATGGGCCGCTCGGCCAGCCACATCGGCCTGGAGTGCGCCCTCAAGACCCACCCCAACGTGTGCCTGGTCAGCGAAGAGGTGGCCGCCAAGCGCCAGACCCTGGCCCAGGTCACCGAGGAGATAGCCCAGGCGGTGGTGAAGCGCGCCGCCGAGGGCAAGCACTTCGGCGTGGCGCTCATCCCCGAGGGCCTGGTGGAGTTCATCCCCGAGATCAAGGCCCTGATCAGCGAGCTCAATGACCTGCTGGCCCACGCGCCCGAGGGCCGGCCCGCGGCCGAGCTGGCCGAGGAGGTGGCGGGCAAGCTGAGCCCTGCCTCGCGCGCGGCCTTCGATTCCCTGCCCTGGGGCATCCGCCTGCAGCTGCTGGCCGACCGCGACCCGCACGGCAACGTGCAGGTGAGCCGCATCGAGACCGAGAAGCTGCTCATCGAGACCGTGGGCGCGCGCGTGCAAGAGCTGCGGGCGGCCGGGCAGACCAAGGCCAAGTTCAGCGCGCTCAACCACTTCTTCGGCTACGAGGGCCGCTGCGCGGCGCCCAGCAACTTTGACGCCGACTACTGCTACGGCCTGGGCTTCACCGCCGCGCTCTTGGTGGCCAGCGGGCTCACCGGCTACTTGAGCAGCCTGCGCGGCCTCACCAAGCCCGCGGCCGAATGGCTCTCCGGCGGCGTGCCGCTGACCATGATGATGAACATGGAGCGCCGCCATGGCCAGGACAAGCCCGTCATCCGCAAGGCCCTGGTGGAGCTGGAAGGCAAGCCCTTCAAGGCCTTCGCCGCGCAGCGCGCGGCCTGGGCGGTCCAGGACGACTTCCAATACCCCGGCCCCATCCAGTACTGGGGCCCTGCCGAGGTGGCCGACGTGGCCAGCGAGACCCTCAAGCTCGAGAGGCTGTGATGAAGATCGCCATCCCCACCGAGTCCGACGGCATCCAGGTCTCATCGCATATGGGCAGCAGCCCCAATTTCCTGGTGTTCGAGGTGCAGGCCGGGCAGGTGGTGGGCAGCGAAGCCCGCGCCAACAGCTTCGCCGACCCCAAGTTCCACGCCCACGGCAGCCCGCGCGAGGCAGGCATGGATCCTCACCAGGGCATCGCCCAATTGGTGTCCGACTGCGACGCGGTGCTGGGCTACGGCCACGCCTGCGGCGCCGTGGGCGCCCTGGAGGCCGCGGGGCTCAAGGTCTACATGCTCAACGCCCCCTGCAGCGCCCAGCAGGCCATTGACGCCTTCGTCAAGTACCTGGCGGCGCCCAGCCCTTCCTGACCTCACCCCCACCCCTGCCGTGTTGGCCTGAAAACAGCATCCCCCGCCCCCTCTCCACTATGGAGAGGGGGCGGGGGATTTTATTTGGCGGCTTGCACGGTGGGGGTGGGAGTGAGGTCGGACCGGTCTACCCCACCTCTCCCAGCTCCAGCCTGGCTTCGAAGCGGGCCGTCACCTGCTTGAGCAGGCCTTCATGCTCCGGCTTCGCCAGCATGGGGTCCTCCAATAGCAGGGCCTGGGCCCGATCGCGGGCCTGGCTGAGCAGGGCCCGGTCGTGCACCAGGTCGGCCAGCTTGAGGTCCGGCAGGCCGCTCTGCCTGAGCCCCAAGAACTCGCCCGGGCCGCGCAGCTCCAGGTCGCGCTCGGCGATCACAAAGCCATCGCTGCTCTCCTGCATGGCCAAGAGCCTGGCCTGGCCCTCCTCGCCCTTGGGATCGCCCAGCAAATAGCACAGGCTCTGCGCCGCCCCGCGGCCCACCCGGCCGCGCAGCTGGTGCAGCTGGGCCAGGCCAAAGCGGTCGGCATCCTCCACCACCATCACGCTGGCATTGGGCACATCCACCCCCACCTCGATGACCGTGGTGCTGACCAGCAGCTGCAGGCGGCCGGCGATGAACTCGGCCATCACCGCGTCCTTCTCCTCGCCCTTCAGCCGGCCGTGCAGCAGGCCCACCTTGAACTCCGGGAAGATGTCGGCCTGCAGGCGCTCGGCCTGGGCCGTGGCGGCCTTCAGCTCCAGCTTGTCGCTGTCATCCACCAGGGCATAGACCACATAGGCCTGCCGGCCCGCCTTGAGCTCCTGGCGCACCTGCTCCCACACCGCCGCGCGCCCCGCCGGACGCACCCAGGCGGTGCGCACGGGCTTGCGGCCCGGCGGCAGCTCATCCACCACGCTCACATCCAGGTCGCCGTACACGGTCATGGCCAGGGTGCGCGGGATGGGGGTGGCGGTCATCACCAGCACATGCGGCTTCACCGCCGCCTTCTGCGCCAGCTTCAGCCTCTGCGCCACGCCAAAGCGGTGCTGCTCATCCACCACCGCCAGGCCCAGGCGGCCAAAGCTGACGCCCTCCTGGATCAGGGCCTGGGTGCCCACCACCAGCATGGGCCGGCCGCTGGCCATGTGGTCCAGCACCTCGCGCCGCTCCTTGGCCTTCTGCCCTTGCATGAGCCTCCGCACCTCGATGCCCGTGGGCGCCAGGATGCGGCGCAGGGTGAGCAGGTGCTGGCCGGCCAGGATCTCGGTGGGCGCCATCAGCGCCGCCTGCCAGCCCAGGCCGCAGGCGCGGGCCAGGGCCAGGGCCGCCAGCAGGGTCTTGCCACAGCCCACGTCGCCCTGGATCAGCCGGTGCATGGGCTTGGGCCGGGCCAGGTCCGCCTGGATCTCGCCCCACACCCGCTGCTGGGCCCCGGTGAGGGTGAAGGGCAGGGCCTTGAGCAGGGCCCGGCTCAAGGGCTCATCCTGGCCCAGGGCCGGCGCCAGCTGCAGGGCCATGCGCGCGCGGCGCAGGCCCATGCCCAGGGCGATGAAGAAGAGCTCATCAAAAGCCAGCCGGCTGCGGGCCTGGTCGCGGGTGGCGAAGTCATCCGGAAAATGGATGGCGCGCAGGCTGGCCCCATACTCGGCCAGGCCCAGCTCCCTGCGCAGGCCCTCAGGGAGCGGGTCGCGCACCTGGCCGGCCAAGCCCAGGCTCTGCCACACCGCGGCCCGCACCACGCGCTGGGAGAGCTCGCGGGTGAGCGGGTAGAGGGGCACGATGCGGCCGGTGTGGATGAGCGGCTCCTCGCCCGGCGGCAGCACCTCGGCCTCGGGGTTGAGCATCTGCAGGCCCAGGCCCTTGCGCTCCACCCGGCCTGAGAGCACCACGGTCTCGCCGGCCTTGAAGCGCTTCTGCTGCCAGGGCTGGTTGAAATACATCGCCTGCAGCGTGCCGCCCTGGCTGTCCTGCACCGCCACCTCGGTGATGGCCATGCCGCGCCGGGCCCTGAAGGTGCTGGCCCCGCGCACCACCGCCACCACGGTGGCGATCTCGCCGGGCAAGAGCGCTCGCACTGGCTTGAGATGGCTGCGGTCCTCCCAGGCGCGCGGGAAGTAATGCAAGAGCCCGGCCTGGTCCTCCACGCCCAGGCTCTTCAGGGCCAGGGCGCGCTTGGCGCCGATGCCGGGCAGAGCCGCCAAGGGCCTGGGCGAGAGGGGCGCGCCCGGGCCAGCCGCCTGCGCAGCTTGGGCTGGCAGAGGCTTGGCTTTGGCTTTGGCCGTGGCCAGGGCTGGGGCCTTGGCTGCGGGCGCCTTGGGGGCCTGCAGAGCCTCCAGCGCCCTCAGCACCAGCGCCTCGCGGGCCGCGGGCAGCAGGCTGGCATAGGGCTCAAATTCCTTCACCAGGCGCGAGACCTGGGCCGGGGCCAAGCCGGCCTTGCCCAGCCACTGCAGGCTGAAGGCTGCCAGGCCGCCCTGGGCCGAGCGGTCTTGGCAGCCCTGGCGCAATTCCAAGCGCAGGACCTTGGCCAGGGTGTCAGGGTTGGGGGGCTCAAATTGGGGCATGCATCCCATCAAAAAGGCTTGCCATTCATGGCTGGTTTTGTTATGTTGGTCGCCGTTTCTGCAACTGCCTTGGCTCTGCCGGGCGGTCCATCAAGAGAAGAGAGGAGGCCCCTCATGGCCAAGGTTTGCGATATCTGCTCCAAGAAGCCCGGCGTGGGCAACAACGTGTCCCATGCCAACAACAAGACCAAGCGCCGCTGGATGCCCAACCTTCAGCCGGTGCGCGCCACGGTCGGCGGCACGGTGAAGCGCGTCCGCGTCTGCACCCGCTGCCTGCGCAGCGGCAAGGTCGTCAAGGCAGCATAAGAACAAGCGCCTGAAACATCAAGAGCGTGGAGCCGAAAGGTTCCACGCTCTTTCTTTTTGACCTCACCCCATCCCCAGCTAAGGACACGCCCCCTTGGATGAGGTGAGGTCAGCCCATCACCGCGATGGCATCCACCTCCAGCGCGCAGCCGCGGGGGATGCCGGCCTGGATGGTGGTGCGGGCGGGCGGGTTCTCCGGGAAGTAGCGCTGGTAGACCTCGTTCACGAACTTGAAGTCGGCCATGTCATTCAGGTACACGGTCACCTTCACCACCTGCTCCATGCCGCAGCCCGCGGCCTCCAGCACGGCCTTCAGGTTCTCCATGGCCCGCTCTGTCTCCTTGGCCACCCCGCCGGTCACCTTGAGCCCGGTCTCGGGGTCCAGGGGCAGCTGGCCCGAGGCGAAGACCAGGGGGCCTATCTTGGCTGCCTGGCTGTAGGGCCCCACCGCAGCTGGGGCTTTGGGCGTGCTGACGACCTGCTTGGGCATGGCTGCTCCTAGGGTTTGTGGCGGGGGCTCTCTTTGGCCTTGGCGCGGCGCTTCACGCTGGTGACGCCCTCCACCTGATACAGGTTGTACATGACGCGGCGCAGGTGGTCAAGGTCCACCACCTGCACGGTGAACTCGGCCTGGGCCATGCCCTCGCCGATGGAGCGGGCGGCCGCGGCCGTCATGGCCGTGCGCTCGGCGCCCCGCGTGGGCGTGCCGCCGATGGCCTCCAGCATGTCGGTGAGCAGGCGGGGGCGGTCAAAGCTGGTGACCTGCAGGTCCACCGGCCGCGCCGCCTCGGGCCCGGCGCTGGCGCCGGCCCAGGCCACCTCCACCAGCCGGCCGGTGCGCTTGCTCAGGTCGCCCACGTTGACGCAGTCAGTGCGGTGGACGGAGACGCCCCGGCCGATGGTGATGAAGCCCAGGATGGGGTCGCCCGGCACTGGCGCGCAGCAGCGGGCAAAGGTGACCAGCATGTTGCTCATGCCCTTCACCACCACGCCGCGGGGCTGGGGCCGCCCCGGCGCGCCACGGCGCTGGGCCTCCTTGCGCTTGGCGCGCACCTGGCGCGGGGTGGGCGCGGGCGCTTCCACCGGCGCGGCGGGGGCGGCAGCGGGGCTGGCGGCCGCCAGGGCCTGGGCGGCCTGGGCGGGCAGCGCCTCGGCCAGCACATGCTTGGGGCTCAAGCGACGGCTGCCCACGGCGGTCAGCAGGTCCTCGATGCTGCTCAGCGAGAAGCGCCGGGCGGCCTCCAAGAGCTCGCTGGACTTGTAGAACTCCTTCACCTTGACCCCGGCGCGGTCCAGCTCCTTCTCCATCAGCTCCCGGCCCAGGTCCATGAACTGCTCCTGGTCGCTGGCCTTGAACCAATGCCGGATGCGGTTCTTGGCCTTGCCGGTCTTGACGTAGTGCAGCCAGTCCTTGCTGGGGTGATGCCCGGGGCCGGAGAGGACCTCGATGATGTCGCCCGAGGAGAGCTCCTGGCGCACCGGCACCATCTTGCCGTTGACCTTGGCCCCGTAGACCTGGTCGCCCAGGCTGCTGTGCACCGAGTAGGCGAAGTCGATGGGCGTGCTGCCCTTGGGCAGGCGCTTGACCTCGCCCTTGGGGGTGAAGACGAAGACCTCATCCTCATACAGGTCTATCTTGAGGAATTCCATGAACTCGCGGGTGTCCTTCAGGCTGTTCTGCCAGTCGGACAGCGCGGCGAAGAACTTGAGCCTCTCATCGGTCTTGCGCTCGCGCCCGGGGCTGCCCTCCTTGTAGAGCCAGTGGGCCGCGATGCCCACCTCGGCGGTGCGGTGCATCTCGCGGGTGCGCACCTGCACCTCCATGGGCTGGGCCTTGGGCCCGATGACCGTGGTGTGCAGGCTCTGGTACATGTTGCTCTTGGGCATGGCGATGTAGTCCTTCACCCGGCCCGGCAGGGGCTTCCACAGGCTGTGGATGATGCCCAGCGCCGCGTAGCAGTCGCTGGTGTCGCGGGTGATGACGCGCAGGCCCATCAGGTCATAGATCTCGCCGAAGGCCTTGCCGCTGGTGAGCATCTTCTGGTAGATGCTCCAATAGTGCTTGCTGCGGGCGAAGACCTCGGCCTCGATGCCAGACGCGGCCAGCCGCGGCAGCAGGGCCTGGCGGGCCTCCTCCAGCAGGCTCTGGCGGTCGCCCTGGGCCAGCCCCACCTTCTCCGCCAGGTCGGAATAGGCCTTGGGATAGAGCACCTGCATGCAGCGGTCCTCGATCTCCCACTTCCAGCGGGCGATGCCCAGGCGGTGCACCAGCGGCGCGTAGAGCTCCAGGGTCTCGCGGGCCACGGCCTCCTGCTTGGCCTGCGGCAGGTAGCGCAGGGTGCGCAGGTTGTGCAGGCGGTCCGAGAGCTTGATGAGCAGCACCCGCACGTCGCGGGCGATGGCCATCACCATCTTGCGCAGGTTCTCTATCTGCTTCTCTTCCCGGTTGTGGAAGGCGCGGGTGCTGATCTTGGTGACGCCGTCCACCAGCTCGGCCACATCCGGCCCAAAGGCGGCCTGCAGCTCCTCCAGGGTGGTGGGGGTGTCCTCCACCGTGTCGTGCAGCAGCCCGGCGGCCACGGTGGCGGCATCCAGCCCCAGCGTGGTCAGCTCCAGGGCCACCTGGGTCACATGGCAGAAGTAGGGAGCCCCGCTCACCCGCGCCTGGCCCTTATGGGCCTCCTCGGCCTTGGCATAGGCGCGGCGCAGCAGGCTGGCATCGGACTCCGTGGCCTGGCCATAGGCCGCCAGCAGGGCCTCCAGGCCCACCACCTGGTTGAAGGCTTCGGGGCCGCTGTGCAGGGTCTGGGGGTAGATGGGGGATGGGCTCATCGCAGCGCTCGCTCGGCCTCGGCGCCGAGCCGCTCCATATGGCCCTGCAGCTCCTGCTGCAGGGCCTGGATCTCGGCGCGGCTGGCCTTGGGCGGCACCCTCAAGGGGGCGCCAAAATGGAAGAGGTTGGTGGCAAAGGGCAGCGGGACCTCAAAGCGGTCCCAGCTCTTGAGGCGCAGGCAGCGGCGGCTGGCCACCCCCACCGGCACCAGGGGCAGGCCGGTCAGGCTGGCCAGCATCAGAGCCCCGGGCTGGGCCTGGTGGCGCGGCCCGCGCGGGCCATCCGGGGTGAGCAGGCCATGCCCCTCGCGCTGAAGGCCCTCGGCCAGGCCGCGCAGGGCCGTGGCCCCGCCGCGCGAGGAGGAGCCCCGCGCCGGGTCCGGAAAGCCCAGGCGCATCAGGGCGCGGGCGATGATCTCGCCATCATGGTTGCGGCTGGCCAGGGCCCGGATGGGCAGGCCCCGGTAGTGCCAGACCGCGGGAAGGATCTTGCCGTGCCAAAAGCAGTAGAGGCAGCGCGGCCCCTGCCTTAGCGGCGAGAGCTCAGCGTGGCCGCTCTCGGCATGGCGCCAGGTGGCGCCCAGGGCGCGCAGCCCAGCCACCGCCACCACCGGGCCCAGGCTCAGGCTCAATTGTCGGCTCATCTTGCTCATGGCTTGATGATAGCATTTATCACGCAAAAAAGCCCCCGCGGGGCGGGGGCTTTTTGCAGAAACCGGCTACTTCTGCCGCTTTTGGCGCAGCACCAGCCAGAGGATGAGCGCGGCCAGCAGCGCCAGCAGGGCCAGGCCAGCCCACAGCCAGCCATGACGGGCGGGCTTGGGCAGGGGCTGGATGGCAAAGGGCAGGGGCTTGGCAGGCGCCACAGCCGGGGCAGGCGCGGGGCTTGGCGCCGGGGAGAGCTTGGGCGCTGGCACAGGCGTGGGAGCCAGGGTGGGGGCTTGAGTGGGCAGGGGCGAGGGCTCAGGCTTGCGGCCAGGCCGGCGCCAGCGCGCCGCGCGCGCCTCCTCGCGGGCCGCCTCCAGCTCGGTGGCAGACTGGCCCCGCGGCACGATGAGCTTGGTGCCCGGCTCCACCCGGTCCGGCGAGCTCAGCAGGTCGCTGTTGGCCCTGAAGAGCAGCGGGTAGAGCATGGCATCGCCATAGATGTCCTTGCGCCCGGCGATGTCCCAGAGCTTGTCGCCCTTCTGCACCTGGTAGACCTTGGGCTCTTCTGCCGCGGCCGAGGCCGTGCCGCCGCCGGCATCCACCACCACCGCGGATTCATCCTGCTCCTTGACGCTGGCGGGCTTGGTGACGCAGCCCGCGAGCAGGGCGGCCAAGGCGCTGGCCAGGGCCAGCCGGGTCAGGCTTTCAGAGCTTCGGCGCATGACAGCCTCAAGCAGGGGAGGATGGGAGGCCCTGGGCCCAGCGGGCCAGGGCAGAGCGGATCTGCGCCCGGTTGACACGGGCGGCCTTGCAGGCGCGCGAGAGGTCCAAGAGCTGGCTGGCGCCCCGGCGCGCCAGGGGCGGCAGCCCGGGGGCGATGCTGCCAGCCGCCACCAGGCAGGGCTTGCCCAGCGCCCGGGCCTTGGCCGCCACCCGCAAGGGGAGCTTGCCCAGCAGGCTCTGGGCATCCAGCCGGCCCTCGCCCGTGACCACCCAGTCGCAGGCCTTGAGCGCCTCCGCGAACCCGCACAGGGCCAGCAGGCTATCGGCGCCTGGCGCCAGCCGGGCCTGGCAGAAGGCCATCAAGCCCGCGCCCAAGCCGCCGGCCGCGCCAGCCCCGGGCCTGCGCGCCAGGCCAGCCGGCAGCCGCCGCGCCAGGGCCCGCAGGCCCTGCTCCAAAGCCCTGGCTTGAGCCGCGCTGGCCCCCTTCTGGGGGCTGAACATGCGGGCAGCGCCCTGGGGGCCGCAGAGCGGGCTCTTGACATCGCAGAGCGCCCTGACCTCCATCTTCAATGGCGGACCATCCGGCGCCAGCGCCTTGGCCAGGCGCGCAAGGCTGCCGCCGCCCAAGGCCAGCTCCCTGCCCTGCCGGTCCAAGAAGCGCCAGCCCAGGGCGCGGGCCATCCCGGTGCCGCCATCCGTGCAGGCGCTGCCGCCCAGGCCCACCCAGGCCTGGCGCATGCCAGCCCGCTCCACGGCCAGCAGCAGCTCCCCCAGGCCCTGCGAATGGGCCAGCAGAGCCTGGCGCGGGCCGCGCCAGGGGCCAACCAAGTGCAGGCCGCAGGCCTGGGCCGATTCGATCACCGCCAAGCCGCCGGGCAGCTCCAGCCAGGCGGCGCGCACCTTTGCGCCATAAGGGCCGGCCACCAGCGCCTGGCGCAGGCGGCCGCCGCGGGCCGCGCGCAGCGCCTGCAGGGTGCCTGGCCCGCCATCGGCCAGGGGCCGCAGCTGGATGGAGGGCCTGGGCCGCGCCCGGCGCAGGCCCTCGGCCATGGCGCCCGCCGCCTCTTGGGCGCTCAGGCTCCCCTTGAAGGGGTTGGGGGCCACCAGAAAGCGCAGCCCGCGGGCCATCAAGCCTTGTCCGCCACTTCCTTGAGCAGCCGGGCTTCCAGCTCGGCCGCGGCCAGCACGCCCTGGTCGCCCAGGCTGCGGTGCCGCACGCTCGCCGTGCCGGCCTCGGCCTCCTTGTCGCCCAGCACCAGCATGTAGGGGATCTTGTCCATCTGCGCCCGCCGCACCTTGGCTCCCAGCTTCTCGTTGTCCAGGTCCAGCTCCACCCTGAGGCCGGCCGCCTTGAGCCGCGCCTGCAGGGCCGCGGCCGCGCCGTCGGCGCGGTTGGTGATGGTGAGGATGCGGGCCTGCTCCGGGGCCAGCCACAGCGGGAAGGCGCCGCCATAATGCTCGATCAGGATGCCGAAGAAGCGCTCCAGCGAGCCCAGCAGGGCCCGGTGCAGCATGACCGGCCGCTTGCGCGTGCCGTCGGCAGCCGCGTACTCCAGCTTGAAGCGCTCCGGCAGGTTGGGGTCCACCTGCAAGGTGCTGCACTGCCAGGTGCGCCCGATGCTGTCCTTGATGCGGAAGTCGATCTTGGGCCCGTAGAAGGCGCCGCCGCCCTCGTCCATCTTGTAGGGCCAATCCGCGGCTTCCAGGGCCTGCTTGAGCGCGCCGATGGACCTCTCCCACCAGGCATCCTCGCCGATGCTGCCCTCGCGCGGGCGGGTGGCCACATAGACCTCGAACTCGGCGAAGCCGAAGGCGCTCAAGATGTGGCGGATGAACTTCACCACCCGGCCGATCTCCTCAGCCAGCCCCTCCTCGGTGACGAAGATGTGCGAATCGTCCTGGGTGAAGCCGCGCACGCGCATCAGCCCGTGCAGGGTGCCGCTGCGCTCATAGCGGTAGACCGTGCCCAGCTCGGCCATGCGCAGGGGCAGCTCGCGGTAGGAGCGGGGGGAGTTCTTGTACATCAGGATGTG
>Ga0326728_10021136_pt1 | contig 12287 bp, 14 predicted proteins | sample MB3enrmetagenome_FD_207602 | JGI IMG/M metagenome (GOLD analysis project Ga0326728, IMG submission 207602) | Lab enriched peat soil microbial communities from McLean, Ithaca, NY, United States - MB31MN | ecosystem: Environmental > Terrestrial > Soil > Wetlands > Peat | place: USA: New York...
CTATGGGCGTAGAGTACTGCGTGGACCGGGAGGTCCACGCCACCGCCGGCCAGGAGGCCAGCGCTACCTGTTCTTGCAGCGAACCGCAATCTGAAGCCCAGCAGGAAATCTACTTTATACCAACAGGCAAAGGGCTCTATTATCCTGCCGCCCCTCCGGGGCTGCGCTTGACGCGATTTGTACACCCCCGCTGTAACGCGCTGTAGCGCATCGAGATGCTTCTCATGAAGGAGACGGGGATGATGCAAAAAAGGCCGGAACAAGGACAGCAAGTCGGCTACCGCTTGGCGGTGGGGCAAGTCAGCGAATGGGCGGCGGCGCAGGGAGGTTCACTTCAGGCGTAACTCGCCGCAGCGGGTCAGGGTGCTCAGAGAGCAGATGTTTTTCATGCAATGGTTCAGGACCGATTCGGCGGGGGTGCCGTCACGGTTTGCGCTGTAGCCAGCCGGCCAGCAACGCCGAGGCCAGCAGCGCCGCGCCCAGGAAGAAAATCCAGAAACCCAATTGCCCCGGCAAATCGGAGAAATGCTCGCCGGCCAGCAGCCCCTCGGCCGCCCACCAGATCAGTGGGCCGAGCAGGAGCAGGATCACCAGCGCAGCCGCCAGCGCCATGTGGCGGGTATGCTTGCAGCCAGCCTTTTGTTCGTTCATCACGCCCCGGGAGGCGCGCAGCACACAGCAGGTGCGGAAGGCCACGGCGCAGGCGCGGTCGGCGCGCTTGCCGGCCAGGGCGGCAAGTAGTTCTTCGTTGTCGGCGGCGCCAGGCTCGGTAGGAGCGGTTGCGGGAGGAACCGTGGCGGAAGGGACTTTCACACAGCCTCCGCGCGGCGGCGCCGGCGGCGCTCGATCCTGGGCTTGAGGGCAGCCAGCCCCCGGTAGAGCCGCGATTTCACCGTGGAGAGCGGCGAGCTCGTAACCTTGGCGATCTCATCGAGAGAAAGATCTTCATGGAAGCGCAGCACCAGCACGTCGCGATAGAGCGTGTCCAACTGCAAGAGCGCGGCAGCGATATGCTCGCGGTCTTCGCTGCTGGAACAATGATCGAAGGGGGTCGGGTCGTCGCCGGCCACGGAAAAGCTCATGGGGCGGTCGTCATCGCCGCCCATTTCAAAGAGTTCGTCCAGGCTGGACATGGTCTTCTTGCGCTTCTGGTCGATCACCAGATTGCGGGCGATGGTGAAGAGCCATGTATCGAAGCGGGCCTGCCCGTTGAACTGCCCGCCGCGCACCAGAACCCGCATCCAGACCTCCTGAAAGAGGTCTTCGGCCTGCTCGCGGTTGCCGGTCAGGTAGAGCAGATAGCGCAGCAGCCGGTGCTGGTAGCGGACGATCAACTCGTCCAACAGGCCAGGGTCCTGCCGCTTGAGTCCAGCGGAGATGGCAAGCCTCTCCTCGCGCGCCAACTCGTCCTGAGCGGTGGTGATAGCCAGACCGAAGAGAGGGCGAAGCACGGCAGCGGTACTCATCTTATTCATTTAGACACCATTCGGGGGTTGATAGTCGCATCAAAATGCAGAAAGGGCGTGAAATCTTAACCGGGGAGGATTTCCAGCGCCATATCTGCGGAGAGATTCAAGCGGATGCGGGGACGGCAAGCGGGGCGGCTTCGAGCGGCTTGCGTTTGGGCCGCAGCAGCCGACGCAGAGGCCGCTCGATGAAGCGGTCCACCAGCACCGCGACAGTTACCGCGATCAGGAACCATGTGGCCAAGCCGAGAAGGGTCTGGTGGTGCGCGGTGTTGGTCTTCCAGTCCATGAAGACACTGCTGATCACCATGGAGTGCAGCAGGTAGAAGGGATAGCTGGCTTCGCCCAGGGCCTCCATGAGGCGGCTCTCCAGCACTCCCAGGCCCTCGGGCCGCAGGGCGACGCCGTAGACGAGCACGGCAAAGGCCGGCGCCAGCAAGGCGGTGTGAATCACCATGTAGGGAATCCACGGGGACAGGACGGTTACCGCGGCGATGCCGGCCAGCCCGACCAGGACCAGCGGCCAAGCCAGCTTGCGCGAGCGCTCGCTGCGCAGGAAGATGAGGGCGCCCGCCATGCCCATGAGAAACTCCGGCAGGCGCATGAGCGGGTGGTACTTGACGGCGTTGATCCAGGGGCCGACGGTCTTGATGTCGACGGGGGCCGCGCTATCGGGATGAAAGTGCGTATAGGCCAGCGTGCAAGCCAGCGCGAAGAGCCAGCCGAGGGGCAGAAACGCCGCCAACTGCCGGCGCGTCAGGCGCATCATCCGCGGCAGCAGGAAGGGAAAGAGGAGGTAGAAGAACGCCTCCACGGAGAGGCTCCAGTTGGGCATATTCCAGGCCAGGGCCGTCTGGGGCAGCCAGCTTTGCAGCAGGAGAACGCTTAAAACCGCTGCCAGACCCAGGTGCGGCGCGATCCAGGTCCACTCGGTGACAATGAAGTGCGGATCGTGGGCCCGCATGCGCACACAACAATAGAAGAAACCTGGAGCAGTGATCAGCAGGCAGAAGGCCAGGGCGGGATAGATGCGGGCAAAACGGGCCTGCCAGAACTGGCGCAGGCCGGCGGCGCGGCCGGAGTAGGTGTAGACCAGGATGAAGCCCGAGAGCACAAAGAAAAAGCTCACCCCGCTGTATCCAATGGAGGCAAATTGGCGCACCGCCGCCGCGCTGAAATAAAAGGCCTTCATCGCCTGCATGTGAAAGAGGGCAACCCACAAGGCGGCGAAGAAACGGATGGAGGTCAAGGCCGGCAGGCGCGGGCGTTCAAAGGTGTTTGCGCTCATGATGGAAGGCTACGCACGAAGCCGGAGCGCGGTTCCTGATGATCCACAACTATCACAGGTTCTACACTATGTTTATGGAAGTCTTGTATGGTGTGCATCCGGTGGAGGAGGCGCTCCGCGCCGGGAAACGGCGTATCGATCACGTGTTGGTAGCCCGCGAGCGGCAGGACGAGCGGCTGGAGCGGCTGGTGGCCCTGTGCCGTGAAGCGGGTGTGCGGGTGCTGCAGGAATCGCGCGAGCAACTGACGCTGAAGGCCCAGACGGCCGCCCATCAAGGGGTGGTGGCTCTGGTGCGGGCGCAGGAGTTCCTCACCCTGGAAGATCTATTCCAGCCCGATCCCGCCAACCCCGGCGCCGCCCGGCTGCTGCTGGCCCTGGACGGGGTGGAAGACCCGCAGAATCTGGGCGCACTGTTGCGCGTGGCCGACGGCGCCGGCGTCGATGGGGTGGTGATGACCGAGCGGCGCGCGGCACCGCTCAGTCCGGTTGCGGTCAAGGCCAGCGCGGGGGCCACCGAGCACCTGCGCATCGCCAAGGTGGTCAATCTGGTGCGTTCGCTGGAAGCCCTCAAGAAACAGAACATCTGGGTAGTTGGGCTGGACGAGCGGGGCGAGTGCGACTACGACCAGTTCGACCTGACCGGCAACTGCGTGCTGGTGCTGGGCCGCGAGGGCGCGGGGCTGCACGAGCTGGTCAAGCGCACCTGCGACCACATGCTGAAGATCCCCATGGCCGGCGGAGTCAGTTCGCTGAACGTCTCGGCGGCGGGAGCGGTGGTGCTCTACGAAGCCTTCCGCCAGCGGCGTGTTGGCAACGGGAGAGGCGCTCTCTCCGCGCCGAACGCGCCGTCCAAGCCCAAGAAGCAGAAAGGCCTGGGTTCATGATTTTTTTCTCTTTGCGATTTCTGGCGGCGACGGTAGCGTGCGGCGCGGTCGCCTGCGCGGCGCAAGCCGTCCCTCCCGCGGCGCAGGAGCCGCAGTCCAAGGGACAGGTGATCTTCTCCCGCTCCCTCGACGAGAACGGCGAGACGCACTCCGGCCCCGCGGCGGGGCTGCCCGCGATCCAGACCGGCGGCCAGCCAGCGGCCGCGGACACCGACCGCCAGGCCGTCACCTTCACCGATTTCGACATGGACGTGCACTTGCAGGCCGCCACCCAGCAAATCGCCGTGCGCGCGCTGCTGGTGGTGCGCAACGACGGCAAAACGCCACTGCGGCACGTTCCCCTGCAGATCTCCTCATCGCTCAACTGGGAGCGGATTCGGCTCGAGGGCCGCGATGTGGCCTTCCAGGTGGCCACGCTCAACACCGACGCCGACCACACCGGGCAGTTGCACGAGGCGGCAGTGCCGCTGGCGCGGCCTCTGGCTCCCGGCGCCAGCTTGCAGTTGGATGTTTCTTACGGCGGACGCATACTTCAGAGCGCGCAGCGGCTGCTGGCCATCGGCACCCCGGAAGACGTGGCCCGGCACTCCGATTGGGACCGCATCGGCACGGATTTCACGGGCCTGCGCGGCTTCGGCAACGTGGTCTGGTACCCGGTGGCGAGCGTGCCGGCGGTGCTGGGCGACGGAGCGCGGCTCTTCGACGAGATCGGCGAGCACAAGCTGCGCCTGAGCGGGGCGCGCTTCCGGCTGCGCCTGAGCGACGAGTTCCCGCACGGCCAGGCTCCCACCATCGCCCTCATCAATGGCCACGCGGTGGCCTTGAATGTCACCGAATCCGGCAACCTGGACCAGACGCAAGAGGTCTCCAGCGTGGCCACGGCGGTATTGGACGGCGCGACCCTGGGAAACGAAGCTCCCAGCCTCTTTGTCGCCATTCGCACCCCCCATCCCGGCGCCAACACGACGATTTGGACGCTCCCCGAAAACAACATCGCCGCTCTCTCCTGGGCTGCGGCCACCACCGCGGTCACGCCCTTTCTGCAAGGCTGGCTAGGGCAGCGCCCGCGCGCCCAACTCACCCTGCTGGACCTGCCCGAGCGCGACGACGCGCCCTTCGAGAGCGGTTCCCTGCTGGCTACTACGCTGCATGAGGCAGGCTCGGAGCAATTGAATGGAATTCTGGCCCACGCCCTGACCCACGCCTACACCCATCATCTGACGGCATCGCCCCGCGCCTGGCTGGATGAGGGCGTGGCCCACTTCATGGGAATCCTGTGGGTAGAAAAGCAGCGTGGCCGGGACCAGGCATTGGGCGCGCTGGAAGCCGGGCGCACCGCCTTGGCGCTGGCCGAGCCGGAGAGCCCCGGCCAGAGCGCCGGCCAGCCGCTGGCCAACGCCATCTCGCCCGTCTACTACCGCGGCAAGGCCGCCTATGTGCTGTGGATGCTAAGGGATGTGGCCGGCGACGAGGCCCTCTCCGCGGCCCTGCGCGCCTACGACCCGGCCCAGGAGTCGAGCGCGGGCGGGCGCAGCGTCTTCGAGAAGCTGCTGGAGCAGGCCTCCCTGCGCCCCGACCTCCATTGGTTCTTCGCCGACTGGGTGGATGCCGACAAAGGACTACCCGATCTGAGCATCGACGGCGTCTTTCCCACCGCCGAGCAGGCCGGCAACTGGCTGGTGGCTGTCAACGTGACCAATCTGGGCTACGCCGCCGCCGAGGTGCCGGTGACGGTGCGCTCGGGCAGCAATACCTCCACGCAGCGGGTTCTGGTTCCCGCCCGCGGCAAGGTGGTGCAGCGCATTCTCATCCAGGGAAGGCCCTTTGAGGTCCAGGTCAACGACGGCACCGTCCCTGAGACCCAGACCACCGTGCATCTCACCAAACTGGACCAGTGGGAGCCAAAACCGCTGGGGAGCGCTGAACCCAAGACTCCCCAGCACTGATTTTGACCATTTTTATTTTGAAAGCAGAGTTGTTCGCTGTTATGCTCCCCAGCGGTTGAATTTCGACCGAAATTCTGTACCGAGGGGGGAAATCGATGACGACTCCTGAAAACCGCGAGGCGGCAATCGCCTTGGGTAGCAAAACCGCAGCCGAGATTGTAGCCCGGCGGCAGACAGCCTTGGCGCGCCGCGCCGATGCCCTTGACGAGCACGCGGGTCGACTGGGGTTGACCGCGCCGCCGCAGACTGCGGGCCAACTGGTGGCGCTGGGCGACTCCTGGTTTGACTATCCCTTCCATGATGTTCTCAAGGAACTGGAAGATGGGCATGGATTCACCATCCAATCGACCGCCAAGGCCGGCGATCCCATCGAGGCCATGGCCTACCACGGCGGGCAACTGGACAACTTTGCCCGCTCGCTGGAGAAAATCAAGGCGCAAGGGGCCACACCCAAAGCCGTGCTCCTCTCCGGCGGCGGCGACGACATTGCCGGCAAGGAGTTCGGCATGTTGCTCAACAGCGCCTTCTCACCCATCGGCGGCTGGGCGGCGGGGGTGGTGGACTATGTGCTTGGCGAGCGGATTCTGCTGGCCTATCAGACCATCGTGCATACCGTGACGCAACTCTGCACGCAGATCAGCCAGGTCGCCGAGATCCCGGTGCTGGTGCACGGCTACGATTACCCGGTCCCCGACGGGCGGGGATTTTTGGGGGGATGGCTCTTTTTGCCCGGCCCCTGGCTGGAGCCTGGATTCAAGGAGAAGCTCTTCTCCGACGACCAACTGGCGCAGACCACAGCCATGATGCAGACCGTCATTGACCAGTTCAACGCCATGCTGCAAGGGCTGGCTGCCGATCCCAGCCTCCCCAACCTGCGTTACATCGACCTGCGCGGCACGCTCTCCAACAACCTTGCCAACTACAAGGACTGGTGGGCGAACGAGCTTCATCCCACGGAAAAGGGATTTGCCGCGGTTGCCGAGAAGTTCGCCACCGTGCTGAACAGGCTGTGAGAGCAGCCTGTTCTCAGTCGTCCTTCTTGGCGTTGCGGGGCTTGACCTTGAACCAGATGGGGGTTCCCTTGAAGCCGAAGGCCTCGCGGATCTGGTTTTCCAGGAAGCGCACGAAGGAGAAGTGCAACTGCACGTCGCGGTCGGTGAAGAGCACGAAGGTGGGCGGCGCCACGGCGGCCTGGGTCATGTAGAAGATGCGCACCCGCTTGTTCATCGGCACCGGGGCGCGCTGGAAGTCGATCTTGTCCAGGAAGCGGTTCATCTGCCCGGTGGTTACGCGCTTACGGCGTTCGGCGGCCACGGCCTTGACCTCATGCAGCACCCGCTGCATGCCCGCGCCTTCCAGCGCGGAGAGGAAGACGATGGAGGCGTAGTTCAGGTATTTGAGGGCGCGGCGCACCTGCTCCTCGAAGACGTCACGATCGGCGGGGGGCTTGCCGTCGGTGCGGTTGTGGGTGACGGCGTCCCACTTGTTGACGCAAATGATGACGCTGCGGCCGCTCTCGTGGGCGTAGCCGCCGATGGTGGCGTCGGCGCCGGTGACGCCCTCGGTGGCGTCGATCATGAGCAGAGCCACGTCGGCGGATTCGAGATGGCGGCGGGCCATCACCACACTGAGCTTTTCCGCCATCAAATGGGTTTTGCTCTTGCGGCGAATGCCGGCAGTGTCGATGAAGCGCAACGCGCTGCCCTCGAAATCAACTACCTCATCCACCGCGTCGCGGGTGGTTCCGGCGATGGGCGAAACGATGGCCCGCGAGGTTCCGGTCAGGGCGTTGAGGAGCGTGGACTTGCCTACATTGGGGCGGCCGATGATGGCGATCGAGGTCTCAAACTGCTCGAAGTCGCCGTGGGTCTTGTGCGGGGCCTGCGCGTCCTCGTCGAGTAGTTCATCCGTCTCTTCTTCGAGCTCATCGCCCTCATCGAGGCCGGATTCGTCTTCGGCGGAGTCTTCAAACAGCTCTTCGGCCTCCTCGGTCTCACCTTCTGCGGCGGGCGGCGCGGGCAGCGCATCGGAGATGGCTTCCAGCAGGTCGCCGATTCCCAGAGCGTGTTCGGAGCTGATAGCAAAGAGGTTGCGCAGGCCCAATTGGCGGAAGTTCTCGGCCGCATAGCCCATGGCGTCGCCCTCGACCTTGTTCACGGCGAGAAAGACGGGCTTGTTGCTGCGCTGCAGAAGGCGCACCAGGGCGTAGTCGGGGCTGGCCAACTCGGTGCGGGCATCGACCACCAGGACTAGCGCATCGGCCTCTTCGAGAGCTACCTTGGCCTGGTTGTAGATCTCGGTGGGGATCAACTCGGGATCGTCGGGGACGATGCCGCCGGTATCCACCACGCGAAAGACGCGCCCGCCCCACTCGTACTCGCCATAGATGCGGTCGCGGGTAATGCCGGGCTCGTCGCCCACGATGGAGCGCCGGCTCTTGGTGAGGCGGTTAAAGAGCGTGGATTTGCCCACGTTGGGGCGGCCCACAATGGCCACCAGCGGCGCGGCGCCCGCGCGCATCTTGGTGGGAACAACCGACTTGTGATACTTAGCCACTTCAATCTCCAGGCCCCGTCTCATGCGAGACAGCGCTCTCATTCCCAAATTCGTTGTACGCCATACAAATCGAAGACCCGGTCGCGGCTGAGCAGGGTTGCGCCCAAATCCAGGGCCTGCGCCGCCAGCAGGCGGTCAAAGGGGTCGCGGTGGTGCAAAGGCAGCAAGCCCGAGCGAATGGCCTGCGCCGCGGAGGCCTTTACGACAGTGAACCCCGCTGCCGTCTCCCGGGCCTCGAAGTTCTCCAGCAAGCGGGCCGCATCCATCTTGCCCAGTTTGGTTTTGATGGCCATCTCCCACGGCACAGCTACGGGGAGCAGAACCTCATATTTCGCGCTGGACAGAACCTCGCGGATTCGACTGGAGAGCCGGATGGGACTGGTTCGCCACCAATAGTAGGTGTGGGTGTCGAACAAATAGATCATTTGAGATCGGCTGCGAGGACAGCCTCGGAGGTGTGCTGAATGGAAAGATCCTTCCCTTCGAGCATGAAACCGAATCCAAACTCGACGAGTTCTTCATCCGCCAATGCGTCGAAGGCATTGTCTTCGGCGTGAACTTGTCCCTCGAATCCGCCGGCAATACGACCCTTCTCCGCGGGGGATAAAAAAGCCACGATCTTGGCCACCGGCTTGTGACCGCGCATGACGATAACCTCCTGGCCCGCTTCCGCTTCCTTGAGCAGCCGGGAGAGGTGGGTTTTTGCCTGATGCACGGTATAGGCCATGGACTAAGTATGCTTAGTCCAGTTTGCAAAGTCAAACCGCCAGCCGCCCTCGGAACCTGCGGAAATGCCCATTTGCGCGCGGCGATGACTTCTCGAATGAGTGTTTTTTAGCCGGGAAGGGCATTTAATGGCCAACCAATTGCCTTCTTCCCGATCAGGAGGGCGGAATGCATATCCACGACTCCATTAGTTTCAACCACATCGACGTAAATCCCAGCGCCGCGGCGGAGAGCGCCACTGCCCGCATGCGGGCGGAGAATGTGCGCAAGAGGCTGATGGCCAGCGCCAACGAAACCGACGGCGTCAGCAGCCCCGACGAGCTCAACCTGATCAGCCAGTGGATGGACTCCCGGCACAGCCAGATGCTCCCCGGAGACGAGTACCACGCGGCCGTCGAGGGCAAAGAGCCCGACTTTTAACCTCTGCGCCCTGGTTCGCGACGCAGTCGAAGCAAATCATCGTCTTGCCGAAGCGAGCTTATCCCGCCCGCCTTTGCTCCTGTTGCGCGCGGCGATTCCCCCGCGGGCAGGTTTGCGCCGCACGGCTCGGGCTCGGCGCATAATCTTTCCATGCGCCTCTTCGTTGGAATTCCGTTGGCCGCCGCCGTCCTTGAGGAACTCACGGCGGCTGTCGCTCGGCTACGATCCGGGGGCGATGGTCTGCGCTGGACCGCGCCCGCTTCCTGGCACATTACCCTGCAATTTCTGGGCGAGACCGACCCGGAGCGGTGCGATAGCCTTATCGCAGCCTTGCGCTCGGTGCATCGGCCACCCGTTCCCGTAGCGCTGGATAAACTCGGCTGCTTCGAGCGCCCCGGAGTTCTGTTTGCGGCGGTGCAGCCGACGCCACTCCTGCTCTCGCTTCAGCAGTGCGTTGAGTCGGCTACAGCAGTCTGTGGCTTTCTCCCCGACAGCCGCCCCTACCAGCCCCACATCACCCTGGCGCGCAGCCGCGAGCACCGCGCGGGGCTGAAGCAACTGGAGACCAAACTGCAGGCGCAGCCCCGCTTCTCCGGCTTTGTGGCCAGCGAGTTCTTGCTCTATGAGAGCTTTCTGGGGCCGGGTGGAGCGCGTTACGAGGCGCGCAGACGTTTTTCCCTCGATGCACCGGGATGATCTTGCCACCGAGAGGCCGGCCATGGAAAAGGACCGCCCTCGCCCGGCTGCACTATCATCGGCCTGTGGAGTCCGCACATCATCTCGGCGACATTCTGGCCAACGCCATCACCCACGGCATCGGCGCGGTGCTGGCGATAGCCGGCGCAGTCTATCTGATCGCCGCCGCCACCCGCGGCGATCGCCTCCATGTGGTCACCTGCTCCATCTTCGCCGCCACCCTGGTGCTGGTCTATCTCTGCTCCACGCTCTATCACTCCCTGGTGCGGACCGGGGCGCGGCACGTCTTCCAGGTCTTGGACCACGCCTCCATCTATCTGCTCATCGCCGGCACCTACACCCCCTTCACGCTGATCTCGCTGCGCGGCCCAGTGGGCTGGACGCTCTTCGCCATCGTCTGGGCGATGGCGATTGCGGGCATCGCCTTCAAGAGCGTGGCGTTGGGTCGCTTCGAGGTGCTCTCCGCGCTTGCCTATCTCTTTCAAGGATGGGTAGTGGTCTTTGCCGCCCGGCCGCTGCTGGCAGCCATCGGCTGGCCGGGGATTGCATGGCTGGGAGCGGGCGGCCTCTTTTACACCCTGGGAATCGTTTTCTTTGCCTTCGACCGCCTGCGCTACTTCCACGCCACTTGGCACATCTTCGTTTTGGCCGGCAGCGTGGCGCACTACTTCGCCATTCTCTTCTTCGTCGTTCCGGCACGGGGATGAATGGAACAGGGAATAGGGAACAGGGAATAGGGAACAGGGAATAGGGAATAGGGAATAGGGAATAAGGAATAGGGAATAAGGACTGAGGGACTGAGGAGCCAAAGGCCTGAATCCCCAGCAGCGCGGTCGCACCATGTTGGAGGTAGCGCCGGCCTCCCGGCCGGCTGTGGTGCGGACGTCCTCGTCCGCGCCGGTCCATCGTGAATTCATGCGTTCGAAATAGGGTTGAACCGTTTCCCACAAGAGGGACGGTCTTTTGTGGAAAATCTGCCCGCTGGTTCGATTCCGCATCCAGGGCTTCGCTTGCCGCATCTTTATAGAACCCCAAGTAAGATCGATGAAGAGGTTTTCTATCGTGTTGTCTTTCCCTGGAATCTCGGCGCTCGGCCCGGTGGCCGGCATGTTGGCGGTGCTGGCCTGGCGCATTCGCGAAGGACGCACTGCCGTTACCCTGAAGAAGATCGTCATCCCGCCCCTGGGCATGGCGACCGGTTTTTGCATGTTTCTGCTTCCGGCATTTCGCGTTCCCTGGGCGTGGGCCGCAGTGGCGCTGTTGCTGGGCGGAATCGCGCTGGCCTACCCGCTGCTCCTAACCTCGCGGCTGGAACGGGTCGGCGAAACGATCATGATGAAGCGCTCCAGCGCTTTTCTGGTGGTCGTCCTGGCGCTGGCGGCGGTGCGCCTGCTGGCGCGCAGCTACCTGGACACGCTGCTCTCCATGGAGCAGACCGGGGCCCTCTTCTTCCTGCTGGCCTTCGGCATGATTCTGCGCTGGCGGATGAACATGCTGTTGGCCTACCGGGCGCTGACCGCCTGCGAGTAAAGACCTGCTGCAGCTGAAAGCGCCAAGCTGAGGCCAAACAGGCTGCGGAAAGAGTCCCAATCCAGTAATAACCTGGAAGAATGTGCCTCAGGGGCCAAAACGCGCCTGGTTTCGTGTCGTTTCACGGGACACAAGGAGCGCGATTTAGCCTAGCTGGCTGAAGTTGACGGGAATCTTGTCGAAATCCGCCGTGCCCAGACCGCGGGCGGCGGCCATGTGCAGATAGGGCAGATGCTCGGGGTCCAGATTCCAGAAGGCCTTGGCGACGTAGGCGTCCAAAGCCACGGGATCGGTGCCGGCGACCATGGTTTTTCTCAGCGCCACGTCTTCCAGATTGCCTCCCGTGGGACCGTTGCGCAACAGAATGCGGTAACAATCCAGCAGGGTGACGGTGGGCAGCATGAAGCTTGCCAGATCGGCCAGACTCTGGTGGATCTGCTGGTGCAGGCGGTTGCGCTGGCCGCCCAGGATGCCGTACCAGTTCTTCATGCCCAGGGTGCAGCCGGTCAAGCCGTGATGCTTGGCAATGGGGAGATTGATGATCTTGTCGGCTTCCAGAAACGGCGTGAAGACCGGCCAGCTCTTCAGAACAACACCGCCGAGGTTGACCTCGCGGAAAAGCTCGGGATCGGGAAGCAGGACTTCGGCCCCCTCAGCGCGGGCCGCGGCCTGAATGCCGGAACGCTGAAAGCAGCGCCGGGCTTCGTTGCAACTGACGTCGGTGACGATGACCCGCTTGGCGCCCGCCTGCCAGCACTGGCGCACTACCTCGGCG
>Ga0326728_10021138_pt1 | contig 12287 bp, 11 predicted proteins | sample MB3enrmetagenome_FD_207602 | JGI IMG/M metagenome (GOLD analysis project Ga0326728, IMG submission 207602) | Lab enriched peat soil microbial communities from McLean, Ithaca, NY, United States - MB31MN | ecosystem: Environmental > Terrestrial > Soil > Wetlands > Peat | place: USA: New York...
GCAGCGTCGCCGTATGTTCATAGCGTGCGGTGTTCAGCGAGCCAGTCACCGTCCACGTCCCGCTGGTTGGATTGTACAGTTCGGCGCTGGAAAGAAAGCCGCTGCTGTCAGAGCCACCTGCGACCAGCACCTGGCCATTGGGCAGCAACGTCGCCGTGTGAAAATAGCGTCCGGTGTTCAGCGAACCGGTGTTTGTCCACGTCCCGCTGGCCGAATTATACAGCTCAGCACTGGAAAGAGTACCGCTACTGTTGTTGTAGCCTCCCGCGACCAGCACTTGGCCATTGGGCAGCAACGTCGCCGTGTGAAAATAGCGTGCGGTATTCAGCGAGCCGGTGTTGGTCCACGTCCCGGTGGCCGGGTTATACAGCTCGGCGCTATTAGTAATACCACTGTTGCCATAGCCCCCCGCGACCAGCACTTGGCCATTGGGCAGCAACGTCGCCGTGTGATTCCCGCGGGCGGTGTTCAGCAAGCCAGTGTTGGTCCACGTCCCGGTCACCGGATTATACAGCTCGGCACTGGCTAGATTAACGCTGTTAGTATAGCCCCCCGCGACCAGCACCTGGCCATTGGACAGCAACGTCGCCGTGTGACCATCACGTGCGGTGTGCAGCGAGCCGGTCACCGTCCACGTCCCGCTGGCCGGATTATACAGCTCGGCGTTGGGCAGATAGGCGCTGTTGTTGGCGCCCCCCGCGACCAGCACTTGGCCATTGGACAGCAACGTCGCCGTGTGATAACAGCGTCCGGTGTGCAGCGAGCTGGTCACCGTCCACGTCCCGGTGGTTGGATTGTACAGCTCGGCGCTGGTCAAATAAACGCCGTTACTATAGCCTCCCGCGACCAGCACTTGGCCATTGGGCAGCAACGTCGCCGTGTGACCACTGCGGGCGGTGTTCAGCGAACCAGTCACCGTCCACGTCCCGCTGGCTGGATTATACAGCTCAGCGCTGTTGGTTGCGTAGCCGCTGCTGTTACCGCCCCCCGCTACCAGCACCTGACCATTGGGCAGCAACGTCGCCGTGTGATAATAGCGTGCGGTATTCAGCGAGCCGGTCACCGTCCACGTCCCGCTGACCGGATTATACAACTCGGCGTTGGTAAATACGACGCCGTTGCCACGGCCGCCCGCGACTAGCACCTGACCATTGGGCAACAACGTCGCCGTGTGCCACTCGCGTGCGGTGTTCAGCAAACCGGTGTTGGCCCAATTAGTACCTTGAGCTGTTGCCGTTTGAATGAACGATAAACTGAGCGCCAACAGCGCCAGCCCTTGTATGATTCGATGTCTGGCTTTCATGATTTTCGGGTTTGTCAATGGCTTTCCAGGTATAAGTTTGAAATGGGGCGGCGGTTAAAACGGAGGGGGAGCAGGGGACTGAAAACAAGAGTGGAAAGCCCCTGGACACAGAGGACACTTAAAATCCGCCGCCTTGAAATGTAAAACGCCCCCTGCACAAGCAAAGCTTGAAAAGACCCGGCTCCGCTTGGACCGGTGCGCCTGCAACCCATCTGACGCCACCATTCTCATCGCTTGAGGAACGAGGGGGAAATGCGTCTCGATCCGAATATCTCCGAGAAAGCACCATCTTACCCAGCAGTGCCTTAAAACTCAAGCAAAATGATTAGCGTATTTTATGTTTGCCGCTGAGTTAAACCAGTCCCAGTTCTAATACGGCGGCTAGGCGAGTTTCAAGCATCTGCCAAAATTCCACTTATCGTTTCCAGTGCGTTTCCCTCCATGCGGTTGTTCACATAGATGAAAGTCTTGCGCCCCGGCCCGGCCTTTGTCCCTTCGGCGATTAGCGCCTTGCCGGCTTCACGTGCCTCCGCGTTCGGTTCCTTCATCTTGTCGTATGGCTGAAAGGTTTTAACCGCTTCCTCATATTTCCGTCCGGGTTTCAGGAGAAAGCGCACGGCAATCAGGTTCGGATTCGTCCGGCTGCTTGGGAGCGCCATTTGCTCGCTGACGGACGGCATGGCATCCCATGAATTGAAAACGTGCGTAACACCATGCCGGGCCAGACAGCCAAAGTATTCAGGAACCAGCCAGTGCTTGTTCCGCAGCTCGATCGCGTAGGGCCAGCCCTTCGGCAGCTTGCCAAGAAAGCTGTCCAGGTCGCTGACAAAATCGCGCCCGTGTTCGTAGTCGCTTGGCCAGAACCGCGAAAATTCAAACATGAGCACGCCCACCTTGTTCCGAATTTCCTCACTTGCTTTCAGCAACGCGGTTGCGAACAACTCCGCATTGAGAAAATTGGGGTTCGTTTGACCGGCCTTTGCGCCGAACCGTGCCAAATTCGGAAATCTTTTGACCGTCACTGCGTCTGTCACCTTGAAGCCGAAGCGAAAATCATTGGGCACGGCGTCCGCCAGTTTTTGCAGATACTCACGGCGCGGAAAGTCGTAGTAGGCCGCGTCCACGCTGACGGTCTTGAACACTTCTGCGTATTCGCGCAGACAGTCTCGTTCAAATCGCGTCTTGGCAACTTTGCCGCGATACTCATAACGGGCCGGTGTATAGAGCTGGCCAAACCAACCCTCGTATTTCCACGAAGAAGTGCCGACATACACGCCTTCGGCGGCGAGTTCCGCTGCCTTCTTTTTCATTTGCTCACGGTCAAAGGCCACTTTGCGAACCTGAGGCTTCTGTTGCCTCCTGTCAACACCGGCAAACCATTTGGCCCTTTGCCAAAAATTTCCCAACGAGCAAATCCATCATGTCCATTCGACCGACCACCCGGAGCTACCCCCCCCCGCCCTGCCCCCGTCTCCGACACAGCCTGACACAAAACTAGCCCAAAGTTGTCTTTGACACACTTCCGACACAGTTTAGCAGGGTTGACACAATCTGACACGAAGTCTATTGTAATCAATTGCCGCTGGATGCACAGAAAAGTATTGACTTTATTATAGTTTAGTGCATCATCGTTTTGCAATGAATGACACAAATCTTGCAACGAGCGGCAATGGGCAAACGTTGGAAATAGGACGATTTGCAGGTTCAAGTCCTGCTATGCGCACCAAATCTCAATCCCCGTGGCCCGCCAGCAAACACATCGGGGTCTCGCTCCTCAGGACGAGCGGCTCTTTGCCGCCCGGCAACTCCCCGCGTTGCGCGCCGCCGCCGCCGATTTGTGCTGGTTGCTCGACCGCGGTTACGCGGCACGTTCGGCCATTGAACTCGTCGGCAACCGGCACAATCTGACCAGCCGCCAACGCATGGCGGTTTCCCGGTATGCCTGTTCCGATGAAGACGTCCAGCACCGCGAAAAGCTGCGCATCGAACCCGCCCAACTCCAAGGGCGGGAACTGTGGCTCGACGGCTACAATGTCCTGACCGTTCTTGAAAGCGCGCTGGCCGGCGGTTTGGTGCTGCTCGGCCGCGACGGCTGTTGCCGGGACATCGCTGGCATTCACCGGCGTTATCGCAAGGTAAACGAAACCATTCCTGCCCTGCGCTTGGTGGGCGAGGCCACCTCGGCTTTGGGTGTAAGCGTTTGTCGCTGGTGGCTCGACCAACCGGTCTCCAATAGCGGACGCCTCAAGACCCTTATACTTGAAACCGCCGGAAACGCGGGCTGGAACATGGAGGTGGAATTGACGTTCAGTCCGGATCACGTGTTGTCGCATACCGACCAGATTATCGCCACGTCCGACGGCATTGTGCTTGATCGTTGCCAAGGCTGGGTGAATCTCGCCCGGCTCATCATCATTGGACACATTCCGCAGGCGCGGTTGCCGGATTTGTCGCCCGCCGATGGTTGAATGCGGAATAAAAGTGGCAGGCCGCTCCAAGCCGGCGGCAGCCGGTGCGGGAATTAATTCTCCATGAAGACAAAAGCGCCGTAGCCCACCACACGGTCGTGCCGACCCGAAGTATCGCCGGAATTCCGCAAATCCACGATGCGGCAACGCAAACCATGTTCCTTGGCGGCGCGCAGCAATCCGCAAATCGGCTGGCAGCCGCAGGCCCGGTAGCTGTTGAGTTCCTGCCAGTTCAACAACTCGATGGCGCGAGCCGTATCGCGGTCAATTTGTTGCGCGGCCTGATAATCGTGGTAATGGCTCAGGTCCGAGCTGACGACGATACAGGTTTCTTTGCCGCCCCAAAGTTCGTTGAGCACCGTCTCGACTTCATTTGCCGCAGCGTCCCCGACCACCAGTGGAACCAGTTTGAATTCACCCAACACGATTTGCAAAAACGGCAGATGCACTTCAAGGCTGTGCTCATTCTCATGTGCGGCGTCCAGGGTTGTCACCTGCGGCAGGGCGTGAACCCGATCAAGCGCCGCTTCGTCCACCGGAATGGAACCGAGTGGCGTTTGAAAACTTCTGGCGCTGCTCGCCGCCAGCCCGGAAAACGTTGCGAAATGCGAAGGCCCCAACAGCACCACACGCTTAATGGCATCGCGTCCACGCGCCAGACACGCATAGGCCGAACCGGCGATTGGCCCGGAATACTGGTAACCGGCATGGGGCGCGATAACGGCTTTGGGAATTTTGCCGGCCACCGTCTTCGCGGTGGCGAGGAAGTCTTTTACCATTGCCCGCAATTCCGCCGGGTCATCCGGATAAAATTGTCCTGCCACCGCCGGCGGGCGTGTGGCCGGCGTGTCGGAGGGCATTCGGAAATTTGCGCGCATGGTTCAGTTCAAGTTCACGCGGCGCGGCAACCGTTGGTAGTACGTCGCCATGCCGTTGCCGGTGCGGACGTCGCCTGCACCGTTCGCCGGCCATAAGCCGGGAATCTTGACGCCGCAATGCGGACACGTACCGACGGCGGTGATTTTGTATTCCTGAATTAAATAGCCGTGGCGGGCAATCAACGTCGCGTGGCAGCCGGGGCAGCGCGTGTTTTCCCATTCACCGACGCGTCCCGGCAGATTGCCGGCATAGACAAAGCGTAATCCTTCTTTGGTCCCGACTTCCGCCGCGCGGATCAAATCAGCCGCTTGGGTGGGCCGTGGGTCGGTCATCTTGTAGTCGGGGTGAAACGCCGTAACATGCCAGGGAATGTCGCGGCTCACGGAAGCGAGAAAGCGCGCGATGGCGCGAAGTTCCTCAGGACTATCGTTGAAACCCGGCACGACCAGGGTCACAACCTCCAGCCAGATGCTGCGTTGATGGATCATCTGGATGGTTTCCGTCACGCGGTCGAGCGTGCCACCCAGCGTCCGGTAGCGGCGATCGTCAAAACCTTTCAGGTCCACCTTGTAAGCCGCAAGCCACGGCTGGAGAAAGTCCAGCGCTTCCGGTGTGGCGTTGCCGTTGGAAACGAAGGCGCACAACAGTCCTTGTGCCCGGGCCAATTGGAAAACCGATACCGCCCATTCGGCCGTGATGAGTGGTTCGTTGTAGCTCGACACAACCAGCCGCGCTCCATACCGGCGTGCCGCCGCCGTCAATTCTTCCGGCGTCACCGTTTGAAACGAAGCCGCCGCCGCTTCATCGCGCAAGGCCTGGCTGGTCACCCAGTTCTGACAATAGGAACAATGGAAGTCGCAGCCCAACATGCCGAAGGTCAGCGCGTCGCTGCCGGGATGCACGTGGAAGAATGGTTTTTTCTCCACCGGATCACACGCCACGCCGGCGGCATAACCGAACGGCACGCGCAACTGACCGTTCTCGTTGTACCGCACCTTGCAGATACCGCGTTTCCCCGGCGCGATGAGGCAACGATGACCACACGCCACGCAACGAATCCGGCCGTCTTCCGGTTTCCAAAGCGTCCCCACGCGCGTGTGGCGAGCTAATCGCTCGGCCAGCGTCTCGCTTTGCTTGCACAGGGGGTCCGCCGATGCAGCGGTTACCACCGGTTTTGATTTGGCTGTTTTCACTGTCAGCGTCTGGCTCATCTCCGCCGCTGGAAAGCCAATTCCGGAACAATATGCTTTCCTGCGACCTGAACAATCTATGCCTGCAACCAGCCCTTCGTCCAGTCGAGATGCCAGTTGGGAAACAACCGCCTTTTTTAACGACCGGCATGGCGCTGTTGAAATTTCTCAACGTATTTGCCAAGCAAATCCGCCTCCAGATTCACCGCATTCCCGACTTTCCGCTCACGCAACGCGGTGATTTCGTAGGTGTGCGGGATGACCCAGATGCGAAAACTTTTTTTCTGAACAGCCGCCACTGTCAGGCTGATGCCGTCCACGGCAATCGAGCCTTTGTGAATGACGTAACGCATCACTGCCGGCGGTGCAGCGATATCGAGTACATGGTCTCGTCCGGCGCGTTCCCAGCGGATGATTTTGCCCAAGCCGTCAATGTGGCCGGTGACGAAATGCCCGCCAAACTCGCCGTCCGCACGCAAGGGCCGCTCTAGGTTCACCAGTGAACCCGGTTTGGTAAATTGGAGATTCGTGAGCCGCCACGTTTCCCGGAGCAAATCAAATTGAATCAGTTTGGGCCCGCCGCGTGTGGAAACTTTCACGGCCGTCAAACAACAACCGTTCACTGCCAGACTGCCGCCGGCTTTCAGGCCGCGCCCGGTTGTGTTGGCGCGGACGGTGAATTCGATAGAGCTCGCCGTCCGCTTGATTTTTTTGACCACGCCCGTTTCTTCAACAATGCCGGTGAACATGGAACCATGTTGCGGGTTGCAGGCTGAAAGTTGCAAGTTTTTCAGAGGCCAACCTGCACCTCTCAACCTTCAACTTGCAACCAATCCCGTCATCATTAAATCTGGGCCAAGCCTTTTCCACTCGACCTCGCGCAGTTGCAGTGCCTCCGGCAAAGATTTCGCGCCCTCACCCGCCACAGCCTTGCGCGCATCGCGTCCGCCGAAAATCTTCGGCGCATAAAAAAACACCACACAGTGCGCGAAGCCGCCAAGCAAAAACGAGGCGTTCACCTCGCCGCCGCCTTCGACCAGTAAACTGGCGACGTTTTCCGAACCGAGTTTTTTCAGCAGCCAGGACAAATCAATTGCCGATTGCCGATTGCCGATTGCCGGTTTGGCCAGGGGTGCGACTAAGACATTCGCACGTTTAGCTAGGGTCACGACGCGGTTTTTTGGCGCGTGTTTGCTGACGACAATCGTTGTCAACGCGGTAAATTCGTCACTAACAACTTTTGCCTTCAGCGGCGTCCGTGCCAGTGAATCCAGAACAATTCTTCGAATCGGTTTCGCTATCTTCCATCTTCCATTTTCTATCTTCGTCCTCGCCGTAAGGCTCGGATCATCCGCCAGAATCGTATTAATGCCGACTAGAATCGCATCCGCTCCCTGCCGCAGCTTCATTCCGTAAGCTCGCGCCTTTTCGCCGGTAATCCATTTCGATTCGCCACCGGCCGTAGCGATTTTACCGTCCAACGTCATGGCCGCCTTCGCCGTCACGAACGGCGTGCGATGGACAATCCAGTAATTGAACGCCTCGTTCAACCTTGAGCATTCATTGGCTAGTTTGTGGTGGGGCGAGCGTCCTCGCGAGCCGGGTTGCGGCTCGTCAGTAGCCTCGCCCCACCGAATCACTTCAATCCCGGCCCGCCTCAGAATTTTGAACGCGCGTCCGGAATGTTTTGGATTCGGATCCGTCACACCAACGATTACGCGCTTGATTCCGGCGGCGATAATGGCATCCGTGCACGGTGGCGTGCGGCCATGCGTGCAACACGGTTCGAGCGTCACGAAAAGCGTGGCACCCTTGGGATTGTAGCCACGCTTTTGCGCGTCGCGGAGCGCCTCGATTTCCGCATGCGGCAGACCGGCACGCCGGTGCCAGCCACGGCCAATGATTTTGCCACCTTTCACCAGAACCGCGCCAACCATGGGATTGGGCGAAGTCGTGCCATAACCACGTCGGGCGAGCCGGAGAGCGAGGCGCATGAATTGGAAATCAGACATCGAGCGCAATGTAATCGCTAAAAGAAAAATCTTAAACGGAAAGTGTGTATGTATCTTTCAATCCGTCTTTAATCCAATCTGGGACTTGAAATTTAGGCATATAAGGTCTGCTGCGAATTTCATTCATCAAATCCCAGTAACAGTTTTTTGCGAACTTGTTTATTATACCTTTTGGATATGTAAATCTATACATTGGCGGATTCCCGCCTTCGTAGACTATTGAATGATCAAATTCTGGTTTCAGATATTCATAAATGCCCCATCGAATGTTATTTAGAAACTCACAAATAATGCTGGCATGACTACTCAACACGTCGAAATGAAACTTTTCGTAAAAATCCTTAAGGAGCACAAGAACGTCTTCCAATTCTATTTTAATTTTGTTCGTTCCGAGAATTCCTAGAAGTTCATTCGCCGTGATGGATAGTCGCGAAAAGTTATGCTTTGAAATATTTCCGCAAATTTTGATGAACTGCGTTCTCTTTATCGTCAGGTGGACATCTGTGTCTATCGTCGGCAACCAAGTTTCTACCTGAATTTCTTGATCTAACCACTCGACAAAATTTCTGATTGCTAATGTTAAACCATTCGCAGAACCGTTTTCATTGAAACTTGGGTTTTTGCAAATTAGGGTGACAGCTTCCAAATATGTTTGCTCTTCTCCAATTATTCTTTTATCGGAACGCGACAAAAAATCTACCAAAATGACATTAAAATACATCTGATGAGTCATTGATTTGAAAACGACGGAAGTACCAGCCAAATCCATTATTTCATAATTCACCATTGAGTTGATTAATTCATAAACGGCTTTCAGAAAAATCACCTCTTTTTCGATTTGCGATAAGCCCGTAATTTTATTTTTAGCCATCGTATTTTTGCACTAGAATGTTTCATTCCTCAAACAGCGCTTGTGCGAATTGTTTCGCGTCGAAGGGCTGCAAATCGTCCGGTTGCTCGCCAAGGCCGACGAACTTGATGGGCAGACCAAGTTCCTTCTGAATGGCCACCACCATACCGCCCTTGCTCGTGCCGTCGAGCTTGGTCACGACAAGACCGGTGAGCGGCACGGCCTTGTTGAATTCACGCGCCTGGTTCAGCGCGTTCATGCCGGTGGTCGCGTCGAGCACCAGCAGGACTTCGTGCGGCGCGCCGGGCAGTTGTTTGCCGATGACGCGATGCAACTTTTGCAATTCCTGCATCAAGTTGTGCTTCGTGTGCAGGCGGCCGGCGGTGTCAATGAACAGGTAATCGTTCTTGCGCGACTGTGCGGCGGTCACGGCATCGTGCGCCACGGACGCCGCATCCGCTCCGTAAGCGCCGGCGATGACCTCAACTTTTAATTTTTGTCCCCACAATTTGATTTGTTCGATGGCGGCGGCGCGAAACGTGTCGCACGCGGCCAATAGCGCGGTCTTTTTCTGCGATTGAATCAAATGCGCGAGCTTGGCAGCGGTCGTGGTTTTGCCGGTGCCGTTCACACCGACGATGGAAACCACGGTCGGGCCGTGCATCGCTTTGCGCAATTCGGCTTTGTTCGCGCTCAAGCTTTTCTCCACTTCGGCACGAGCGATGGCAAACACGTCCAGACCGGTGCTGCCTTGAGATTCGTAGGCTTGTTTCACCGCAGCCACGATTTGCGCGGTGATGGCCAGGCCGAGGTCGGCGGCAATGAGCGCAGCTTCCAATTCTTCGAGCGTAGCGGCGTCGAGCCTGGGCGAGCGGGTGACGATGCGTTTGATTTCGTGCGCCAGCTTGTTGTGCGTTTTTTGCAGGCCGGCTTTGAACTTGGCGAAGAGATTCATGCGTCAAGCGTCGAGAGCCGGAGTTGCCGCCGTTCCAGCATTCGACTTTCGACTCTCGGCCCTCGACTTGAGTTTCTCCACGTGTTCGTAGGGCAGTTTGACGGTGCCGATGAGCGGTTTGCCCTTGCTGAAGCCGTGGCAATCGGAGCCGCCGGTGATGAGCAGATGATATTTGTCGGCCATTTCCAGATAACGCTCGGAGGTGATGGTCGAGTGCTTCGTATGAAAACATTCGATGCCGTCCAGACCCGCTTCGACTAAAATCGGAATCACGTCGTCGGTGCGGTTCAATCCCGGATGCGCCATGACGGCGAGGCCGCTGGCCTGGTGGATGAGTTCAACAGCTTCGAGGGCGGACATTTTGGCCTTGGGCACCCACGCCGGACGATTTTTTTTGAGAAAACGTTCAAAGGCTTCGTCCAGACTCCCGACCAGTCCGGCCTTCACCAGCGCGCGGGCGACGTGCGGCCGGCCGGGCGATTTGCAATTGGCCAGCGCAAAAACGGCCTCAACCTGCAACGGCACGTTCAAGCCGTTGAGCCGCGCGACCATTTCACGGATACGATTTTGCCGGACGGCCTGAAATTTGGCGATGTCCGACAACAATTTCTCGTTCTGCGTATCTACATAATAACCGAGCAGATGAATTTCTGTGTCTTTGTGCTCGGCGGTGAGTTCGGTGCCGGGAATGAAAACGATGCCCGCCGCCTCACAAGCCGAGGCCATGCGCGCGCAACCCTCGACCGAGTCATGGTCCGTCAGGGCGAGCGCCGCAAAGCCAAGCCGGCGGCCGTGACCGACCAGTTCCTCCGGCGAGAACGTGCCGTCGGAGAAATACGTATGCAGATGCAAGTCGGCGAATTTCATCGTTTAGTCCAAAGCCCGTAGGCCGCAGGCCACAGGCCACAGTCGTTGTGCCACGCGCCTGACGCATCTGACTGAAAACTGTGGACTGATAACTGTGGGCTCATTTTACAATTCTGGCGGGCCGCATCACTTCGCCTTTGACCTTGTCCAGAATGCCGTTCACGAACTTACCGCTGTCCTGCGTAGAGAATTTTTTGGCGATGTCCACCGCTTCGTTGATGCTGACGACGGGCGGGATGTCCTCGCGGAACAGCATTTCGTAAATGGCCAGCCGCATGACATTGCGGTCCACCGTCGCGATGCGGTGGAACTCCCAGTTCTTCGCGTGTTTTTTGATGTGCTCGTCAATCGCGTCGCGATGCTCGAGGACGCCGCGGATGAGCGGGTCGGCGAACAGGCGCGTCTCGGCCTCCTCGGCGGTCGGCGGTGGCAACTCGTGGGGTTGGCCCCAGGTCGCCGGGCCTTTTTCCTCGGCGATGGCCGCGGCGCGTTGTGTCTGCCAGAATTCCTCCAGCGCCCGGTCCAAATCCTCCGGCGGATTCAGATCGTGCTGAAACAGGAACTGGACGGCGCGTTCGCGCGCTTCACGGCGTTTGCCCATATTCCTAGTCTAAAGTCCAAAGCCCAAAGCCCAAAGTCCAAAGTTAAACAATGCGCTCGACTTTGGACATGTGACTTCGGACATTGGACTTATTATGAGCAAAGTCACGAAACTGTTGCATACGCGCTACCGCGTGAACGATTTGGAACGCACGGTCAAATTTTATCGCGACATCCTTGGCCTCGAAGAAATCAGGCGGCACAAATCACCGCGCGGCTCGGAACTGGTTTTCCTCAAGGCGCCGGGCAGCGACGAGGAAATTGAAATCACGTATTTCCCCGGCAGCGGCCCGGTGCAGGTCCAGCCCGACCTGATGCATCTCGCCTTCGAGGTGGACAACCTTGAGGAATTTGGCAGGCACCTGGCCAAGCACGGCCTGAAATATTCCGACGGCCCGACGACCAGTTCGAGCGGAACCACATTCGCCTTCATTGACGCGCCGGAAGGCTACGAGATTGAACTCATCCAGAAAGGCAAAGGCGGTTACTGAAAAATTCGCAACTCGGAATTCTCAATTCAATATTTCCATGAGCGTTCTCATTGTCGGTTCCACCGCGCTGGATTCCATCAAAACCCCGAAGGCGGAAAACCCGCGCTTGCTGGGTGGCTCGGCCAGCCACGCCGCCGTCGCCGCAAGCTTTTTCAGCCCGGTGAAACTGGTCGGCGTCGTCGGCGAGGATTTTCCCAAGCAATACCTCCAGCTCTATCGCCGGCACAAAATTGATCTCGAAGGCTTGCAGGTTTTGCCGGGGAAAACATTTCATTGGTCGGGCGAATACGAGGCGAACATGAACAACCGGCGCACGTTGCTGACCGAGCTGGGCGTGTTCGAGACCTTCACGCCCACGCTGCCGGAGTCGCACCGGGACGCCCGATTCGTCCTGCTGGCGAACATCGCACCCGCGCTCCAACATCATGTGCTGGACCAGATGCGCCGTCCGAAGTTCGTCGTGGCCGACACGATGGACCTGTGGCTGAACATCGCGTTGCCGGATTTGCTGAGGCTGCTCAAACGCCTTGACGGCTTCGTCCTCAACGATAATGAGGCGCACCAGTTGACGAAGGAGGACAACGTTTTTGGCGCGATCAAAAAAATCCACAAGCTGGGGCCGAAATACGTCATCATCAAAAAAGGCTCGCACGGCTCGATTTTGTCCGGGCC
>Ga0326728_10021139_pt1 | contig 12286 bp, 12 predicted proteins | sample MB3enrmetagenome_FD_207602 | JGI IMG/M metagenome (GOLD analysis project Ga0326728, IMG submission 207602) | Lab enriched peat soil microbial communities from McLean, Ithaca, NY, United States - MB31MN | ecosystem: Environmental > Terrestrial > Soil > Wetlands > Peat | place: USA: New York...
GGCTGGCGAAACAGCCGCATGGTCGGATACCAGGGCGAGTCGTCGCGGTCGCGCAGCCAGCGCCATTCCGAGTCTTTCTTCAGCGCGACCCACACCGGCCGGGCGAGCGCGCCCGCCAGATGGGCGACCGAAGTGTCGCAGGTGACGATGAGGTCGAGGGCGGCTATCGCCGCCGCCGTGTCGACGAAGGCGTCCGGCCCGGCGTCGAAGTCGTCGCCGAGCCGCTCGACCCGCATTCCCGGCGGCGGGGGAGCGAGCTGCTCGACGCCGAAGCCGATCTGCAGCGAGATCAGGCGCGCGTCGCGTCGGGCGGCGAGCGCCGCGAAGGCGGCGAGCGGAATCGACCGCGCCATGTCGGTCTCGGGATCGGGGTTGCCCTGCCAGACGATGCCGATCTTGAACCCATCGGCGCCGATGCGCGCCGCCCATTTCTGCTTCAGCGCCGGCTCGGCGCAAAGGTAGGGAACCTCGACGGGCACGCTGTCGAGCCTCGTCGCGAAGGCGTGCGGCAAGCTGCTCACCGCGATCTGCGCGTCAAACGTCTCATCTCTGGGAATCCGGTCGACCAGCCGGACGCCGGCGAGCGACGACAGGAGCCGATGGAGCTTGGCGGGGCAGAAGAACGTCGGCTGCGCGCCGGCGCGAATCATCATCGGCAGATAGCGGGTGAACTGGATGGTGTCGCCGAGGCCATGGTCGTTCATCACCAGCACTTGCTCGCCGGCGCGGTCGGGCCCTCGCCACTTGGGAAAGCGCACGCCCAGCACGTCGGTGAGCGAAATGCCGTTGATCCAGCGACGTTCGTAACCCTCCCAGCCGCGCTCGAAATCGCCGAGCTTCAGGTCGAGGCATCCCTTGCCGCTGATCGCTTCTTCGTTGCCGAGCTCTATGGCTTTGTCGAACGCGTCATGCGCCTCGTCGAGGCGGTCGAGCGCGCACAGCGCCAGCGCCTGACCGTTGAACGCCGAGGCGAAGTCGGGCTTGATCGCGCTCGCCCGGCGAAAGGCCTCGAGCGCCTCGTCGATGCGGTCGAGTTTCAGGAGCACGCTGCCGAGGTTGAGCGCCGCTTCGGCGAAATTCGGCCGCAATCGCAACGCTTTGCGCGCCGCCGCGGCCGCTTCGTCGAGCCGGCCGAGCTTGCGCAGCGCGCCGGCGCAACTGTTCCACGCGTCGGCGTCGCCCGGCTGCAGCGCCGCGGCCGCCTGGAAGCCTTCGAGCGCCTTGGCGTAGCATCGCTGGTCGAAATAGAGCTTGCCGAGGTTCGACCAGGCGATCGGCGAATCGAGCTGGAGATCGATGGCGCGGCGATAGAACTGTATCGCCGGCTCGATCTTGCCGGATTGGGCGAGGATGTAGCCGCCCATGCACAAAGCCTCGGGAAAGTCGGGACGCTTGCGCAGCGCGGCGTCGAGCAGCGCGATCGCCTCCTTGCGGCGCCCTTCGCGCCACATCGCCACGCCTGTCGCGTAGAGTTGGCCGGGCGCCATCTCCGCGCCCACGCCCGACGCGGGAGGACTGACGCCGCGCGGGCGGGCGGCTAAGGACGCGAGGACGTGGGCGGAGGGCGTCGATTTCACGGCGGCGATTCCGGGCGCCGCAGGAGGCGTTCGCGGCAGCCGACAGGAGAGCGCGCCTCGCTTGCCCGAGACTTGCCGCGCCGCGCGGCCGACGGTCACACGGTGAACGACGCCTGCGCCGCCGAAATCAGGGCGCTTTCGAAGTAAGAGGCGGTCGAATCCGAACTGAAGTCGCTATTGGAGCTGATCACGCTGTCGAGAATCGAGCTCGCCGCGGCGGTGTCGCTGATGGTCGAGTTGCCGTCCGACACCACGGTCAGCGGCATCGACGCGTCGGCCCCGCCCGTCCCGTAGTCCATTTCGTAGGCGGCGGTGAAGCGCTCGGTGAGCTGCGTCAGCTCTTTCGAGTTCTGCAACTCCGATAGCGGCATCAGCCGGGTGATCTCGTTCGCTTCCGTGTTGACGTCGGTGCTCGAAGACACCGCCGGCAGCCCGAAGATGGTCTGGACGACGTCGAGCAGGTTCTCGTCGCCCATGATGCCCAAGCCAGAGGTGACGGTGGGCGCGACGCGCCGGAAATAGAGCGCGAGCTGGACGCCGGGGTCCTGCTCGCCTTCCTGCGTCTCGAGCTGCTCCTCGACGTAATCGGACTCGGTCGTCTGGACGGCGCTCGAGGTCGAGATCGAGTGGGCGCCGCTGCCGACGAAATCGAACGCGGTCGCGAAGGTCTTCCAGTTCGGGTCGCTCAGGGTGTTGGCGAGGCTCTTGGAGTTGGTCACGCCCCCTTCCAGCACCTTGGTCACCAGCGCCGTGTCGTTGACATACTCGCCGAGGCCATAGGCGTCCAGCGCGTAGGAGAGCAGGCGGTAATTGCCGACGAAGTCCGAGATCGAAGCGACGTCGCCGATGTTGGCGGCGTAGTACTCGCTCGCCGTCTTCACCGCCGGCTGGTCGGCGACCATCTGCTGATAGCGCGCCAGGTTCTGCGAGATCGACAGATAGGTCGAGGTGGTCGTGCTCACCGCAAAACCTCGTCGCGCGCCGTCGTTCGTTCGTTTCGCGGTCATGGTTGGCGCGAAATCGTTGCCGATTGGTTAAAATCGCGCATTCCGACGCCAGTCGGCGGACGTTGCGCGCCGGACGCGGCGCGGAGTATGGTGGAGTCGCCGCGCGCCGCCGCCGTGGCGGCGCGAGGCGGAGACGGAAGGCGCGTTCGTCGATGGCGAGCGGAGCGAATGGCAGGCGCGGCGGAGCGTCGACGCGTTCGGCGTCGGCGCGCGGGCGCTCGTGGCTTGCTTGCGCCTTCGGGCTGGTCGCGATTGTCATCAACCTGGTCTCGCCGTTGGCGATCGCCGCCCGGGTCCGGGCGGCGGGCCTCGACTGGCGGCTGGCGACCGACGATGCGATCGTCATCTGCGCCGAAGCGGGCTTGACGGCGTTCGATTGGCGCGACCTCCCTACGCGTAAGGCGCATTTCGAGCCGCAATGCGCGTTCTGCCTGCCGCTCATGAGCGGCTCGGTTCAGCCGCCCGACCCGGACGGGGCGTCGTTCCCGCCGCCCCCCAGCGCCGCTATCGCCGTCGCCTTCGCCGAGCCGGCGGCTTCGACCACGCCGCTGCGATCGCGGCTCGGCGCGCCGCCGCGCGGTCCGCCGCTCGTTTGACCGCTTTCGCCCGCCGCGAGGCGAGGCGATTGCCCGCGCGCCGCGGCCGAGCCGCGCCGGCGCGGCTTCGATTCCCTTCCCCGCCGTTCGGCGCGCGCTCGCTTGGGCGACGCCGCCGCCCGTATGAAGAGGCCGTCCATGGACGCCGCCCGTGAAAGCGCGATCCCGCCCCCCGGCAGGCGTGTCGTCGAAGCGCGCTCAGCTTCCTTCTCCGACGCGGAGCCCGACCGCGCCTCGGCGACGCCGGCGTGGAGCCGCCGCGCATCCGCTCGCCACACCATCTTCGCCGCGGGCGACGCCGCGCAGTTCATCTATGAAACCACCGGCGCGGCGGCGATGGTTTCGCGCCGCCTGCCCGACGGCCGGCGGCAGATCATCGACATCGTCGGCCCCGGTCGTCTGTTCGGCTTCGCGCCCGACCGTCGCCACGACTGCACCGCGCAGGCGCTCGCGCCCTGCGTGATCTACGCCTACGACCGCGCGACGATCCGCTCGGATCCCGCGACCGCGGCGCGCGCGTCGGCGGCGGCGCTCGACGAAATCCGCCGGCTGCGCGATCTCGTGGCGATGCTCGGCCGCAAGACGGCGATGGAGCGCGTGGCCTCGTTCTTCGCCGCGTTGCTGCCGGAGCGCAGCGCGCTGAGCGCGACCATTGTCGTGCCGATCAGCCGCGGCGAGATGGCCAACTATCTCGGCCTGACCATCGAGACGGCGAGCCGCAACGTCGTTCGGCTGAAGCGCGCGTCGATTCTCGGCGAAGAGACGCACGACGAGATGACGGTGCTCGACGCGGCGCGGCTGCGGGCGCTCGCGCTCGGCGAGAGCTGACGAAAGCGACGGCGCTTCGCCGTCCGCGCGATTGGCTGACCCGACCGAATTTGATTCGTCGACGTCGGCGGCGCTGCGTCGTTGGCGCGCGCTTCAAAGCCGAAACGAGAGCGGCTCGACGGCGCAAACCGCGCGGCCGCGTTCGCCGCGCGGCGCCGATTTGGCGCGCCGGCAGTCGTTTGCGGGCCGCGCCCGTCGATTTCGGCTTGTCTGTGTCAATGGACGGGTGAAGGCTCGCCGCCAAAGCGGAAGGTCGTCCGAGGGGCATGAGGTCGGCTCCGGCGCGTTGGCGATTCAACAGCCAGAGAAGGCGCAAGCCATGACTACGTCCGTCGTTCAACCGCCCAGCGTAGCGAACAAGCTGCTATGGGTCGCGGTCGCGTTGCTCGGCGCGGTCTCGTTTGCGGTGGTCGCGCTGTGGCGCGGCGAATCCGTCAACGCCGCGTGGCTCGTCATCGCCGCGGTCTGCATCTATCTCATCGCTTACCGCTTCTACGCGTTGTTCATCACGCGCTACGCGTTCGGCGTCGACCCTCAGCGTCCGACGCCGGCTTACCGCCGCAACGACGGGCTCGATTACGTCCCCACCGACCGCTACGTGCTGTTCGGGCGCCATTTCGCCGCCATCGCCGGCGCCGGGCCGCTGGTCGGGGGCCGGTGCTCGCCGCGCAAATGGGCTACCTGCCGGGCACGTTGTGGATCCTCGCCGGCGTCGTCTTCGCCGGCGCGGTCGAGGACATGACCGTGCTGTTCTTCTCCACCCGGCGCGACGGCAAGTCGCTAGCCGACATGGCGCGCGCCGAGATGGGGCCGGTCGCCGGCGCGATCGCGGGCGTCGGCGCGCCGCTCATCTGCGTCATCCTGCTCGCGGTGCTTGGGCTGGTGGTGGTCAACGCGCTGAAAGGCAGCCCGTGGGGCGCCTTCACGGTGTTCTGCACCCTGCCGATCGCGCTGCTGATGGGCGTCTACGCGCGCTTCATCCGTCCCGGGCGGATCGGCGAGATGTCCGCCATCGGCGCCGCGCTGCTGCTCGTCGCCCTCGTCTACGGCCGGACCGTGTCGGTGACCCCGGCGCTCGCCGGCTTCTTCGACCTGTCGGGACCGACGCTCGCCATCATTCTCATCGCCTACGGCTTCTTCGCCTCGGTCCTGCCGGTGTGGCTCTTGCTCGCCCCGCGCGACTATCTGTCGACCTTCCTCAAGATTGGCGCGATCGTCCTGTTGGCGATCGGCGTCATCCTCGTCCGCCCGGACCTTGAGATGCCGGCGGTCACGAAGTTCGTCGACGGCACGGGGCCGGTGTGGTCGGGGAGCCTGTTCCCCTTCCTGTTCATCACCATCGCCTGCGGCGCGGTGTCGGGCTGGCGCTCGCTGATCGCCTCGGGAACGACGCCGAAGATGATCGAGAACGAGAGCCAGATCCGCTTCATCGGCTACGGCGGCATGCTGATGGAGTCGTTCGTCGCCATCATGGCGATGATCGGCGCTTCGGTGCTGCATCCGGGCGTCTATTTCGCCATGAACAGCTCGGCCGGCGTGATCGGCGCCCCCGCCGATCACGCGGCGCAGGTCATCTCGTCATGGGGCTTCACGGTGACGCCCGACATGCTCATGCAGATGGCGCAGAGCGTCGGCGAGAAGAGCATCCTGTCGCGCACCGGCGGCGCGCCCACGCTCGCCGTCGGCATGGCGAGCATCCTGTCGAGCTTCCTCGGCGGCGGCGCGATGATGGGCGTCTGGCGCCACTTCATCATCCTGTTCGAGGCGCTGTTCATCCTCACCACCGTCGACGCCGGCACGAGCGCGTTGCGCTTCATGATCCAAGATTTCGTCGGCGCCGCCATCCCGGCGTTCAAGGCCACCGAATCCTGGGTCAACAACGTGATCGGCTCGGCGCTCGCCTGCGTGTTGTGGGGCTACCTGCTCTACGCCGGCGTCGTCGATCCTTATGGCGGCATCTGGACGATGTGGCCGCTGTTCGGCGCCGCCAACCAGATGCTGGCGGCCATCGTCCTCACCCTTTGCACGGTGATCCTGTTCAAGATGAAGCGCGAGCGCTTCGCCTTCATCACCATCGTCCCGAGCGCATGGCTGCTGGTCTGCACCGTCACCGCGGGCCTGGAGAAGGTCTTCGCCTCCGATCCGGCGGTCGGCTTCCTCAGCCATGCGGCGAAGCTCAGCGCCGCGGCGGCCTCAGGAACCGTGCTCGCGCCGGCCAAGACGCTGGACGAGATGAGCCGGATTGTCTTTAATGACTATCTCGACGCCGGCCTCGCCGCGCTCTCGGTGGCGATCGTGCTGGTGGTGGTGATCTACGCGGTCGTCGACATCGCCAAGGCGCTGGGCTCGTCCAAGAGCACCGCGATCGAGGTCGGCGCGCCGGTCCTGGCGGCAGGAGGCGTCTGATGCTCAACCGCTACAGCCAAGTCTGCGCCTGCTTCGCGCAGACGGCGCGCCTCATGGTCGGCATTCCCGACTACGAAAACTATGTCGCGCATCGGCGCAAGACCCATCCCGGCCTGCCGATCATGACCTACGAGGAGTTCTTCCGCGAACGCCAGCAGGCCCGCTACGCCGTCGGCAAGGGCAGGTTCCGCTGCTGCTGCTGAAGGCGCCGCTCGGCGCGCCGCGAGTCGGCGGCGCGCCGCCCCCGGCGCCGCAGCGGTCGGCCAACCGCTGGCGACCGGGGCCGAGCTTCACGGCGCCTGCGCAGGACATCGACGGGCGCACGGGAAAAGTCCCCTCGCCGACCTCCGCCGCCCGGTCCCGCGCGCGAGCGCGCTGCGCTCGCCGAGCGCCGCGGCCGCCGCGACCGGACAGGCGGGCCCTTTAGGCCGGGCCGGCGAGTTGCGAGAGCGTTCCTTGACGTTCCGTTAGGGTTGACGCCCTACACTTTCACGGACGCGAGCGTAGATCGGCGTTGCCATGTCGCTCTTCCCTGATTCAAGTCCCGTTCGAAGTTGGCTGAGCGGCGTCGCCTTCGTCATCCTCGCCGCCGCCGGGACGCCGTTGAGCGGGTGCGAGGACATGGTTGACGTCGCCGGGTCGATCGCCGGGCCCGCGAGCGCCATGCCGACCAGCGGCGCCGACTTGCGCGCGTATGCAGACGAGTGGGGCAAGCGATACGACCGCGATCCCGGCGAAAAGACCGCCTCGATCAATTATGCGCGGGCGCTGCGCGCGCTGAAGCGCTACAGCGAAGCGGCGGCGGTGATGCAGACGGCGGCGGTGAAGGCGCCGGAGGATTTCGAGGTGCTCGGCGCCTACGGCAAGGCGCTCGCCGACTCCGGGCAGCTCGAGCAGGCCAAGGAGGTGCTGGCCCACGCCTACCCCCCGGACCGGCCGGACTGGACGATCATGTCCGTGCAAGGGGCGGTCGCCGACGAGTTGGGAGACCACGCGGGCGCGCGGACGTTCTACCACGACGCGCTGAATATCGCTCCGGGCGAGCCCTCCGTCCTCAATAATCTCGGCCTCTCCTACGTTCTGACCAAGCAACTGCCTCAGGCCGAGGCCGCGTTGCGCGAGGCGAACGCGAGCCCGCGGGCCGACGCTCGCGTGCGCGCCAATCTCGCCTTGGTCCTGGCGCTCGAAGGCAAGTTGGCGAAGGCCGAAGAGGTGAGCGGCAAAGACACGCCGGCGGAAGCCGCAGCCGCCGATCCGCGCGCGAGCAGGCGAACCCTCGAACAATCCCCGGTATCGTCGTCGACTGAGCCGACGCCGACCTTGGCCTACCAGCGCGAGTAGGGCGGTCGCCGAACGGATGACGGCCCGCATGGCAATCGAGAACCAAATGTCTTCGTCGCCGCCTGTGCCCCAAGCGCTCTTGGCTTGGGCGGACTACTGGCACCCGATATCATGGAAATGTCTACTGATCGCCGGCGCGATCACCGCAATCGGGGCCTGCGTCACGATAGCGTTTCTCATATTGCAATGGCGCGCGACGAGCATCCGTGAAACCCAAGCCGAATGGCGCAGATCGACCTTGGAATATCAGCTCGCCGAAGCGAAGAAGGAGACGACCGACGACCTGGCGCGCGTCGCTGCGCTGAATGCGGAAACGACCGATTTGACTCAAAAGAATCTGTCTCTGGAGCAAGCGATACAGCCAAGGCAATTATCAAGCGCGCAAACGCATGACCTTATCGCGGCGTGGAAGGCGTATTCGGGCCGTTCGGTGACGCTATGGTCCTACGGAGCGGATGTCGAGGGCGGCGCGTTGGCGGAGCAGATCAAGGACTGCCTGATCGGCGCGCGCGTAGTCGTCATAAACAATATTGGGCGTATGACCTCGTCCTTGCCTCCGCGCGCGGGCGTTCAGATCGCGGGCGTCGATAAGCGTCTGGTCGCCGCAATACACGCCGGCCTTCAGAAAATCGGCGGATTGGAGGCCATAGAGATAGACCTCCCCCGCGGCGACGCGGCCAAAGCCGTCCCGACCGAGATCCTCGTCGGAACGAAGCCGCTGGCGCAACAGAAATAGACGTTCAGCAAACGCCCCGCTGCGCCGTCGCTCGCGCGCATATTGACAGAATGCGCTAGCAAAACGTGAAAGCCGCGCGCGCGGCGAGGGACGCCCTGCCCCCCGCCCTCGGCTTTCGCTTCGCTTTCGCGCTTCAGAGGCCCGTCGCGGCCCGCCAGATCTGGCTGTGCGGATAGGCCATCAGGCCCGCCGCGGCGAGCGCGACGCCATAGGGGACGCCGCTCTTGGCGTCGTGCAGCCGCGCGATCCAGGCTCGGCGCGCGAGGAAAGCGGGCAGGACGAACTGGCGGGCGGCGAGAATGACGATCGTCAGCGCGCCGCCGTAGATCGCCGCCCGCGCGAAATAGTCGAACATCATCCCCCAGCCGAGCCACAGGGCGGTCGCCGCGGCGAGCTTGGCGTCGCCGCCGCCGATCCAGCCCAGCGCGAACATGGCGAAGGTCGCCGCCAGCACCGCGGCGGCGCAAGAAAGGTTGATCGCGATGGCGTCGAGCGGAACCCCGAGGGCGGCCGCCAGAACGAAATAGCCAATCGCCATCGCGAGGCAGATGCGGTTGGGGATGGTCATGGTGACGACGTCCATCGACGCCGCCAGCGCCATCGCGGCGGGAAAGAAGACGAACACCGCGGGAACGAGGATCGGAGCAGCCATGGTCCGCCAGTCGATGGCCAAGTGTCGGGAGCTCGAAACCTAGCGGCGAATCGTTGCTCGGCCGTTACTTTCGGCTGGCGCGACGGCGGCCTACGGCGGCGCGAGGTCGAGCCAGCAGCGGCCGGCGCGGTCCTCGACCTCGATCAGCCAGAGGTCGGGGTCGAAGGCGATCTCGCGCGCGACGCGCGCCTCGATCGCGCCGGCGTCGACCCACTCTTGCTTATGGGCGCGCGCCCATAGGCGCTCGACGCCAAGCTCGGCGACTTCCGCCTGCGGCGCCGGTTCGAACAGCGCGGCGCGGCCGTCGAGCCGGTCGATCTTGACGAAGATCGCGCCCGCCTCGGGGGCGCCGCGGCGGCGCAACGCGACGAACGCGCCCTCCGTCTGGACGCGCCGGAGATAGGCGGCGACCCAGATGTCGGAGCGCAGCCGCGCCATGGGTCAGCGCGCCGCAGCGGCCGCCGTCAGCTGCTTGAGCAGGCGTGGCGTCATTTCGCTCGACAGCGGCAGCGAATGGGCGCGCTCGAAGTCGCGCAGCGCGGCGGTGGTCGCGGCGCTCGGCGCGCCGTCCGCCTTCACCGGGTAACCGAGCTTGATCAATGCGTTCTGCGCCGCAAGGAGCGCCTTCTGGGCGTCCTTGTCGGCCTCGACGCGCAAAAGGTCGCCGATCGCGTCGACACCGCGCGGGTTCGCCGGCGCGTCGCCCGCGCCGGCGAGATCGGCCGGCCGGGTCGGCGGCGGCGGCGCGACGATCGGCGCCGGCGTCGCCGCCGCGGCCGGCGGGTGCGGCGCGAAGAACGGCGCGGGGTGGCGAACGTGCTGAAGCGTCAAGGCGTTGACGACGATGCCGACCAGCACGGCGGTCAGCGCCGCGCCCGCATAGCCGCGCGCCGGCGTCGCCCGCAAGCGCCGCAACGCGGCGCCGAGCGGACCCGCGCGTTCACTCCGCCTCGCCCGCTCGGGCTCGGAGAGAACCGAATCATGGCGCATGCGCGCCGCGGCCTCAGGCAATCTTCTTCTCCAGCATCGAGCCGGGCGCGCGCGCCGCGCCGCGGCTGTCGAAACGAGACGCCGTCTCGAGAGGCGCCGCCGCGCGCCGGGCGGAGGCGTCCTCGCAGTTGAGAGGCAGGCGCGCCGTCACTCGCGTCCCGACGCCGGGGGCGCTTTCGAGCCGCAGCCCGCCGCCATGCAGGCCGACCAGCCCGCGAACCAGCGACAGCCCCAGCCCCGCGCCCTCGTAGTCGCGGTCGTAGCCGGCGCGCAATTGCACGAACGGCTCGCCGATCCGCGACAGGCCCTCCGGGGGGATGCCAATCCCCGTATCAGAGACGGTGAAATGCATCGCCTCGCCGACGACCTCGGCGCCGACGACGACCTGGCCGCCCGCGTCGGTGAATTTCACCGCGTTGGCGATGAGGTTGAGCAGGATTTGCCGGCAGGCCCGCTTGTCGGCGACGATCTCGCCGACGCCGGCGAGCGGCGCGACGATGAGCTCGACGCCGCGCGCGTCCGCCTTCAGCCGCAGCATGTCGCAGCAATCGACGATCAGCGGCGCGACGGAGAAGGGCTCGGCAGCGATGCGGAACGCGCCGGCGGCGATCTTCGACGAATCGAGTATGAGATTGACCACCGACAGCAGGTGCTCGGCCGAGGCGTGGACGATCCGCGCGTACTCGCGCTGCTTGGCGGCCTCGCGCGGCGCGAGCTCCGGATCGGCGAGCATCTCGGAAAATCCCAAGATGGCGTTGAGCGGCGTGCGCAGTTCGTGACCGACATTGGCGAGCAGCCGGTCCTTCCAGGCGTTGGCGAGCTCGGCTTCGGCGCGCGCCGCCTTTACCTTCGCTTCGGCGGCCTTCGCCTCGCTGACGTTGCGCGCCACCGACATCGCCACCGCGCCGTCGCCGTCGCCGCGGCCGCGCGCATCGGCGGCCAAGCGGCGGAAGCGGATTTCCGCCCAGGCGAAGCTCGGCTCGCCGCCGGCCGTCGCGCAGCCTCCCACCCGCGCCGTCACGGTGGTGGTCGCGTCGCTGTGGGTGGCCGCGCGCAGCGCGCTGAGGTAGGCGGGGCGGTCGGCGACGTGGATGCGATCGTAGAAGCCGCGGCCGATCAGGCTCTCGACGTCGAGGCCGAACAGCGCCGTCGCGTCGCCGCTCGCCGCGACGACGTCGCCGTCGGCGCCGTGGCGCATCACCAGGTCGCCGATCGCGTTGGAGAGAACCATGTAGCGCTGCGAATTGGCGGCGTCGGCGCGCTGACGGCGCTGACGCCGCAGGCGCTCGCCCCACAGGTGCAACGCCGCATAGGCGCCGAACGGCGCGCCGAGCGTCGCAACGGCGCCGGGGCTCATCGTCGGCGCCCCGCCAATCCAGCCGGCGCTCTGCCCCGCCGCGAGCGCGAGCATCAAGGCGATGGCGAGCAGGCTGGCGAAGCGCAGCATCGACGACGAGCCGGAGATCGCCGCTTCGAGCGGCAGCAGCATCAGCCAGCCGAGGCTGAGCTCGGGCGACAATCCCGCGCCGACCGTGACGATGAGCGCCAGCACCGCCAGCCCAAATAGGGAGATGAGCTGCGCTTCGAGGAGGTCGCCGGTGCGCGTGAGATGGATGATCGCGGCGAGCGGCAGGACGAGCCAGGCGACGGCGCCGACGCGCCAGACATCGCTCGCTCCCGCGAAGGCGAGGTAGCGCGGCACGAAGATCGCGACGAAGACGAGCGTGACGAGGCGCGCGACGATGAACAGCTCGCAGCGCGCGTCTTCAGCCCGCGACGCGCGCCCGTCCCGACGGACGAGCGCGGCGATGCGTCGGCGCGCGATGGGCATAGAGAACACGAACCTCGGCCTCCGCGACCTCGGAGTCGATCGACGACGAAGGAACGATCCCAGTGCGGCCTTAAATCAAACCTAAGAGCGGCGGCGCGCGCCATCCCGCTTCGCTGGTTTGACTGCGGCGATCCCCAATTGCCTGCGCGCATGGTTGACGAACCCTTTCCCGCCCCCGTCGAGGCTTGCCGAAGGGTTAAGGCGGGCGCTCGAAAACGTCGAAATTCCCGCACGAGACGTCAAATCGAACGCGCTAACGTAACGCCATTCGCCGGAGTCTCGCCTGCGAAGATTCGCTGATTCAAAGGGCGCCCATGCGGTT
>Ga0326728_10021140_pt1 | contig 12285 bp, 8 predicted proteins | sample MB3enrmetagenome_FD_207602 | JGI IMG/M metagenome (GOLD analysis project Ga0326728, IMG submission 207602) | Lab enriched peat soil microbial communities from McLean, Ithaca, NY, United States - MB31MN | ecosystem: Environmental > Terrestrial > Soil > Wetlands > Peat | place: USA: New York...
CCCCATGGACCCTTGAGTCTTAAGCGGAATTGAGTCGCGACCTGCTCCTGACAGCCCACGGCTCGCGGCAACCGACCTTTCCACTATCTCCAGAACGCCCTGCCATCGCTCAATCGCGATTCTTGGGGGCCAGCAGACCCTTGTCTTCGACAAACCACTCGACCACCTCGCCGCGCACGAAGTCCATGGCCTGGGCGAGGGCGGAAGGAAAATTGATGTACCACTGCTCACTGGCTTGGCGCTTGATCAATTGCACTTTGGTGGGGAACCCCATGAGAAAAGCCTCCCTTGGGTATCTAGTCATATTACTAGATACCAAAAGCGCGAGTTTATTGCAAGCAAATTCTCCCAAGGCTTTTTTGTCTAGTTTAAGGGCCAAAGCCCAGCCGTAGGTGAAACCTACGGACAAGGAGCGGCGGGATACTCGACTCCGTCGGGGTCGAATAACCCGCCGCCCCGCCTTCCACGGGTTTCACCCATGGCTAATGACCTTCGGCCCCTGCGGGGCCGCCGCACTGCCTCGACTTTGACGGGACCATGGGCCCACATCCCCCTCGCGTGACACTCCCCCACTTCGGTTATCGGCAGTGTGCGGTGAGAAGATGAACCGATTTACAAATGCAGTGATGAGTGACAAGTGACGAGCTGGATTACCGATTTCGGTTGGCCTCAAGCGAAAATCCAAAATCGAAAATCCCAAATGAACCGACGATCCGATGGGTCGATGTGCCGATTCCTCCATGACCCGATGACCCGATTTCTCTAAGTCTTCGCCGAAGGAAGAACCGGCGGCACGGTTTCTTTCTCAGGCGGAGCTGGGGGCACGGCTTCTTCCTCTTCTTCTCTCACCTCATGCTCGGGGGCGCGGCCGGTGAGCACGGTCCACTTGAGGGGGTAAACGTCGGGGTCGAAGATCACAAAATAGAAGTGCCAGATCAGGATCGAGAAGGTCGCCAGGATGGCCTCGTAAAAATGGACCGCCGTGGTCACCTCCAGGACGGCCAGGGCGTGCGGGAGGTAGGCCAGAACCGCATCGTGGGCCCACAGCAGGATGCCGGTGATGGCCATGACCACCGTGCCCCACACCAGCGCCCAGTACTCGGCCTTTTCCATGTAGTTGAAGCGCGCGTAGCGCGGCGGACGGTGACGGTAGCCGATGTTGTAGCCCACGGTATCCCGAGCGTCCTGCACGTCGCGCGCCTTGGGGAGCATGTCCTTTAACCACCGGCGCCCGGCGCGGGCCTTGAGCAGGTAAATCAGGTGGTAAATCGAGGCCCCGATCAACACCACCCCGGCGATCCGGTGCAGCCAGCCGCGCAGGGGAATGTCTTTTTCCCAACGCACGATGGGTTCCGCCCAGAAGGAATGCGGATACTTCAGTGCGAAGCCGGTGACCACCAGGGTGATGAAACTTACCAGCAGGAGCACGTGCTGCACGCGCTCGTTCAGAGTCAAACGGACTTGCCCGTGGCCCCCGCGGTTGTGCGCCAACATGCGCTGCGCCTTGCGCCACCAGTCCAGAAAGTTGTGGACGAGCATCGACGCCAGAATCACGGGGATGGCCAGCAGGTAGAAGGCCTTCACGAAATCCAGGACCCGTCCCCCCGCCGTGCCGGTGGGCAACGAGTGCACCGCGCCGATGGCAAATCGCTGCCCGGCGTCGGGATGGCATTTGCCGCAGGTCTTTCCGATGTTCGCCTTGTTCACGGTCGAGCGCGCGTCGCTGGAGGGAAAGATATCGTGTACTCCGTGGCAACTGGCGCAGTTGGCCACGCTTTGCTGGCCGGCGCGCGAAGCCAGTCCGTGATAACTGTCTTCATAAGTGGGGACGCGCGAGGCCGGCATGTTGAAGCGCCCCATCAACTGGGTGTCGGCATGGCAGCGCGAGCAGGTGGCGCTCGAAACATTGGCCAGATAAACCGTCGATTGGGGATTGGCGGGCCCCAGGATGCGGTGCTCGCCGTGGCAGTCCGTGCAGGTGGCGGCCTCCAGCGCGCCCGCGGCCACCGCCTGCCCGTGGATGCTGGCCCGATAGACGTCGTAAACATTTTTGTGGCACTGCCCGCAGGTAGACGCCACGTTCTGCTTCCAGATCTTCGAACGGGGATCCGACAGAGGAAGAATATCGTGTACGCCGTGGCAGTCGTTGCAGGACGCGGCGTTCAAGTTGCCCTGCCGGATGGCGCGGCCGTGTACGCTGCCGGCGTAGGCCTCTACGGGCTTGGCGACCGCGAACATGTACTTGGCGGCCAGCGCCGGGTTGGAATGGCAGCGGCCGCAGGTGTCGGGGAGGTTTGCTTTGCTCACCGGCGATTTCGCGTCGCTGGAAGCCACCACTTGGTGCGCCGAGCCGTGGCAACTCTGGCAGGTCGGCGCGTCGCCGTTCATTTTGGCGTGCGCGCGGCCGTGAATGCTCGCATTGTATTGACTTGCTTCCGTCTGGTGGCAGGTGGCGCAGAACTGGGAGCCGCGCGCGACCGGGTTCACCACATCGTGCGTTCCGTGGCAGGCGATGCAAGTGGAACTGTCCTTGGGATCACCTAACATCGCGTGAGCGCTGGCGCTGAGCTTCGCCCCCTCATCGGCATGGCAGGTGAGACAGGAAGCCGACGCCGTTTTCGCTGTGTGCCCACTCTTGGCGGCTCCGGCGTGGCAATCCACACAACCCAGGTCCTTGTGAACGCTGTGCGCTAGGGAGCCGGGATTCACCGTGATGGCTTTTCCCTGTGAATTCACCATTCCGGTCTCCGGCCCATGGCAGGAAATACAGTCATCCGCGGCGAAAAGTGATGTCGGCTTGAACGCGAAAGTCAGGATCAGCCCGAGGGCGACATAAAGTCCGATAAAGAGTCGACTGTTTCCGTTTTGGCGGATGGAGCTTTGCTGCCGCTGGATGCTGCATGGTGTATTCACGATGGGTCTCTTTGCGGGGTCAAATTGGGGCAAAATGCGCATGATCTGGACCGGCGAAGGGTACTTTATGACTCTCCGTCAGTTTTCAATTGCCTCCACTGGTTTCGTTGCAGTTCTAGTGCCGCAAAATTCAACACATGCAAGCGGCGACGATTGACAATAGTCCCATATCCTGGCGAACAAATGACATTAAGTCGATATAAGGACAAATCCGCGTCTTGACGCGGCTGAACAATCACGGATATTCGCCCTCTTTCTTGGGGGATCCACTTTGGGGGCTCCCTTTACTGCGTGACTTGGAAAGTGAAAATCGAGTCCGATCCGATTTTGCTTCCCGAGGGAGGTGATTGCGTGAGGATGATTCCTGGGGGAGCCCCCTCGGTGGCCACCGGGGTCACTTGCCCGACCTTGAACCCGTTCTTCTCCAAGATGCGGCGCACTTCAGCGATGGGCTGTCCGATAAACCGAGGGCAGAGGTAAGCCGGAGGTTCTTGGCCACTGGAGATCAGCAGGTTCACCGTCGGGGTGCGCACTTCCGTCGTGGCGGGAGATGGATCTTGCGCCACCACCTGGTCCGGGTCGCCCGGCCAGGGGAGTATGGCGACGTCGCCCACCGTCAGACCTCGTTGAATGGCCGTGATCCGGGCCGCGCGCACGCTATCACCGACCAGGTTGGGCACTGTCACGCGCGGCTGTCCCAAGCTGACCAGCACGTGCACGTGCTGCCCCATCTTCAAGGGCGTGCCGGCAGGAGGCATTTGTTGCGCAATCTGATTTGCCGCATATTGCGTGCTGTAAATCTTGTCTTCGACTTTGAGCTCCAAGCCCAGGCCGGCAGTAATGCGCTGAGCGGACTCGAGGGACATCCCCACGAGCTTGGGCATGCTCTCCTGCCGGCCATGAATGGTGAGCCGGATGGTGGTGATGGCACTGAGCAGCGCCACGGCTACCAGAACCGTGAAGAGAAGGAAAAGCCGAAACAGACTTCGCAGGCGATTGCGCACACCCATGGTAAGGGGATTCTATCACGAGGCAGTGCGAACCAAAGATAACTCGCAAGGACCGCACGCCGAGATTCCAAAAGGAAAGTTGCTTGCGTTTTTTGCTGGAGCAGCAACTTTAATGGTGCTAGACTGAACCTCGAGTTGCGGAACCTGCCACGTGGGGTTTTCGGCCAGCAGATTGGTTGTATCGATCCAAAGTCCAAGCCCCCATCTGTGTCACCTTCCCACCATAATAAGGGTCTGCAAGAGCCAGGGGCCAAGAGCAAGAACAGGGCTTCGCTTCGAACTCAAAGTCCTGTGGCTAGGATGCGTTGCGGCACCCTTTGCGGCGCAACACGTCAAGGAATTTAGATCACGCTCGCCTGGGAGGGATATTCATGAAAGTCCTGCTGGTCTACCCGGAATTTCCAGACACGTTCTGGAGCTTCAAACATGCTCTGCCCTTCCAGGGCAAGCGGTCGGCATTTCCACCTCTGGGTCTGCTCACCATTTCCGCGATGCTGCCCAAGCATTGGCAGAAGCGCCTGGTGGATTTGAACGTCCAGCGCCTGAAAGATTCGGACCTGGCCTGGGCCGACGTAGTGTTCTTCAGCGGAATGATTGTGCAAGGTCCCTCGATGAAAGAACAAATTGCGCGCGCCAAACGGCACGGCAAACGAACGGTGGTGGGTGGGCCGATCACCAGCGCCCATGATCCGGCGATTTCCCAGGCTGACCACATTGTGCAAGGCGAGGCCGAGGAGATGATAAGCCAAGTCGCCGAGGATCTCGAACGCGGAGCCGCCAAACCTCATTATATCGATCCACAAGTGGTCGATGTCACGCGCGTCCCGCTCCCCGACATGCATTTGGCCTCACTACGCCGTTACAGTTCCATGTCGATTCAGTTCTCGCGCGGCTGCCCCTTTACCTGCGAGTTCTGCGACATCATCGAAATCTACGGCCGCCGCCCGCGCGCCAAAACTCCTGACCAGGTGTGCGCCGAACTTGACCAGCTTCACCGCCTCGGCTGGCGCGGCTCGGTCTTTATGGTTGACGACAATTTCATCGGCAACAAGAAAAGCGTCAAGGCTCTCCTCCCACGGTTGGTCCAATGGATGCGGGACCACAAGTATCCTTTCACGCTGTACACCGAGGCTTCCCTGAATCTGGCGGAAGACGAAGAGATGCTGGCGCTGATGCGCGAAGCCCATTTCACGCGGGTTTTCCTAGGCATCGAAACCCCGGTGGCCGAAAGCTTAAAGGAAACTACCAAATTCCAGAATCTCCGCAAAGATCTGCTGGAGAGCGTGCGGTTGATTCAGGCCTACGGCATGGAAGTCATGGCGGGCTTCATCGTGGGATTTGATAACGACCCGCCCGACGTCTTTGACCGGCAAATTGAGTTCATCCGTCAAGCGGCGATCCCGCTCTCCATGGTGGGCCTGCTCACGGCCCTGCCCAACACCCAGTTATGGCGGCGGCTCAAGGCGGAGGGCCGGCTATTGAAATCCAGCCTGGGGAACAACACGCTGGCGGACTTGAACTTTATCCCGCGCATGGATACTCAGGAGCTTCTGGATGGCTACCGCCGCATTCTTCAGACCATCTACAACCCGCGCGAGTACTTCCAGCGCGCTTCGGCTTTCCTCTCCCAATTGGGCAGCGGGTCGCGCTCGCCGCTCGTGTTCTCTGACCTCGTGGCGCTGGGCCGCTCACTTTGGCGGCAGGGATTGCTCAGCGACTACCGCCAGGAGTACTGGAAATTTCTCGTCCAGTCACTGCGGCAGCACCGGCATCACTTCAGCAAGGCCATAACGCTGGCGATCATGGGTCACCATTTCTTCGCCCTTACTGACGCTATCGAGGCCAACTGAATTTTGGATTTTAGATTTTGGATTCGGCGGACGGCCACATGCTGGCAAGCAGGCAGTAAAGGCATCATCCGTCATGATGCCCGCAGGGGCCGGGCCAATCCAAAATCCAAAATCGAAAATCCAAAATCATTACCCTTTCTTCAATTCTGCCAGGACCTGCCGCCCGCACTCCCTGAGGGTTTCAAACACTCCCACTCCCTTGTAGGCCACGGCCTCAAAAGTGGGCTCATCCTTCCTCATCAGAACCCTTTTCAATTCCTCCACCGGAAGCACACTGGGCAGGTCGCGCTTGTTGAGCTGGAGCACGTAAGGAATCTTCCGGAAATCGTAATTGTGCTCTTGCAGGTTCTCGTGCAGGTTCTCCAACGCTTCAATGTTGGCGTCCATTCTCTCTTCCTGGGAATCCGCCACAAACACCACACCGTCCACGCCGCGCAGAATCAGCTTGCGGCTGGCGTCGTAGAAGACCTGCCCAGGAACCGTGTAGAGGTGGAAGCGGGTCTTGAACCCGCGAATGCTGCCAAGGTCGAGGGGAAGGAAATCGAAGAAAAGAGTGCGGTCAGTTTCCGTCGCCAGGGAGATCATTTTCCCGCCGGTTTTCCCCAGGGTCTGATCAAAAATCCACTGGAGGTTGGTGGTCTTACCGCCCAGACCAGCGCCGTAGTAAACGATCTTGCAGTTGATTTCCCGGGCAGCGAAGTTAATGAAACTCACGCCGTAAGATCCCCTTCCCCATGGCTCGAAGCTTTGCCGCTACAGAGGATTCAAAAAACCTGGCCGAAATGCGTCGCCCCTCCGGCGTCTTCCTGCCTCCCAGCGGACTTCACCTTCCAACGTATATAACACAGCGACACTTTGCTTACAATACTGCTATGGCCTCGCGAGCAAATTGTCCACGCCGCAGATCCACGGCCACGTCCTTTGAGCCTCCGCCAGCCTAAGGGCTTTCGGCGTCAATTCATTCCCTGCGGCGGATGAACGCGCGTTCCACCCCGCGTCCATTCGTCTTCGCCAGAGCCCAGCCGCCTCGAAGCCGTCATGTCGGACGGCTGAAACCTTGAGCGAAAAAATCCTCGAGGATTTCGATTCTACCCTAACCTCCCGTTTCTTTGCTCGATCGAAGAATCGGGAGGAGCCGAGGTGTTTTTTAGGTAGGCGTTTGCCCCGGCTCTCCCGGTTTTGTGCGAAACGACCCCCTTGAGGGGGTGGGTAGTGGCTAGGTCATAAGTGGTTAAAGCTGCGGACATAATGACACAAATCGGAGCAAAGGTGCAAAGAAATTGCTATAGATCAGTTCTCCACTTGCGGTCCATCAAATTCGATCCTCGGAGGAGAGCAGTTTGACTGTAACCTCCTGTAGCCCGACCCATCCCTGCCTTGACGAGGATTGCTGCTACGGAAAGCCTTATAGAGTGACCGAGCGCACACGGGCGACTTGCTCGAATCGCATAAATCTGCGAAGATGACACGCTTAACCGGAAGGGCGTTCATCATCTTAGGGAGGCTATCATGTCAAGCAATTTGAAGCATCACAGTCACATTATCACCGACGGTCCGGACCGTGCCGGGGCGCGCGCCATGCTCAAGGCCATCGGGTTCACGGACGAAGACCTGGCCAAGCCGATCGTGGGCATTGCCAACACTTGGATTGAAACCATGCCCTGCAATTTCCACCTGCGGAAATTGGCGGAAAAGGTGAAAGCCGGAGTGCGCGCGGCCGGCGGCACTCCCATGGAGCTCAACACCATTGCTATCTCCGATGGTGTGACCATGGGCACCGAGGGCATGAAAGCTTCCCTGGTCAGCCGCGAGGTGGTGGCGGACTCGATCGAACTGGTGGGCCGCGGGCACATGTTTGACGCCATGGTGGCTCTGGTGGGTTGCGACAAAACTATTCCCGGCGGAGCCATGGCGCTGATCCGGCTGAATGTTCCGAGCGTGCTCCTTTATGGAGGATCCATCGCCGCCGGCCGCTTCCAGAACCGCGACGTGACGATTGGCGATGTTTACGAAGCCGTAGGCGCCAACGCTGCCGGGCTGATGACGGACGCGGAGCTGAAGCAACTGGAAGACCACGCGTGTCCGGGCGCGGGCGCCTGCGGCGGGCAGTTCACCGCCAACACCATGTCCACGGTGATGGAGTTCATCGGCCTCTCTCCCATGGGGCTGAACAGCATCCCCGCTCTGGATCCGAAGAAGGATGAAGCCGCCTTCCAGTGCGGCCAGATTGTTATGGACCTGCTGAAGCGCGGCGTGAAACCGCTCGACATCCTCACGCGGCAGGCTTTTGAAAACGCCATCGCCAGCGTGGCGGCCACCGGCGGCTCCACCAACGCGGTGCTGCACTTGCTCGCCATGGCGCGCGAAGCCAATGTGCCCCTGGCGATTGAAGACTTTGATGTGGTGAGTTCGCGCACTCCCATCATCGCGGATTTGAAGCCCGCCGGGCGTTTCGTGGCCGTGGATGTGCATCGCGCCGGCGGAATTCCGCTGATCGCCAAGAAGCTGCTGGAGGCGGGTTTGATTGATGGATCGCAGATGACGCCCACCGGCAAAACCATTGCCGAGGAAGCGGCGCGCGTCATCGAAACTCCCGGGCAAGTCGTGGTGCGGCCCGCCTCCAATCCCATCAAGAAAACCGGAGGTCTGGTAATCCTGAAAGGGAACCTCGCGCCGGAGGGCTGCGTCATCAAGGTGGCGGGCTACGAGCGCACGCATCATCGCGGGCCGGCGCGCGTTTTTGATTGTGAAGAAGACGCCATGCGCGCCGTGATGAGCAAGAGCATCAAGGCCGGGGACGTGGTGGTGATTCGCTATGAAGGTCCGCGCGGCGGGCCGGGAATGCGCGAAATGCTGGGCGTCACCGGGGCGCTGGTGGGCGAGGGTCTGGGCGATTCGGTGGCGCTGCTCACCGACGGCCGCTTCAGCGGCGCAACCCACGGCCTGATGGCGGGCCACGTGGCGCCGGAAGCGGCGCGCGGCGGCCCCATCGCCGCGGTGGCCAATGGTGACACCGTGGTGTTCGACATCGAAAAGCGCCGGCTCGACATGGAAGTCTCCGACGCCGATATCCAGGCGCGCATGGCCAACTGGAAAGCCCCCGAGCCGCGTTACAAGCGAGGTGTGTTCTCGAAATACGCGGCGCTGGTTTCCTCCGCTTCCGAAGGCGCCGTGACGTTTGTGAAGGAGTAGCCGCAGGCGCGGTTGCAAACTGGGACGCCGTACTACAAGATACTCTTCCGCGCCTCATCCTGAATTCCGGGAATTGCGCAGCGAGTACCGCTTGCCTCCAGGTGGTACTCGCTACCCCTACCTGATTGTTGACAACCCATTTATCCCCATGAATCCCTACTTATCCCTGTGACTCCACCCCTTACCCACTCGGTCATTCTGTCAATAACCAGACGAATCGTCTGGATAGATGATCCAGCTAAATTGTCTAGACGGAAAAGCAGTGGCCAGTGGTTAGTGGTCAGTCGTCTTTCCCTGCCCCTAACACCTGACTCCTCCGCAACGCCGGACCTGCGCATCTGGCCCGCGCATCGCTTACTGATGATATCTTAAAGCCAGCAGCGCAAAGGTAAGCGAAGTTTGCTTTCCTTTGCGGCCGTCGAATCGGAATTTCGACATGTTCATTGCGGGCAATGAGAAAAGGCCGCGGAGGAATTCGGCTCCGAGCCGAATACCTCGCGCTACCCGCTAGCACATAGGCAAGAAATACTGGCAAGAAGATTCTGGCGGAATTTCCTGCGGGCAGGAAGAAATCTCAGCCTTCCCGCATCGATTTCCTGCCAGCAGGAAATAGGGTTGCGAGGCGCGGCGGCGAGGGTGAAAAAACGTCAGCATCGCCAGCAACCCCGGGCACAATAATAGTGTTGCCATTACGACCAAAGTTGAGAGGAGCCCAAATCCAGACATCCCAGGACCCCGTTTTCATTCCAAATCCCCCTTGGCGGTAGCTCTTGCCTCCGGCCGCATAAGGGGATGGAAAGTCGCCACCCCATCGACAATCTTGGCGTTTGGCTGGGTTCCGCAAAGGACGATTGGGATGCCGACGCGGCAGGCTTTCAGGACCCGGAAAAGGGCGGCTGAGCACCGGTGGGACCGTTGGGAAGTGTCACCTGCCGGGAGGTCTCGACGGGAGGCAAACGGGTGTATACTCGCAACCGCCGAGAAGCCAAGAAAACTCATTCCGGCTTATAGGTGATGGTGCCGATCTTGGGTGGCCAGATCGGATATGTCGGTTGCAGTAGCAATTCAGGGAGGTAGAGATGAAAACGATCTTGCTTACGGTTCTACTGCTGACGGCAGTGTCAATCTCGTTGAGCACTCATACCGGAGCGCAGCCGGCTCCCCCGCAGGCCAAGCCGGCCAGTGCGCCCGCGACAGGCAATCCGACCGTCCAGAGCTTGATCACCGTGGCCGACGTCGAGAAGGTCGGCGGATTCACGGGAATCAAGCAGGTCATCGTGGGCAATCGCGCGACCTTCAGCACTCAGGACAACAAAACAGTACTGGAAGTTCAGGTCAACAGCCACTTCGGCGACCGCCTCTACAAGCAGGAAAAGGCTTCGAGTATGGGCGTCCATGCCAGTGTGAGCGGCATTGGCGACGATGCCTTTGATGGTCCCTCCGAAAGTATCAATATGGGGGTGAGCTCTGCGGACGGAAAAAAGCAGCCTTACTTGCTGTGGTTCCTGAAGGGCGGCACGAGCGTTCGTCTGGCGACGCATGCAAGCAGCTCCCACCCCCAGTGGTACCTGTCGCAGGACAAGCTGCGCGAACTGGCCAAGATCATGGTCTCGCGCATGTAATCCACTCTGCCGGGTTTAATCCCACCGTCTATGGATGGTGAGGTTTCCGTCCGCCGACATAAACGCCGGCGGAGGCTGAGATAGTCGAGTTGGGGGGAGAGGTGTGCGTGCGGCACCACCCGGAGCGACAGGAGGAGCCATGAGATATCTCGCCGCGATGTTGCTGCTGTGTTGGCCCGCCGCCGCGAGCCAACAAGTACGTCCTCTCCCCGACGTGCCCGGCACCTGGCAGCTAAGCAGCGCGCCTGCCAGCGACGCGAAGTGGTCCGGTCACAGCGAGGCCGAGAGCAGGATATTCCTGTCGAAAATCCAAGCTATCGCCTCGCGGCTGCATACCGCGAAGGTATTCAATCCACCCCTGGGCTTCAATGGAGAGGGCTATATCCAGATTTCTGGTTCCGGCCGATGCGAGCCGACTGAACCCTGCGCCAAGGTTCCCGTCTCCGGCAGTCTGTTGTTCATATTCCTCTATTTTGCCGAGGGCCCCGGCGGCAAGCCGAAGACCGACAGGGAAGCCATAACCGAGGCCGATTTTCATTTTAACGATCTGCATGAGGTATGTCGCGGGCAGACATTTGAGAAGCACAACGGGCACGAAATGATGTGGCTGCCAGTGGCAATAGGCCAAGCCATGGGAGTCACGCTGTACTATGCCGGGCCGCCGGATCCACGAGTCCATGACGTCGCCGCCGTCATCTATTTCGCCAAAAGGGACCGTCCTCTGTGGATTCCGGTGACACGAGAGCAATTCTTGCAGGACATGATGCACGACCGCGAAGGCGAGGTCGCCCGCCAAGCCGAAGGGTCCAAGAAGCTGGCCCCGTGCGATCAAGCCTACAAAGATTGGATGGCCCGCGCGGACGAACGGCGCAAGAGTACGGAGGAAAGCTACCAGAGACTTAAGAAGACCAATCCGGCCGAAGCCGAGCGGTTTCGTGCAGATATGGAGAAGATGGAGGCTGACATGCCGGCCGGGCTGAAGAAGAATCAGGCCCTCTGCGAGGCGGACCGGAAGTGGCGTGCCGAACATACTGCCGACCCCGAGCTCGAACGCCTTCGCGCCGAACTGGCCGGAATGACGCCCACGGAGCGGGCTTCGCAGGCCTGGACCAAAAAAGCCTTCGACTATCCCTCTCCCTTTGTCCCTGCCAATACGAAGGACGCGCGCGCGGTGGTCAGGTTCAATCCCGACTACTTTGATCTTTCGCGCCCCCGCGCCGACATCCAGTTGATCACGGTCTTCCTGGAGAGCGTGCCGGAGAACCTCCGCGAGCCACCGCTCACGGACTGGGACTCGCTCGGCCTGGTCCGGCTCTGGGAGTTTTTGAATCAGGTGGATTGGCAACAGCTCGCAGCAATGATTAGCGAGTGACCATCAACCCGCGGCACGGAACGAGATCCCATGCCTTCCGGGCCGAGCAAGCCAGCGTAACGCCCACCTCGGTTGGTGAGGTCCGCGGTTTTTCCCAAAGCAGCACCGCCGATTTCAAGAGCGGGGTTCCGCGCTACCCGCTAGCACATAGGCAAGAAATACTGGCAAGAAGATTCTTGCGGAATTTCCTGCGGGCAGGAAAAAATCTTAGCCTTCCCGCCGTCGATTCCTACCGGCAGGAAAAGTAGGTGGCAAGGTTCGGCGGCGAGGGCAACAAAACCCCAACTTGTAGCGCGGACCTGCTTCCCGAGGTCCGCGGTTCTTAG